>OGCN01000476.1_pt1 | contig 65358 bp, 58 predicted proteins | sample 1570181 | NCBI WGS metagenome assembly OGCN01 (sample SAMEA4370584, study PRJEB24528) | human gut metagenome | reverse complement strand
GTGGAAGATAAACTTCCCGATATCGCGGAAGGCGTCGCGGCTCAGCTCGTCGTCGTAGTGGGCGTAAGCCTTGATCATGATGTACAGCAGGCGGCGCTGACGCCGTTCGTTGACGTCCCTGTCGTCGCCGAACTCCTCGGCAAATTCGGAGAAGTTTTCCAAAATGACGCCGACGGTGTTGACGATGGACGATGCCAGCTGGATGTTGACCGTCAAAATCTGCGACGAAATCGTATTGATAAATTCGTCAAATTCCTGCGGCGGCAGCTTCAGAATCATGCGTCCCAGGAATTCCGGCACGTACTTCGATATCTGGGGATCGCCGATTTCCAGGCCGTTGAACAGTTCGACGGCCAGCTCATTGCGCTGCGAGTACGTCATGTTGGCAGCGATGCGCAGCAGGCTTTCCCCTGCCGCCTGGCGGACAAAGATGGACTCGCTGATTTTCAGAAGGTTCGTCAGATGCATGCCCAGATGCATGACGTCGCCCTTGTCGCACGTATCGTCCATATACCGCATCATCAGCTCTATATTGGCGACCTTGATGCCCCAGTGGGTCCCCATCTTCAAGTCGATGAGGAACAGGCTGCCTTCATGCTCGGAAAAGGCCTTTTTATCGGCAGGCAAATTCATCACCGCCAGGAGGTCGTCGTAATATTGTTCCTCCGTATATCCGTCATAGAGGCAGCGCTTCGTGTTCAGGGCGGCGACGCGCAGGTTCTGGGAGGAAGACTGCAGGGCCGTTTCCACGAAGGGGTGGACCGCCGTCATAAATTCCCCGGGAATGTCGCTGCGCTTCATGTCGTCCAGGACTTTCAGGAGCATGATGTACCGCTCTTCCGGATAATTGCGGCGCTCGAAATACTTGGCCATCACGCGGATGTAATCGCCGCGGTCTTTCGCCGGGCAGGAATCCAGTACGGCTTCGACGAAGCTGCTCAGGCAATAGCCGATCCACAGCTTGTGCTGCTCCGTAAACCGCATTTCCGGATAGATGATCATGTCCAGATACTGATCAAACAGGGACAGGCTCGTGACGACCTTATGGGGAAGGGACACGCCCTCAGGCAGCTCCTTTGTGTATTTTTCGTTGAAATTAGCGACAATGCGCCCCATGAGGGCCGCCGACTGGAAGCGGATGTCCCCTTCTTTATGAGACAGCAGCTCGTACAGGAATTTCAGCGTCATGACCTTTTGATGCTCTGTCATGTACGTCGAGTACTCTTCGAAAATGCCGATATAGGTGCGGACGTTTTTCCACAGCTGCTCGCTGCGGGCCGCTTCGATGAGGTTGCCGAAATCGCTGTCGTCGCGGAAGATACTCATGAGGCGGATGTTGTGGGCAATGGCCGCGTACTTCAGCTGTTCGACGACTTCTCCCTCCGCCAGGAGCACCATTTCCCGCGGCTCTGGAACGTCGGGCTGGACGTGGTCCCGCGAAAGGTCGGCCGGCAGCTCGACGACGCCCTTTTCCCGCATGAACGACTCGAAATCGGCCAGCTTGGCGTATACCTTCTGGTACCGGTGGCGCTTCGCCTCGTCTACGTTATCCAATTTTCCTAAAATGACGTCGAAGGCTTCCTTCAGAGTATAGAAATGAACGACTTCCCTGCCCTGGGCGTCGCGGCTGCTCTTGACCCGGAAATCGGCGTAGATGAGCAGCAGCGATTCGACGGAAAGATTTTCCAGCTCCAAATCCCAGACGGAATGGTTAGCCGCGATGTGTCCGATGCCGGACAAGCCGACGCGGCGGCAGCAGGCGTCGGTATAGTAATAGTGCAGGTAGGGCACGCGCTTTTCTTCGTTTTTCTTGCAGCCGTATTTCCCCAGGTCATGGCACAGAGCCGCGCCGGAAATGAGGGCCAGGTCGACGGGCTCGCCGAGGAAGGCCAGCTGACGCGCCGCATGCAGGGCGACGTAATGGACGCCGGCAATATGGCCCAGCGTGTTGAAGGGGGAAATTTCCGAGCCGATGCGCATGAATTCATAGATATACTGATCTTCCAGCATCTTGATCATGTGCAGGTATTCCCGCGTATAGCCCTGCTTCATAATTTCTTCATCGTCGAGAAAATCGAAATCGACGGTCGGGTCAAAGGGCAGCACGGCCCGTTCGTACTGATACAATCCGTGCAGCAGCTGCATGAGCACGAGGCGCCCCAGGCGGAATTCGCCGTCGCCGCTGTGCGCTACGGGCTTGCCGTCCCAGCCTTCCCACTGAGCCGCCGTAATCGGAAAGAGCCTCTCTAAGACGGCGCAGTAGCAATGGGCCAGCCAGCCGCCTTCCGGCTCTTCGGCCAAACAGGATATGTACCGCCGCGCCGCCTCCAGCACTTTGGCGGAAACATACCGTCCCCGGCTGTCGCGGCACCCTTCCAATTCGCCGGCCAGCTTCATGACGCCGTTGGCCTTCATAAACGCCGGGCCGTCGCCGGGCTTCATGCCGGCAGCCTTTAAAAAGGCCGAATCAGACAAGGCCTTGTACAAAAAGGTCTTCAGGTCTAATTTTTTTTCTTCCATAACCTTCTCCTTGCTTGCAGATACGAAAAAAGACGCCGAAAATGGCGTCCTTTTTTCATGCCATTTTACTCGTGATACAACTCTTTATTGCGTTTGACGATTTCCATGACAAGATTTGCTGTTTCTTCAATTGCTTTCGACGACACGTCGATAATCGGGCAATGAAGACGGCGCATGACGTTGCGGGCATACGTCAGTTCTTCATTGATCCGCTCGATGTTGGCGTAGCTGGCGTTCGAATCGAGGCCCATGCTGCGCAGCCGTTCCGAACGGATAAAATTCAGTTTAAAGGGGTCGATAATGAGGCCGACGATTTTACGGGCCGGCACCTGGAATAATTCCGGAGGCAAGGCTACTTCCGGCACCAAGGGCAGGTTGGCAGCCTTGATCCGCTTATGAGCCAAATACATAGATAAGGGCGTCTTAGACGTACGGGATACGCCGACGATGACGATATCAGCCTTTAAGAAGCCCATCGGATTTTTGCCGTCGTCAAATTTGACGGCGAATTCAATCGCTTCGACGCGCTTGAAGTATTCTTCGTCGAGCTGATGAATCATGCCCGGCTTCATCGTCGGTTCCGTATGGGTCAGCGTGCCTACGCCGGCCAGCATCGGGCCGATGATGTCGACGAGGGTAACGTTCTGCGCGTTAGACAACTCCTGCAGCTTGCGCCGCAGCGTCGGGGATATAATAGTACAGCAGATCATCGCGCTGTGTTCTTTCGCCTTTTGTACGATTTCTTCGACCTGCTGTTCCGTACGATAGGGCATGCGCACGATATCAAATTCCTGTTTGTCGTACTGGCAGGCCGCCGCCCGGGCTACGCGTTCCGCCGTATCTCCCAGCGAGTCCGAGCAGGCGTAAATGATCGGTTTTGCCACCTTACGTTCTCCTTCCTAATCCACATTCAACAAATAACCGCGTAATGTTTGTTTTCGATATTCTTCCGACAATCTGTAAATCCTTCTTATCTTCCTCATCCGTATCGAGAACATGAACTACCGGCAGACAATCAATTTCATATTCTATCATGCGCTGCGCCGCTGCCAGCGCCTTTTCATCAGCCTGCACGTAAATGACCTTGCTGACCGGCGTCATGACCATACGCACCGGCAGAGCTCTCAAATCGTTGTTGCCCATAGCCGTCTTCAACAAATCCTTTCGGGATACGACACCGGCCAGAATATTATCCGTCGCGACAAATACCGTTCCCGCATCTTCCGTAAACATAGCGATGACCGCGTCGTAGGCGCTGGTGTGCTCGCCGACGATGACCGGCTGCGATAAACACGACTCAATGCTGATATCCATGATCTTTTGAGACAGCAAGTCCTTTTCCTTATCGCCGATAAAGAAATATCCCAGCTTTGGCCGCGCGTCTATCAGTCCCAGCATCGTCAATATCGCCAGGTCGGAGCGCAGCGCTGCCCGCGTCACGTGCAGCTGGTCGGCAATGTGCTGTCCCGTAATCGGACTATGCTCCTTGACGATATTCAAAATCGTTCCCTGCCGTTCCGATAACATATTGTGGTTTCACCTCCTGATAATCGCTTATTATCATACCATATTTTACTCCAAGATGCATAAGAAAAAGGCGGACCAAAAGAAATAATTTACTCTTTTGGCGCCGCCTTTTCTCATATCATCGACTTACCATGTATAATCTTCTGTATCTGCGCGGCCTTTTCCGGTCAGGGAATCCATCAGCATACGCTGTTCGATCTGCGCGACGTTCTTGCGCGTCGATACAACGGCGTCGGGATTGACGGAAATAGAATCGATGCCGCTCTTAACGAGAAATTCCGTAAAATCAGGATATACGCTCGGCGCCTGGCCGCAGATGGAAACGGTCTTTCCATCCCGGTGAGCTACTTCGATCAAGTGGCGAATAGCCCGCTTAACGGCTAAGTTGCGTTCGTCAAACAGAGGAGCTACCGTTTCGTTGTCGCGGTCGCAGCCCATGACGAGCATCGTCAGGTCGTTGGAACCGATGGAATACCCGTCGACAAACTTATTGAACTGATCCGCCAGGATGATGTTGGAAGGAATTTCAGCCATCAGCCATACTTTGAAGTCCGGTCCGCGGTGGAGTCCTTCTTCAGCCATGAGGCCGACGATCTTTTCCATTTCGTCGACGCGGCGGCAGAAGGGAACCATGACGTTCAGATTCTTGAAGCCGTATTCTTCGCGGACTTTGCGGACGGCCTGCAATTCCAGGCGGAAGGCTGCGACGTATTTCGGGTCGTAGTAGCGGGATGCGCCGCGCCAGCCTAAGAGGGCGCTGCTTTCCTGCGGTTCATACTTGTCGCCGCCCTTGAGGTTGCGGTATTCGCTGGATTTGAAATCGCTGAGGCGAAGCGTTACCGGGCGCGGAGCCAATGCCTGGCAAACCTTGCGCATGCCGTCGGCCAGCTGGTCGACGACGCGTTCGGGATGGCCGATTTCGATGAGATACAAGGGATGTTCGTGAATGAACGTCGTCCAGATGAATTCTTCGCGCATAAGGCCGATGCCGTCGCAGGGCAGCTTACCGTGTTTTTCCGCCAAGTCGGGGTTGCCCAGGTTCATGTAAATCTTCGTGCCCGTAATGGGAACCGGTTCGGACATGACGACCGTCGCCTGGCCGCCGGCCTGAGCTGCTTCTTCCTTCGGTTTTACGATATCGGCGACGGTGCCTTCGTATACGATGCCGTTCGTCGCGTCGACGGTAATATCCGCGCCGTCGGGAATCGTCGTCGTCGCTTCAACGCTGCGGCTCTTCGTGCCGACGATGCAGGGGATGCCCAGCTCGCGGCTGACGATCGACGCGTGGCAGGTCATGCCGCCGGCGTCGGTGACGATGGCTCTGGCCTTCTTCATAGCCGGCACCCAGTCGGGGGCGGTCATCGTCGTAACGAGGATTTCCCCTTCCTTAAATTCTTCGATCTTCGACGGATCGAGGATGACGTGGGCTTTGCCGGCGGCGCTGCCCGGGCTGGCCGGCAGGCCCTTTACGATGACCTTGCGGTCCGTCGTCACGGCTGCAGGAGCCGCTTCGGCCTGTCCCTTTTCCTGATTTTTCTTGGACCATACCGTTTCGGGGCGGGCCTGGAGGAGCCATACCTTGTTATCCCGTTCGTCGACGCCCCATTCCATATCCATGTAGCAGCCGTAATGCTGTTCGATAGCCTTGGCGTACGTTGCCAGTTCTTTTACCTGTTCGTCCGTAATGACCTGCATCTTCTGTTCTTCTTCCGGCACGAGCTGTTCTTCGCAGTCGCCGCCGGGCTTGCGGACGAGCTTCACGGGCTTCGTATTGATCATCTTGTCCAGAATCGTCAAATCGTCCTTCTTGACGCGGAAGTTATCCGGCGTAACCGTACCCTGTACGACGTATTCGCCCAGGCCCCAGGCGCCTTCGATCGTAATCGTCGAATCGTCGCCCGTCACGAGGTCGACCGTAAACATAACGCCGGCAGCCTTGGAGAATACCATCATCTGGACGGCGGCGCTCAAGGCGACGGACAGATGGTCGAAGCCTTTCTTCGTCCGATAGTACGTAGCGCGGTCGGTAAACGTAGAGGCATAGCATTCCTTGACCTTCTGGATTACCATATCGGCGCCCTGGACGTTCAGATACGTATCCTGCTGTCCGGCAAAGCTGGCGTCGGGAAGGTCTTCTGCCGTAGCGCTGGAACGGACGGCGACAAAGGGATTGTCTTCGCCGACTTTTTTGCCCAGTTCTGCATAGCTGGCCCGAATCGCTTCGGCCAGGTCAGCCGGCATATCGGCAGCGCAAATTGCTTCGCGGACAGCTGCCGTGACGCTGCGGAGCTGAATGGGGTCTTCTACATCGGTCAGGCCCTGGAGAAGTTCTTTAATCTTTTCATCCAAGCCCGTTTCGCGCATAAAATGACGGTACCCTTCGGCCGTCGTAGCGAAGCCGTAAGGTACGGGTACGCTCGTCTGCGACGTCAGTTCGCCCAGCGAAGAAGATTTCCCGCCTACGAGAGCGACGTCCTCGCGGCGCAGTTCATCAAACCATAATACAAAAGCCTTATCTCTATCCATTCCCTCTTACCTCCTAGAACAAGCAGATATGCTATTTATTTGTTTCCTTTACATTTATGGTACTTTATTTGTTAGAAAAAGTCAACACATTTTCAGTATCTATTGTACATTTCTTTTATATATTATATACTATTTGTGCGGTATTGCTTATGTAACTATCTAAAAATAGTATAATGCCCCTTCCGGCAATGATTTTCGCCCCTTTCCGGCTTTTCCCGCCGCGAAAGTCCCTTCCGCATATAGGATAATGTATATAAATATGCTATAATAAGAAATTAGCAAAGATTCATTTCTGCTTATTGAAAGTTATATATTATATTTATGTTTTATAATATAGGAGGATCTATGTATACGCCTAGACGGAGAGCTAAACATGCTAAAAAATCATCAGGACCTATGCACCGTCTGCGACTCCTGATTATCTTATGCGTCGTCGTAATCGCCGGCCTGACCTTCGGCTACATTTTCGCCGCCTATCAAAGCCTGCCTACGGTAGGCAACAACATGCGGCCTGCCGTGTCGTCGCAGGTCTTCGATATTCACGGCCGCCTCGTGACGACCCTGCATTCCGACCAAAACCGCCTGCCTATCGACATCAACAAGGTGCCCCAGCATTTGCAGAACGCCTTTATCGCCGCGGAAGACAACCGCTTCTACGACCATATCGGTATCGACCCCATCGGCATCGGCCGGGCCATCGTGACGAACATTACCAGCGGCGGCATCGCCCAGGGCGGCAGCACCATTACGCAGCAGCTGGCGAAAAACGCCTTCCTGTCGCAGGAACAGACGCTGAAACGCAAAATCCAGGAAGCCATGCTGGCCCTGGAAATCGAACGGAAATACAGTAAAAAAGAAATTCTGGAAATGTACATGAACCAGATTTATTTCGGCCAGGGCGCGTACGGCATCCAGACGGCAGCCCGCACGTACTTCGACAAGGACGTCGACCAACTGAACCTCAAGCAGTGCGCTATGCTGGCCGGTCTGCCCAAGAGCCCTAATTACTACTCGCCCTTCAATAATCTGGAAGAAGCGAAAAAACGCACGAACACCGTCTTAGACCAAATGGTGAAATACGGCTATATTTCTCAGGATGAATGTACGGAAGCGAAAAACGCCGACTTAGAATTGACGCAGATGAAGCAGACCGACGACAACGCCGATACGGCTTCCTTCGTCGACTATGTGTCGCAGCTCGTGGCCTCCAAATACGGCGACGACGCCCTGTACAAGGAAGGCCTGAAGATTTACACCACCATGGACTTGGAAAAACAGCGCGCCGCAGCGGAAGCCCTGCGCCAGCTGCCGGACAACTATAAGGACGAAAACGGCTTGACCCAGCCGCAGGGAGCCCTCGTCTCCATCGACCCGAGAAACGGCCACATCCTGGCTATGGTCGGCGGCCGCGGCCAGGACAGCTTCAACCGCGCCACCATGGCCGTCCGCCAGCCCGGTTCGGCTTTCAAGCCCTTCGTATACATGACGGCCCTGCAGCACGACATGTCGCCGTACTCGACAATGGAAGACAAGGCCATCTCGTACGGCTCGTGGAGCCCGCAGAACTCCGATATGACCTTCCGCGGCAAGATATCCCTGGCCGACGCCCTGGCCCTTTCGGTCAACACCGTCGCCGTCCAGCTGGCTGACGAAGTCGGTCCCTCCAATATCATCGCCAACGTCAAGAAGATGGGCATTACGACGATGGAAAAGGACGACGACAACCTGGCCATGGCCTTAGGCGGCCTGACCCGGGGCGTAACGCCGCTGGAAATGGCCAGCGCCTACGGTACCTTCGCCAATAGAGGCGTCCACGTCAAGCCCGTTGCCATCGTCAAGATCCTGGACCGCAACGGCAACGTCCTGGAAAACGAATCCACCCTGAATCAGGATAAAAACAAGACCCAGGTCATGTCGGAAAAAGAAGCCTATGAAATGACCTATATGCTCGAAGGCGTCATCGATCACGGCACCGGCACGGGCGCAGCCATCGGCCGGCCCGCAGCCGGCAAGACCGGCACGACGGACAACAACGTCGACGCCTGGTTCGTCGGCTATACGCCGACGATCGTCACGGCCGTCTGGATCGGCGACGACTCGGGCTCGCACAGCCTGGGCGAAGTATACGGCGGTACGATTCCGGCAGCTATCTGGCGGGATTACATGACCGTCGCCACGCAGGACGAATCGTACGAAGGCTTCGCCATCCCGGCCGGCATGGAACCGATTGCGCCGCCGCCGAAAGAAGAACCTAAACCCAAAGCGGATGACAAAAAAGACGCAGCTAAGGACAAGGGACAGAAATCGCGCGAACCGACCGCTCAAAACGACGAGTCTTCGGATGCCGGCGAACGAGCCGCCGAAGAACGGGCTGTACAGCAGGCCGCGCGCAACAACAAAGAAGAATAATACCATGTCGGCATACGATGCCGAACAAGCCCGTTCCCCCGGCAGCTCTGCTCTGCCGAAGGGACGGGCTTGTTTTATTTCACAAACGATATACGACAAAAACGCCATAGGCTTTGGCCGAAACCAATGCCGCTATGGCGTTTATAATATACCTATGATATTGTCAGCCCTATGTGCTGGAGGGCGAGGGGAGATTACCGCGCGTTAGCTTCGCCGCGGAAAATCGTGCCGCGGCTGGCGTCTACCGTGACGAGCTCGCCGTTTTCCAGGGCGTCGGCGGCATGAGCCGCTCCGACGACCGTCGGGATGCCGAGGGTAATGGCAACGATGGCCGATTCGCTCGTGAGGCCGACTTCTTCCGATACGATAGCGCCGGCTTTCTTCATGTATTCTACCCATTCCGCTTTAGCCGAACGGACGACGAGGATGCAGCCCGGCGTAAAGTTCTTTTCCAGCGATTCCGTGTCGGTTGCGATGCAGACCTTGCCGATAGCCGAATTGCGGCCGATACCGGTGCCGCGGATGAGGACATCGCCTACGACCTGAACGCGGATCATGTTGGTCGAGCCGGACTTGGCGACGGGAACGCCGGCCGTGAGGACGACGAGGTCGCCGGCCTTGATGAGGCCGCTGTCGAGGGCTGCGAAGATGCCGTTGTCGACGACTTCATCCGTATCGCTGGCTTCCTTGCCGACGATAGCCTGGACGCCCCAGTTCAGCTGGAGGCGGCGGACGACGCTTTCATGAGGAGATACGGCGACGACGGGACATTCCGGACGGAACTTGGAAATCGTCTGAGCTGTGCTGCCTCGTTCCGTCGACGCGATAATAGCGGCGGCGTGAAGGTCTTCGGCAATTTTTACGACGGCCTTGCCGATAGATTCCGTCGTCGTAGACGACGAAGCGTGTTCGTCCTGGTGGGACGGCGGCGTAAACTGGCTTTCCGTGAACATGGCTACGCGGGCCATCGTTTCTACGGCTTCGACAGGATACATGCCGCTGGCCGTTTCGCCGCTGAGCATAACGGCGTCCGTGCCGTCGAGGATAGCGTTGGCGACGTCGCTCGTTTCCGCGCGGGTCGGGCGGGGATTATTGCACATGGATTCCAACATCTGCGTCGCCGTAATGACCGGCTTGCCGGCTGCCTGGCATTTGTGAATGAGCATCTTCTGCAGCGTCGGCACTTCTTCTGCCGGCACTTCGACGCCCAAATCGCCGCGGGCTACCATGATGCCGTCGCTCATCTTGATGATTTCGTCGATATTGTTAACGGCAGCCTGACATTCGATCTTGGAAATGATCTTCATCGGGCTGTTGTGTTTTTCCAAAATCTTGCGGATCGTCACGACGTCCTTGCCGCGCTGGATAAAGGAAGCGGCGATCCAGTCCATATTCATGCGGATGCCGAATTCAATGTCTGCGGCGTCCGTTTCCGAAACGGCCGGCAAATTGATGGCGATGCCCGGCACGGCGACGCGCTTGCGGTCGCTCATCTTGCCGCTGTTGAGGATCTGCGTATGGATATCCTGGCCTTCGACGCTGATGACTTCCAAGTTTACCAGGCCGTCGGACAAGAGGATATGGTCGCCGGCCTTTACGTCCTGAGGCAGTTCTTTGTAATTTACAGAAACGATCGTTTCGTCGCCTTCGACGTCGCGGGCCGTCAAGGTAAACTCCTTGCCTTCTTCCATTTGGATGGAGCCGTTTTTAAACTTGCCGAGGCGGATTTCCGGGCCCTTCGTATCGAGGAGCAGGGCTACGGGAATGCCTACCTTTTTAGAAGCGGCGCGAACCATGTCCATGCGCGCCTTGTGTTCTTCGTGGGAACCGTGGGAAAAATTAAAGCGGGCGACGTTCATGCCGGCCTGAATCATCTGTTCGACGATTTCCTGGGAATTCGAACTCGGGCCGAGAGTGCAGACAATTTTCGTTTTTTTCAACATGCGTAATCTCCTTTACACAATACCAACTCTATGACTGAAACAAATCTAATGATGTATCTAACGAAGTCAATAAAATACGGGCGCTGGTTACGTTCGTCGCCAGCGGAATGCAGTGCACGTCGCACAGGCGAAGGAAGGCCGATACGTCCGGTTCGTGAGGCTGCGCCGTCAGCGGGTCCCGCAGGAACACGACGGCGACGACTTCGCCCGACGCGATCATGCCGCCGATCTGCTGGTCTCCTCCCAGCGGTCCGGGCTGCATTTTTCTGACGGATAATCCCGTCGCGTCTTCAATCCGCTTTCCCGTTTCCCCCGTTCCGACCAAAGGGAACTTCTGCAATACGTGTTTAAACTGACAGGCCAATCCTACCATATCCTGTTTCTTTGCATCATGGGCAATGAGCGCAACATACTTTTCCAAGGCTTTACCTCCTTTTTCTGTATCCGTAGCAATACTGTTCCAACTGGTACGTTTTTCGTCCCATGTGGGCAATATATACAGTGCTCGACGTTGCTCGAGCACTGTTCGTCCTTGATTGTACCGTATCCCTTTCAATATTGCAAGTCCTAAATAGGGCATTATCTCCAAAAACTATAGATTCTATGCAAGTATTACAAACATATTACCAAAGCTTTACCCGCTGTTCCGGCGCGACGTACATGCCGTCGCCGTTCTCTACGTCATAGGCCTCGTAGAAGGAATCCGTCGCCGAAAGCGCGCCGTTGACCCGGGCCTGCATGATGGGATGCGGGTCGGTCTGCACGCTCTGCAGGAGCAGCTGCGGCGTCATTTTGCTGGCAAAAATAGCGGCGAAATTGCGGTACAAATCGCGCAGCGTTTCTTCGTCGCAGCCGGCGATTTCCCTCGCGACCAGCCGCCGCAGTCGGCAATGGCTTCGTTGGCGACGAGAGCCCCGTTTTCATACAGTCCCTCACCTACTTTATAGCGGCTGTAATAAGGGGCGAAGGCCGCGGCTTTTTGCCGGAACCTCGCATAATCGCCGGCAGTCCACCAGTTCTTCATATTGCCGTCCTTGTCGTACTGGCTGCCGTTAGGATCGAAGGCATGGGAAATTTCATGGCCGATGACCACGCCGATGCCGCCGAGGTTCGCGCCGTACGAGGCGTCGGGGCTGTAGAAGGGCGGATTCAAGATGCCGGCAGGAATCGTAATGCTGTTGTTCGCCGGAATATACGCGGCGTTGACGTCCTGCGGCTGGAAAGCGTACCATTTATCCGGGTCAAAATCAGTCCCAATAAGCCGATGTACCTGAGCCTGTACCAGCACGGCGTTGTGCATGATATTGCGCAGCAAGTCGCCGCCGTCGGCTTCGGCTATGACATCGGGCATATCCTCAACAATCGGCTTGTCGTCCGCCGCCGGGCCGCCGACAAACACGCGCAGGGCGTCGAGCTTGCCTACGGCTTCCTTCTTCGTATCCTCGCCGAGCCAATCGTTTTTCAGCAAGCGTTCCCGATATACGCCGCGGATCTCGTCGATCATCGCCGTCACGTCCCGCACGGCGTCAGGCGAACAATGGTCCTTCATGTAGATTTGGCCAAATTCATAGGGAAGAAGGCCCTGAACCATGCGGCTCGCCGTCTCTTCGTCGCTGCGGCTCTTTGTGATGCCGAAGCGGTACTGCGTATAGGCCCGCTGCAAATCGCGAAGGCGCCTGTCGGCGTAAGGAGCGAAACCGTCCATGATGCGGAACACAGCGTAGCTCTTCAGCAGGGGCAGATTGTCCTGGACGTAGGCTTCGTCTAGTTTCTGGAGATACGCCGCGTCAGCCAGAAACAGCTTCTTCTCCTTTGTCAGCTTCCACGACGACAGCAGGCGGCGGCCGTCCATATGGGGCATGAAGGCTTCGATCTCGTTCCGCCTATACATCGTATTCAGCACGGCAAAGTCGTTGCGTTCCTCGCTGCTCAGCATAGCCGGAGCCCAGCGCTGTTCCATGGCGAAAATCGCTTCGGCCTGCCGGGCCGCTTCCTCTGCCGGGCACCCCGCCTCGGCCAGCACGTCGGCAATATACGTCTTATAGGCCTGCCATGCGCCGGGGTGCGGCTCCTGTTCCAGCTCGTATTTGCTCAAAATCGTCTCCGTCGGCACGATGCGGGCGGCGTAGCGCAGCGAATCGGGCATGCGGTCCGCCGTATAATCGACGAACACGGACGCGCCGGACGCTTCCCTTACCTGGAGCAGGGCCTGAGTCAGCTCGTCCGTCGTCTCAGCCTGCCGCACGGGAGCCAGCACGTCCTGCAGATGCTGCCGCGCCGTCGCGTCGCGCCGTTTCATATCGACAGCGCAGCGATATAAATCGGAGATTTTCTGCTCCGGCGTCCCCTTCGCGTACGAGCCTTCTTTGGCAGCGATTTCGTGCAGCTCCTGTTCCAAAATTTTCGTATTTTTCAGCGATTGCTCCTTAAACCAGGACCAGGATGGCTCCGTCGGTTCAATCTGTTTTTCCGCCAGCGTCGGCCCGTTGACGGCTAAGTAAAAGTCGTCCCGTTCCGAAACGGGCTCCTGGGCCTGGGCCGTGCCGAATGCCAGCAGAGCCGTCAGGACCAGCGCGGCCAGGCGTTGTTTCGTCCCATATTTCATCGGTATCCTTACTCCTTTACAGTGGGAAATCTATTTTGCAGTCAGTGCCGGGTCGGCAACGCCGTTGGCGGCAAAGGCCTTGGCCCGGTCGATGCAGGTCGCGCAGACGCCGCAGGGCTTGTCGCCGCCTTCATAGCAGCTCCAAGTTAGTTCGTAGGGAGCGCCCAGCCGCAGCCCTTCCTTGACGACGCCGGCCTTATTCCACGACAGCAGCGGCGCTTCCAGGCAGCACGTGCGGCCTGAGCCTTCGTAAATAGCCGTCGCCATGGCCTGTTCAAATTCGGGCGTACAGTCCGGATAGGCCCGTCCCGCCGCATCGTCGGCGTGGGCTCCGTAATAGATCGTCTCGGCGCCGACGCTGACGGCAATCGCCGCGGCATAGGATAAAAATAAGCCGTTGCGGAAGGGCACGTACGTATCGACAGTCCCTTCGCCGCCCATTTCCTTCAGCTGCTCCGCATACGATTCATGGCAGATTTCCTTGCCCCTTCCCTGCAGCAGGGAGCTGTCGCTCAGGGCGAAGGCCTGGGATAAATTCGTTTCTTTATGAGCCACGCCGTAATGGGCGGCTACCTGGCGGGCCGCCTGTATTTCCTTCGCGTGCTTTTGCCCGTAATAGGCCGTCAGGGCCATTACCTCGCCGGCGCCGTATCGTTCCACAGCCATAGCCAGGCAGGTCGTCGAATCGACGCCGCCGCTCAGCAGTACAATGCATTTCATATGTATTCTTCCTTTCCATCTGTACGATGCCCCTATTATACCATATTTTGCCAAGCCGTTTTTCCGACGAAATCCCTTGCATTCCCCTAGCCGTCCTTTATAATAAAAACCATAACGCACTATACTAAAGGGAGAAGATATCATGATCAAAGCGCTGCTGCTCATATACGCCATTTGGGGATTTAATTGGGTCGCCATGAAGGAGGCGACGCTCTTTTTCCCGCCGGTCCTCTTTGCCTGCTACCGCTTCGCCGTCGGCGCAGCCATCCTGCTGGCCGTCAACGCCTGGCTGAAGCTGCCCCTTCCGCCGCGGCGGTACTGGAAATGGATCGCCCTGACGGGACTGCTGCAGATCGCCGGCAACAACGCAGCCATGCAGATGGGCATTAAAGACCTGGACGCCGGCCTCGTCGCCGTCCTGAACTACAGCATGCCCGTGTGGGTCGCCATCCTGGCCCATTTCTTCTTAAATGAAAAGCTGACGAAGCGCAAGGCCTTAGGCGTCGTCGTCAGCATGATCGGCCTGGTCATCCTCATGCACATCGACTCCCTCGGCAACGCCTCCAGCCTGTTCATCACCATCGGCGGCGCCATTTCCTGGGCCGTCGCCAACGTCGTCATCAAGTATCAAAACAGCAGGCTGAAAGGCAAGGACTGCAATATGATTCAATACACGGCCTGGCAGATGACCATCGGCTCCATCATCTTATTCCTGTATACCAGCTGCATGGAAACAGGTCAGGTACACTGGACGCCCATGGCCGTCGCCTGTCTGGCCTACAACGGCATCCTGGCCTCCGCCCTGGCCTTCTTCCTCTGGAACTACGTCCTCACCTGCATGGAGGCCAGCAAGGCCTCTATTGCCGTCTTGGCCGTCCCCGTCGTCGGCGTCGTCTGCGGCATCCTCTTCTTAGGCGAAAGGCTGTATGTCAGCACGGCCGCCGGCATGGTGCTGATATTAGCCGGTATTATTCTCATCGTAGCGCAGAACTCAAAGCCCCTGTCCTCACGGTTTCATCGCTCAAAATCGTAACAACACCGAACATATACGAGCTTACGTAAAGCCACTGTATTCGAATTGCTATAAAAATTCGTATTCTTGTGCTTCCCATAATATGACTGAACCCCGCTTGCTATAAACAGCAGGCGGGGTTCAGCGTATGCATGTCAGTATATCATTATCAGAAAAAGGCTGGCTACTGTAACTTAATGCCCCTTCGTCGGCTGCGCAGCCGGATTCATATTGGCAACGGCAGAGCCGGCAGGAACGGTGCTTCGTCTCGTCTTAGAAATGATGCTGTGGCTGTAGCCGTAGCCGAAATAGATAGCCAGGCCGACGAGGAGCCAAACGACGAAGCGAATCTGCGTAACGAGCGGCAGCATGTAAATCAGGATGCCGCAGAAGACAATAGCCAGGGCCGGTACGAGCGGCACGAGCGGGCATTTGAAAGCGCGCTGCTGATTGGGATTCTTCTTCCGCAGGATGATGACGGCAGCCGAAACGATGATGAAGGCGCAGAGCGTGCCGATGTTGGTCATTTCCGCTACGGCGTTGATGGGCAGGAAGCCTGCCGTAATGGCCGTAATGACGCCTACGAGAGCGGAGCTTCTGGCCGGAGTTTTATACTTCGAATGAACGTGGCCGAAGAATTTCGGCAGCAAACCGTCGCGGGACATGACGAACAGCACGCGGCTCTGACCAAAGCTCATGACCAGCAGTACGGACGTAAGGCCGCAGATAGCGCCGACCGATACGGCCGCAGCGCCCCAGTGATAGCCGACAGCCTGCAAGGCGAAGGCAACGGGAGCCGCCGTCGTCTGGAACTGCATAAAGGGAACCATGCCGGTCAGTACGGCGGAAACGGCGATGTACAAAATCGTGCAGATAATCAAGGATAAGATAATACCGCGAGGCAGCGATTTCTGGGGGTCTTTTACTTCTTCTGCCGCCGTGGAAACAGCGTCAAAGCCGATGTACGCAAAGAAGATAATCGACGCGCCGGCGAATACGCCCGACCAGCCGAAGGGCATGAACGGAACCCAGTTCGAGGCGTCGACGTGGCTGAAGCCCAACGCGAGGAACAATGCGACGACGGCCAGCTTAATGGCAACGATGACGTTGTTGACGAAGGAACTCTGCTTGACGCCGCGGATGTTGACAAAGGCGACGACAGCTAAGATGAGAACGGCCGGCAAGTTGACGATGCCGCCGTCATGGGGAGCCATGGTCAGCGCCGTCGGCAAGGTAATTCCCAAGTTCATGAGAATGTTGTTAAAATACCCGGACCAGCCGATGGCGACGGTCGATACAGCGAAGGCATATTCCAAAATCAAATCCCAGCCGATGACCCAGGCCCAAAATTCACCTAAAGCAACATATCCATAGGTGTACGCGCTGCCGGCAACAGGAACCATCGCGGCAAATTCAGCGTAACATAAGGCGGCGCATCCGCAGGCCAAGGCGGCGATAATAAATGAAATAACCAGTGCAGGACCAGAATAATTTGCCGCCGCTACGCCTGTCAGGACGAAAATCCCCGTCCCTACAATAGCGCCGATCCCCAGCATGGTCAAACCGAACGTGCCGAGGATCTTGTTCATCCCGCCATCCATTTTGGTTTCGGAGATGAACTCATTAATACTTTTTGTTCTAAATATTTTTTTAGTCATAATACCCCTCTTTCCCCTATCTTCGTAATCGGAGTTATACGTATAACCCCCTGCTCCGATTACGTTCTCTATTATACTCCCTTATTTTAATTTGTAAAGGTTATTTTCTGATTTTATTTTATATTTTTATAGTTTTTGCGTCTTTATTTGGAAAATATTTTATAAAACAGGTATTTTAGTTAATTTTACATGTTCAATATTCATTTACTATATGACATTTATGAATACGGCTTCCCATACCGTATATACAAAGGATTTCCTATCATTTCATCTTTATATTGCATATAAATATCGCATTTCGCAAAAATCCTATTATGTTTCTTCGCGTAAGCATACGCGATTCCCCTCTATATAAAAATACTGCAAAGGAGCGTTGCCCAAACCAAAGAATAGGTACTCAAAGCCTCGCCGACATGACTTGGCCCATAAAAATAAGCGCCGGATTTTCTAATCCAAGCGCTTTTTTATAACCGTCTTCTCGCCGCTTCCCAGTCGTCTCTCGTATCGATGTCGCAAAGCTCGCCTTCCGGCACGGCGAACTGCCATAGGTCGTCCTCGTATGTCTCCAATATCGCCCTGCCGCCTCTATCGCCTTGCAGGGCCAGCAACTCGTCTTTATAAACATGGGAAAAAATCGCCGGACTGCCGCGGCGGCTGCCCGATACGGCGCAGCCTATGCCGCATCCCGACTGCGCGTATTGCTTGACGAAATCGCTTATGATCTCGCTGGAAAGAAAGGGCTGGTCGGCGGCGAAAAAGGCCCAGGCATCAGCGGCGGCAGACGTCTCTACTCCCAGGCGGACAGATGCAGCCATGCCTTCTCCGGCGGCCGTATTTTTCACGGCAATCGCACCATGAGCCCGACACCACGACAGAATTTCGTCATACTGGCTGACGACGTATAGGCAGCACGAGCACGACAAGGAAACGCTGATACGCCGCGCTGCGTCCTGCAGCTGGTCAAAGCCATGGCGATACAGGGGCTTGCCGGCCAGCGGAGCCAGCAGCTTATTGCCGCCAAAGCGCCGGCTGAAGCCCGACGCCATGTAAATCAATGCGATATGCACCGTATGTCCCCCCGTTCCTCTATATCGAAAAAAGTCGTCAGCCCTATGGGCTCGGCCATGCGGCGCAGCAAATCCTGTCCCCGCAGCCGGACCGCTTCACCATCGGCCTGATTGAAAACAGGTATAACCGGTACCTTCCAGTTTCGGCGCAAGGCTGCCAAACACGAAGTGACGACGGCGGCGAACACGTCGTCCGTAACGACTTGCCGCCGAGCCCATCGGCTTCGTTCCCAGCGGAAACAGACCTCGTCCAGAGGACGGCTCAAGGCAGACAATCCCGCCACATGGACGATGCAATCAGTACGCGGCGGAATAACCGGCTCGTGCGGACCGAAGCATTTCAGCGGCTGCCGCCGCGACCCGTCGGCTTCGACGAGGACGACGTCGGCTAAGGTCCGGCATACAGCAAAGAGAGCGTCGCCGCCGTAGCCAATCTTACCCCGGCCGTCCCGACGGCCGACGACTGCGAAGCCTTGCCCTTCCAGCAGCGATTTCACCGTCTCGGTATCGTCAGCCAGTAGTTCCGACGGCGGCTCGTACATATGGGTCGTCGTCGCTATGGCGACTCGTTTGCCCTGCCGGCGCAGCTCCTCAGCCAGCCGATAGATCCATGTCGTCTTGCCGCCTGAGCCGGTAAAGGCGACGACGTTTTTTTTCTTCTGCGCCAAGGACGAACAGCCATATGCCAATCCCTGCCGCAGCGACGGCATCTCTTCAGCCGCCCCGTTACGGCAGGCGAATATGCGGCACATCGGCGGCCCTCCACTTCTTCGCGTCGGCCTTTTCCCGACCTTCCCGCCGCGCCCTGACGGCGATGAGCTCCGCTGCAATGCTGACGGCGATTTCCTCCGGCGTCGCCGCAGAGATGGGAAGGCCGATGGGGCCGTACGTGTTATCTATTTCTTCTGCGGCAAAGCCGTCGGCTAATAGCTTTTCCCGCACGAAATACAGCTTATTTCTGCTGCCGATGACCCCGATGTACTGAGGCCGCAGCGGCAGTATCTGCCGCTCTACGACATAGTCGCCTACGTGGCCCCTCGTCATGATGCAGACGTAATCGTCTTCACCGATGTGGAAATCCGGCAGGTGCTCCAAGTCGGCGACGACGACGGACTCGGCGTCGGGAAAGCGTTCGGCATTGGCAAAGTCTTCCCGGTCGTCTACGACGACGCAGGAAAAACCGACGCGGGCTAATACGGGAACCAGGGCGCAGGCTACATGGCCGCCGCCGAAGATAAAGGCCCGGCTGGCTGAGAAGAAGGACTCGGCATACAGTAATTTCCCACCATAGGATATTAACTGTGGCTTATAGGTCGATGCATTCCCACTTTTCTGCAAAAAAAGCTGCAAATCCGCCATATGCTGTTCATCGCCGCAGCATATCGTCTCCGGCCCGGCGACGGCCATGGCCCACTGCGCAGGCTCCGTCATATCGCACAGGAGCAGATAGGGCCTGCGGTTTCGGCCATATTCGGCGATGGCGCTGATACAGGCCGCCGCCTCGGGCCCGATGTACTGGCAAAAGACCGTAAACGTACCGCCGCACACAGCTCCGATATCCGCCGCCGCGCCGGGGCTCAAATCATATGCCAGCAGCGTGGAAACACCGTCCTGCAAAACCCGTCTCGCCGCCTCGCAGGCCTTATACTCGCCAATGCCGCCGCCAATCGTCCCCACCGTATCGCCGGAAGTCAATACGAGCTGGCGGCTGCCGGCGCCGCGGGGCGTCGCGCCGTGACTTTCCACTACCGTCAGCAGCGCCGCCGGCCGGCCGGCGCGGAGTTCTTCTTCCAATCTCAGAAATACGTCGTCCATATATCCTATCCTTTCCGCATAGTCCTTATCGGTATAACAGCAATATATCCTCAGGCCGCACGCCCAACGTATCGGCGCGCCCGCCTTCGGCCAGCCAGACGAGGGGCGGCGCGTCGGGCCTCTGGCCGTCGCAGCGAAAGGCGACCAAGGTCCCAAAGGGCAGCTTTGTCTCTTCTGCAATCGAAACGGCATGCGAATTGACGGGCACGGCCGGGCTGAACGAACGCTCCCGAATGCCGATGGCGCATAATTCGTCCTTCACGTCGCAGGCCGCCGTAAATTCGCAGTTCCACGATGGCACGAAGACGGTCCTCCGCCCCGTTTTCCGGGCTGGCGCGATATTTCGGCAACCCATGAGGGACGCCGCCGTCTTCGATTGGGGTTGGGAAAATACAGCGTCCCGCTCGCCGATGATGTCGATGCGCCCGTCATGGAGGACGGCGATGGTGCGGCACAGGCGGTATGCTTCTTCATAGCTGTGGGTCACGACGATGACGTCCTTGCCGAATTGGCGCAGCACGCCGGTCAGCTCTGCCATGACCTGTTCCTTCAAGGCATCATCCAAGGCGCTGAAGGGCTCATCCAGCAGCAGAATATCCGGCTCGTTGACCAATATGCGGGCCAGGGCCACGCGCTGCTGCTGCCCTCCCGACAGCTGGGACGGCTTATGGTGTTCCAGTCCCGTCAAGCCGAGCCGCTCCATCATCGCCGCGACGATGGGACGCCGTTCGCTCCGGCCGACATGCCGGCGGACGCCGCAGGCGATATTTTCGGCCGCCGTCATATTGGGGAATAAGGCGTAATGCTGAAACAAATAGCCGACGCGCCGCTCCTGCACCGCCAGATTTACGCCCGTTTCCCCGTCGAAAAAGACGCGCTTCCCGACGGCGATGCGCCCCCGGTCGGGACGCTCGATGCCGGCGATGCACTGCAAGGTCTTGCTCTTGCCGCTTCCCGACGGCCCCAGCAGGCCCAGCACGCCGCAGGCCTGAAATTCCACGTCCAGGCAAAACTGACCGAGCCGTTTATAACACTGCACGTCTATCACGACCAAACCTCCTTCCGGCGGCGTTTCCGTTCCATCAGGCTGACCGTCACCAGGACGGCGGCGCTGATCGCGATGTTGACGAGAACCCAGATGAAGGCGCCGTACTCGTCGTTCGTCCGCCACAACTGATACACCGTCGTCGATATCGTCGCCGTGTTCTTGGGAATATAGCCGATGAGCATGCTCGTCGCGCCGTATTCCCCCAGCGCCCGGGCAAAGGCCAGGACGAGGCCGGCCAAAATACCCTGCTTGCAATAGGGCATGCGGATGCGCCAAAAAATATACGTATTAGATAATCCCAGGGTCTGCCCGCTCCAGGCCAGTGTCTCGTCAAAACTTTCAAAGGCGCCGCGGGCCGTCCGGTACATGAGGGGAAAGGCGACGACAGCCGAAGCCGCCACGCCGCCGTACCAGGTCATGACCAGGGGAAATCCTATATCATGGAGGAACATGCCGACAGGATGGCGCAGGCCGAAGACCAGCAGCAGAAGCCAGCCGCACACCGTCGGCGGCAGGACCAGGGGCAGCGTCAGGGCGACGTCGAGGACGCCCTTGACCAGGCGCGGCGCTTTCGCCACGTAATAGGCGGCGGCGATGCCGCAGAAAAAGACGAGGACCGACGAAATCGCGGCGATGCGCAGGCTGTTCCAAAGAGGATACCAGTCCATACCTTACCCCGCCCGGCTGAAGCCGACGCCTTCAAAGACGGCCATGGCCTGCTCGCTCTGGAGATAGGCCAGAAACTCCTTGGCCGCCTCCGGATGGGCGCTGGTCTTCAACACGGCCGCCGGATAGACAACCTGTCCGCACATATCTTTCGTCGCTTCGTCGACGGGCTTCAAGCCGGCGCTGTAGGCGTCGGTGCCGTAAATGACGCCGCAGTCGGCGCTGCCTTCCTTGACCTGCGTCGTGACTTCCTTGACGTTCGAACCGTACGTGATACGGCCCTGCTCAGCAATAGCCTGTTCGTCTAGCCCGTAATAAGCCAATATCTTCTGTGTATACTGGCCTACGGGCACGTCGCTGTTGCCCATGACCAGGCGGATGGAGCCGTCTTCAAGCTTCTGCGCCATGTCGTCGAAGCTGGCAATCTGCTTTGGATTTCCCTCCGGCGTCGCTAAAACGACCTTGTTTTCCAGCAAATCAATCCGCGTCCCCGGAAGCACAAAATCCAGCCGTTCCGGATTAGCCCGTTCATCCTTCGACGCATCGAGCTGGTCCATCTGCTTCTGGGCCGCCGAAATGAATACGTCGCAGGCCGCGCCGTTTTGAATCTGATGCTTCAGCGTCCCTGACGAGTCAAAATTATAGACGATTTCTACATCGGGATGCTCCTGCTGATACGCCTTGGCGATTTCGTTCATCGTCTCGGTCATGCTGGCCGCCGCAAAGACGGTGAGCTTCGTTTTCCCTTGCTCCGCTGCCCCCTGTTTCTCAGCACCGCAGCCGGCCAATACGGCAACACTCACGAGAAGCGTTATCATACCTAAGGCAGTCTTCCACTTCATACGTTCTTCATCCTTTCCGTTTGCTTGCGCATATTATCGGGCACACTCTCCGCCGTCGCCGCGGAGCAAATCCAGTCCATGAGGAATCGTATCTAAAAAAACGTCCATACATTCCCGGCAGGCCTTGGGGCTGCCCGGCAGGTTGACGATAAGGGTCTTGCCGCGAATGACGCTGACAGCCCGGGAAAGCATGGACCGCTTCGTCACGGCCAGGGATGCGGCCCGCATAGCCTCGGCGATGCCCGGAGCCTGCCGCGTCGCCACAGCGAGAGTCCCTTCGGGCGTCATATCCCGCGGCCCGAATCCCGTGCCGCCTGTCGTCAAAATCAAATCCAGCTGCCGCTGGTCGGCCAACCGCATCAATTCCTTTTTGAGAGGCTCCATGCCGTCGGGCAGCAGCAGCTCCTCTGCGACGTCGTAGCCCCGCTGCCGCAGCGCTTCGGCGACGACAGGGCCGCTTTCGTCCTTGCGCTCGCCGCGGCTGCCCTTATCGGACAAGGTAATCACCGCCGCCTGATAGGGCCTCTTTCCCCGCCGCGGTTCCACGACGATTTCGTCGCCGGGACGGATGACGCCGCCTTCCAGCACCCGGGCGAAGACGCCCTCACGAGGCATGATGCAGTCGCCCACGGCCTGATAAATGGCGCAGTGGCTATGGCATTCCTTGCCGATCTGGGTCATTTCCAGCAAGACGTCGCCGCATCGAAACAGCGTGCCTACAGGCAGAGACGAAAAATCAATGCCTTCGGCGACGATGTTCTCGCCGAAATCGCCGTACGATACGGGCGCGCCGCGGCGGCGGAATTCTTCTATTTTTTCCAGAGACAACAAACTTACCTGACGGTGCCAAGGGCCGCCGTGGGCGTCGCCTTCAATCCCCCAATTCACAAGACAACGGACAAAGGGCTCCGGCCGCTTCTGCGTCCCCTTGACCTTGCTCGTACAAACAGCTCTTACAATTCCCATACTAGCCTCCAATTTCATTCATAGCCTTTCGTTCCGTCACGGCCTGGCCCTGTCCAAAGCAATGCCGGGCCGGCTTGCGGAGTATGGCCTGTTCTATGGCCTGCGCCAGCAAGCCTTCCCCTTGGCCGGAACGGGCAGCTGCCCGTAAATCCACGCCGTCGTCATAGCAGAGGCAGGGCTTTAAAAACCCCGTGCTCGTCAGCCGCAGGCGGTTGCACTGTCGGCAGAAGACATGCGAATTAGCCGCGATCATCCCGATATATCCCTTCAAGCTGCGGCTGGCGTAATACGCCGCCGGGCCGTTGCCCCGTCGAATCGGCAGGGGCGCTAAATCGGGATAGGCGCCGCGCAGGACCGCCAAGGCCTCGTCGGCGCTGCCGCCCTGCTGGTATGCGCCGCAGCCAATGGGCATGAGCTCGATAAACCGCACGTCCACCGGCAGCTCTTCTGCCAGGCGGGCCAGGGGCGCAAGCTGCTCCTTCGTATCAGCCAGCAGGACGGCGTTGATTTTCGTCGGCAAGCCCAACGCCGCGCACTGCCGAAGCGCCTGCAGCACCTCGGGCAAGGCGTCGACGCCCGTAATAGCCTGATATTGCTCCTTGTCCAGGCTGTCCAGACTGATGTTTACGCCGCCTATGCCGATGCGCCGCAGCTCCGGCAGCACTTGCGGCAACAGCCAGCCGTTCGTCGTCACCGTCACGGACTCAACGCCGGGAAGTCTCCGCAGCTCCCGTATAAAGCCGACGGCTCCCTTGCGGACGAAGGGCTCGCCGCCTGTGACCTTGAACTTCGTAATCCCGACGCGCAGAGCCGCCCGGCAGATTTCGACGATTTCCTCATAGCGCAGGACGTCGCCGTGCCCCACGGCGGATATGCCGTCGGGCATGCAGTAGCGGCAGCGCATGTTGCAGCGGTCCGTAATCGAAATGCGCAGGTAGTCGATACGGCGTCCTAATGTATCTATCATAGGTCATCCTGTCCGTCAAAAGAAAAATACCCGCTCTTGCCGCCGATTTTTTCCAGCAAATGAATATCCCTAATCACCATCCGCTTATCGACGGCCTTGCACATATCGTATATCGTAAGCAGAGCCGCCGACGCGCCCGTCAGGGCTTCCATTTCCACGCCCGTCTGCCCCTGGCACTTGACGGTGCAGCGGCATTCGATGGCTCCTTCCTCGTCGTGAAAGATGAAATCGACAGCGCATTTGCTTAAATTTAATATGTGACACAGCGGGATGAGCTCGCTCGTCCGCTTCGCCCCCATGATGCCGGCGACGCGGGCCGTACCGAGGACGTCTCCCTTGGCAATGTTTCCGGCTGTTACCGCCTCATAGCATTCCCGGCTCATGACGATGCGCCCGGCCGCCGTCGCTTCTCGCGCCGTCGCAGCCTTACCGCTCACGTCGACCATGACGGCGTTTCCCTTATCGTCTATATGGGTAAACCGTTCCATAGTTCCTCCTATTTTCCAAAACCGCAGTTCGGGAAGGTACATACGGGGCAGTTCAGGCACAGCCCACCTTCGCCGAGGCGCGCCAGCTCATCGGCTTTGATTTCCACGCCGGCAGCCAGCGACGGCAAAACCAAGTCAAAAATCGTCCGCTTGCTGTACATGACGCAGCCCGGCAAGCCGAGGACGGGGCGGCCATCGTCCATATAGGCCAGCAAAAACATCGCCCCCGGCAGCACCGGCGCACCGTACGACACGATGCGCGCCCCCGTATTCTTGATAGCCAGCGGCGTTTGATCGTCGGGGTCTACGCTCATGCCGCCCGTGCAGAACACCATATCGACGCCCTGAGCCAGCATATCCTGAATCGCCGCCGTAATGGCCACCGGGTCGTCAGACAGCGTGACGTGCTGCGTTACGGCGATGCCGTATTCGGCCAGCTTGTCTTTGATGACCGGCGTAAACGTATCGGCAATGCGGCCCTTATACACTTCGCTGCCCGTCGTGACGACGCCGGCCGTCCTGGCCGTGAAGGGCGCGACGTTAAACAAGGACTCCGTTCCAGCCGCTTTCTTAGCCCCTTCCATCTTTTCCTTGGAAATTACTAGGGGAATGACCCGCATCCCTGCCAGCACATCGCCTTTTTTGACGGCAAAGCCGCCGTGACGCGAAGCGATCATCATCTCTCCTAAAGAGTTTACGGCCTGCAGTCCCTGCCGGCGAATCGTAAGCAGGCCGTCGCAGTCGGCGACGAGCTCGATTTTCCCTTCCTTCGCCTCCGTAGCGTGCATATTCACTCCCAGGGAAATGTCCCGCAGTATGGCCGCCGCATCGTTTTCGTGAAGCATCGAGTCGTCGCACTCCCATATATATACGTGCTCCTTGCCGACAGACAGCAGAACGGGAATATCTTCTTCCCGAATGATATGGCCCTTGCGGAATACGGGCCCTTTGGACACGCCCTTTATAATTTGCGTAATGTCGTGGCACAATACGTGACCGATCGCTTCTTCCGTCTTGAGTTTCTTCATAGCTCCACCTCTCCTGCTCTTAGTTTTTCCAGCTCGCTGCGGCTGAAAAAGCGGTCGAACTGTTCCTCCGCCACGGCTTTGACCGCTTCCTCCATGTCGTCGTACCGCCGCAGTATTTCCTCTCCCTGAACGGTCAGGACCGATCCGCCGCCGCGCCTGCCGCCGACGCGGCATTCCGTCAGGGGAAATCCCCAGATACGCTCAGCCTCGCGGATGACCGTCCAGGCTTTGGAGTAGGACATATCCATCTGCCGCGCCGCGCCCTGCAGGGAACGGCAGTCCCGCACACCTCGCAGCAGAGCCGCCACGCCGGGGCCAAAGGCTTTTTTATCGGCCATGATACGCACCGTCACCTTGCAGTGCAATTCGCTCTCTTCCATCATAAAATTCTCCTTATCGTTATTCTCGTATACGAATATCGGACTCTATACCCAGTATAAACGAAAACGCCCGGACAATCAACTTGTCCGGGCGTTTTACACGCCGTCTTATTTACGGTGTTACCCTGTAGGTCTGTACGTTTTTTCTATGCAAGGAAAACCATTGCTTGCGGCAATCGGCGCTGCAGAAGGCCGTTCGCCTGTCCTTGGCGTCCCGTATTTCCACGAGGACGCCGCAGTTCCGGCAGCGGAAGGCGTGCTGTACGGGCTGGGACTCCACGTTTTTGGAATGTTTCCAGTACAGCCGCTCGCAATGGGGCGAGCAGAATTTTCTCCGCTTATCCGCCCCTTGCGTCACGACGACCCACTTGCCGCAGCGGATGCAGCGGAAGGAGCGCAGCACCTTTCCTCCGGCTCGCTGAGACGGCGGCGCTTCGTCCCGATGGCGGTAGGCGTAGCGCCGGCAGGACGCACTGCAGTACCGCTCCGTCGCGCGGTGCGCCGTAAAGACCTTGCCGCAGACCGGGCATTTCGCTTCCCGTTCCACTGCTCCTTAGACCTTCCAGTTCATGCCAAAGTTGAACTGGTACGTGTCTTCATTGTCGTTGCCGATGGATTTTTCCATGTCCAGGTACATATAGGTGCCCTTGCTGAACTGGTGGGAGAAGCCGAGGCCGATGTCATACCACGTGCCTTCGTTTTCATAGGTCGTGCTGAGGAGGCCTGTGGCGTCGCGGGCTTCAATGTCCTGATCGCCGAGGAATTCATGGAGCACGTCGGCCTTGATGTAGAAGGTGCTCTTTTCGCCGACGTCCTTACCGAGGCGGAAGCCGACGCGGCCAATCAAGCTGTCGATGGCGTCGAGCTGGACGTGCGTATCCTGGCTCGTCGTGTAGTCAGCATCGGTGACGTGAGCGTACTGGATCTGGGCCTGAGGCTCGATGTACCAGTTATTGCCCAGGTCTTTCTTGCGACCGTATTCGGCGCTGGCCGAGTAGACGAAGTTGCTGTAGTCGCCGGTGACTTTTTCGCCGAGGGTTCTCGTGTACAGTTCGAAATCGTTGGACAGTCTGCCGAACTTCAATACGTAGTCCGTGTAATGGCCCTTATTGCCCAGCCACGTATCGTAGAACCAGATGCCGCCGCGGCGAACGTCGCCTTCACCGGCTACGTTCTTGTAGTCCGCCGTGCCGCGCATGTAGTCGATGGCCACGCCCTGCCGGTGTTCACCGTCTTCGCGGTCGTTCACCCGCGTATCGTAGCCCAGTTCCATCATGGTGTTCATACTGCGGAAGGCATCGGACTTGCCGATACGGTCATGACGCATACGAACCCAAAGCCCTTCGTCGCCGTCGATGTAGCGAGCTTCGCCCATGCGTTTGTTCAGGCAGTCCATGTATACGGCGTTGGAGTAGTTGACACGTGACATAGCTACAACGGTCTTACCAGCGTCAGACGTCGTATCGCCAGACGACGTACGGGTTAAATACCAGTTCGTACCATCAGTATACGTTTCATCTACATATTCATCGCCTGGTTTCATTTCTGTAAATTCAGTGCCATTATAGCCCGTATTTTCCGCGTCGGCCGTCGTGTATTTTTCATTTTCAATAGTAAGAGCCATATCCATGACACCGATATCCCGCATCATAACGCGCGCTTTATTTTCATATTTTTCATATCCATTTTCGCCTTCATACTGGCCTACGAAAGATAATTTATCCGTCGAGGCGTTTACCGTGGCGAAACGGATTTTTTCTCCGTCAGCCATGTCTTCCACACCCGTAAGGCGGTTAATAAATACGGTTTGTTCTCCTGCCGAGGCATTCGGGTCTTTGATGTACAGCATATCGCTGACGTTATGGTTATCATGGTTCAAGTCCATAACAAAGGTATGGTTTCCTCTAATCGTATCGACGTGTACGGCATGAGACGTCGTATCTTCATTATTGCGATTGCGCATGTCAATCGTACCGCCGTCGCCGTCCAATTGGGTCAGCCAGCTTTGCCCCGTGACAGCCCAATACGAACCGCTGCCCATCGTGAGGTTGACTTCGCCGCCGCGATAAATCGTACTGCTGAACGCCGGGTTGAAGAACTGGATATGCTCGTCATTTACAATCGTATCGTTGGCATCACCATAATCATCCGTACGACCTACCAACGAGCCGCCGTTGCCGAGGTTGACATTCAGCACGCCGTTGTTACCGGCAAGAAGGTTGCCCGTAATAGAAATACCGGCCGAATTGCTTCTCGTCGTCGCAGCCTGCGGCGCAATATCTACTTTTCCGGCATAGGCCGACAACACATCACCGGTAATAGAACTGCCTGCGCCGTAATTCAACGTTACTTTAGCCCTCTCTCCGTCTTCAATCGGAGTATTGAAATCTTCTTCCCCTAGATTTACAGCCGTACCAGCAGCAATAGCAATGTCCGCGCTGTTATGGGGCTGAAGTGCAGACGTTTCTGCGTACCGGTCCGTACTAATAAGCGTACTGCCGTTGATTTCAATATTCGCGCCTTCATAAGCCCAAATTGTTCTTTCTAAAGTCTTATCATCAGCTGGATTTTTAGCATACGTTCTAAATTCGTTCCAATCGCCAGATACGGTAATATTCGCACCGTATTCTGCATATAAAGATGAAACAACATCAGTATCATTAAATTTGTTGCTTTTATCGTTTTTCAAATCGCCAGCGTTGTCAATATCCGACGCAGAATAGAATGTATTGATCCGGGATTGGATTCCATCTGTTTGTCCTTGTACATTAATTTTCGACTCGTTGCCACTAGCAAAAAGTGACCCGGACAATGTATTCTGATTCCCTTGTAATGATACCTGACTGCCTTGTATAGAAGAAATCGCCATGCCGTCGCCAAAGCTGCCATTGATAGTTTGACCCGCAGAAATATCGTTTTGCGCCGCCGACAACGTTACCGTACTCTTCGTGGCGCTTGTTACAATACTTCCGTCGTCACTTGTAATTGCATTTGCGCCTGCGGAAATAGCCGTTTGGGTCCCAACTACAGCATTCTTAGATTTGGCCGTAACATGGACTGTACCGTTTTGGGCATTGATACCAATTTCACTGTCGTTTACCGTATATTCTTGACCAGTTGTTTCATCAATATATGTGGCAGATTTACCAATAATGTTCTCGTTTTCTGCCTGTACATTAACTTTACTATCATATTCTTGTTCTACTAAAATACCAGCCTGGCTGCCGGTGATAATATTATCGTTATCAGCAATAATATCGATAACACCATTGTCGTTTTCATCTTGCTCAGCAGCATCAACCCCGACATTCTCGCCTACTAACTTATTATCTAATTCAGAGAAGTTGTCCAATAAAGATATACCATTGCTATTTGCCGCCGTTGCTTGAATAACAACATGGCCGCTCCCTTTTAGATATACAGCCGTATTACCTGTAATTGTATTACTGCTATTATTAGCCATAACTGTCAGAGCACCGGCTTCTACATGAAGGTCCTTATTAACGCCGCTAATCGAATTGCCTTGTTCGTTAGCAGTAATAATGACCGTCCCATCATCACTCTTGCTATGCATATTAACGCCATCATCACCAGCATTAATCGTATTCTTCCCACCTATTACGCTAATAGTGCCCTTACCTTCAAGGCGAACGCCATCACCATCATCGGCCTTAAAGCTATTACTTACTCCTGCCTCTATTACAACGTCTCTATTATCACGGTGATCAATCCCGTTATTTCCTGACTGAATCGTATTGTTTTCCATTGCGTGCAACTTCACCGCATAGTCATCTTGATTTACAAGCTCATCGTTATTCTTTCCCGTATAAATACCATCACTGGTTACGTTAATGACGTTGTCCTTCCCGTATAACAAAACCTTGCCGCTATTCCCTTCAGCTAAATTAATCCCATCTCCGCCGTCCTCTTGGTTCTCCTTAGCAGTTAGCGTATCAGAAGTTATACCCTGATCCGTAATCATATTGGTACCATTCTCCGCATTTAATTGTATATCCGCGTGATCTTCTATAGTAATCCCATTACCACCTTCTGAATTACCTTGATTAAAATAAATAAGATTGCTCCCAATATCAGATGCCGTTAAACTAATTGTATGCGTATCATCAGCATCAGTAGTATTTTGAGTCCGCATACCGCTCTCAGCAGAATTAATAATATGGCCTCCAACAGTACTAATTTTTACGTCTCTCCCTATGACATCTGTAAGATAGATAGATGCATCACTCTCTTTACTATTTCTAATGGTAAGGGCCCCCCCTTAATAACAACAGCTTCTTTTTCTCCCGGGCTTACAAAACTTCCTATAATCGTTTTATCATTTCCATCTACATCAACAAGAACATATCCATCCGTCCCTTCTTGTTGGTCAATATAATACTTTTCAGTATCATATACGTCCTCCGTAGGGACCAGTTCTGGTATCGCCATGCCCGTCGTCCAAAGGGCCATGCTCATGGCCATGCCCAGCAGCACGGCCTTTCGTAATTGCTTTTCTTTCACGCTATTTTCCTCCTTAGCAAATGCTATTGCATACCTAAAAAACTACTTACATACGCAGCTGTCCTCCGTATGACAAGGGGTATGCTTCGGGAAAATGGCACGACAAAAGGGCAGAACTTGCGCTCTGCCTGCATGGATATGCTATATGAAGCAGGGTATAAAATCCCTGCGTTTTCAGGCTATATCTATAATATGAACCGTACCCCCCCCCCGTATATGATTTCACATAATTATACTGATTCGTATAGTGTGCAGCTGTTTGGCATTCCTGCCTACGGAACCGGACAGGTCTCATATTCGTTCACCCCCATTCTGTTTCTTTTTATTCTTGTATATCATGATTTTACTATATTTATCGGGGTGTACGCAATAAAAAATGTACCATATCAAGTAAAATTTTTTCCCCACCGACATATAGTGTCGTCAGCATGATGAAAACTGCGCCGCATATATCGCAAAAAAACCGGCAAATGCTCGTTCGCACTTGCCGGTTTTTAGTTTCGTTTTTATCAGAACCGCAGCATGGATTTCAGGAAGCTTTGGGTTCGTTCGTTTTGCGGGTTTTCGAAGACTTGCTGGGGCGTGCCTTCTTCCTGGATGAGGCCGTCGGCCATGAAAATGACCCGGTCGGCTACTTCTTTAGCGAAGGCCATTTCATGGGTGACGATGATCATGGTCATTTCTTCGTCGGCCAGCTGCTTGATGGTCCGCAGGACTTCGCCTGTCAGTTCCGGGTCGAGGGCCGACGTCGGTTCGTCGAACAGCATGATGTCCGGATTCATGGCCAAGGCTCGGGCGATAGCTACGCGCTGCTGCTGGCCGCCGGACAGGCGCGACGGGTATTCGTCCCGTTTCTCCCACAAGCCGACCTTTTTCAGCAGCTCTTCCGCCGTCGGCATGATGTCTTCGGTCTTCATGCCCTTGACGATGCGCGGCGCTTCGAGGATGTTGTCGAGGACGGTCATATGGGGAAAGAGATTGAAGTGCTGGAAGCACATGCCCATGCGGCGGCAGATGGCCCGCACCTGGGCCGGCGGAGCGTAGACGGAGCGGCGGCTGCCTTCGGGCTGGCTGACCATGACGTCGCCGTCGACGGTAATCGTGCCGCCGTCGATGGTTTCGAGCTGGCACAGGCAGCTCAGGAAGGTACTCTTGCCGCTGCCCGACGGGCCGATGATCGAGACGACTTCGCCTTCGTCGACGTGGAGCGTCACGTCCTTCAAGACCTCCAGATTGCCAAATTGCTTGCGTATATGATCCATTTCAATAAAACTCATCGTGTCGTTTCCTCCTTTATTCGTCGTACACGGCGTAGCGTTTTTCCAGATAGGTGAATACCTTTGTCAGAATAAAGGTAAAGAACAGGTAGAACACGGCGGCGACGACGAAGGCCGTCGTGTCGAAGTCGCGCTGTACGATGGAGCGCGTAATGCGCAGGATGTCGTTCATGGCCAGGATGTAGACCAGGGACGTATCCTTCAGGAGGTTGATCGTTTCGTTAGCCACCGGCGGCAGGACGCGCTTGACGACCTGAGGCAGGATAATGCGCCGCATGGTCTGGACGTAGGTCATGCCGAGAACCTTGGCCCCTTCGTACTGGCCCTTGTCAATAGACTGGATGCCGCCGCGGAAAATTTCCGCAAAGTACGCCGCGTAGTTGAATACGAAGGCGATGATGGCCGCCGGGAAATCGGGCAGGCGCAGGCCTTCGATGATAAAGGGCAGGCCGTAATAAATGAATAAGATCTGGAGCATGAGCGGCGTGCCGCGCATGACGTAAATATAGGCGCCCATGAATTTCCGCAGGGGCATAATACGCGAAATGCGGGCAATAGACATGAGAATGCCAAGGGGCAGGCTCAGTACGATGGTAATGACAAAAATCTGCAGGGTGATTTCCAACCCGCCGGCAATGGCCGGGACAATATTCAATAAGTACTCCATAGTGTCTCCTCGCTTACAAGGGCCGTAAAGACGCACATAAGGTGATAGGCGCAGAAAGCGCGGAGCCGCCGCCCCTCGCCCTCTGCATGCTATCACCTGCTGGGCCCTTCGTGATTATTCTACTTTGATCGTAATGTCTTCGCCGAACCATTTCTGGGAAATCTTGGTCATGGTGCCGTCGGCGCTCATCTGCTTCAAGGTTTCGTTGAGCTTATCCTGAAGCATCTTGTCTTCCTGGCGCAGGCCGATGCCGTACTGTTCGTCGCCCATCTTGTTGTCGATGACCTTGAACTGTCCCGGCTTCTTGCTCATGTAGTAGCGGCCTACGACGCTGTCCACGAGGATGCCGTCGATGCGTTCCAGTTCCAAGTCCATGAAGGCGGCGACGAAATCGCCGTACCGTTTGACTTCCTGAAGGGAATTTTTAAATTCCGGCTGTTTTTCCAAGGCGTCGATGGAGCTGCTGCCTTCCTGGGTGCCGATGATCTTGCCCGACAAGCCCGCCCGGTCAGCAATGGGCGAATCCGAACGGACGACGAGGATCTGGGCGTTGTCCAGATAGGGCTTGGAGAAGGCGATCTGCTTGGCCCGGTCTTCCGTAATGGTCAGGCCGTTCCAGAGCATGTCGACCTGCTTGCTCTTTAAGGCCGCTTCCTTGCTGTCCCAGTCGATAGGCTTGAATTCGACGGGAATGCCCATGCGCTTGCCTGCTTCTTTCGCCAAGTCGATGTCGAAGCCTACGAGTTCGCCGTTTTCATCACGGAATCCCATAGGCGGGAAATTATCGTCGAGGCCGATGACGATTTTATCGGGCAGCTTATCTGCCGCTTTTTCTTCGCCGCCGCAGCCGGCCAGCATCGTCGCCGCCGCTGCGGTCAGCATTCCTATTGCCGCTAATTTCTTTACGTCCATTTTCCATACCTCCTACATGGATACGTCCATGCCAAACCATTTTTCCGAAATCTTCTTAGACGTGCCGTCGTTGTGCATGTCTTCCAATACCTTGTCCAGCTTTGCCTTCAGCTCCGTATCGTCCTTGCGCATGCCGACGCCGCAGGGAATGCTGGGATAACCTACGTCGATAATGCGGAAATCGGCGTTGTTCTGCTGCTTGAAGTACGCTGCCGTCGTCAAGGCTACGACTACGGCGTCGATGCGGCCGACTTCCAAATCCATGAAGGACGTGACGTTGTCCGAATACTGCTTCAATTCCTTAAAGGAATCGCGCAGCTCCGGTTCGGCGTTGATCGCTTCGAGGCCTGTGCTGCTCTGCTGGGTTCCGACGATCTTGCCGGCTAAATCGGCCTTGCCCTGAATGGGCGAATCGCCGCGGACTAGCAGGATCTGCGGGCCGTTCTGATAGGGCCGGGAGAAGAGGATGTTCTTTTCCCGTTCCGGCGTGATGGACAAGCCGTTCCAGATAGCGTCGATGCGCTTGCTCGTCAGCTCCGTTTCCTTGCTGTCCCAATCGACGGACTTGAATTCGACTTCCATGCCCAGGCGCTTCGCCGCTTCCTTCGCCATGTCGATGTCGAAGCCTACGAGCTCGCCTTTTTCGTCGTGAAAGCCGAAGGGCGGGAAGTTGTCGTCCAGCCCGATGACGATTTTATTTCGTTCCGCTGCGGCGCTATCCTTAGACCCCTCGCTGCCGCAGCCGACTATATTCATTGCTACAAGTGCAGCCGCCCCTACGACTGCCAACCGTTTCCACATCATCTTGAATCTCCCCTTCATATCTTACACAGTTCTAAATACAGTCCTTATTTTACTTTATTTCGTTAAAATAATAAAGAGTTTTCATCATTCAAAATGATGGAATTTTTTCATGAATCCCCTTTGTTTTGCTCTTATTCTCTTCAAATCTCTTTTTTACGATCGTCTTTCTCTTCTTTGGCCCTATGATTCGTCGTCGTGCGTCTCCTGCCATTCCTTGATGCGGTCGATAATGCGCTGCTTGTTTTTCCTGGACAAGAACTGCATGTGGACTGGCAGCACGGCGATGCCCCCTTCTTCAGCCTTGCCCAGCTCGATTTCCTGCCAGTTATCAGCGATGAGAAAGATATTCTTGTAGGGGATAAAGACGAAGCTGCGCTCTTCGTGAATCTGCTCGTCGCAAAATTCCCGGAGAGACATGAACTGGCGGCGCACGATGAGGCCCTTGTCGGTGACGAAGCAGACGACGTCGCGCTGTCTGTGGATGCGCCACAGGCAGAACAGCAGGACGGCGATGTTGTCCAGGCGTGCCGCCAGCGTCGCTTCACCGAGCATGAGCCAGAAGAAATACATGCCGACCAAGGTGAAGACGAGCTGCATGAATACGGAAAACCATTTGGAGTTTTCAAATTCTTCTTCGATGACGCCGCAGTTCGGATAGCGGCGCATCATGTCTTCTCTCGTAACCATAGTCCCTCCTGCCGGGCGGCTTCATGAAAAAAAGGGGAACGCCCAGCGTCCCCCAATACAGACTCAGCGAGTCTTCTTACTTGTCTTCGGCCCCGTCTTGATGACGACGTTGCGGCCGTCCTTGACGACTTCCAGGGAAATATCTCCGACGCCGTCTTTATAGTAGGCCATCTTGATTTCCAACAGCAGGGAGCCGACCTTTTCCTGCAAGTCGTCCGTGAAGAACTGCTTGCGGAAATCCGCCGCCGTCTGCTTTTTTGCCGGTTTCTGAACGACGCGGGGCTTTGCCGCCGGTTCGTCGTCCCAATCGGCCGTTTCAAAGGTTATTTCTTCTTTTACGCCCTTGAACATGTCTTCGAGAGACCGATTCTTGGGGATTTTATGCTTTGCCATCGTATCACCTTACTTGTTTGTATCGCCGGAACTTTCCATCTTATCCGACGCTTCCAGCATGCTGTTGAGGGTCAGCTTGGAAAAGTCTTCCGGCGTTTTATATGTCGCTATCTTCGTGAAGCCCTGACGCAGGCGGCCGCGGTACGCCGCAATGACCTTGTCGTCGCGGTTCAGCTCGGCGACGTAAATATCCTGGCCGTCGATGCCGACGAGGCGGTAATTGCCGACCGGCGAGATTTCCCGCCAGCTGCTCGTCGCCCCTTCGAACATGTAGACGACGCCGGTGCGCAGGTTATCATAGAAGAAGATATCTTCGTCGTAGAATACGGCGATGCGGCCGATGTTTTCAGCCTGAACGTGGATGCGCCGCGTGTCGTAGTTGGCGTCGGTACGGTAAATGCGGTACCGTTCGGGAGCCACTTCCAGCTTCATGTATACGACGTTCGTCGCCGTCGAGTAGGCTACGTCGACGATCTTGCTGTCTTCCGGCGCGTCTTCGATAGGCGTGTCCAGCTCCCGTTCGGGATATACCGGGTCGTACTGGGCGATGTGGACTTCATAATTGCCCGTCTCGTTATCGTAGCCGTAGGTGGCGAAAATGGCCAGATTGCGGTCCGGCAGCCATTCGAAGAAGGACACCTTCTTGCCGTGCAGGTTGATGCGCTGCGGCTCGCCCTTCTTGCCGGCTTCGTAAATCAACACCTGGTCGTCGACAATGGTCGCCATAAACCGCTTGTCAAAGGAATAATAGGACTGGCCGTTCGGCTCTACGCCGAAGCCCAAGGCTTCCTGCTGATTCGTGCCGGCAATCTGGAAATCCGAGGCCGGCGCAAAGAGCACCTTGTCTAAATACAAATACACGCCTGCCTGGACGGCAATGCCGACAACGAAGGCTAAGAGAACTCGTTTCGTGTTCATACATACCTCCTATTTGACGATAAATGCCGTCGGAATCATGCGTTCGCCCAGCAAGTCCGCCGGTTTGTTCACTACATTGCCGTTGAGGTACAGCGTCGAGCTGGAGCCTCCGTCCAAATTGGCCGCGATGACCGCGCCTTCTTCATAGAGGATGTTCTGCAGGTCCCGCAGCGTCGCGCCGACAGAATAGCCGGGCTGGCGGCCGTCGATGACCAGGAACAGCACCGTACCGTCCTTGCGCTGACCGATAGCCGTGCGGGGACCGACGCCCCAGCCGCCGTCGCCGTCGGTAATCATCTTTTCGCCGTTGACGATGAGGGCCGGGCCGAAGGATATGCCTTCTTTCGCGCCCATTTCGATGATTTCGCCCTTGCTGTACGTACCGGCGATGAGATTTCCTTCTTTATTGAATCCGACGAATTCGTTCACTTCCACGTCGAGGGAATTCTGCCCCAGAAGGAACCGGCCGTCATGAATGATAAAGCCATACGGGCTGCGGCCCGTGCCGGTACCGTTGGCATCGTAAAAGCCGCCGGCGTTGATGGCCGCCACGGCGTCATGCCGCTTGGCGATGCCGCTCGTCGTGTCGCCTTTTTCATCCATATTTTCCGCCGTCGCTACTTCGATGCGCTTCGGGTCGGGGATTTCCAGCAAAAAGCCTTTGAAGCGGCTCGATTCAATCTGCTTTAAATTCAGGGACGAATCGGTGCGGGCCGTAAATTTAAACAGCTCCTGCTTCGGCGCCGTGCTGATGCCGCCCAGTATTTTATCGATTTCTTCCTGAGAAAAAAGCCACGTAATGTACTGGGGGTGGCGGCTCTTTAAAATCGCGCCGACGACGGTCCGCTTGACGTTGTCAAAGGGGCCGAACAGTACGACGACAGGCGACGTTACGCCGAAAAAGACCAGCAATACTATTAAAAATTTGCAAATATCTTTGAAATGTTTCTTCATAGTTACCTCAGAAATGTAAAGATAGACCCGGCGTTATCGTTCTTCGTACTGCTCTGTCGTAACGCGCTGCTCAAAGTTTCCTATATCGACGGCATTGCCAATCCAGATGCGGTTGACGGCATAGGGATTGTCGCCGCGCTTCGCCCATCCCGGATTCATGGTGACGGCCAGCTTGATGCCATGCTTTTTCATGACGTCTTCGACGGCCTCATTGACCCGGCCATAGGGATAGCAGAAAAATTCGTTGTCGATACCCAGGCGCTGCTTCAGCTCTTCCTGGCTCTTTTGCACGTCTTCTTCGACGGCTGCCGCTGAAAGCTCTGTCAGGCGCTCGTGACGGTAGCTGTGCGAAGCAATAGTAATGCCTGCGTCTTTCATTTCCTGGATCTGCTGCCATGTCAGGCGCGTACCCTGGTCGGCGTCATACGTCGGGATGAATACGGTGCAGGGAAATCCGAATTCCTTCATGATGGGCATGACGATGGAATACGTGTCGGGATACCCGTCGTCAAAGGTCAGCACGACAGGTTTTACAGGGACGGCCTTCCCTTCCGTCATGTATTCATGGAGCTGCTGCAGCGTAATGGGATGGAACCCGTTGTCCTTTAAAAACTGCATCTGCTCGCGGAAGTGCGATTCCAACAGGACGGCGTCGTTATCAGGCACGTCGCCTATCATATGATACATGAGGACCGGAATCCCTTTTTCGGGAACGGCCATTTCCACTTGTTCCTGCTGCGCTGCCGGCGCGGCGGACTCGGCTGCCGTCTTCGTGTCGGAAGACGGGCCGCAGCCCCCTAACAGGGCGCAGCAAAGACATGCCATTGCGGCGAATTTCCAAATGCGCAAGACATAAAGCCCCCTTCGTATGTCGGTTTATCCTGCGGCGCGCCGGCGCCCTTGCGCCGATACGCCGCTTGTATGCACGATGTTAATATGTATCTTTTACGACGATCGGCAGTTCGTCCCGCCGCCCTTCGAAGAACCGGCGGATATATGTCTCGGCGTCGTCGCGGACCTGCTTATCGGCTTCGACCGAATGGAAACTGACGTTAGGCGTCAGCAGGAATTCCGGCCGGGCGATCATTTTGAGCAGCATCGGACTGGGATGCTCCATAGACAAGACGTCCAGCGCCGCGCTGCGGATATGCCCGTCGTCGACGGCATGGTACAGCGCCGCTTCGTCGGCCAGGCCGCCGCGGCAGCAGTTGACGAACATAGCCCCCTGCTTCATCTGCTCGAACTGTTCATCCTGGAAAATATACCGCGTCGTTTCATTCAGCGGCATATGGAGCGATACGACGTCGCTCGTCTCCAGCAGCTGATCCATATCGACAGGACGGACATGATGCGCGTTCATGATGTCTTCGCTGACAAACGGGTCGTACGCCTGGATGCTGCAGCCGAAGGCCTGCATGCGCGACGCGACGGCCCGCCCGATATGGCCGAAGCCGACGAGGCCGATGAGGTTGCTGCTCACGCGGTGGATAGGCCAGGCCACGGAGCCGTATTCCCAGCGGCTGTTGACGTTGATGTCCGTCAAGTATTCCGGCAGCTGCCGAATCAGCGCCAATATCATAGCGCACGTATGGTCGGCAATATCGTCGACGCAGTACGACATGTTATTGACGACGAGAACGCCGTTGCGGGCAGCCCCATCCAAATCGACGTTGTCATACCGCGTCGATAAAATGACGATGAGTTTCAAGTCGTCGAGCCGGTCCAAAAGCGAGCCGGAAATCCGTTCCGATTTGCAGATAATCACGTCGGCGTCTTCCAGCCGGTCAGCCATGACGTCTTCGTCGGCTTCCGGGCAATATTCGACGCGGGCAATATCCCGCAACCGCTCTCCAAAATCATCTTCGTCCTGACGTCCCGTCAAAACACTTATGTGATACATATCACAGCCCCTTTTCTTTGGTAAAAACAATCAGCTAATTAAAAACCTACATATATCCTTAATTATATAACACATATTTACCACTTCGCAAGTAAATAGGGCCATTCCCCCTCATTTCTCTCCCCCATAGCTGCCTGGGCCAGCTACAGCAAAAGCCCGCAGGAACATGGCCCGCGAGCTTTTCGATGGCTGCTCCCTTGGCAGCGCTTTATTTCATAACAGCGTCTAAAAATGAAACGGCCCAGGCTTTGTCGATAACCGGCACGTCCTTCGACTGTTCTTCCAATTCCTTGCTGAATTCATTCCGCAGCGTTTCGTACAATTCGGCAAAGCTGGCTTCGTAATCGACGTTCAGCGCTTCGTTAGTGCCATCGTCAATGAGGTGGATAATAAACTTCCCCTCTTCGTCCCGGATGAAATAGCAGCCCGTCGTATGAAACTCGGGATACTGGGCTTCCACCTGGCGTTCTGCCAGCAGCTTCAGCAATGCGATAATGCGGTCGTCCAGACCGGCGTCGGCGATGCGGAGCTTTTCCAGCATTTCGTCGAAGGAATGGACGATGCGGCAAACGTAATGCGCCGCGTCGTGCAGCACCGCCATAGCTTGCTTAAAAGCCTGCTGCGCCGTTTCCTCTCCCTGTTTGTCGGCAGCATGATAGATCATGACGGCTTCATCCATATCATGATACAAGAAATTGTAGCTGACGACGTGCTCGTACCCGCAATGAGGACAATGCATGGTAAACGCTTCCAAGGACCGCACGGCGGCCTTCATATCTTCATCGGTCTGTGTATTCACGCTGTCCCATACCTTAAACCGGCTGGTTTTGCCGCACTGGGGACAGGTAATTTCTTCCTCATGGAATCTCGACATAACGAACCTCCTTACTTCTCTCCATACGATATATGTTTCGCCGCAGACACGCCGCCTGCAGCTTTCCAGCTATTCCATTCCTATTATATTTTTACGAAAAAAAACTGTCAATTCCCTGCCGAAAATTCAACGCTTTGCGCCCCTCTGCCAGCGTTGCCGCAGCCTCGCCGCCGCTGCTTTCAAGAGCACGAATAAGCGCGCCCCGTTATTGACAGCGATAAAAAAGTATTCTATGCTGTACCTAAACTCTCCGGGCAAAATAGATTCCCGCCGGCCGCGCTGAGCCCTTCTTCCAGACGAAACACGCAGCCTCGGACTGCGCAAAGCCGGCTTTATTGCCTATAAAACAAAAAATTAGGAGGATATACGTATGGAAACGAAATGGTATGACAAAAAATGGATGTTGTGGGCTGCCCTCATCATCTGCTGGCCCCTCGGCTTGTATCTCTTGTATCGCCAGCGCCGCAACTACACGAAAACGCAGATTATCCTGTACATCATCATCACGGCCATTTGGTCCGCCTTCGCCCTGCTCAATGTATCACAAGGATGACGCATACGGCGCAGCTATGACAGGACGAAATCGCTCACAGACAGATTTTATGCCATAGGGAAGCTGCCAATACGCCTTCCTGCGCCTGTCTTTCATGAAATAAACCCCTTTTTTAAACCCCTTGTCCAAAAAACAGCTCAAACTAGTAAACTAACAGGGCCCGCCGAAAACCGGCGAGCCCTGTTGTTTTCTTGGCGGAAAGGGTGGGATTCGAACCCACGGTGCGTTGCCGCATCACTAGTTTTCAAGACTAGCTCCTTAAACCACTCGGACACCTTTCCATAACGGAATTATTATAGCAAACATCTATAATTTCCGTCAAGAAAATTTCACCTTCCCAATACGGCTTCGATGAGCCGCAGGAAGGCCCGGATGCCTTCTTTTAAAGCCGGTTCCGGCGTGTCTTCTTCCTTGCAGTGGGAAATACCCGGGTCCGACATGACGAACATCATGATGGACGGCGCGGCCTTGACCATTTCTACGGCGTCGTGGAGCGGAGCGGAATACATGATGGCGTCCCTTCCCGTTTCCTCCTGGACGGCACGACGGCACAGCTCTTTCAGCGTTTCGTCAAACAATACGGGCTCCTTGTGCCAAAGGACGTCATGCGCTGCAGCTACGCCGTGTTCCCTGGCCCGCCCTTCATAGGCGGCGCGGGCTTCGTCTATCATCGTCTGGAACGTTTCTTTGTCGATGCAGCGGATATCCAGGGAAATGCGGCAGCGGCCGGGAGAAATGGTCACGACATTGGGGGCGACGTCTACTTGCCCGACTGTGCAGTACGCGCCGTATTTCAACGCTATTTTATTAAAATCAACGGTTGCTTCGGCAGCCGCTAAAAAGGCGTCGCGCCGCAACGCTACAGGCGAACCGCAATGGCTCTGCTGTCCCGTAAACGTAATGTACTCGCGGTGGCAGCCGCACACGCCGTACACGCAAGCAGCGCTCGTCTTGTTCTGCGCCAGCAGCGGCGCCTGTTCGATGTGCAGTTCCAAATAGGCCTGGACCTGCCGCGCTGCAAAGGCCGCCCTCGCCTCGTCTATCCGCTCGCCGTCCAATCCGCACGTTCGCAGCACGTCGGCGAAGGATTCCCCGTCTTTCGTTGTCAGAGACGCCGCCGACTGGGCCGTCATAGAACCGCTGGCGACGGCAGACCCAAAGCAGCTCTTGCCGAAGGCCATACCTTCCTCATCGACCCAGCCGACGACATACAAAGTCTTCTTCGGCTTCTTTCCATCTAGGCAATACGCGCCGTAGCCCATGCCGGCCGCTACACCCAGGGCCCCGTCCAGCCAGCCGCCGTCCGGTACGGAGTCAATATGGCTCCCTACGACGACGGACGCTTCACTTTCACCGGCAAACTTCGCCCATATATTGCCGACGGCATCCATTGACACTTCGGCTCCGGCCGCTTCCATATGACAGCGAAACCATTCCGTCGCCTGCTGCCACACCGGCGTCCACGACAGGCGCTGGGCACCGCCTTCGTCTGACGTAAGCGCCGCCAGTTCTCTTAAATCGGCGACGATTTGTTCTGCCGCATCTGCTCTGTTCATCTGAATCCCCCTTGTATATACATATCTATGCTATATGTTCCCGAAATGGAATTAGTTTGATAATACTATGACTGCCAGCCCGTTGGCAAGGTATACTTGCGCTCAATCTACAAAGGCCGCCTTCTCTTTCACCGAAGGCGGCTATTTTGTCATACCAGCAACATGACAAAATACCCTCTTTGCCGTGACATCCAGCAAAGAGGGTATATAGTATCAAATTCGCGCCTTACTGCAGCACGTGTCTGGCAATGACCATTTTCTGCACTTCGCTCGTCCCTTCATAAATGCGCAGGATGCGGGCGTCGCGGTACAGGCGTTCGATGTCGTAGTCCTTCATGTAGCCGTAGCCGCCGTGTATCTGCAAGGACAAATCGCAGATGTAGCAGGCCGCTTCAGAGGCATAATATTTCGCCATCGCCGCGGCCAGGCTGATATCGCCGCCGGCCATCCGTTCCGACGCGGCGTTGTATACGAGGAGACGAGCCGCTTCCAGACGCGTCGCCATGTCGGCCAGATACCACTGCAGGCCCTGCTTGGCCGCAATGGGCTTGCCGAATTGAACCCGTTCCTTTGCGTATTTAACAGCGCCGGCCATGGCCGCTTCGGCCACGCCCAGGGATTGAGCAGCAATGCCGATGCGCCCGCCGTCGAGGCCGCTCATAGCGACCTTAAATCCGTCGCCGACACGACCCAGCACGCACGATTCCGGCACAGCGCAGTCCGTAAAAATCAGCTCCGACACAGCGGCACCGCGGATCCCCATCTTATCTTCCGTCTTGCCCAATGAAAATCCCGGCGTGTCCCGCTTCATCAAAAAGGCCGTCATGCCGCCGCGAGTCCCCTTTTCCTTGTCCGTCACGGCGATGACTACGACGTGATGCCCTTCATGAGGCCCCATATTGCTGATAAAGCACTTCGTGCCGTTTAATACATAGTGTCCGTCTGCATAGACTGCCTTAGTCGTCAGCCCGCCGGCATCTGTACCGGCTCCGGCTTCGGTTAGGGCAAAGGCTCCCAAACACCCTTCGGCCGCAGCCGGCAAGAACTCCCGCTTCTGTTCTTCCGTGCCGCGCTTGACGATAATATCATTGACCAGCAGGTGAACGGCCAAGATCTCCGCCGTACTGGCGCAGCATTTCGCCACTTCTTCAATAGCGACGACCTTGCAGATTTCATCCATGCCGGCTCCGCCGTATTCTTCGGGAATGTTCAGCCCCATAATGCCCATGTCGGCCAATCCCTGAATCGCCTCGGCCGGGAACCGCCCCGTCTCGTCGATTTCCTTCGCCAAGGGCGCGATCTTTTCCTGCGCATAGTTGCGCACCATCCTCTGTATATCTCGCTGCTCTTCTGTCAACTGCATAGAAATCCCGCCTTTCATCGTAAGCTATACTTCTATTATGACCTACGAAAAGGCGCTTTGGCAACTGTATGTGAAATTAGCATGCCTACGTCTTTTGCTTATGGAAAAAATGCGGCGAATCGCCCCACTGGCCGAGCCCTACGGTATCGCCGACAGACGCGACGCGGGCGGCCAGGCAGTTCTTGCATTGGCCCGGCGTGTCTTCGACACATGGCTTGTTGTCGTACAGCAAATATTGAGAGCGGAACTTCGGCACCGTCACGATGGGCATGAGGACGTTGGCCCCGGCCTTAAGGCCCAGCTCGCGGCCCATGGGATGCAGGGCCTGCAGGGCCGTCGTCGAAGCGATGTTGACGTCCGGCAAAAACAGGCGCGTCACGGCGATCATCTTGAGGCCCAGCTCCAGACGGCGGCGTTTCCCCTCGGCTGAATCGAGCCCCTGGGCTACGACGGCCTTGCCAAGAGGCGTATTGTGATGGACGACGTAGGGACCCATGCCGATCATGTCGATATCCATGTCGCGGTAAAACAAGATGTCGTCGGCCAAATCTTCTATGGTCTGGCCGGGCAGGCCGCTCATGTCGCCGGTGCCGACCTGATAGCCAATAGCCCGCAGCGCGTCAAGGCAGTTCTTGCGGACCTGCCATTGATGATGGCCGTCCTGCGGATGGAGCTTGGCGTACAGCTCAGGATTGCTCGTCTCGATGCGCAGCAGATAGCGGTGCGCGCCGGCTTCAAACCAGCGGCGGTAGGCTGCCTCGTCCTGCTCGCCGACGCAGAGTGTAATGCCCAGCTCGCCATGGCTCAGGGCCTTGATGTCCCGCACCAGCCCTTCGATGTAGTCGATAAACGCCTCATCCTGCCGTTCGCCCGACTGAAGCGTCAGAGAACCGTACTGGTTGTCATAAGCCCATTTCGCCATCGCCAGGATATCTTCCCGTTCGGTGTCAAACCGCTCCACCTCGTCGTTGTCCCGACGGATGCCGCAGTACAGGCAGTTCTTGATGCAGCGGTTGGAAAATTCAATGAGACCGCGATAATAGACGACGCGGCCGACGTTGGCCGCCTTGACCTCATAGGCACGGTCGTACAAGGCCTGCATCTCGTCGGCGTCGGTCAGGCTGAGCAGGTAAATTAAATCGTCGCGAGTTAAATCCTTTTTATATAATACATCGGCAAGCGGCATAGCGCTCCCTCCTTTGCGATTGCACAATGGATTAGGAATCATTTTCGTAATCCGATAATACTATGACCGCCGCGATTTATCAAGCCCGTTTTTCACACCTTCCTCCCCATTGTATAGAAGACGAAAAAAAAAGAGGACTCTTTCGAGTCCCCTTTGCATCGTCAGAAAGGAATCATTTTTGGCATGTCCGTTAACGTTTACCTTATATCGTACAACTGCAGCCCGCCGTCTTCCATAACAAAAGACCTGCCGCCCATGCAGCAGGTCTTTTGCATATTTTTTAATTTTTATTGGCCCAATGAAGCCGTTCAAAGAGCAGGAAGACGAGGCTCAGCACCATGGCGACGACCGTCGCAAGGCCCATGCCTTTGAGCTGGACAGGACCGAATACGATGGTCGCGCCGCTGAGGCCGGAAATCATCGTCACAGCCGTGAGGATGAGGTTCTTCGACCGGGTGTAGTCGACCTTCTTTTCAACGATCATGCGCAGGCCTGACGCGGCGATGAAGCCGAACAGGAGAATGCACACGCCGCCCATGACCGGCGTCGGAATGGCGTGGATGAGGGCGGCTATCTTGCCGATAAAGGAAAAGATGATGGCGAAGACGGCGGCGCCGCCGATAACCCAGGTGCTGTATACGCCTGTAATGGCCATGACGCCCATGTTTTCGCCGTACGTCGTATTCGGCGTCGAGCCGAGAAGGCCCGACAGGACGTTGGACACGCCGTCGGCAAAGAGGGAGCGATGCAGGCCCGGGTCTTTGATGAGGTCGCGGCCGACAATGTCGCTGGTCACGAAAAGGTGTCCCAGGTGCTCGGCCAGTACGACGAACAGGGCCGGCATGATCATCATGATAGCGCTGAGGTTAAACTCCGGCTTGTAGAACGTCGGGAAGGCAAACCACGGCGTTTCCTGTACGTGGCTCAAGTCGACAACGCCCATGAAATACGACAGGATATAGCCGGCGACGACGCCGACCAGGATGGGAATGATGCCTAAAAATCCGCGGCCCAATACGCTGGTGAGAATCGTGACGATGAGCGTAAAGGTCGAGATGATCATAGCCGTTTCGTTGGACATGCCCTGGGCTTCGCCTATATAGCCCGACATGGTCATAGCCAGGGGCGCCAGCTCCAGACCGATAATAGCTACGATAGAGCCCATCGCCGCCGGCGGAAAGAGGACGTCAATCCACTTCGTGCCGATTTTGTCGACGAGAGCCGCAATGACGATAAAGGACAGGCCGAAGACGATGAAGCCCCCTTGGGCGTCGCCGTAGGACATGCCCGGCACGGCACAGACGGCCAGGACCGGCGAAATAAAGGCAAAGCTCGAGCCCAGGTACGCCGGCAGCCGCCATTTGCAGATGGTCAGGTAAATGAGCGTGCCGATGCCGTTCATAAACAGGGCCGTCGCCGGATCTACGTGCAGCAGGAACGGCACGAGCACCGTCGAGCCGAACATGGCAAACAAATGCTGCAGGCTGAGAGGAATCGTCGGCAGCAGGGGCAGCCGTTCCTCTACGTGAATAATCCTTCGTTGTTCCATATATTCCTCCTAATGCAATCAGCGCAGGGGAAAGCGGCTGCGCGTTTCTTCCTTCATGGACCGCAGGACAGGCTGCGGTTCCGCCGCGGCCCGCTCCATGGCTTGCTTGTAATTTTGCCGGCAAATATTGAGCAGCAGGGCTGCCGCCGCCATATTGACGACCAGGGATGTGCCGCCGTAGCTGATAAAGGGCAGGGGCACGCCGACGACGGGCAGGACGCCGCAGACCATGCCGATGTTGATAAAGCCCTGGCCGCCGAAATACAGCGTAATGCCCAATGCCGTAAACATGCCGAATTTATCCCGGCAGTTCCAGGCCGTCATGGCCCCGAAGTAGACGACCGTACAGAACAGGAGCAGGATAAAAATAGACCCGCGCAGACCCCATTCCTGGGCCAGTATGGCAAAGGCAAAGTCCGTATGGGCTTCGGGCAGATAGCTGAATTTGCTGACGCCGTCGCCGATGCCTTGTCCCAGGATGCCGCCGGAGCCAATGGCGATGAGGCTCTGCACCGTCTGGTAGCCCAGGGTCTTTTCATATTCCCAAGGGTCGAGCCAGGCGATGATGCGGTTCATGCGGTACGGCGCCGACAATAGGTACAGCAGCGCGCCGCCGCCCAGCACGGCGCAGTGCCACTTGATGTGGGACAGGCGCGCGCCGCCGGCAAAGACCATGACCGCCGGAATCGCCAGGATGACGAAGGCCGTGCCGGCGTCAGGCTGCTCCATGACCAGCAGGAACATGAGCAGCGGCCCCCATAAGGCGATATGGGGCACAAACCGCAGCCGCCGCCAGAATACGACGTCTTTGCCATGAGACAGGCGGTATAAAAACTCAATGGGCTTGCGCCGTTCCAAGAAATCGGCTAAATGGGACGCTGCATACAAAATACCGGCCAGCTTCGCCACCTCCGATGGCTGGAAGGTAAATCCGGCGACGCCGATCCAGCGGCGCGCGCCGTTGACGACGATGCCGATGGGAAAGACGATCAGCAGGAGGACGACGGCTCCGATGATAATCCACTTCGTATAGTTCCGCCATATGCGGTAATCTTTTTTATACAGGAAAAGCGCCGGCCCCAGCCCGACGGCGAAAAAAATGGCCTGGCGCATCAGGTGATTGAAAAACCGGCCGTGAACGCCGTCGGACACGAAGGTCGCGCTGAATACGTTGGCCATACCCATAGCGACCAGCAGGGCAAAGGCCGTCAGCAGGGCCCAGTAGGTCCGCCGCAGTTCTTTAGTTTCCTTCGTCATGACCTATTCCTCCGGCCGGCGGCATAGCCGCGCAATGAAAAATAGGCTGTCCTTTCGCGCTGAATTTTGCTTCGTATTCGGTCATCGCTTCGTTGACGATATCGCTGTGATGAAGGTCGTACGTCACTTCCGACAGCTGCCACTGCCGTTCCTTAAATTCTTCCAGCGTAAAGTCGAACAAGCCCGCGTTGTCAGATTTAAAATCGATGCGGCCGCCCTCCGCCAGCAGACGGGCGTAGCGGTCGAGAAAATCGCGGTACGTCAGGCGGCGCTTGGCGTGGCGCTTCTTCGGCCAGGGGTCGCAGAAATTGATAAAAAAGCGGGATACCTCGCCGGGCGCGAAGATTTCTTCCAAACGGGCCACGTCGAACCGCAGCAGGTGGACGTTGTTCACCTCGGCGGCGGCGCATTTCTTGCCAGCGTAATACAGGACGCCGACCTGAATTTCAATGCCGATGAAATTTGCTTCCGGGTGGAGCTGGGCCATTTGGGAAATGAAATTCCCCTTGCCCGTGCCGAGCTCTACCCACAAGGGCTTGTCCGTCTTCGAACAGCTCCCGCCATTTTCCTTTATGTTCTTCACAATGTTCCAAGTGGACGAACGAAGCGTAATCCAAAATGGCCTCGTCAATCCACGGTTTTCTCCGTAAACGCATGAGTTCCTCCTTTATCTGCGTATATAAAGAGGCTGATTCCACGCGAAATCAGCCTGTAATACTCGTATTATTATAGGATATGGAAAAAGGCAGTGTCAACTGAAATTACAGTTCTTTCCACCCTTTGACGCCGGTAATGCCCAAGCCCGGCCGTTCCGGCAGGACGAGCTCATTCGCCTCATAGGATATGCCGCCTTCTACGGGGTCGCTGGCCATCAAATCGGCGGCGTCCAGGTCGTTTTTGACGAATACGGTCCGGCCGGCCGACAAGGCTGCCGCCGCCGTAATGCCGACCTTGCTCTCAAGCATGCAGCCCATCATGCAGCCGACGCCGGCGCTTTCGGCCAGGGCCGCTATCTTTGCCGCCGGGCCCAGGCCGCCGGCCTTCATGAGCTTGACGTTGATGAGGTCGCAGGCCCGCATGGACAACAAGCGGAAGACGTCGCGGAGGCTGAAAGCGCTCTCGTCGGCCATGACGTCCGTATCGACATGATCCGTCACCTGCTTCAGCCCTTCGAAATCCCAGGCCGCCACGGGCTGCTCGACCAATTCGATGTCCAGTCCCGCATCCTCCATACGGCGGATGAGCCGCACGGCTTCCTTCGGCTTCCAGCCCTGATTGGCGTCGAGGCGGATGGAAATATCCGGCCCGACAGCCTGCCGCACAGCTTGGACGCGCCGGAAATCTTCGGCTCCGTCGAGGCCGACTTTGACCTTGATATGGCGATACCCGGCGGCGACGGCACGGCGCGCGTCGGCGGCCATCACGGCGGGCTCGTTGACGCTGACCGTCAAATCCGATACGACGCGGCATCTCGCCCCGCCGAAAAAGCGGTGCAGCGGCATGCCGTACCGCTGGCCGAACAAGTCGTGGACGGCCATGTCCAGGGCGGCCTTAGCCGACGTATTGTGGACCATAGCCGACTGGATAGCCTGCAATATCGCTTCCCTGTCGTCGATATCCCGGCCGACGAGTTTCGGCCCGATCGTATGCAGGATCGCCGCCGCAACGGACTCGTGGCTGTCGCCGGTAATGACGACCGTCGCCGGCGCATTGCCGTAGCCGACGGAGCCATCGTCAGCCCGCACCTGCACGATCAAATCCTCTGCCGTATCGACGCGCCGCAGGGCCGTTTTAAAGGGCGTCTTTAAGGGAATACTCACCTTCCCGACGCGTATATCCTGAATTTTCATATATCCTGTCCTCGTTTCTCCGCCCCTATCCCTTACAGGCGGAAGCTTTCTCGTTCTACCAGATCGGCGCTGAATTCCGTCCGCACCGGCACGGCGTCTCCGCCGTTTTCCGTCAAGGTAATCACCAAATTGACGGCGGCGGCGCAGAGACTGGCCAGCTTATTGTCTACGCTCGACAAGGTCGGCGTGGCGCATTGGGCCAGAATCGAATTGTTCCAGCCGACGACGGGCACGTTCATGCCGCTGCGCAGCATAGCCCGCTGGGCGCCGACGGCCAGCACGTCTTCCGACGTCAGAATGGCATCGAATTCGCACTGCGACGCGACGAGGCGGTCGACGCGGGCTTCCGCCGCCTCGGGGGTCCGCTCGATCTGGCAGATCCGCTCGTCCGACACGTCCAGTTTCAATTCCCGGCAGCCCTGATAAAATCCGTCGAGCTTATGGCGGCCGCTGTAGGTCAGGAAATCGTATAAATACGCCGGCTTGCGGCATCCCTTTTCCGCCAGCCAATGGACGAGCTTGCGCATGCCTTCCTTTTCATTGCAGACGACGCTGTACATGTTCGGCAGATGATAGTCGCAGTTGATCGTAATGACCGGGACAGATTCCGCGACCTGCTGCAGCTGCCGTATATCCTTTTCCGACGAAAAGGGCGTACCGATCGTGATGATGGCATCGACGTGCTTGGCCGTCATATCCGTGATGTACTTGCTGTTGCGGCCCCGGTCCTCGCCCGTATTGGACAGCATGACGTCCAGGTTGTGGCGGCGCAGGCCCTCTTCCAGCAGCGACACGGCGCGGGCATAAAAAATATCGGCTACATCCGTACAAATTACGCCGACGATTTTCATGGAATCAAGGCCCAAGCCGCGGGCAAAGGGATTGGGCTTGTACCCCATGTCCTTCATGACTTCCAGAATGCGGGCCCGGGTCTTTTCGCTGACGCGGCTGCTGCCGTTGAGCACCCGCGATACCGTAGCGATAGACACGCCGCACTTCTGGGCAATATCGTAAATCGTTATATTCATGAACGTATCATTCCTCTTGTATTGCTCGTAAAATCTCGCTGCCGCAGCCTCTGCTGCGGCGCTTTATCATATTATAGCATAAAAATGGAAATGGAATAACTTATTCATTGTAAGCGCTTTATGCGAGAGCTATTTTTTACGCTGTCCAGAGAAAAAATCCCCTGTTTTTCCAAGATATATAGCGAAGAGGAATCTATTTTCCAACACTTTGATAGTTTTTTCACATAATTTTTAATGAGATAAACGCATGAAAACGCCTTATTTTTTCTATTCCTATACAATTGCGGCATATTGCGTTGACAACCATGTTCTTCCGTAGTACATTTACAGTAACAAATGTAAGTGCTTACAGTAAAGTAAGTGGAGATACCGTCGAAAACATGAAAGGAGACGCATTACATTATGAAACAATTCATGGACAAAGACTTTTTATTAGAAACGGAAACGGCTCGCCGCCTGTTCCACAACTACGCTGAAACGATGCCGATCATCGATTACCACTGCCACATTTCCCCTCAGGAAATCGCAGAAGATCGCCATTTTAACAGCATTACGGAGGTATGGCTCGGCGGCGACCATTACAAATGGCGTCTCATCCGCTCCAACGGCACGCCGGAAGAAAAGATTACCGGCAAGGAATCGACGGATTTGGAAAAATTCATCGAATACGCGAAAGCGCTTCCAAGAGCCATTGGTAATCCCCTCTATCATTGGAGCCATTTAGAGCTGCAGCGCTACTTCGGCATTACCGAACCGCTCAATGAAAAGAACGCCGAAGAAGTCTTCAAAAAGTGCAATGCCAAGCTGAAAGACGCCGACATGGGCGTCCAGGGCCTCATCAAACAGTCCAACGTCAAGGTCATCTGCACGACCGACGACCCGGCTGACGACTTGAAATGGCATCAGAAGCTGAAAGAAGAACAGACCTGCAGCGCCAAGGTATACCCGGCTATGCGCCCGGACAAACTGCTGAACATCGATAAGGCCGGCTACGCCGAATACATGGCCCGCCTCGGCGAAGCTGCCGGCGTGGAAATCAAGACCTTCGCCGACATCCGCACGGCCATGGACAAGCGCATCGCCTTCTTCGAAGACATGGGCTGCCGCGCTACGGACCACGCTCTCGAATACGTATTTTGCCGCCCGGCCAGCGAAGACGAAGTCGACGCCATCATGGCCAAGGCATTCAGCGGCGAAGCGGTAACAGTTGAAGAAACGGAAGCCTACAAAACGGCTGTCCTCACCTATTTAGCCGGCGAATACTACAAACGCGGCTGGGTCATGCAGCTCCACTTCGCGACGCTCCGCGACCTGAACACGGAAATGTACAAAAAGCTCGGCCCCGACACGGGCTTCGACAGCATCGCCGCCGGCAACTGCGGCAAGGGCCTGGCAGCCTTCCTCGACCATCTGCATGAACTGGGCATCCTGCCGAAAACGATCCTTTACTCGGGCACGCCGGCGGACAACGCCATGATCGGCACGATTATCGGCTGCTTCCAGGGACCGGAAGCCCGCGGCAAAATCCAGCAGGGCGCAGCCTGGTGGTTCAACGATACGAAACAGGGCATGATCGACCAGATGACCAGCATCGCCAACCTGTCCGTCTTCGGCAATATCCTCGGCATGCTGACCGACTCCCGTTCTTTCCTGTCCTACGCCCGCCACGAATACTACCGCCGCATCCTCTGCAACTGGATCGGCAATCTCGTAGAAAACGGTGAATATCCTAACGACGAAGACGCTCTCCGCCAGCTCGTCGAAGATATTTGCTACAACAACGTAGCGGCCTACTTCGGCTTTAAGATGTAAATTTCAGCACAGGAGAAGGACAGACCTATGAAAAATGTAAGCGAACTCTATACGCGCCCGTCCCGCCCGATCAAGATACTGCAGTTCGGCGAAGGCGTGTTCCTCCGGGCCTTTGCCGACTACGCCGTCGACATCGCCAACGAAGAAAACAACTTTAACGGCAACATCGCCGTCATCCTGCCCCGCTCGGGCAAGACGGACCGCTTTGCCAAGCAGAACAACATCTACACCGTCTGCCTGCGCGGCCAGCAGGACGGCCAGGTATATAAGGAAAACCGCGTCATAACCTCTATCGATTCGGTCATCAGCGCCCGCGACGAATACGACGCCTTCATGGCCCTGGCTCATGAAGACGCCCTGGAATTCGTCATTTCCAATACGACCGACGCCGGCATCGCATACAACGAAGCCGACCAGTTCTCCGACTGCCCGCCGTCGACCTTCCCGGCCAAGCTGACGAAGTTCCTCTACGAACGGTATACCTATTACCAAGGCGACATGCAGAAGGGCCTGGTCATGGTGCCGACAGAATTAAACGACGACAACGGCCAGCTCCTCAAAAGCTGCGTCCTCCAATACGCTGCCCTGTGGAACTTAGACGACGCCTTTACCGCCTGGCTCGCTTCGGCCTGCCGCTTCGTCGACACTCTCGTCGACCGCATCGTCGCAGGCTACCCGGCCGGCAATATCGACGCCATTCAGGAAGAGCTGGGCTACGAAGACGCCCTCCTCGACCAGGCCGAGCCGTTCTCCCTCTGGGTCATCGGCGACCCGTCCTTAGCTGACAAATTTACCATCGGCTCCGACAAATTCCACGTCGAATTTACCGATAATATCCAAGCCTTTAAAGAACAGAAGGTCCGCATCCTGAACGGCGCTCATACGTCTATGGTCCTCGGCGCCTACCTGTCGGGCCTCGATTACGTCGGCCAGTGCATGGCCGACCCCGTCGTCCGCCGCTCTCTGGACCAGACGGTGTTCGGGGAAATCGTGCCGACTGTCGACTTGCCGCAGGAAAAGGCGGAAGCCTTCGCCAAGGCCGTATACGAACGGTTTGAAAACCCCTTCGTCAACCACGCCCTGCTAGCTATTTCCCTCAACTCCATTTCCAAATGGAAGGGCCGCATCCTGCCGACCTTCAAGGACAGCGTCGCCGCCACGGGCAAGCTGCCGAAATGGCTGACCTATTCCTTAGCGGCCCTGCTGGCCTTCTACCGCTCGACAGAAGAAGGCGACGGCTGCCTCATCGGCTCCCGCGCCGCCGGCAACACCTATGAAATCCACGACGACGCCGAAAAGCTGGCCTTCATCAAGGAAAACGCCGCCAAGGCGACAGCCGAATACGTACGGGCCGTCATGAGCCGCAGCGATTTCTGGGGCGAAGATCTGACGGCTATCGCCGGATTTGCCGACGCCGTAACGGCCCACATCGACCGCATGGCCGAAGTCGGCGTAAAAGCCCACATCGAAGAGCTGGGCCGGGACGCATGAGGAGACAGACTATGGCAGTATTTAAGATACACGAAAAAGACAACGTAGCCGTCGCCGTAAGCCCCGTCTCTAAGGGCGAAACCGTTACGGTCGGGAATACGACCTTGACCGCCTTGGACGATATTCCGGCAGGCCATAAACTCGCCGTCGTCCCCATCGCCAAGGGGCAGGACGTCGTCAAATACGGCTTTCCCATCGGCACGGCCAAGGAAGACATTCCCGCCGGGGCCTGGGTCCACACGCACAACGTGCAGAGCAAGCTCGGCGACCTGCTCCATTACACCTACGAGCCGGAAAAAGCCGACCGCCGGGAACTGACGACGGACAAGACCTACGAATTTCTCGGCTACAAGCGTCCTGACGGCACGGCAGGCATCCGAAACGAAGTGTGGATTATCCCGACAGTAGGCTGCGTCAACGGCATCGCCCGGGCCATCGAAGAGGCGTCCCAGCCATTTAAAACGGAACGCATCGACGGCATTTACGCCTACAGCCATCCCCACGGCTGCTCCCAGCTCGGCGACGACCAGCTCCATACGCAGAAGGTGCTGAGCGGCCTCGTCCACAACCCCAACGCCGGCGCCGTCCTCGTCCTGAGCCTGGGCTGCGAAAACAACCAGGTCGACCTCATGAAAGAGGTCATCGGCGAGTACGACCCCGATCGGGTAAAATTCCTCGTCTGCCAGGACGTAGAAGACGAAATCGCCGCCGGAACCGCTATTGTCAAGGAATTGTGCGCCTATGCCGACCAGTTTTACCGCCAGCCCTGCGACGCGTCGCTCCTGACCATCGGCTTGAAATGCGGCGGCTCCGACGGGTTGTCCGGCATTACGGCCAATCCCCTGGTCGGAGAAATTTCCAACCGCCTCGTCGCGGCCGGCGGCACGTCAATCCTGACGGAAGTGCCGGAAATGTTCGGCGCCGAAACGCTGCTCATGAACCGGGCCCGCGACGAGGAAGTATTCGATAAGACCGTCTCCTTGATCAACGATTTCAAAGAATACTTCATGAGCTACGGCGAAAAGGTAAACGAAAACCCGTCGCCAGGCAACAAGGCAGGCGGCATTACGACGCTGGAAGACAAATCCCTGGGCTGCGTCCAGAAAGGCGGCCGGGCCATCGTCGAAGACGTCTTGTCCTATGGCGACAGGGCCGTCAAAAAAGGGCTGAACCTTCTGCAGGCACCGGGCAACGACTTAGTCGCGTCCAACGCCCTTGCCGCGGCGGGAGCCCACATGGTCCTGTTCACGACAGGCCGGGGCACGCCCTTCGCCTGCCCCGTACCGACCATCAAGATTTCCAGCAACAGCAAATTGGCCGGATTTAAAACAAATTGGATAGACTTCAACGCCGGAACGATAGCGGAAGGCGAAGCAAAGGATAGTATAGCAGACCGTTTTTTCCAGTACATCCTCGACGTCGCCTCAGGCAAGATCCACGCCAAGTCGGAAAAACTGGACAAGCACGAATTGGCTATCTTTAAGAACGGCGTTACCTTATAAGGAGGAACTATTATGAGCGAACAAGCAACGGCGGCCGTCGGAACGGACGCCGCCAAAACGGACCACGTCAAACTGTCGTGGCGTGAAAAAATCTGTTACGGCTTCGGCGATTTTGGGAACGGCTTCATGTTCGACTTGGGCCAGGCCTATTTGACGAAATACTGGATCGACGTCTGCACTATCCCCGCCGGCGCCGTAGCCGGGATCTTCGCCTTCACGAAGATCTTCGACGCCTTCATGGATCCTATCGCCGGTTCGGCTATCGACAGCCGCAAAAACATCGGCCCCCGCGGCAAATTCCGCCCGGTCATGATGATTTCCAGCATCATCCTCGCTATCCTCACGGTCATTACCTTTACGATGCCGGAAATTTCCACAGCCGGCAAAATCCTCTTCGCCTACGGCGCTTACATGGCCTGGGGCCTGGTTTATTCTTTCACGAATATCCCCTACGCATCGTTAGCCAGCGTCATGACCCGCGACGTCGAAGAACGAAGCCAGATGGCTACGACCCGTCAGGCCGGCTCCATCGGGGCCCAGCTCATTACGGGCATCGCCTTCGTCCCCATCGTACTGCTCTTTGACCAGCCCCATCACGGCTTCTTCGTAGCTTCCATCGTCATGGCTGTCGTCGGTGTCCTCGGCTTTGCCATCTGCTACTTCAACTGTCACGAACACGTTCCCGTCAAGAGAAATACGGCGAAGGAACAGAAAGCGAAATTCTCGGACTACATCAAAATCGTATTTACCAACAAGCCATTATTGTGCATTATCTTGATGACCTTATTCACGATTTCCGCCATGAATACGAACAACCAGATGATGATCTTCTTCTGCCAGTATAACCTGGGCCACATGGGCCTGCAGCCTGTCGTCAACGGCATCATGATGGGCTGCTCGGTCATCGGCATCCTGCTCATTCCGAAGCTGGTAAAGATGTTCGGCAAGAAAAAGACAGCCATCGGCGGCCTGCTCATCGGCTGCGCGGCAGACATTCTGAACTTCGTCATCCCGACGAACCTCTATTCCTTCATCATCCTCGTCACTATCGGCTATGTCGCCCTGGCGATTCCGAACGGCATTACGTGGGCCTTCGTCTCCGACGTCATCGACTACAGCGAATGGCACAACGGCATCCGTAAAGAAGGCATTACCTACGCGGCCTTCAACTTCTCCCGCAAAATCGCCCAGGCCATCGCCGCTATCGTAAGCTCGGGCATCCTGGTCCTCACGGGCTATGTAGCCAACGCCGTACAGAGCGAAATGACCCTGACGGGCATCAAGGCCGCCATGACCTTGTACCCCGGCGTCGCCCTCGGCATTGCCGCCATCATCCTGTACTTCTTCTACGGTTTGACAGACGACAAATTCAAACAGATTGCCGAAGACCTGAACAACGGCAAATGGGAACACGGCACCATCGAATAATCTTGGAAAATAGATTGAAATCATTGGGAACTATCTGATATAATACTAGTATACAAGTTTATGCAGGAAGAGCCGACGCCGAATTCGCCGGCCTTCCCGTATTCTTCACATCGATAGGAGGAGATTGGTTATGATCGACACCCACTGCGGATATTGTGTAAAAGGCGAGCCGCTGGCGAAGTTCGGCATCTACATCTGCGATTTGTCCGTCAGCATGCTCATCTTATTCAAGGAACAGAGCCATCCCGGCCGCTGCATCGTCGCCTACAAGGACCACATCAGCGAAATGACTGACATGAGCGCCGAAGAACGCCATGCCTTTTACGACGACGTAGCCCGCGCCGCCAAGGCCATCCACGCGGCCTTTCATCCCGACAAAATCAACTACGGTTCCTATGCCGACACAGGCTGTCACCTGCACGTCCACCTCGTGCCGAAGTACAAGGACCAGTTCGAATGGAACACGACCTTCGAGATGAACCCGCAGCGCGTCTTCCTGACCGACGAAGAATACGCAGACATGATTGAAAAGATCAAGCAGAATGTATAGGAGGAACTCACATGATGGATAAGATCGACGTAGTAAAGAAAATTCAGGAAGTCGGCGTTTGCGCCGTCATTCGCGGCAAAGACGCGGAAGAAGCCATGGCTATGTCCGACGCTTGCATCGCCGGCGGCGTCACGATTATCGAATTGGCCTTCACGACGCCTCAGGCTCATGAAGTCATCGCCGCGTTGTCCAAGAAATATGCCGATAACCCCGACGTCGTCATCGGCGCCGGCACCGTCCTCGACGCCGTCACGGCCCGCATCGCCATCTTAAACGGCGCGCAGTTCATCGTTTCGCCGGCCTTCGATTTGGAAACGGTCAAGCTGTGCAACCGCTACCGCATCGCCGTCATGCCCGGCACGACGACCCTCAACGGCGTCATCGCAGCTCTTGAAGCCGGTGCCGACGTCATCAAGATCTTCCCGGGCGAAATTTTGGGCATGAAAGCCATCAAAGCCATCCACGGCCCCATTCCTCAGGCTCCTCTCATGCCGACAGGCGGCGTCAACGCCGAAAACGCCGGCGAATGGATCAAAGCCGGCTGCGTAGCCGTCGGTGCAGGCGGAGCGCTGACAGGCGGCGGAAAAACGCCGGCTGAAATCACCGAAGCAGCTAAAAAGTTCATCGCTTCCGTCAAAGCGGCTCGTCAATAATTCCGATACCACATTCCTTTATATATTTTCTCTCTCTCAGCAGGCAGGGCTGCGCAGGACGCGCGGCCCTGTTTTACTGTCTTCCAAAAATGCATAGGGACTGCCGGCACTGCCGCCGTCAAATGAATGCACTACACACTATAAAAAGCTGCCGCACGAAGAAAATCATTCTTCCTACGGCAGCTTTCGCATTATTTCAATATATCCAATATATCTTCTACAGAATCAACGATGTAGTCGGCCTGCTCCGCTTCGAACATAGCCCGCGCCGCCGGGCCGTCCAGCCCCGTAAGCGTCCCGATCATGACAGCTCCCATGGCCTTGGCGCACCAAATATCGGCCATAGAGTCGCCGACGATGTAGTACTCGCCGTCCTTGAACTCATCGGGGCGGCTGACATACTCGGCATACCGCTCAGGATAGGTACCGAAGGCCCCGGCGTAATAGGCGAAGGGATTCGGCTTGTCAAGGGACAGGCCCAGCATCTTCGACGCTTCCTCTACGTCCGTATAGGTCGCCACGTGACGGGGATCAAATTCTTCATCCCAATGATAGGCCGCAAAGGGCACGGCCATTTCCATGTACGACCGGCCTGTAGCAATGGCCAGGACATAGCCGCGCCGCTTCAGCTCCTGAAACATACGCCGTATGCCCTCGGCCGTTCCCAAGGGGACTTCACGGCGCAGAAATCCCTCCTTCCCTGGCGCATAGGGCGTTTTGCCGTAGGTCTGTTCATACAATTCGTCGCCGAAATACCATTCCTGAAAGGCTTCAAAGTGCCGCTGCCATAAGGGGGAATCGAGAGCCGACCATGGCGCGGCAATCCCCAAGGAGGCTTCGATGGCTTTCGTCAAATACGCGAACACGTCATCCTTGCCGGCATCGTCTGGCACGGCTCCGGCAAGGCGCTCCATGACCGCTGCGGCGTCGGGAACGGCGTACCCTTGCAGCCGCCGGCCCAGGGCGCAGACGTCGGCCATCGATTCTATGACAATATCGTCCAGCGAATGGCCGTCGGCCTTGTATTGCTCCAGCAGCATCCACAACGTCGCCACAATATGGGCGTGGGTCATGTCCCAGTTGCTGTTGACGCCGTGTTTCTTGAGCCAGATCAGGATGGCGTCGTCGAGCCAAAAGCGGGCTCGCAGGGCGTCGATTTCTTCGTCTGTCAGCTCCGCCCTGACCGTTTCATGGCCCAGATTCATAAACGACGGTCTGTAGTACCATTCCCATACCGTCAGGGCCGACACGTCGAAATAGCGTTTTTCGCTGAGAAGCACGCCGTCTACGTCAAAAATAACAGTTTTCATGATGACTCCTTAAAAGGTCTTATCTAAATGCCCGACCGTTTTCTTATTTCCCTTGACGTGGGACCGTTCTTCCAATACGGCCATGACGTCGTTGACGCTGACGCCGGCCGCTTCCCACAATACAGATAGGTGATAGAGCAAATCGGCCGATTCCTTGCATACTTCCAGGCGCAGGTCGGCGCCGTCGCCGGCGTCGGCGTTTTTGGCGGCAATGATGACCTCCGCCGATTCTTCGCCGATTTTCTTGCAGATCTTATCCATGCCGGTCTGGAGCAAATAGGCCGTATACGATTTTTCCGTCGGATGAATCTTCTTTTCTTCAATTTCGTCGCGCAAATCGGACAGCATAGACAGGCTGCCCGCATACGTCCCGTCCCAGCCGTAGAGGCGGCGGAAGAAGCACGACTTGCTGCCCGTATGGCAGGCCGCGCCGATCTGGTCTACGACGACCAGAAGCGTGTCGGCGTCGCAGTCGACAAAGATATCCCGTACCTTCTGGAAATGGCCCGACGTTTCGCCCTTATGCCACAGCTCCTGCCGGCTGCGGCTGTAAAACCACGTTTCGCCACTTTCAACGGTCTTCTGCAGCGACTCGGCGTTCATATAGGCTACCATGAGGACCTTGCCGCTCCGCCCTTCCTGCACGACGGCCGGCACGAGGCCGCGGCTGTCAAATTGTATATCTGTCAGTTGTACTGTATCCACTATTCTACCCCTCTCATGGCGACGCCCTCTTCGCTCAGGTATTTCTTCAGCTCGGGAATCGGAATCTGCCCGAAATGAAAGACCGACGCCGCCAGGGCCGCGTCGACGCCGACGTCGAAGACGCGCTTGAAATCTTCCATCGTGCCGGCTCCGCCCGACGCGATAATCGGCACGGGCAGCTCCGTCGCCAGACGGCGGTTCAGCTCTAAATCAAAGCCGGCTTTTTCGCCGTCGGCATCCATGGAATTCATGCAGATTTCCCCGGCTCCGAGGGCCACGCCCTGCTTTGCCCAGGCAATGGCATCGATGCCCGTATTTTTCCGGCCGCCTTCGACGTAGACCTGCCAGCCGCCGCGGCCGTCGCGCTTGGCGTCGATGGACAAGACGACGCACTGGCTGCCGAAGCGCAGCGCCGCCTCGCGGATGAGGTCGGGCCGCATCACTGCCGCCGAATTGACCGACACCTTGTCGGCCCCGGCCCGCAGTACCTGATGGAAATCGTCGATACTGGCGATGCCGCCGCCGATCGTAAAGGGAATGTCGATAGCTTCAGCTACGGCCCGGACGACGTCGATGAAGATATTCCGCTTTTCATGGGTCGCCGTAATATCGTAGAAAACGAGCTCATCGGCCCCTTGCTCCGAGTAAAATTTCCCTAATTTCACCGGGTCGTCTACGTCGCGTATATTTTTAAACTGCTTGCCCTTGACGACGCGGCCGTCGCGCACGTCCAGGCACGGTACGATTCGTTTGGCCAGCATCCTACATTCCCCCTAACGCCCGGATTTGAGCCATTGTAACTTTCCCCTCGTACAAGGCCTTCCCCGTAATAGCCCCGTAGACCTTCATGGCCTGGAGCTGCTTCAAATCGTCGATGCCGCTCACACCGCCTGAGGCGATGAGGCGGATGAAGGGCAGCTGCTGCAACAGGGACAGCATTTCCATGTTCGGCCCCGTCAGCATGCCGTCGCGGCTGATGTCGGTATACACGATGGTGTTGACGCCGATGGACAAGAGAAAATGGGCAAAGGGCAGGACTTCCTTATCGCTGCCGTCTACCCAGCCCCGCGTCGCCACCATGTCGCCCTTGGCGTCGATGGAAACAGCCAGGGCCGAGCCGTATTTCTTGGCCATGTCCGTAATAAAGGCGGCGTCTTCTACGGCCTTGGAGCCGATGATGACCCGGTTGACCCCTTCTTCCAAATACGTTGCAATCGCTTCTTCGCTGCGGATGCCGCCGCCTACCTGGACGGGAATGTCGACGGTGTCGCAGATGCGGCCAATGACGTCGGCATTGCGGCGATTGCCGGAAAAAGCGCCGTCCAAATCGACGACATGCAGGAACATAGCCCCTTCATCGCGCCACTTGACGGCCGTCTCTACGGGGTCGTCAAAGTAGGTCGTGCTGTCTTCCTTCACGCCCTGGCGCAGGCGGACGACCTTGCCGCCTTGTATATCTATCGCCGGAAATACGATCATAGTCTCATCCTTTCTCTTGTACGTACGCAATGACATTCTGCAGGAGCCGCGCCCCTACGGGGCCGCTCTTTTCGGGATGGAACTGAAATCCCAGGACGTTGTCCCTGCCGCAGATAGCCGGCACGGCCTGTCCGTAATCGGCCGTAGCGATGACGTCAGGCGAATCGGCAGGCGACTTATGATAGGAATGGACAAAATACACGTAGGGATGGGCCGGAAGCCCCTTCTGCAGCCAGTGGCTGCCGCGGAATTCCAGCTCGTTCCAGCCCATATGCGGCACCTTCAGCGCCGTGCGGAATGGCACGATGTCGCCGGGCAGAAAGCCGAGGCAGTCGTATTCGCCGCCTTCGTAATCCTTTTCAAACAACGCCTGCATGCCCAGGCATACGCCCATGAAAAACTTGCCCGCCCGGACCTGTTCTTCCAGTACGGGAATGAGCTCGAATTTCTTCAGGTTCGCCATGGCGTCGCGAATGGCCCCGACGCCGGGCAGTTCGATGAAATCGGCCTGCCGGATGACCGCCGGGTCGCGGGTAATGTCGACGGCCACGCCCAGGCGCTTCCAGGCGTTGTACACGTTGGCCAAATTGCCAACTTCGTAATCAATAACAGCTACCTTCACGCTACAGCACCCCCTTCGTAGACAAGACGGCCGACTCGTCGCCGCTGAGCGACACGGCTTCGCGCAGGGCGTGGCCGAGGGCCTTGAAAACCGATTCGACGATGTGGTGGGCGTTTTCGCCGTAGAGATTCGTCACGTGCAGGTTCATGCGGCCGTGGACGGATAAGGCGTAGAGAAATTCTTTCAGCATTTCCGTCTCGAAGGCGCCGATGCGCTCGACATTCAGCTTCACGTCGTATACCAGATAGGGCCGTCCGCTCAGGTCGACGACGACGCGGGTCAAGGCTTCGTCCATGGGGCAGTAAAACATGCCGTAGCGGCGGATGCCCTTTTTGTCGCCCAAGGCCTGAGCCAGCGCGCCGCCCAATACAATAGCCAGATCCTCCACAGTATGGTGGGTGTCTACGTCCAAATCGCCGTGGACGTGGAGGGTAATATCCATGCCGCCGTGACAGGCCAGCAAATTCATCATGTGGTCGAGGAAACCGATGCCCGTCGTGCCGGCAAAGGTCCCCGTACCGTCTATGTTGAGGGAAAGGGCAATCTGCGTTTCCGCCGTTTCCCGTTCTATCTGGGCGCTACGCATGGCCAACCTCCTTTCGAATCACTTCGACAACTCTTTGTACGACGTCCATCGTCGTAACGGTAATGCGCAGGCAGTTCTGCAGGGCCGCGGCCTTGTAAAAGCGGACGCAGATATCGGCATCGCGCAATGCCTTCACGATAGCCGGACCATCAGGAACGCGAATGAGAACAAAATTGGTCACGCTGTCGTACACGGTGACGCCGTCTATCCGTTTCAGCTCCGCCGTCAGGTACTCGCGGGCTGCAATGGTCGGCGGAATGTTGTGCGCCAGTATCATGCCGCGGTATTTCATGGCCGCCAGCGCCGCAATCTGCGCTAAATTGCCTACGTTGTAGACCAGCTTGACCAGCGACAAGGCATTGATAACGTCCTTCTGCGCCACGGCGTAGCCGACGCGGACGCCGGCCAGCCCGAAGGCCTTGGACAAGGTACGGATGACGATGAGGTTGTCGTAATCGGCCAGCTTGGTAATGATGCTGTCACTGCCGGCAAATTCGATATACGCTTCGTCGACGACGACAGGATTCGGCGAGGCCTGTAAGACATCTTCCAAGAACGACAGGGGCAGGAGCTCGCCTGTCGGGTTATTGGGATTGCAGAGTACCGTCAGCTTCGGCTGCCATTCCCGTACAGCCTGCAAAAAGGACTTCCTGTCGCGCGTAAAGCCCGGCAAGTCGGGAATCTCTACGACCTTAGCCCCGACGATTTGGGCGTCGATGCCGTATATGTCGAAGGTCGGCCCATGGACGAGAACCGTATCTCCTTCGTTTAAAAAGGTATTGGCAATGATGCTGATGATTTCATCGCCGCCGCAGCCGACGAGTACTTCCTCAGGCCGGCACGCTACGTACTCGGCCAAGGCCTCCCGCAGCTCCTCGGCAAAGGGATCGGGATAGTGATACGACGGCGTTTCGCTCAGGCGGGCCAAAAATTCCGCCTTCACTTCGGGAAAATCAAATATATTATAAGGACTTTCGTTGGCGTTGATGACGGTGCGCTCCTTGATTTCCGGGACGACGTAGGGCTCGAAGGAACGTATCGTCCGGCGCAGCCATTCTTTATTCATGGTCCATCCTCCTCTTTACAGCCAGCCCGTGAGCTTGCAGGCCTTCGACATTGGCAAAGGCCATGACTTTTTCCGCGACGGCTTCAAAGGCTTCCTTATCGTACTGCAGCAGGCTGCTGCGCTTGACGAAATCGTACACGCCCAGAGGCGACGAAAAGGCCGCCGTCCCCATCGTCGGCAAGGTATGGTTCGGCCCGGCGAAGTAGTCGCCGATGGGCTCCGGCGTATAGGGGCCGATGAAAATCGCGCCGGCGTTGACGATATCTCCAGCCAGAGTTTCAGCGTCGGCCGTATCCAGCTCCAAATGCTCCGGCGCAATGAGGTTCATGACCTCGACGGCCTGGTTCATATCCTTCGTCACAAAAATCTTTCCGTACTGTTCTACCGACGGCGCGGCAATATCCCGCCGCGGCAATTCGTCGAGCTGCCGACGGACCTCTGCTTCTACTTTTTCCGCCAAGGCTCGGCTCGGCGTGACGAGGAAAACCGCCGCCCGCGCGTCGTGTTCTGCCTGGGCCAGCAGGTCCGCCGCCACCCAGACGGGATTGGCCGTATCGTCGGCCAGCACGCCGACCTCGCTCGGCCCGGCGATCATGTCGATGCCGACGGTACCGAAGACGAGGCGCTTGGCCATGGCTACGTAGGCGTTGCCCGGCCCGACGATTTTAAAGACCGGCGGGATGGATTCGGTGCCAAAGGCTGCCGCGGCAACGCCCTGGGCTCCGCCGGCTTTGTAGATTTCCGTCGCGCCGGCGACGCGGGCCGCCGCCAAAATATAGGGATTGACGGAGCCGTCCTTCTTGGGCGGCGTAAAGACGGCAATAGACGGCACGCCGGCGACGTGAGCCGGGATGATATCCATGAGCACCGTCGACGGATAGGCCGCCGTGCCGCCGGGAACGTACACGCCGACGCGCTGTATCGGCGTAAATTTCGCCCCTAAGCGCACGCCGGGGCGGAACGTATCCATCCACGTCGTCTCGACCTGCCGTTCGTGATACGTCCGGATATTGGCCGCCGCCTCTTCCAAAACGGCCATGAAATCGGGCCCGACAGCCGCGACAGCCTGGTCTATTTCTTCTTCCGTTACGAGAAACGAATCGAGAACTGCGCCATCAAATTTCGCCGTAAATTCCTTCAGGGCTTCGTCGCCCCGTTCCTGCACAGCCTGCAAAATATGTTCTACTCTCTGGCGAATGGCCTCGCTTTCCGACTGGTTCCGCGCCGTAATCGCCCGGACCTGCCGCAGCGTCAGCCCTTCTTCAGGAACTTCTATCCATTCCACTGTCTATGCCCCCTCGCTTATGCTTCTAAATCCTTCTCTTTGACGACGTCGACGAGACGCCGTATGTCTTCGTATTTCATCTTAAACGACACGGGATTGCAGATCATGCGGGCGCTGAAATCCATGAAATACTCGACGACCTCCAGGCCGTTGGCTTTCAGCGTATTTCCCGTCTCGACGATATCGACGATGCCGTCTGCAAGGCCGAGCAGCGGGGCGAGCTCTACGGAGCCCTCGATTTTGATGATGCGCACGTCCATGGCGCGGCTTTCAAAGAACTGCCGTGCGACGTTCGGGTATTTGGACGCGACGGTCTTCGCTTTGTAGCCGCCGAAGAAATCCGTACCCTTGCGGCAGGCGAGCGCAAAGCGGCAGCGGCCGAAGCCAAGATCTAAGATTTCGTAAAAATGACTGACGTTTTCCATGATGGTAT
>OGCN01000475.1_pt1 | contig 65435 bp, 81 predicted proteins | sample 1570181 | NCBI WGS metagenome assembly OGCN01 (sample SAMEA4370584, study PRJEB24528) | human gut metagenome | reverse complement strand
GCGGCCCCTTCAAACTGCTGCAAATTACCATCCAATCAAACTGAGGAGGATCTGTATGGAACCGTTGATCAAAAACCTGCCCCATGCACGGCCCTTTCCCCTGAAGGATCAGGTCGGGTACGAGCCCGGTAAAGTCGTCAGCCTGACCCTGGCCCAGCGGCCTGGTGTGGGGATGACGCTGTTCGCCTTTGATGCGGGCGAGGCCATCAGTACCCACGCCGCCCCCGGGGACGCCATGGCCACCATCCTGGAGGGCACCGCTCAGATCACCATTGACGGTGTCCCGCACACGCTGAACGCCGGGGAGGCTGTCATCATGCCGGCCGGCATCCCCCATGCGGTCCAGGCCGTAACCCCATTCAAAATGTACCTGGTAGTTGCGAAACAGTGACCCTTTCCCGTCCAACGCTCCGTGGACAAACCCAGGCAGGGGTACGACAAATCACAGCATAAGACACAGCCCCGTCTGGCCTTGTTCATACGGTCAGACGGGGCTGTGTTCATGCTTTTGCCGGCGGCAGCAGACTGGTCATGCTGCGCAGGCTGATGCCCAGAGTGGACAGGTTATGGAGCGTGGCGGAGGTGGCCGGTGCCAGGACGCCCAAGGCACCCAAGGCGATGAGACCACCGTTGAAGCCGATGACAAAGCGGTAATTGGACTGGATGCGGTTCATCAGGGCCATGGACAGCCGCCGCAGCTGCACCAGCTCGAACAGGTCGTTTGCCGCGATGGTGATGTCCGCGATCTCCCGGGCGATGGCGGCACCGTCGCTGATTGCGATACCAACATTGGCAGCGGACAGAGCCGGGGAATCGTTGACCCCGTCGCCGATCATGACCACCGTGCGGCCTTGCGAACGCTCGGCCTGCACAAAGTGGGCCTTGTCCTCCGGCAGCACCTCAGCCCGGTACTCGTCCACCCCTACCTGGGCGGCGATGGCCGCCGCGGTGCGCTCACTGTCGCCGGTGAGCATGACGATCTTGCCCACTCCCAGGCTGTGGAGGGCAGCTACCGCATCCGCAGCCTCGGCGCGCAGCGGGTCGGAGATGCAGATAACCGCGGCCAGCACGCCGCCAACCGCCAGATACAGATGGCTGTACTGCTTGGGCAGGGTGTCGAAGGCGGCCTGCTCTCCCGGCGGGACAGTGCAGCCCTCATCCTCAAAGACGAAGTGGGCACTGCCAATGATGACCCGCCTGCCGTCTACCGTGCTGGCGATGCCGTGGGCCACCAGGTACTCCACCTGGGAGTGCATCTCCTCATGGGCCAAATCCCGCTCCCTGGCGGCCTGAACCACGGCGTTGGCCATGGAGTGGGGGAAATGCTCCTCCAGGCAGGCGGCCAGCCGGAGCATTTCCAGCTCCTTGTTCCCACCGAATGGGACCACCTGAGCCACCACGGGGTTGGCATGGGTCAGGGTACCCGTCTTGTCAAAAACAATGGTATCCGCCTGGGCCACAGCTTCCAGGTACTTTCCACCTTTCACGGTCACATGGAAGCGGCTGGCCTCGCTCATGGCGGAGAGAACCGCCAGGGGCATGGACAGTTTCAAAGCGCAGGAGAAGTCCACCATCAGCACGGACAGGGCGCGGGTGACATTGCGGGTGAGCAGATAGACCAGCACACTCCCCGCCAGCGTGTAGGGTACCAGTCGATCAGCCAGATGCGCTGCGTGATTTTCCGCTGTGGACTTGAGCTGCTCCGACTCCTCAATCATGGCCACGATCTTGTCATAGCGGCCCTTGCCGGACTGCTGGGTGACCGTAAGGACGCACTCGCCCTCCTCCACCACCGTTCCGGCATAGACGCTGCTCCCAGGCCGCTTGGGGACGGGGATGGACTCGCCGGTGAGGGACGCCTGGTTGAGCATGACCTCGCCCTCCGCAATGGTGCCGTCCAGGGGAATCATGCCGCCCATGCGGATGACCACCTGATCTCCGGCCTGTACCTGGTGGAGCGGGACCAGTTCCTCTCCGCTTTCGGTTTTCATCCAGACCCGGTCGATATTCAGGGACATGCTCCTGGCCAAGTTTTCCACGGACTTTTTGTGGGTCCACTCCTCCAGAAGCTCGCCCAGCCGCAGCAGGAACATCACGGAACTGGCCGTGTCGAAGTCCCGCCGTACCATGGACAGGCAGACGGAGATTCCATCCAACAACTCCACATGGAGCTGTCTCCGCAGCAGACACCGAAGCGCCCGGAACAGATAAGGAGCCGACCGAATAACTGTGTAGACCGCACGAAGCGGAGCCGGGAAGAACAGGGATCGGACGGCCTTAAACGCCACCATACCCACCAGTTTTTCCTCATAGGCACGGTTGAGCGCCCGGCTGCTGTGGACCGGGACCAGCTCCGCCAGCGCATGATCCTGATAGGAGAAGCCAGCGAGAATCCTCAGTAAATCCTTCCGATCCCCCTGATACTCGATCACTGCGCAACGAGTTCTTTCATGGACAGACGCACACTCCACCTGCGGCAGAGTCAGCAGCCACGCCTCCAGCATATCGGCCTGCTCCAGCGTCATGCGCTGCTGCACAGCCTGAACACGGATTCGCCCGCGGCATTCGTGTTTGATTTGAAATTTCATGATTGCCTCCACAGAACAAGAGGGACCGCCCCCGGCGGCCCCTCTCTCATTTCTTGCGCGTTACGCTTCAGAGCACTCCACGCTGGTGGCCTCCTCCGCTTTCGCACGCTGCTCGTTGATCTCCTTGGCGGAAGCCAGGATGTCAGCAGCATTCTCCTGAACGGAAGTGACCGTTTCCATCACGGACTCCTGCACACGCAGTGCGGCCGCGGTCATGTGGGTATAGGCCTTCTTCGCATCCTTGCTGGACAGCAGCTTGAAGCCGGCAGAGCCGAACAGCACCCCGCCCACAAACAGGGCGGCTCCTTTATGGAAATTCATCATTATGGTGTTCACCTCACATTCAGCGGTGCCGGTACCCGGTAATGAAAGTCATGACCATGCAGATAACAGCGCCCCAGGCCCAGAAACGGTGGTGCTTCATTGGATAGTCCCTCCCTCGCCAGACATGGCACCTTATTTCGGTCGCTTATAATAACATAAGAATTTGAGGTTTTTCTATCTGTTCTGGTCAGGAACCGTTGTAAATGGATTTTTATTTGCGTTCCGGCGGAATTGGGCGGGCGGCATATGGTAACGCCGCTTAAAGGCGATTCCAAATTGGCTGACGCTGGAATAGCCCACCACCGTGGAGATCTGGAGTACGGACTGGGTCGTAGTCGTGAGGAGCTCCGCGGCCCGGGCCATGCGCTGCTCCAGAAGATACTGGTGGACTGGGACCCCATAAACCTGGCGGAAACAGGACTTCAACGCTGTGCCGGAAATTCGGAACTGCTGAGACAGGCTCCGAACTGTCAACCGCTCGTCCAGGTGTCCCACCATGTATTTCTGGATCTCGCGTATGGTCTCGATCTGGCTTTGGGTATGGTAATCGCACTGCGGTGTCAGGGCCAGCCCCTCCCGCTGCGCGTGGAGCAGGAACAGGACTTCCAGCGCCTTGATAACATAGTAGTCCCCGATATGTCCCAGCTGCATATAGTCCAAGGCAGAAAACAGAGCTTCGCTCCAGAGTGCCGCTCTCAACATACAGGGATCATTCCAGGCGCGGGAGATGGACTCTCCCAGGTCGGAGTGCATGGCACGCAGGGTCGACCATGCGGTTTTCGCTTCCATCCGAACAAGGGTGCCGTAGAATGGCTCTGAAGCAAACCGTCCCCGGTACGCTTCTGTGCGGACCGGGAGAAACAGCACCTGATCGGTGCTGAGGCTAAGACGCCGGTGGCCGGCCCATTCCAAAAAAAGCCCGCCTTTGCGGCAGAATAGGATCTCCAGCGCCTCAGACTCCTGAATAAACAGGAACTCTTCCGAGGGGGGTACCCCTTCCAGCCGGAAGATAGCCGCCTGCTCCGCGGGCAACTGGGTAACGGTCCAGCCGTCCCAGGATAAAAGTGCGTCCAGCATGGCGCTTACTTTCGGAAGGAGAACAGGCCCTTCTTCTCATAAGGGGCTGACTGGATGGAAAGGACCTGATAGCCTGTGGCGGAGATCGCACCGCGCAGGGCGTCCTCGTCCAATCTATTCTCACACAGAATCTGCGTCTGCCCTTTGCTGTGAGACGAGGTGACCTTTTTAACGGGAAATGCCTTGCGGATCGCGTCGTTGACATGGGCTTCACACATAGAGCAGGCCATTCCTTCCACCACGATGGTATATTGGAGCATAACAGTTTCCTCCTCATTTTGTTAGTTTTAGCTAACCTCTCAGCAAAATGAAACGCCAAAGAAACAGTTTTCAGGTACCTTCGCGTATCTGAACTCCTGATTTTGGCGCCCAGAAGTTAGTTCTTGCTAACCCAATAATAGCATAAATCTCAAGATTCTGCAAGTCTTTTGGTGGGCGAAGCAATCATAAGTGTGCGTTTTACAGCCAATCTATCCTGGCAAAAAGCGCAACTGTTCAAGAGATGAAAAAGGTGGTATGCTCTACTTGTATTTAGGTCAGATTTTGTAGGTCAGATTTTTACCCGCGAGGGGCCAATGCGCCCCGAGCGGAGACTTGTCAGAACCTAAATACCGGACCGACCACGCACAAAAACCGCAGTTGCCCCATTCAGGGGTGGCTGCGGCTTTTTTTGTGCATCAAACACAGAAAGGAGACAGACCATGAATGAGCACAAGCAAACTGATGAAGGTCACCTACTACGACCCCAAAAGCCAAATCCGCCTCCTCTGCTACGCCGACACCGTAGTATGGGACACCAAACCCACGCCGACCCTTACCGCTTTGCGGTTTGGCGGCTACCCGGAGCGTGTGCAGGGACTCGCAGACGCAATTTATGGCGGGGCTACCATCGAAATCGAGGACGGTAAAGACACCTACTCCTTGAAAACCCTCACCAGGCAGTACCGCCGGGAACTTAGCCATGACGGAGTGTACGCAGAGGCTACCCTGATCGCAGAGGATGACGGCCAATCCGCCAAACAGAATGCTGGCGACAAGGATGAGCCGGACAAGGACAAGAACGACGAGGACGACGATCAAATCCAGCAGGATCTCCCGCCGCGCAATACCTACATTTTCTGCACACCGGGGGAACGCCGGGAGTTGTTCGACGCGGTGGACCAAAAGACCGCCGTTCCCATGATCCCGGAGTACCAGGATTATGTCCTCACGGAACTGCAAAAGAGGAATATCCTGCGGCCACTTCAGGTCAAGTCCCTGTCCCGTAAGCTGGAGGCGTGGCTTCTGCGCTGTGAGGAGAAGGACAAAAACATCGTCGCGGTCATGGAGGATGGACTCAAAAGCGGAGCGATCTCCATTCCGGGTGCGACCGTCGGCCTAAACCCGCTGGACGAAATCAACTCTATCACGGAATACCTCAATACCTTCGGCGTTACCGTGGCGGAGCGGATCAAGAAGCTGTTCGTACCGCTCTTTGACCCTGCAACGGAATCTCTGTCCCCGGAAGTGCTGGCAATCAACCAGTACATTGAGGATCACGCCGGCTATCCCCTCTACGACGCCCAGCTTGCGGTGGCAGAGGCCATCAAGCGCCAGCTGGAGCGGAGCAAGGTGGGGCTCATTGTGGCAGAATGCGGCTCTGGAAAATCTAAGATTGGAGCGGTATCCATCGCCGCAACGGCTGCGGGACTTCTTTCCCACCAGATGTCCGTCAAGGTGAGCAAGACTTTTAACCTGATCCTGTGCCCCTCCCATGTAACCGAGAAATGGGTGCGTGAACTGGAGGAGACCGTACCGAATGCCTTCGCCGCCGTAGTCCATACCCCTGCGGAGCTGGATCACCTGTACCAGATGTTTGAGCGGGGGAACAAATTCTGTTTCGCCGTCCTCTCCAAGGAAAAGGCCCGGGATGGCTACATGAGGGCCCCGGCGGTCATTTACCGGCCGTGGAATCGCGAGGCGCTTCCCATTGAGCGCAATCCTCCGCTTCACGATGGGGCGGACATAGACGGCAACCCGCACAAGCCGGTGTTCTGCTGCCCGGAGTGCGGCGCCGTGGTCATGGCCGAATTTACACAGGACGGCGTATCCTATCGGGTCCCGGCCAAGTCCTACTATTTTCGGCGGGAGCACAGCGGCAATCACAAATGCGCCGCCTGCGGCGCCCCTCTGTGGTCAGCCCTGAATCCGGATGCCTGGCGTAGGCAGAAAAAGTGGGCCAAGATCGGGGATTACGGCTTTGTTTACCGCCCGCTGGTCTATGAGCACTTCAAAAAAGCCGGCGGAGAGGGTCAGCTCCAGAAGCTCTATGAGATTCAAGACCACCCGGACGCCTGCTTTCCGGCCAGAGGCGCTTACCGCGCTTATGCGCTGAGCTCCTACATCAAACGCAAGTACAAAGGCAAAATCTATGGCCTGATTGTGGATGAACTTCACGAATACTCCAATAAGTCGGGCCAGGGAGAAGCCATGGCCGAGCTCTACGGCACGGCAAAAAAGGTGGTAGGCATGACCGCCACCCTGATCAACGGGTACAGCTCGGGGATATTCCATCTCCTCTACCGGATCTGCCCCGCACAGATGCGCAAGGACAACAAACGGTATGAAAATCCCTCCAAATTTGATGCGGAGTACGGCGTGATCCAGAACACCTATGTGGAACAGGAGCCGGAATACAATTCCAACCGCCGTACCGTGCAGAGCAAGAAGAACTCCCGGCTTCTGCCGGGCGTCTCGCCGCTGGTCTATTCCCGCTTCCTGCTGGACAAGGCCGCGTTTCTTTCCCTGACCGACATGGGCAAGGACCTGCCGGAGTACGAGGAGATCCCTGTTGCGCTGAAGATGCCCGCAGCGGTGGAAGCAGAGTACAAGGAAATCGAAAAAGAACTCAAATTTGTCCTGAAAAATGACAAAAAGGCCGCAAAGAAAATTTTGTCCGCCTATCTCAATCTTCTGACCGCCTACCCGGATCAGCCCTATGAGCAAAAGCCCGTTTATCATCCTTTGGACGGCCACCCGATTGTAACACCGGAAGACACAGTGGCTCCCGGTACAATCCTCCCTAAGGATGAAGAGGTGCTGAATATCGTGGAGCGGAAGATTGCCGCAGGGGAAAAGGTGCTCATCTACACCAACTGGACGCGGCTGGACAGCCAGATGAGGCTTCAAACGCTGCTAACCGCCCGTGGGTGGAACACCATCATTATGCCGGCCAAGGTCAAACCGGCAAAGCGGGAGCAATGGGTAGCGGACCGGCTCAGCGCCGGGCTCCAGGTCCTGATTGCAAATCCGACCCTTGTGCAAACGGGCCTTGACCTGAACGCTTTTACCACGCTGATCTTTTATGACACCGGCTATAAGCTGTTCACACTGAGGCAGGCCAGCCGGCGGAGCTGGCGGATCAACCAGACTGCCCCGCGGGTAGAGGTCTATATGTTTTACTATCGGGACACCATGCAGCACAAGGCGATCAAGCTCATGGCCTCCAAGCTGGCTGTGGCGGGAATTATCGAGGGCTCGTTCTCAGAGGAGGGCCTTGCCGCCATGTCCGAGTGCGAGGATATGACCACCCTGATGGCCAAGGAGCTGATGCTTGGCATCAAGGACAGCGTGGAGGATGTTTCCGCCATGTTCAAGCGCATGGCAAATCTCAAACCTCAGGCCGCCGCATGGTCTATTTTCGCGGAGGCCCCCACCGCCCAGGATGAAACGGTACTGGTAAAGAAAGCAGTCAATGAGCCAATCGTGGAATTCACCTTTGGAAATCCAGTCCCGCTCCAGACGCCAAAGCCGGTTATCGCGGCAACACCTGTTTCGACACCTATGCCGAAGGCCGCAGTCAAGCCCCACGCAAAGCGCAAGTCGGCCAAGGCTGTGATCAGTGAGGACCAGATCCCGCTGTTCAAAATTGCATAAAGGAGAATGACCTATGAATGATAATCCTTTTGAAATCAAGGAGGAAGCGTGCGCTTCCTCCCCGGACCACCGCCGCTACCTGCTGATCCAGGCCGTAGACACGGAGACCGGGGAAATTGTTTGGGCCGTGGGCGACGACCAGATATGCGCCGTCACGCGTGCCGACTTTATCCGAACGCCTGAAATCCGGTACAACGATGTTCTCATCCAGGAGTTTCCCTACAAGGAGAACACACCGGAGAGCGTCGGCCGCTGGCGCCCTCTGATTGAGGAACTGGTAAAGCTCACGCTGGCAAAATACCGGACACTGGACGGCCTTGCCCGTGCATACCCTCAGTGGGTCCCAGAGGAAACGGTTTTGCCGTTCCCCCGGCAGGCTCTTGAGAGCGCCGAGCACATCATTTTCCACGACAATGGGATCTGCGAGATGATTCCGCGTGCGGGCAGTTCCAAGGCAAACATCGTCCCGCCCACCGCCGCTGATTGTGGGGAGGAGTGCTGAAATGCTCGTTCATGTCAAACGCGATGAACTCCTTGCCATCGCCGCCCAGACCGCAAAGGCGGCGCCGAAAACCGCAACCTCAGAGGCAGTCCTGGGCATTCATGTAGAGGCGGACAGCCGAAGGTCCATGCTCACGCTGACCGCTACCAACTACGAAATCGTGATCCGCGCCTCCATGGGCGCCTCTGTGGAACAGTCCGGAAGCGTTGTCATCAGCGCCGCCTTATTCCCCGCGGCCATAGCCAGCCTTCCCGAACAGGATGTGGACCTGGAGACGGAACATCCCGGCCAGCTGACCATTCGCTCCGGGCACGCACGATTTCGCCTGTCCGCGCTCTCCGGGGACAAGTACCCCATGCCGGAGCTCCCCTTTCCGGACGACACCCTGCCTGTCAGCGGGCTTCGTTCGCTGGCGCGCAATACACTGTTCGCCGTTGCGGAAGATGGGGTGCCCTCGCCGCCCATGAAATGCGTCCGGCTCCATGTCGGACCGGACGGACTGAAAGCGTCCGCCTCAAATGGCTTTTGCATCATGGAGGCAGATGGCGATAAGCAGTGCAAAGGGCAGATCGAGCTGCTGCTGCCTGCCCGATCTCTCAAAGTCCTGGCCTCCCTCTCAAATGACAGCGATGTTTACGAGATGGGGGTGACTGGGAAAAGCCTGGTGTTCTGGAGCGGCACCTTGCTCTTTTCCGCCCGGCTGGTGGAAGGGAAATTCCCGAATACCAGCGGTATTTTTGAGCAGTTCAAGTGCCAATACTCCGTCCATCTGGATGCCGCCGAGTTTATCCGCGCCCTTGAGGTCGCAGAGTCCGTCTCGGAAAGCAACCACCGGGTCGAGCTTACCTTTGGTGAGCATGAGATTACGGTAAGCGCCGAAAGCGCCTGCGGCAGATCTTCCGCCCCGGTCAAGGCCCTGGTGCTCAATGCACCCAAACAGCCATTTTACTACAACTCCAGGAAACTGCTAGAGTATTTGCGCCTGGAGAAGGAGAAGATCACGCTGGAATTTGACAAATTCGGCCTTCTCGTGGTCCGTTCCGGCTCCACCCGGTATGTGCAGTCTCCCATGAGGGCGCCTGTTCAGGCGGCTGAAACCGGCAAGGCGGCGTAAGAAACGGAGGCGATCCATGCCTATATGAAAATTCCCACGATCTGCCGCTACTGCGGCGGAAAAATCATCAAGTCCACGACCCGGGCGCTCTACCCCAAAGGCAGCGAGCCGATTTATCTGTGCGTCAACTGCAACGCCTATGTAGGCTGTTACCCCGACGGAAGCCCAATGGGGAAAGTAGCCAACACGGTCCTGCGGCTAAAGCGTCAGGAGACACATCGGATCTTCGACCGCTTTTGGCGGGAGCAGGGCTGGACGCGGAGCGCGGCCTACCGCTGGCTGGCGCAAAATCTTCACCTGAAGGAACACGAAACCCACATCGGCATGATGGAAATGGACGAGTGCGAACAGGTGATCCGACTATGCCGGAAATACGGCAAACATAAAAAGGAGGCGGCATAATGCCAACTTGTCAAAAGAAAGATCAGCTCTGCCGGTGCATCGACTGGCCCGATGAAGATTTCGATGTGGAAATCGACCACTTCATCCGAAACTTTGAATTTCTCCATGTAGAACTGGAGTACGCTTCCCTGGACGCAAGGGAGCCTGTCCGTGTGTGCAGAATCGGCCGGTGCCGCGTGTGCGGGGGCCGTATGTGCGACGGCACAACACTGCCACCCGAAAAAACAGTCAGAGAACTGATGCCGACAATCTGCCTTTTGGCCGGTCTGGCGTTCCAGCAGTTCGGGTATCCTCTTCCGGCCGGAACGAGCAGCTTTCGGGAAGTGTTTCCGACGCTGTTTCACGAGGAGGACCAAGCCTTTGCAAAGCAATGGCTCTCGGAGCCAGAAGGCTGGCATCTTATGGAGCTGTGCTGCGGCGACGGAAGCGGGGGTACGGAGAGATGAAGAAAAAGAAGATCACCTTTTCTGAGCCCAACTGCCGTTTCGGCTGCCCGCATTTCAAGAGCGTCGGGTCTGTGCTGAACGAAACCTGCTACTGCATGAAAAAGGGCAAAAAGGGCAGGCGTTTGGGGAAGAAAGACCTGAAACGCAGACCTCCCGAATGGTGCCCCCGCCGCCTGAAAACACCCGTCTGCCGTATCTACGGCTTCAAGGACGAGATGCACGAGGCCCTGGAGCTGGATAACCGGCTGAACTTTGAGCCGGACAAACACGATTGGTATTTTCCATCGTCCCACCACTACCAGCTCCAGAGCGAGTTTCCACTGGGCATGACTGCTGAGCAGTTTTACAACGCGCTCCAGGAGGAGCCGGTGGAGAGTGTGCTCAACGGCACGCCGCTGAAAAATGGCGAATTGATCGAAATTGACGACGGCCTGGCTTCTCATTTCTTCTACTGTTATAGCCAGAGTATCGGACACTTGGCTCAAGGAAAATGTACGGCAAGTCTGGCCCGCGGCATACCCGTCCATCGCACACCGGAGTCTGAATGGGATATTGCCTACCATACGCATGATCCGATTATTACCGAGGAGCTTTTCAATCAGGTACAAGAAATCAACCGTTCGCGGGCAGATGCCTATAATGCCAATTATGGAGCCTGCAGCCACCTCCCCAAGGGTGATAACCCCTATCGGGAAAGACTGGTCTGTGCGGACTGCGGGACACAAATGAAGCTATATCGCAATCTAAGCAAAAACCATAAAAAGGCCTACTTCACTTATATCTGCCCCACCTACGAGGAACATCAGGAACTGCGATGCACCAAAAAGACGATACGCAGTAACGCTTTAGATGCCATGGTGTTAAAGACACTGAAAATACAGATGGAGCTCTTTTGCGATGCGCAACAAGTGCTGGAGCGGCTATCAAAGAAACAACCGAAGTTCCCTGCCCATACCGAAGAAAATGAATTGCAGCAGCTCGAACAGCAAGTTAAGCGGAAACAAGGGTATGCGACATCGCTTTATGCCGATTATCGGACGGGGCTTCTGACGCGGGAGGAATACACATTTGCCCGTGGCAAATACCAGGAAGAAGTAGCTGCCTTACAGGGGCGGATCAGCCAGCTCCAAGAGCGGCTTACCCTTACAAGCCAAGTGTCGGATTGTGCTAAAAGCTGGATGGCTCTGATTGAACAATACAAAAGTGCTGAAATCGTGTCCAGAGAATTGGTCACAGCATTTATCAGTGAGATCCGGCTGTCCGCTGACGGCTCCATCAAAGTCTCGTTCTTGTTCCAGGATGAATTATCTCGCATCCGGGCGCACTGCAAGGCTGTGGAAAGCGAGGTGGCATAGCATGACGGATACGCCTGCCGCTTACCTGCGGACTTCCCTGGAGGACTTTAACCGTGCTCATGGCCTTGCCGACCAAAGCCAGTCTATTAGCAACCAGCGGAAGGTAATTTTAGAATATGTTCAGCATAATCCAGAGTTTTCTGAAGTTCAAATCAGAGAGTTCATCGACGATGGGCTGACAGGTACCAACACGGACCGGCCGCAGTTTCAGGCGATGATCGAAGCTGCACGGCGCGGTGAGGTCAAGTGTATCATCGTCAAAGACCTTTCTCGATTTGGCAGAAACTATCTGGATGTGGGCGACTATCTGGAGCACATCTTCCCCTTTTTGGGGGTCAGGGTCATCGCGGTCAACGATGGCTATGACAGCAAACAGTATGAGGGCAAAACCGGCGGGATGGATATTGCCTTTCGCAATTTCATGTACGAAAATTACAGCCGAGATCTTTCCATCAAGGTCCGTTCCGCAATGCACTCCCGCATGAAAAAGGGGCGGTTTGTCAATCATGTTCCCTACGGTTATCAAAAAGCCCCGGGTGACAAGCATTTAATGGTGCCTGATCCAAACACAGCCCCCATTGTCCGCGAGATTTTCCAATCAATCATCAGGGGCAAAAGCACCTCTCAAATCGCAAAGGAATTGAACACCCGCGGTGTGCTTACGCCACTGGCCTATAAACAGCACCGTTTGAAGCCAGCGTGCCAAAATCGGGAGTTGATGTGGTCGCATATCACTGTGCTGAACATCTTAAAAAACGATAAATATACCGGGGTGATGACCAATCACACACGAGAGAGCCGGTATATGCGCGACAAAAACCAGCGCCGGGTCCCCCGCGAAGAATGGATCATCACCGAAAATACGCACGAAGCCCTTGTAACGAAAGAAGAATTTGACGCCGCCCACGCCATGATAAGGGAGGTAAAAAGACCCGAGCGAAAATCTCCCCCCGCCTGTGATACAGTGTTCTATTGCGGGCATTGTGGCAGGAAATTGAGGAAGTCTCATGGCCTTGATACCTATTTCGCGTGTGACACCCAGTTATACCAGGAAAACGCCACCTGCTCAAATATCCGATGGAGCAAAACAGATTTAGAGGCCGTCATGCTGCCGGTCTATAAGGCCCAGTTGTATTTGCTCGGAGAGCGGGCAAAAGAGCTGGCGCTTCAAGGCGACGGCCACCCAAATGAAAACTGGCCAGAGATGGTAGGAAAAATTGATCGTGAGATTGCCGCTTGCCAAGCGCAAAAAGTCCAATACTACGAAGCATACCGCAACGGCGACTTAGATCGGGGGGCTTTTGTAGAACAAAAGGCCGCCCTGGCCATAAGAATTGAACACCTCCAAGGCGAGCGCACGGAAATTGAACTGAAGCGCCAGGCACAACGGACACAGATTGAGGCGCGAGAGTCTGCCAAGCGGGAGCTGTCCCAATACCTTTATGCCACACATCTGGATGGGGCGCTCCTGACGGAGAGTATGTACCAAGCGATTGACCGCGTAAAAGTTTTTAGCAATGAGCGTATTGAAATCCGATGGAAGTTTGAAGACCTGTTTGCGGGACAAGGTTACCGAGAAAGGAAAGCTGTATGAGGGTCGCATTATATATACGAATTGCAAACGACAACACCGGGGATGCGATTTCGTATCAAGAGCAGGAATTGAGGCGCTGGTCAAACGAGCACGGGCATGAGGTTGTAGAGGTTTTCAAGGATAATGCCCCAGGAGTTCTTGCGGAATGTTTTGAACTTCAAAGGCTGCTCGCCCAGCTGGATGCTCACACCTTTGATGGCGTTGTCGTTCGTGGATTGAATAGGCTGGCGAGGAGCTATTACGATTTCCCACAGCTTGCTGATAAGTTTCAGAAAGCCGGAGTTAAAATCATCGTCCCCTATGATACCGACGATGCCTTTGCGGAGTGTGAGACGGGTTTCCATATTTTGAATGCGCTAAAGGCAACCTGGGAACGCGCATGAAGGTAGCGCAAAAATCAAGCAGGAAGCAGCGGTGCAGCGCACCAAAAATTTTATGTTTTACTTGACACATTAGGATGACTTGGGGCGGGTTGTCATTCCAAAGGAGATTCGGCGGGTCATGAGGATCCGCGAGGGCGACCCCCTGGAGATTTACACGGACCGGGATGGGAGCGTGATTTTTAAAAAGTATTCCCTGCTGGGCGGAGTGGCCGAGTTTGCCGCCCAGATGTGCGATACGCTGAACCGGACCACGGGCCGGACTGTGGTGATCACCGACCGTGACAGCACGGTGGCGGTGGCGGGAGCTCCCCGGCGGGAGCTGGCGGATCAGGCCATCTCTCCGGAGCTGGAGCGGCTGATGGAGGGGCGGCAGATCTATCAGCACAAGGCGGGGGAGGCCCACATTCCTCTGTGCGCCGCTCCAGGACGCTTCTCCCTGGACACCGCGGCCCCCATTCTGTCGGAGGGAGATGTGCTGGGCTGCGTCGTCTTTGCCGCCCCGGAGGGGGCGCCGGAGGGGGGCGAGGTGGAGTACAAGCTGGCCCAATCCGCCGCCGCTTTCCTGGGGCGGCACATGGAGGGCTGACCCTCATTTCACTGTGATCCGGGGCGGACGGCCTGCCTATATAGACGTCCGCCCCTTTTTCATGGTATGATAGCAGCACTGGCGGGCATGGGCCTGCGGAACCGGAGAGGAGTATGAAACATGGAGATCGAACGAAAATGGCTGACTTTTGGATGGCCTGAGGGCCTGAAGGCAGCGGCAGTGATCCGAATGGAACAGGGGTACATCGCCACCCGGCCCACCGTGCGCATCCGCCTGGAGGAGCGGGGAGAACAGGTCCGCCGCGTCCTGTGCTTCAAAGGGAAGGCCGGACCGGACGGATTGGCCCGGGAGGAGATTGAGACCGACGTCACTCCGGAGCTGTTTCAGCGTTTGGAACGGCTCATCGGCCGGCCGCTGATCCGGAAGGAGCAGCGGCGGTATGCTTTGGCGGGCGGCCTGACTCTGGAGGTCAACCATGTGGATCCCGGACAGCCAGAGGCGTTTTTCTACGCCGAGGTGGAGTTTCCCGATCTGGAGGCCGCCCGGAGCTGGCAGCCCGGCCCTCTGGCGGCATATCTGGACCAAGAGGTCACCGGGACGCCCGGTGAGAGCATGGCTGCCTATTGGGAGCGCACCCGGGGAGTCGGCGCAGAGAAAAACGCCCTCTAAAATGTGCAAATATTACAAAAAATAAAAAGTATTGGAAATAATTCCTGGGATATGGTATAATAAACACAGGAGAAGCGGGAACCCTTGTATTTTCAGGGGTTCCCGCCTTTTTTGTTACTATCGTGTTATTAGTTCAGTGTTCAACGGCTTATAATGTTCACCACTTTGAACCCCTATTCCACCAGTTCCACGGCGGCTTTCAGTTCGTCCAAAGTCTTATGATTATAGACCCGGTTTCCCGTGTCTTTGGACACATGACCCATCAGAAGATCAATACACTTTCGGTTTGCCCCGGCGCTGTCCAGTTGACTTTCAAAAGTGTGGCGGCATTCATGCGGGGTGTGTGTCATTCCAAGAGCCTTCATAATATCCGCCCAAAAAATCCGGTATTGAGTTTGAGAACAAGCCTTTCCGTTATAGCTGATCAAACGGGGGCCACTTTCAGCAAGACGGGCTTCAACCAATGGCCTGATCTTGGAGTGAATAGGCACCAGCCGGTTTTTACCGGCTTTGGTTTTGGTTCCGCCCTTCATCGTCCCGGCGTGAAGGTCAATATCTTCAGGCTTCAAATTCAGAAGTTCACTGATCCGCCACCCGGAATATATCAGGATCAGGACGGTATCAACCCAAGGCTGTTCCTGATGCGCCCAAACCTTTTTGACTTCATCCTTGCTGAATGGAAGGCGGCTGGTTGGTGGAATTGGATCAGAAGTGAGGAGATCAGAAAAGCACCGGTTGATTATATCCATTTCCAAAGCGAACCGGTCAAGATGGCCCCAAAGGTTCTTGATCGCCGCTTGGGTGCTATATCCCTTCCCGCACCCGTCAATGGTTTCTTGCATTTGGTAGGATCGAATTTGTTTATAGGGCTTTTCCCACAACGCTGAACAATGCTTGAACGCTGAACACAAAGATGAACGGTTAGATTCCCCCAGCTTGGGGGCCTTCTTTTCCTTCCAGAGTTCAAATAGTTCTTTTACCGTGATCTTTGCCCGGTCAACATCCCACGGATCACGGTTGTATTCCGCCAACAACATATTCCCAGCTTCACGGGTTTCTGTGTAGCCTATAATTTCATAAATTGGGTGGCCCTTATCATTCCACCCAATCACTTTCTTCACAATGAATGGGCGGCGGCGATTGCCTGACAGTTTCGCAACTGTCCCATACCCATTTGGATTTCGCATTATATCACCCAGCCTTTCAGGAAAAAGGGTATGCAAAACCAAACCCGGTGTGATATAATGTTCAATGGGGATTGAAACATTAACTTCAAACGGGTTTTGTTTCGCCTGACCGCTTCCGGTGTGCCACCACCGGGGGCGGTCATTTTTTTATCTTGAATAGATGTTGAAGCCCTATGAAATCCATGTGTCAGAATGGTTTCATGTGTCCTTCCTTCAACATTCAAGATCATTCATATATTCAATTCAAATAAGAGAAAAAAATATAAAGAAGTAGAAAAATACAGTGATAGAGTTCTGATCTTGAATGTTGAAGGATTGTCAAAGCTGAACCGGGGAATTCTGAACAGGCTTCATGCTTTGGAATTGCTTCACCACTTGTTCACTGTCTTTCAGATTGTCGGACACATTCAAAACAATTTGTTTGGCTCCATCGGATTCATAATCAATCACAAGAAGGGTGGAAACCTTGATTTTCTCTTTTGTCTGAACCCTTCCGCCAACCATAGCCCCTAACGCACCGAAAGCCGCCGCACCCAAGACCATTCCCGGAACTGATTGCTGGATCACCTGTTGGATTTCCCGTTCATTCATTAACTGAACATTTTGAACCTTATTCAGTGACAAATTGAACTCCTTCCAGTTCTCTTTTTTGGTTCCGGTCAAGGCTTTCAAATTGAACCCTTCCGGGATCAGTTTTGCAATGATTGGCGTTAAAGCTGGAACCGGCAACCCGTCAACCAGAGGGCCAACAGCCGCAAATTCTTTTTTCTTACCGAACAAAATGATCACCCCTTATTTAACATCACTTTGGAAGGCAACTGCCTTCCCTAAAATTCTGATATGATCCAGTTCTTCACCGGTGAAGCGCATGGTTTTATATTTGGGGTTTTCTGCAAAAAGCTGAAGAACCCCGGATTCCTGATCATAATACACCCGCTTCAAGGTGGCTTCATCTTCGATCAGAACGGCGGCAATTTCACCATCATCAACCATTTCTTGTTTTTTGATGAATACAATATCCCCATCCTGAATTCTGGCCCCTATCATGCTATCACCTTTTGCCCGTAAGCAGAAGTCAGCATGAACATTGGCCCCGGCTTCAACATAGGCTTCAAAATTCTGTTCTGCAAAGATCGGTTCCCCACAAGCGATATTTCCCAAAAGCGGGAATTGCTTTGTTTCAATCCGAAAAAGGTTGTCCACTGTAATTTCCCGATGTGGTTCATCTATCCAACCCATCAAATAGGCCGGGGTGGTGTGAAGGGCTTTTGCAAGGGAAGCGATTTTATCACGGCGCATATTGGCAATCATACCAGTTTCCCATTTTCTGACCGTGCTTTTTCCAACACCAACTTCATTGGCGACCTGTTCAAGTGTAAGGTTTTGGGATATGCGTAAATCCTTTATTTTTTGGGCCATATCGTTACCGGCCATGTGTTTACACCCCTTTCTTGTGTTACTATCAATATATCATGTTTGTGTCTTTTATGCAACATAAAATTCAATAAAAATAAAAAAGTTTCTTTTAAGACAAAAACGGGGTTGACACCGGTGAACCGCTGTGCTATTATGAAAGTGTCCTAAACGACACAACCAAGCAGACAGGAAGGAAGTGAAATGATGGATAAGGCACGGCTGGAATATGAAATGATGAAGCACAACATCAGCAAATCCGATATGTGTGCCATGCTTGGGATTTCCCGATCTGCCTTCTATCGCAAGTGCAATGGTGAATCGGAGTTCACCCAAAGCGAGATTCAGAAGATCGTTGACATTCTGGATCTGAAAAGCCCTATGGGAATTTTTTTTACTGAAAAAGTGTCCTAAAAGACACAGCAAAGACACAGCGGAGGAATGAGCCATGAATGAAGTAAGCCTGAAGCCGGTCATTGAAGAACTTGAAAATTTGTTTTCAAAGTTCAACACCCGCTTCTTTGATGGTGGGTTGGAAAAGCCCGTGATCACTGTTTCCCCGGATCATACCCGTGGGGCCTATGGATGGTGTACCGGCTGGAAGGCTTGGAAGGCCGGGGAAGATGAAGGCCACTATGAAATCAATCTGTGTGCCGAATATCTGAACCGCCCCTTTGAAGAAACTTGTGGAACCCTGATTCATGAAATGGTTCATCTTCAGAACCTTCAGGACGGTGTTCAGGACACTTCCCGTTCTGGAACCTACCACAACAAGAAGTTCAAGGAAACCGCTGAAGCCCACGGGCTGACGGTGGAGAAGGGTGACAAGTACGGATGGCATAAAACCACACTTTCCCCGGAAGCCCTTGAATTTGTTCAGAGCCTTGGAAAACAGGGTTTCACCCTTGTAAGACCACGGCCCCTTGGGTTGAAGGGTTCCAGTAAGGGCGGTTCGAGTTCCAGGAAGTATGTTTGCCCCTGTTGCGGGGCCATTATCAGAGCCACAAAAGAAGTTCGTGTGATCTGTGCGGACTGTGACTGTGAGTTTCAGGAGGAATGCTAAATGATTTTCAATTTGTTTGTGGGGTTGAAATCCCGGAGCGGGATCAATACCTATGCCGATGCCATGAAGCGGAAGATCATGCTGGAACAGCAGTTCCCCGGTTCCCGCTATACGGTTGGTAAGGATGATCAGGGGCATTACCTGAAGCGTTTGAAGTAAGGAGGTTTGAAGTTCAATGAATGTGAAGCTGACCAAGCGGAAGGCTTGGGAACTGATCAGCCGGATTCACCCCCGGTTGAACATCAAGCAGGAAGCCACCCCGTCTGATGTGGCGATTTTCAAGGCTTCCACCGGCCCTGAAGGGCTGGAAATCCGGTGTGAAAATGATTGGTTCAATCATAATGGCCGGATCAAGCTGACCATTTCCAATGTGGACGGGGGAACCCCCATTGTCCGCTACTATCACCCGGACACCTTGAACCGGGATTATGTGGCGGAACAAGCCGAAAAGGAAGATGAAGCCAAGCAAGCCCGAAAAGATTGGGTTCAGACACTTGGCCCGGAACTGGCCCATAAGCTGGTTGATCAGTATTGGGAGGGCTGAACCGATGAAGAAGCCTTCCCTGTCCCGTCCCGGTAACGGGGGGGGGCTACCGGAATATTGGGTGCTATCCCTTTCAGGCGGTAAGGATTCCACCGCCCTTGGCCTTGAATGGCTGAAGCGTCACCAGCAAGACCCCATTACATACCCGTTGCATGAAGTTGTTTACTGTGATGTTGGCATGGAGTTTCCCGCAATGGTTGATCATATCAACCGCCTTGAACAAATTTTCATGGAAGCCGGGATCAAGTTCACACGATTGAAAGGTGAACAGACTTTTGAATTTCTAATGTTCGATTACCAACCCAAGAGAAGCAATCCCGCATTAAAAGATAAGTCTGGTTGGAGTTGGCCGGGGCCAAGAGCAAGATGGTGTACCAAGCACCTGAAAACCAGAGTAATCAACAAGTATTTAGACGCTTTGCGGAGCCAATGCAACATGATTCAGATTATTGGCCTTGCCGCTGATGAACAGGCCCGATTGAACCGAGAGCATAACCAGAACCCGGAACATCGTCACCCGCTGGCGGATTGGGGTTGGACTGAAGCGGATTGTCTGAAGTATTGCTATGATCACGGCTTTGATTGGGGCGGCCTATATGAGATATTCCACCGGGTTTCTTGCTGGTGTTGTCCCCTTCAGAGCCTTGATGAATTGCGGAAATTACGAAAACATTTCCCTGATCTGTGGTCAAAGTTGTTGGATATGGAACACCAAACTTGGCGAACTTTTCGGGCTGATTATTCGGTTGATGAACTGGAAATCCGTTTTTCCTTTGAAGAAGAACGGCTTGCCGCTGGCCTTCCAATCAACCGAACCCGTGAATTTATGTCTGAACTTCGGAAACGGCTTGAAGAAGCTGGATTCCCACAAAACAAATAGGAGGTTATGACCATGAATGCCACTTTTGCAGAGCGTTTGAAGTACGCTATGGAACAGGCCGATATGAGCCAATCCGCCCTTTCTGAAAAGGCCGGGGCTTCCAAGGCCGCAATCAGTCAGTATCTTTCCGGGAAGAACACCCCCGGCCCGGAGCGAGTGAAGGCTTTGGCCGATGCCACCGGCACAACCTTTGAATTCCTGATGGGCTATGGCGGCGCACCGGTTAAGGATGCCCCGCCCCCGGTGAAGAAGATCAGCGTGAAGGAAGCGGCCCGGTGTATGGGCAAATCTGATCAGTTTGTGCGGATCGGCCTTCAGCGTGGCCTTCTCCCCTTTGGCAATGCGGTTCCCGGAACCGGGAACAACTGGAACTATTACATTAACCCCACCAAGTTCAGGGAGTATGTGGGCGCTGAAGCGTTCAACAGCTTCTTTGGACTGACCGCCTAATGAAAGGATGATGCACATGAAAACCCGTTTTGAAGGGAACCTGTGGATTGGAGCCGGTGGACAGGCTTTCCGCCCTATGGAAATGGAAACTGATCACCTGTTGAATACGGTGAAGATGCTGAAGAACCGCCCCGCCGTGGTGGTGGCTATGGTGGTTCGTGATATTGAAGCAACCCCTGATTGTTGCCCCTTTGATCCCTTTGGTGTTGGTCATTCTGGAATGGTGAAACAGTCTTTGTTCAACATCACTTCCATGACCCCCGAACAGATTAGCGCCTATGCGCTGAACAGCCCCTTGGGAATGGCGCTGAAAGCTGAACTTCTTTCCCGTGGCGTAAATGTGGAAAACTACCTTTCCATGATTGAAGCGCCTGAAGCCTTATGATTACGCTGTTCCAGCACCAGCAACAGGCCCTTGACCAGACAGAAGGCCATAACCGATGCGCCTATTATCTTGATATGGGCCTTGGGAAAACCTTTGTTGGTTCAGAAAAGATGAAGAAGTTGAACGCCCGGATCAATCTGGTGGTGTGTCAGTGTTCAAAGGTTCCTGATTGGATTGAACATTTTCAGACCTATTACACCCGGAACTGTGTTTTTGATCTGACCAAACCAAAAACCTTCAAATGGTTCATGGAACAGGTTCAGCATGAAGTTCCCACTTTGATGATCGGCGTGATCAACTATGAACTGACCTTCAGACGGAAGATTTTGAAAACCCTTTCCGGGTTTACGCTGATGCTTGATGAAAGTTCACTGATCCAGAACGAAACCGCCAAGCGTTCAAAGTTCATTCTTTCCTTGAACCCTGAAAATGTGATTCTTCTTTCTGGTACTCCCACCGGCGGCAAATATGAAAAGCTGTGGAGCCAATGCCAACTTTTGGGGTGGGGTATATCCAAGGAATTGTTCTGGAAGCAGTACATTCAAACAGAATGGGTTGAAGATGATGGGTTTTGGCGGCAGAAGATCACCGGCTATAAAAATGTTGACCGGCTGAAGAAAAAGCTGGCGGAACATGGTGCTGTGTTCATGACCACCGATGATGCCGGGATTTCCCTTCCTAAAAGAACCATGATCCCGGTAAGGACGCCCCCGGCAAAGGAATATTGGAAGTTCTGGAAGGATCGAGTGATCAGCATAAACACCGCCACCCTTCAAGAATTTGAACTTGATTCAGATTTTTGGGGTTCCAATGAAAGCTATGAGCGGGAATTGATTGGTGACACCAGCTTAACCCGCCGATTGTATGCCCGTCAGCTTTGCGGCCTGTATAACCCGAACCGGTATAAGGCTTTCCGGGAACTGGTGGAAAGTACGGAAGATCGCTTGCTTGTGTTCTATAACTTCACAGAAGAAATGGAGCGCATGAAAGGGATTGTGAAGGCTATGAACCGCCCTGTTTCTATCCTGTCTGGTGAAGTCAAGGATTTGGGGGCCTATAATTTCCATTCCAATTCTGTGACCTTCATTCAATATCAGGCCGGGGCTATGGGGGGCAACTTCCAGAAGGCCAACAAGATCATTTATTTCAGCCTTCCCCAAGGGTGGGAACTGTGGGAGCAATCCCAAAAGCGGATTCACCGCATTGGTCAAGATCGCCCATGTTTCTATTACTGGATGATCTGCCCCGGAACCGTGGAAGAAGATATATATTCCACTTTGCAAATGAGAAAGGATTACAACGATGAACTGTTCAGAAAATACGAGGATAGCCACCCAAAAGGCTAAAAGGAACAGATGGTTCAGACGGATGTTCACCGTTGCCCTTCTGTTTGGGCTGGTGGTTGGGTTCATCCTTGGGCGGCTTACGGCACTTGCCTTTGATGGGGTGACGGTGGAGCCGAACCAAGAGCCTTCCCAATCCACTGAAGTTCAGCCCACCCAATCTGTGATCCCCATGCCGGAAGTTACTGTGGAGCCGGAACCGGAATATTTAGGAGAATTCAGGATCACCGCCTATTGTTCCTGTGAAATCTGTTGCGGCAAGTGGGCTGAAAACCGGCCTGATGGAATTGTTTATGGCGCTTCCGGTGAAGAACTGGTTGCCGGTGTTTCCTGTGCTTCCCCGCTACCCTTTGGAACTGTTGTGGAAATTGAAGGGGTTGGAACCTACATAGTTCAGGACAGAACTTCTTCATGGGTGGTTGATAAGTATGGGGAAAACCTGATTGACATTTACTTTGATGACCATGAAGCGGCCCGTGAATTTGGGCTTCAGTATCATGATGTTTATTTGAAAGAAGGTGCAAACAATGATCAAATGTGAAAACCCCTGCCCCTTGGGGAAGTTTGATGGGTGTTGCCATAAATGCCCCAGCTTCCACACTTGCCCCGATGCCTGTTCGGAACATCCTGATGAATGTGGAACCGCAACCTTTGATGAAGAAATCGGCCTTCAGGAATTCCAGCAATCCCAGCTTGCCACCCTGAACGCCATTGCTTCCCTGACAGCCCACAAAAAGGCCATTGAGGAGCAGGAAAAGACCATGAAAACGGCCTTGTATGATGCTATGGTGAAGTTTGGGATCAAGAAGTTTGAAAGTGATGTTCTGAACCTGACTTTGGTTGCCCCAAGCAATTCCACCGCTATTGATTCCGCCAAGCTGAAGAAGAAATATCCGGCTATTGCGGCGGAATGCTCCAAGCCTAATCCCAAGGCCGGTTATGTGAAGATCACCCTAAAGGATGGTGGAGCCAATGCCAAGGGATGAATTTTGGGATGCCTTGAAGGAACACGCTCACCGGAACCATCAAGAACGGGTTTCCAAGAACCCTGATCGGATCGCTTATGCTATCCAGCAATTTGAAGCCCACGGGATTGAATACCAGTTGAAGAACCCGCAGACCGGCCACTTCCATTGCTGGCGGAAGTCTGATGATAAACTGTTTCAGTTCTATGCCGGAACCGGCAAGATTCAGGGCCTTCAAATCCGTGGAATTCACAATCTGATCAAGCTGTTGGAGGGGTGAAGCGTGGCCGGTGAAAAGAACTTTGAAACCCGCCTGAAAAAATGGCTGGAAAGTGAAGGGATTTACCCCTTGGGGGAACCGGTTGACCGGATGGGAACCCCGCCCTGTGGGTATTGGGAAAAGCGTTGGGGCGGCGGAAGGTATGTAAAAAGTGGCCTTCCTGATATGAAGATTGTGGTGAAGGGTATCACCCTTGAAGTTGAACTGAAGGCCACCAACGGCACCCCTTCAGAACTTCAGAAGCGCAATCTGGCCCAAATCAATAATTCCGGTTGCTTTGGCTTCATCCTGTACCCGGAAGGCTTTGAAACCTTCAAAAAAATTGTGAAAGGGGTGAAACAATGCGAGTTTCCCACAGCCGGGTTGATCTCTTTAATAAATGCCCATACCGATACTGCTTGCGATATGTGGAAGGGTTGAACACCATCCCGGACACTGAACCGGATAATGCCTTGATCCTTGGCACCGCCCTTCATACGGGCATTGAAGAAGGGGTTGAACAGGCCCTTGCCTTCTACCAATCCAGCTTCCCCATTCTGACGGATGATCACATTCATGAAATGATGAAGCTGGAATCCATGATCCCAAAGGCAAAGGCCCTGTTGCCACCGGGCGGCACCTTTGAACTTCCCATTGGAAATTCTGATTTCACCGGGTTTATGGATTATCTGGTTCCTGTTGATGTAGAAACCTTTGATCTATATGACTTCAAGTATTCCAATAACGGAAAAAGCTATTCCGTTTCCGGTCAGCTTCACGAATACAAGTATTGGTATGAACTGACCCACCCCGGCCACCGGATCAGGAATATGTATTTCCTGATTGTCCCAAAGGTGAAGATCAGGCAGAAGAAAACGGAAACCCTGATGCAATTTCGAGATAGATTGCAGGACGCTTTGAAAGAAGCTGAACCAACACTGATGCCGATCCAGTTTGACCCCATGAAGGTTGTTGGCTTCATGACCAATGTGAAGCACATGGTTGAAGCCGCCGATTTCCCCAAGAACCCTAACCACTTTTGCGGTTGGTGTGAATATCAAGAATACTGTGAGAAAGGATGGAACTATATGTTACTCCCCAAAAATGAACGGCGTAACCTGAACGCCACCAAAAAGAAGGTTGTATGGCTTTACGGCGCACCCTTCAGCGGCAAGACCTTCTTTGCCAATCAATTTCCTGATCCCCTGATGCTGAACACGGATGGCAACATCAAGTTTGTGGATGCCCCCTATATTGCCATTCGGGACACCGTGACGGTGGAAGGCCGGTTGACCAAGCGGTACTTGGCTTGGGAAGTCTTTGCTGATGCCGTGGCCGAGTTGGAGAAGAAACAGAACGACTTCAAAACCATTGTGGTTGACCTTTTGGAAGATACCTATGAGGCTTGCCGGGTGTATATCTGTGATCGGCAGGGCTGGAAGCATGAAAGTGATGATTCCTTCCGGGCGTGGGACATGGTTACTTCCGAGTTCCTGAACACCATCAAGCGGCTGGTCAGTCTGGACTATGAAAATATCATCCTGATCAGCCATGAGGACAGAAGCCGGGATTTGACCCGCAAGAGCGGTGACAAAATCAGTTCCATTCGCCCGAACCTTCGGGAAAAGGTTGCCAATAAGGTTGCCGGTATGGTTGACCTTGTGGCCCGTATCGTGGCGGATGATAATGACCGGGTGCTTTCCTTCAAGACTTCTGAAGTAATCTTTGGCGGTGGGCGGCTGACCGTTCACAACAAGGAAATCCCGCTGGATTATGAAGCCTTCTGTGAAGTCTATGAGGAAGCCAACCAGAGGGCCGCAGGAGCCATGAAACACGGCGGCAATACCACGGCAACCCCGGCACCTGAAACGGCTGACAGCGGCGAACAGCGGCCCAGCAGAAGGGGGAGAAAGCCCAAAGCAGAAGAAGCCCCGGCCCCTGATCCTGAAGCGGTTGATGATCCCAATGGTACATTTACACCGGGCGGCGGTGAAGTGGATGATTCCGCCCCTGTGGAGCAGACGGAACCCGACACCACCAGCCTTCCCAAATGCCCGGATGGTGACCGGATTTTCCAGCAGAACCGGGACAACCCGGAAATCCCCCTTTGCCCCAGCATTGATGCCGCCCATTGTTGCCACAAGGAAGGCGGCCCCGATGCTTGCCCCCTGTGGGATCGCCCCAAGGCAGAGGAACCCGCACCCAAGATGGGTGTGAACCCGCCCCGGCGTACCCGGAAGAAGCGTGATGCCTGATGAAGATTGATCCTTGTCCTTGTGTGATCAGTCTGAATGATGGTTCAGTTCACACACTGTTTGAATTCCGCCATTTCCTTGAACTGGTGGAAGATCGCATGGGCTATGATGCCGCAAAATGGTTAAGAACCCATGTGGAGCAAGCGGAAAAGGCCGCTGATTATACCAGCCGGAAGGTAAATACTGATTTGGTTGCCTTTGAATCCAGTTTGGACAGCAACCGCAGAGCCTTTCAGGATATTCAGACGGAAGCCGCCGTGATTATGGGTGTTCTTCAGGAAAAGCGGATCAACCGTGAGAAGATCACCCATGCAGTAAGGGAAATTGGAAAGATAATTTCCAACCAAATATAAGGAGGAACCCAAAATGAAAAACGATGCCCTGAACCATTTCAAAGAGGTAATGAACAAGCGTGGCCTGTTCCGCAACATTCAAGTGTGCGCCAACCTGATCCCCCCCCCGCCCGGTGCTGATGGTGAAGCCCTGATCGAACTTCATCGTTCCGCCGCCAAGATCGCCATTCGGAATTACGCTGAACATCATGAAGATTTCTGTGATGTGATGGCGGATGCGGCCCTTGATCATCTGCTGAACACCGCTCTTCCTGATGATCTGTTCATTCCTGATGGTGGTTTTTCCCCTACGAAAGAAGAAGTTGACAACATGAACAGGGCCAAGGAAACGGCTGACAAAGCGGCCAAGGTGCTTGATACCCTGTTTGGTGGGTTGGCTGATCTTCTGAAAACCCTTTAATAAATACATTTTTTGGAGGTAAAAAACTATGGCTATTGATTTTGACAAGATTGATCGTACCGTTGATCTGAAGGGCCTTCAGGCCGATGTGGAGGAAGCCAAGAAGAACGGCGGCGGGGATTTCCCCACCATTCCCGCTGGTAAGTATGAAGCCCGTGTGGAGAGCATGGAAATCAAGGGAACCAAGGCAGACCCCAACCGCCCCATGCTGGCCGTGTCCTTTAAGATTCTGTCCGGCGAGTATAAGAACCAGCGTCTTTTCATGAACCGGGTTCTGTATGGCACCAAGAATGACAAGAACATGATCGCTTCCGCTATCGGTTTCCTTGACAAGCTGGATTCCGGCATTCCCGTCAGCTTCACCAGCTACAAGCAGTTTGCCCAGCTTGTCCTTGACATTGCGGAAGCCATTGATGGCAAGCTGGAATATGCGGTGGATTATGACGATTCCCGTTTCAATTCCATCAGCATTGATGAAGTTTTTGAAGTTGAGGATTGAAAACCGGCGCAAATTTTTTTACAATAAAAGTGTCCTAAAGGACACCGAGCCGGGTTTGAACCTTAACTTTCAAGGCCGGGGCGCTTGCCCCGGTTGGCCCCAAGGTGAAGCCTTCCCGTGGCGGGGCTGTTTCCACTGATTCACCGAAAGTACATTTAGAAAGTGGGTGACAAGATGATCTTTTATGATTTCGAGGTGTTCGCTTATGATTGGCTGGTGGTGCTGATAGACCTGAACGCCAAGGAAGAAACCGTGATCATCAATGACCCTGAAAAATTGAGCCGCTTCTATGAGAAGCAAAAAGGCACCATTTGGGCCGGATATAACAGCCGGAACTATGATCAGTACATTTTGAAGGGTATCTTGTGCGGGTTCAATCCCAAACAGGTGAATGATTGGATCATCCTTCAGGATAAGCCCGGTTATAGGTTTTCCAGCCTGTTTAGAAATTACCCCTTGATCAACTATGATGTGATGCCGAACCCACCCATTAGCCTGAAGGCGCTGGAAGCCTTCATGGGGCATTCCATCAAAGAAACCACGGTTCCCTTCGACATTGACCGCCCATTGACGGAAGGAGAATTGGCTGAAACGGTCAAATATTGCCGCCATGATGTGGAAGAAACTGTGGAAGTATGGTTACGGCGTAAAGAAGATGAATTTGATGCCCAAATGTCACTGGTGAAAGCCTTCAACCTTCCCATTTCTGATATTGGACGGACAAAGGCCCAGCTTTCCGCCAAAATCCTTGGAGCGGTTCAACGGGATCATAATGATGAATTTGAAATCCAGTTCCCGGAAACTTTGCGGATTGAACGCTATACAGAGGTTTTGAACTGGTATAAAAACCCCTTGAACCGGGACTATTCCAAATCCCTTGAAATTGAAGTGGCCGGGGTTCCCCATGTGTTTGCTTGGGGTGGGCTTCATGGAGCAATCCCCAAATACTTTGGGGAAGGCTGGTATGTCAATGTTGATGTGGCTTCCTATTATCCTTCTTTGATGCTTCGGTATGGATGGATCAGCCGGAATGTTGCAGACCCGGCCAAGTATGATGAAATTTACCACACCCGCCTGAAGCTGAAGGCAGAAAAGAACCCCATGCAACAGCCTTACAAGATCGTTCTGAACAGCACCTATGGGGCTATGAAGGATCGCCACAATGCCATGTATGATCCCAGACAAGCAAATAATGTGTGTGTTGGTGGTCAACTTCTTCTTCTGGATTTGATTGAACGGTTGGAAGATTACTGTGACATTATCCAGAGCAACACCGATGGTATTTTGATCAAATTGCGTCGCTATGAAGATTTTGATTTGGTTGATGATATTTGTTGGGAGTGGGAAGAAAGAACCGGTATGCGGCTGGAATTTGATGAATTCCAAAAGGTGTTTCAGAAGGATGTGAACAATTACCTGATTGTCCCCGCTGGCCCGTTACGGGACGAAAAGGGAAAGCCCCGGTGGAAATGTAAGGGGGCCTATGTGAAGAAACTTTCTGATCTGGACTATGATCTTCCCATTGTCAATCAGGCCATTATTTCTTTCTTCCTGTATGGAACCACCCCGGAAGAAACTATTGAAAACTGTAATTCCCTTCGGGATTTTCAAAAAGTGGTTAAGGTTTCCAGCAAATACAAATATGCACTTTATTCCCCGGTGATCACTATGGAGAAAATCAGGGATGAAAAGGGCCGTTCCAAGACCGTTAAACGGTTCCGGGGCGGTGAAGTTCAGACGGATAAAACCTTTAGGGTGTTTGCTTCCAAGGATCATTCCAAGGGCGGATTGTTCAAAGTGTCCGGGAAGGTTGTAAAGGGGCGGCAGAAAAACCCGGAACAGTTTGCCAACACCCCGGAGCATTGTTTCTTCATCAATGATGATGTGACCAATCTCCCCATTCCTGATGAACTGGATAAACAATATTACATTGATACGGCTTGGAGCCGGTTGTCTGATTTTGGAGTTCAAAAGGATGGGGGGGGGATCTGAACCATGCAACTTTTTCGGGGATATGTACCGACAAAGGACAAACAATGCCTTGAAAAATTCAAAGGGCGGAAAAGATTGAACCGCCTTGAAGATGTTCAAGACCTTGACGAATACGCCGGAATTCTTGGAGAAGAAACAATTCTGATTGATGTGGATGATGAGGAAACCAGTGATCTTCTTTTCCAGATTGTTCAGGATTTGGGCCTGAAATGCCGGGTGTATAAGACCACACGGGGAAAGCACTTCTATTTCAGAAACCCGGAAGGGTATGTGGAAAAAAGCTGGACAAAGCAAACCTTGGCGCTTGGTATTGAAACAGATTCCAAGGTTGGCCGGAACAACAGTTATGCCATTATGCGCTTCAATGGGGTGGATCGGGAAGTTCTTCTGGATTGCCCGGAAGATGATATTCAAGACCTTCCCAAATGGCTTACCCCGGTAAAAACCAGCATGAAGTTCTTGGATATGAGAGCCGGGGACGGACGGAACCAAGCCCTGTTCAACTATATTCTGACACTTCAAAGCGAGGACTTCACCAAAGAAGAAGCCCGTGAAACCATCCGCATGATCAACCGGTATATTCTTGATGATCCTTTGCCGGATCGGGAACTTGAAACCATCCTTCGGGATGAAGCATTCAAGAAACCTATCTTCTTCAAGGATAAAACCTTTCTGTTTGATAAGTTTGCGGTGTATCTGAAGAACAATAATCACATTGTAAAGATCAATAACCAGCTTCACATTTACCGGGATGGTATCTATGTTCCCGGCGCTATGGAAATTGAAGCCCAAATGATCAAGCACATTCCCAACCTGAAACGGGCGCACCGGTCAGAAGTGTTGTCCTATTTGGAAGTAATGTTCCAGACAGAGGGAGAAACCAGAGCCACCAACCCCAATGTGATTGCCTTCAGCAACGGCCTTTACAATATCCGTGATGATTCTTTCAGCGAGTTCACACCGGATATTGTGATCACCAATAAGATTCCTTGGCCTTACAACCCAGCCGCACATAATGAACTTCTGGATTACACTTTGAACCGGCTTGCCTGTAATGATCCTGAAGTTCGGGCTTTGCTGGAAGAAATGGTTGGTTATTGCCTTTACCGGCGCAATGAACTTGGCAAAGCCTTCATCCTGATTGGTGACAAGAGCAACGGCAAATCAACCTTCCTTCATGTGGTCAAGAATATGTTGGGGGATCGGAATATTGCTTCACTTGACCTGAAGGAACTTGGGGACAGGTTCAAAACCGCTGAACTTTTCGGAAAGCTGGCGAACATTGGTGATGATATTGGGGATGAATTCATTGCCAATGCTTCTGTGTTTAAGAAGCTGGTGACCGGTGACCGGGTGAATGTGGAGCGCAAAGGCCAAGACCCCTTTGAATTCAATAACTATGCCAAATTCCTGTTCAGCGCCAACAACATTCCCCGTATGAAGGATAAGACCGGAGCCGTTCAAAGGCGGCTGGTGATCGTCCCATTTGATGCCAAGTTTACCCCCAATGATCCTGATTTCCGCCCGTTCATCAAAGATGAATTGTGTGAACAAGATTCAATGGAATATCTAATTTTGTTGGGGCTGAAAGCCTTGCGCCGGGTTCTGATGAATGCCAAGTTCACCACTTCCAGCAGAGTTCAGGGACAGCTTGACGAATATGAACAGAACAACAACCCCATCATTGGCTTCATCAAAGAAGTTGGGCTTGAAGGTATTGAGAATGAACCCACAAAAACAGTTTACCGGAAGTATAAGGAATACTGTATTTCTAATAACTTCCAAGCCCTTTCCAACATTGAATTTTCACGGCAAATCACCAAACGCTGTGGGTTCATCATTGTTGATAAGTGGATCAACCGACTTGGAAAATGTCGGGTATTTGTTACCGGAAAGGATGATTGAAATGGAAATCAAAGATAGTGGAGAGCGCACCCGGTTTGATACCGGGGCGGTTCGGGATATGCACACCGGCAAAGGCCGCATGGATTTATTGCCGTGGGAAGCCCTTGTGGAAGTTTCCAAGCATTGTGAAGAAGGGGCGCTGAAGTACGGGGAACGCAACTGTGAAAAGGGCATTCCCATTCACAGCCTGATTGATTCAGCCTTCCGCCACCTTGCCAAGTACATGATGGGCATGAAGGATGAACCCCACCTTCGGGCGGCGGCTTGGAATATCCTGTTTGCCCTTTACATGGAAATCAAACACCCGGAACTTCAGGATATACCAACCAGAACCATTGGTGATCCGTGTGAAGGCTGTGCAAATATCAACCGCCCTTGGAATGATTCTGTGTGCGGCCATTGTTCCCGGCTGAATGATCAGAGATATGATGCTTACCAGAAGAAAGGATGAACACCATGAAAATTATCAATGCTGATGTGGAATTTATTACCCCGATTGATGGGGCCGCAATCCTGAAGCGCCTTGAACAGTGTGGGCGGGTTTGCTATAAGTCTGAAGCCAAGATCACCGACACCAGCGCCCCGGCATTCGTGGCCGGGATCATCAAGCGGGGCCATGAAGCAGTTCTGGAACACTGTTCCTTCACGGTGAAATTCATCTGTGATCGTGGGGTTTCCCATGAAATTGTTCGGCACCGGCTGGCGGCATATTGTCAAGAATCCACCCGCTATTGCAATTACGGCAATGAAGGCTTTGGTTCTGAAATCACCGTGATCAAGCCTTGCTTCTGGCCGGATGATTCTGATGAAATGTGTGAATGGCGTTCCGCTATACGGCTTTCTGAAAGCTATTATTTCAGACTTCTTCACTATGGGGCTACCCCGCAAGAAGCCCGTTCTGTTCTGCCCAATAGCCTGAAAACGGAAGTGGTTATGACCGCTGACATTCGAGAGTGGCGGCACTTCCTGAAGTTACGCTGTTCCCCCGCCGCACACCCGCAGATGCGGGAAGTGGCCCTGATCCTTCTGGACAAAGTTCATTCCATGATCCCGGTTTGCTTTGATGATATTTGGAGTGAATACCATGAACAGGGCTGAACGGCGGAAAGCCAAGAAAGCGGGGCTTCCGGTTAAAAAAGAACCCGTGGTGAATATCAAAGCGGCGGATGTTGAGAAGATCAAACAGGATGCTTCCAAGGATGCGGCCAACAAAGCCTTCCTTCTGATGTTGGGATTGCCGGTGATGATCCTTCATGATAAGTTTGGTTTCGGCCCGGTTCGGTGTGAACGGTTCACGGATGCTGTTCTTGAACTGTATGATAGCTTTGAAAAAGGTTATGTGTCCCTTGAAGATATTCACAAAACCCTGAAGGAAGAAACCGGGATCACTATTGTTTCAGATGGGAGGTTGAAGGATCGTGGGAACTAAACCTTGGCAGAACAAAGAAGGGTATGCTGACCCTACGGCTTATGAAGGGCTGAAGCCTATCATTCGGGAAGAAGATGAACAGCAAAAGCGCCTGAACACTCTGATCTTTGTTCTGAAGTACATTATCCGTTTGGCCGGGTTTGAACTTCTGAACCGGGTTGAACTGAAGGACAAAAAGACCGGGAGGGAATACCGTTGAAAATTAAGTTTCAATATGCTTCGGGGAAGGCGGTTTTCGATTATAAAAATGATTCCGCCACCCTTGAAGAAGCTATCGACCTTTTGAACAATCCCAATGTGATCAAGATCACCGTAACGAAAATGACCCCGGCGCAATACTTCAAAAAAGGTGTGGTGGATGATGGGGCCGGAAAATAACACCAGAATTGGAACCCTGTATATCAATGGGGAACCGATTGCTGAAGTGATCAGCATTCAAGAAATCAAAATTCCAATGGAAGTTGATCTATCTGATTTTCCACCCATCCTTGATGACTTTTCAATAACTTTTGTTGGAAAGGCCCCAAAGAAGTTTTGGTGGAAACTGCGCTGGATGTTCTTCAAGGTTAGAGTGAAGGCGCTGATATATCGGATTTTTCACTTTTGAAAATTAACTTTCAAGAAAACGCCCTCGCCAAAACACTTCAGCGGTTGTGGTTGGAATAGTGAATGGATATTGAAGGGGCGGAAACCCTTGATATACCTTGCTTTTCGGGAAAATCCTTCAACATTCAAGATGGTGCAGATATTCAATTCAAATAAAAGAAAAAAATATATAGTAGGAAAAAAGCTATATAGTGAAGAATGCGCTTTTGATCTTGAATGTTGAAGGAAATCCCAGAAACCCTGATTCTGTGAGCCTTTGACCCCCTTCAACATGATCTGAAAGGATGTGTGATACATAGTGACTGAAAAAGAACTTTGCCAAAGGGCTAAGGATTACTTTTTCCAAATTCGGAAAACTGATCGCTTGATCCAGCGGTTGACAGATACAGTGAACACCTTGCGTTCCAGCTTGACCAGCCAAAACTATGAGCTGAAGCCCGACAAGGTGCAGACTTCCGGTGCAAAAGACACTTTAGGTGAAACGATTGTGAAGATCATTGCCCTTGAAGATGATATAAATGCCCGGATTGATGAACTTGTTGATATGAAGAAGGATGCCTTCAATCGGATCGGCAAAATCCCTGACCTTGATCAGCAGAATGTTTTGATCGGGCGATATATCCAGATGAAAAAATGGGAGGATTTAGCGGCAGAGTTTGAATACACCACCCAATGGCTTTTTGAAATTCACGGTAAGGCTTTGCTGTCATTCTGTACCGCTAACGCTGACTTTCTGAAAGTTGATAGTGACCGGTTGAAAGTTTAGTATTTTTTCTGATATTCTGTATGTATGAAATTGCGCCAACGGGGACACCGGGGGCGCTTTTTCTATGCTGAAAAAGGGGGTGAATACCTGTGAACACCAGACAACGGAAGTTTTGTGATGAATACCTGATCAGCGGCAATGCTACCGATGCGGCGATTAAGGCCGGGTATTCGCCCAAGACCGCAAAGAGTATCGGACAAAGATTGCTGACTTTTGTTGACCTGAAGCAGTACATTGACACCGAACTTGAAAAACTTCATTCCGCCAAGATTGCTGATGCCCAAGAAGTTCTTGAATACCTTACCGCTGTGATGCGGGGTGAGCATACCGAACAGGTTTTGAAGCTGGCCGGTGATGGCATTCAGACAATCACGGATATTGAGGTTTCCGCAAAAGAACGGATCAAGGCCGCTGAATTGATCGGCAAGCGTTACGCCCTGTTCAGTGACAAAATGGATTTGGGCGGCGCTGTTCCCGTGGTTATCATGGGGGATGATCAACTTGAAGATTAACCCCAAAGCAAAGGTGATCCGCCTTCCTGAAGTGGTGGGCAAAGGCTACGCCACTTATTGGAACTTCAAAGGCCGTTACCGGGTTTGCAAGGGTTCCCGTGCTTCAAAGAAATCCAAAACCACGGCCCTGAACATCATCAAAAGAATGATGCAATACCCGGAAGCCAATACCCTTGTGGTTCGTAAAGTGTTCAGAACCTTGAAGGATAGCTGTTTCACGGAATTGAAGTGGGCAATCAACCGGCTTGGGGTTCAGTCTTATTGGGAAGTCAAAGAAAGCCCCCTTGAAATGACCTATATTCCAACCGGTCAGAAGATTTACTTCAGAGGCCTTGATGATCCCCTGAAGGTTACTTCCATCACGGTTGAAATTGGCTATTTGTGCTGGTGCTGGATTGAAGAAGCCTATGAAATCATGAATGAAGATGATTTCAATATGCTTGATGAATCCATCCGTGGTGCTATCCCGGAAGAAACCGGCCTGTTCAAGCAAATCACTTTGACTTTCAACCCGTGGAATGAAAAGCATTGGATCAGGAAACGGTTCTTTGGAGAAATCACCGGCAAGGATGCCCAAGGGAACCCCGTTTACAAATTCCATGATAGCTGGATTTCCCCTGATGGTCAGATTTTCGCAACCACCACCAATTACCTGTGTAATGAATGGCTGGATGAAGCTGATCTGAAGGTTTTCCAGACTATGAAGGAAACCAACCCCCGGCGCTATAAAGTGGCTGGCCTTGGTGGTTGGGGCATTGTGGATGGCCTGATCTTTGAGAACTGGCGGGAAGAAGCCTTCAATGTGAAGGAAGTAAGCGCCAAGGTTGGTGTGAAATCCGCCTTTGGCCTTGACTTTGGTTATACCAATGACCCAACGGCGCTTTTCTGTGGGCTTGTCAGCAAGGAAGAAAAGACCATTTGGGTATTTGATGAACTGTATGAAAAAGCCTTGACCAACCGGGCCATTTGTGACCGGGTAACGGCTATGGGCTATGCCAAGGAACGGATCAAGGCCGATTGTGCCGAACCAAAGAGCATTGACGAATTGCGGGAAGCTGGCCTTCATCGTATCAGAGCCGCCCGGAAGGGAAAGGACAGCGTGAACAATGGCATTCAGTACATTCAAGGCTATACCATCATCATTCATCCCCGGTGTGTGAACTTCATCACTGAAATTTCAAACTACACCTGGGATGAAGATAAGTTTGGAACCAAGATCAACATTCCCATTGATGATTTTAACCACCTGATGGACGCTATGCGTTATGCCCTTGAAGATATGCTGGTTGGTTCTGCCTTTAGCTTTGAGTAACACGGTAATAACAACAGGCCCCGGAAATCAAGTGTTTCCGGGGTTCTGTGTTTATTGAGCAATAGGAAGGAACGGCCCATGTTTGAGCAACAGCAGATTTTGAAAAAGATTGAACAATGGGCTGAACGCTTGCCCTATAAAACTTTGAAGATTGAAGTGGAACTGTCCAATCAAACGCTGATCTTGGAGAAATCCAGACAGCGCCCCATTGGATTCCAAGCCCCCCCCCCACAAAAGGAAGGTGATTGAATGCTATTTCTGAATACTGAAACCGCCCGGATCAATCGCCTGATTGAAGAAGGGGCTGGCCGTGGCCTGACGGAACTTGAATTCTTTGGCCGGGAAATTGCCGCTTGGAAGAAGTCACCGGAACGGATGGCCCAAATCACCGGTGATCGCTACTATGATGGAAAGCATGATATTCTTGACCGGAAAAGAACGGCCATTGGGCCTGATGGGAAGTTGCAAGTGGTTGACAACCTTCCCAATAACAAGGTGATTGATAACCAGTATGCAAAGATGGTGGATCAGAAAACCAACTATCTTTTGGGTAAGCCGGTCACTTTTGACTGTGAAAATGATACCTATTCGGCCTTGCTGAAGAAACGGTTCAATTCCGCCTTTCAAAGAACCCTGAAATACCTTGGTGAAGATGCCTTCAACGGTGGGCTTTGCTGGTTGTTCATCTATTACGATGAAAAAGGCGTTCTTTCTTTCCGGCGCTTTCCGGCTTATCAGGTTTTGCCGTTTTGGGCTGACGATGATCATACCAAGCTGGATGCCGCCGCAAGATTGTACCTTCAGGAAGTTTGGGACGGGATCACAAAGAAGTTGGTTGAACGGGTGGAACTTTACAAGCCTGATGGGATTTACCGTTATGTGCTTGATGGTTCAACCCTGATTCCTGATATTGAACTTGGAGATTATGCGCCCTATATCACGGTTCAAGGCAAGGATGGCCCGAAAGCCTATGCTTGGGATCGCTTTCCCCTGATCCCGTTCAAGTACAACAAACAGGAAACCCCGCTGATCATGCGGGTGAAATCCCTTCAGGATGGCATTAACACCATGCTTTCCGACTTTGAAAACAATATGCAAGAGGACGCACGGAACACCATTTTGATTCTGAAGAATTACGATGGTGAAAATCTTGGGGAGTTCCGGCACAATCTGGCCGCTTTTGGAGCCGTGAAAGTTCGGGATGATGGCGGGGTTGAAACCCTAACTGTGGAAGTCAATTCTGAAAACTACAAAGCCATTTTGGAAGTGTTCAAGAAAGCCTTGATTGAAAACGCCCGTGGCTATGATGCCAAGGATGATCGTATGAGCGGGAACCCCAATCAAATGAACATCCAATCCATGTATTCTGACATTGACCTTGATGCAAACGGCATGGAAACGGAATTTCAAGCGGCTTTTGAACAGCTTCTTTGGTTCATCAACCAAGATATGAAAACGAAAGGTGAAGGTGACTTTGAGAATGAAGAAGTTACTGTGATCTTCAACCGGGATATTCTGATCAATGAATCTGAAGCAATCGCAAACTGCGCTTCTTCTGTTGGTATTCTGTCCAATGAAACCATTGTTGGACAGCACCCGTGGACAACCGATGTGAAGAAGGAATTGGAACGGCTTCAGAAGGAAAAGCAAGAAGCCGTTGATGAATATGCCGGAGCCTTTGGGAATGTACCCAAAAACAATGATCCTGAAGGCGGGGAAGAATAATCCCCGCCTTCCTATATGCCGGGGCAATAATGGGGCGGGGCCGGGGGTTCACCTCCTTCCCCCGGTCAAGGGTGCAATTCCCTTTCCCGGCACCACATGGCGCATTGGTCAAGAGGTCAAGACACCGCCCTTTCACGGCGGTAACACGGGTTCGATTCCCGTATGCGTCACCATTTATGCTGAAGTGGATGGAATAGGCAGACACGGCGGATTCAAAATCCGTTGCCGAAAGGCGTGTGGGTTCAAGTCCCACCTTCAGCACCAATATTGGGGTGTAGCCAAGAGGTAAGGCAAGGGGTTTTGACCCCCTGATCCGTTGGTTCGATTCCAACCATCCCAGCCATACCAAGAAGGGAGTGTGACCCCGTGAAAAATGCTGACTACTGGCGGGGCCGGTTCTCCGTTCTTGAAGAAGCGGCCCACAAACAAACTGATGAATACCTTCAGAGCCTTGAAGATATTTACCGGGAAGCTGAACAAACAGTTCAAAAGGACATTGAAAGTTGGTATCAGCGTTTTGCCACCAACAACAATGTTACTTTGGCAGAAGCCCGGAAAATGCTGACTACCGGACAGCTTGAAGAATTCAAGTGGACAGCGGAACAGTATGTGAAGGCCGCACAAAAAGCCAACCTTTCAGAAGAATGGATCAAGAAGCTGGAAAACGCTTCTACCCGTTTTCATGTCAGCCGCCTTGAAGCTATCCAATTTCAGATTCAACAGCAAATTGAACTTCTGTATGGAAATCAGGTTGATGGGATTGATGATCTTCTGAAAGATGTGATTTCCAACGGGTACACCCGTGGGGCCTTTGAAATTCAGAAGGGCATTGGCCTTGGATGGGATTTCACCGCCCTGAACCAGAAGAAACTTGAAACCTTGCTTTCAAAACCTTGGACAACAGACGGAAAGACCTTCCGGGATCGCTGTTGGACGAATAAGGCGGAATTGGTGGACACCGTAAACAAGGAACTGATTCAAGGAATGTTGCGGGGTGATCCACCTTCCAAGATTATCACGGCCATTCAAAAGAAGTTTGGAACTTCCCGCTACAAGGCAAGGCGGCTGGTTCACACAGAAACCACCTATTTCAATGCTGTTTCCAAAACCCAAATGTATAAAGATTTGGGAGTTGAACAGATTGAAATTGTGGAAACTCTGGATTCCCGTACTTGCCCTATCTGTCAGCCCCTTGATGGAAAGGTGATCCCACTTTCCCAATATGAACCCGGTGTGACTGTCCCACCCTTCCACCCGAATTGCCGGGGAACCACTTGCCCCTATTATGACGATATGGAAGGCGAAAGAGCCGCCCGGAATGCTGATGGGGAAGTTTACTATGTTCCCGCCAACATGACCTTTACCCAATGGAAGAAGGCTTTTGTGGATGGCGTGAAGGATGGTTTGACGGTTGCCACCGTGGGCGCTATAATGAAAACGGTGGATGAATGCACCACAGTTGAAGAAGTGGAAGCCTTAATGAAAGAACAAGGGTGGTTTTATCAGACTACCCTTCCCGATGGAAGCCCATTTGATGGGAACCAGCTTCTTTCTTTGCAAGGGTGTGATGTTGATACCGCCAAGGCTGTTTTCAAAGCCCATGAAAATGTGTTCAACCGCCTTCCTGAATTGCGGGGGCAACTGAATTGTATCAATGCCCGGAAATTGAGTGCTGGAACCTATGCCCAATGTTCTTATGGGTTGGGCCGTGGCGGAATTTCTGTGAACACTTCTTATTTTTCCGATGTGGAACGATTGACCAAACTTTATGCAAATGATTTGGCCCACGGCTTCCACCCAGCGGGAACCACTTATGGTTCCATTGTCACCCATGAATTGGGCCATGCGGTGGATGATTACCTTTCTGTGATCCACCAGTTGGCCGGATTGAATGGATGGAGAGCCAAGAAGGTTTCCGCTTATCTTCGCCCCAAGGTGATGAAGGCTTGTGGGTTGAAAGTTTCCGACACCAGAACAGCGGTGAGCGGCTACGCCACCCAAGATGCCCAAGAATGGTTTGCTGAATGCTTCTGTGAATGGATGGATAGTGAGAACCCCCGTCCCGTTGCGGTGGAATTTGGTAAACAGCTTTTGGACTTGATGAAGGGGATGAAATAAGATGCCGATGCCCAATTTTTTCACAAGTGAATGGTTTGTGCCTGAAGTTGATAATTGGCACCTGAAGGAAGGCGCACCCCCGGAAGTGGTGGAAGAATTTGAAGCCTATATGAAGCGCCTGAAAGAGAATGAACAAAACAATATTGTTGAATGAGCCACCCCCGGCGTTGCCGGTGGTGGTTTTTTCATACCCATTCGCCCCTTTCCCGGTTTGGGCGGTAAAGTGAGCCGGGGGAAATCGTGGTTCCTGACCCACGGTAAAAAAGGATTTTGTAATGGAGGTATTTGCTATGACCAAAGAAAGTTTGATGGCTATGGGCTTGACTGAAGATCAGGCAACAAAGGTGATGGAAGCCTTGAACGGTTCTTTTGTTCCCAAGACCCGGTTTAATGAGGTCAACACGGAACTTCAGACCGCAAAGGCCACCATCAAGGAGCGGGATTCCCAGCTTGAAGCCCTTCAGAAGTCCACCGGTGATGTGGAAGCCCTGAAGAATCAAATCACCGAACTGCAAACGGCCAACACCGATCAGCAGAAGAAGCATGATGCCGAACTGAAGAAGCTGAAGATTGATAACGCTGTGGATTCCGCCCTGAAGGATGCCAAGGCAATCAACCCGGCCACGGTTCGCCCCCTTCTGACTGCGTTTTTGGAGAAGGCCACGATTTCTGATGATGGCACCATTCCCGGCCTGTCTGATGAAATCGGCAAGCTGGTGAAGGGTGAAGGCACCAGCTTTCTTTTCAAGGCGGATACCAACACCACCCCCACTGTTTCCGGCACTTCCCCCGCTGGAAGCGTAACCACCCCGCCCGATCCCAAAACCAGCGGTTATGAAACCCGTCTGGCTGATGCCCGGAAAGCTGGAAATTCCGCCTTGGCTGTGGCAATCAAGAGAGAAGCCGCCGCTGAAGGCATTCAGCTTTTCTAATCTGAAAAATTTTGACACAAGAAAGGATGTTTGATTATGCCTGTCAATATCACTGGAACTGGTAACACTTTCAATCTTCCCAATTTCGCCGGTGATCTGTTCACCGCTTCCCCCACCCAAACCCCCTTCCTGTCCATGATCGGCGGCTTGTCCGGTGGCATGAAAACCGAGAATGACGAGTTCCCCACCGGTCAGCTTTATGAATTCCCTGAAGCGGCCCAGCCTGCTATCACTGAAGATGCGTCTGAAACTGCCCCCGCCGCAACTGCGCTGGTTCGTGAGCAGAAAACCAATGTGACCCAAATCTTCCATGAGGCTATCACCATCACCTATGCAAAGATGGCGAACCGTGGCAAGCTGTCCGGCCTGAACACCGCTGGTCAAGCGGCCAACCCCACTTCTGAACTGGATTGGCAGGTTGCCCAGCGCCTGAAGAAGATTGCCCGTGATGTGGAATTCACCTTCCTGAACGGCACCTTCAACAAGGCCACCGCTTCCAATCAGGCCAACAAGACCCGTGGTATGTTTGAACTGTGTTCCACCGGCACCACCATTGCCGCTGGTAATGCGGCCATTTCCGTTGACCTTCTGAAGCAGTTGTTCAAGGCTATGGCTGATGCCGGTGCCATGTTCGGCAACATGGTTCTGTTCTGTGGTTCTGATCAGAAGCAGAGAATCACCGCCCTGTATGAAAAGCAGTTGGGCTACAACACCCCCGCTTCCCGCAATATCGGCGGCATGAACATCACCGAACTGGAAACCGACTTCTTCAAGATGGGCGTTGCCTACAACCCCTTTGTTCCCAATGATCGTATTCTGATCGCTGATGTTTCCGCCTGTGCGCCTGTCTTTCAGGATGTTCCCGGCAAGGGTACGCTGTTCCTTGAAGATTTGGCAAAGACCGGTGCCGCCGAAAAGAAGCAGATTTATGGTGAAATCGGCCTTGACCACGGCCCCGCTTTCCTGCACGGTTCCATTACCGGCCTTGATTACACTGGCCGGGAGTAAGGAGGTATGACCCATGTATAAGATCACCGGTAAACAGAAGTTTGGCGCTGTGTGGGCCAACGGTGAATGTGTGGCTATCTTCAATCGGGGGGTGGCCTATACCAATGACACCGCCAAGGCTGACATTTTGAGAGCCAAAGGCTACACCGTGGAAGGTGAGCCGGATCAGGTGGAAGTTCAGGCTGACCCCCTGAAGAAAATGACCGTGGATGAACTGAAGGAATATGCCGCCACCAACGGCATTGACCTTGGGGAAGCCACCAAGAAGGCTGACATTTTGGCCGCTATTCAGGCGGCGGAAACCGGCAACGATGAATAAGAAGGCGGTGATCCCCGTTGCGTGAAGAAGTTGTTTCCATGTTGATGGCCCTTGGCGTAACGGGGGCCGCTGATGATCCCTTGCTTGAAATTATAATCCGTACTGTTCAATACGACATTCAGAACAAAACCAATCAAAGTGAAATTCCTGAAGGATTGGTAAATGTGGCCGTTTATATGGCCGTGGGTGAATATTTGAGCATGAAAAAGGCTTCCGGGCAGTTGGATGGGTTTGATCTTGATGCGGCTATCAAACAAATTCAGGAAGGCGATACTAACACAGTTTTTGCCATTGGTGATGGTAGTTCAACCCCTGAACAGAGGTTGGATGCCTTGATTTCTTATCTGATCAATGGCCGAACCAGTGAATTTTACCGATTCAGGCGGCTTGTCTGGTGAACGCACACAGAAAAGCCCTTGAACGGCTGTGGAAGGATCGGTGTTCCATCTTTGTGAAAGAGAAAGTCACCGATCCAACCACAAAGCTGACTGATTTTGAAGAAAAGCCGCTTCTTCAGGATCAACCCTGTAAACTGTCTTTTGAAACCTTAACTTCAAGCACGGGTGATCCCGTGGCCGCAGTTTCCCAAGCTGTGAAGCTGTTCATTTCCCCTGATGTGAAAATCCCCGCTGGTTGTAAAATCGTGGTGACACGGTTCAATGACCTTGAAAGAACATTCACCTATTCCAAGAGCGGTGAAGCGGGGGTATTCACCAACCATCAAGAAATTCCGCTTGTTCCGTTCAAGGGGTACGCCTGATGGGTAAATGGGGAAGATGCGATTTCCGCCAAATGGAACAGTTGAATGAACGGCTGGAAAAGCTGATGGGGGCTGATTTGGATAGGTTTTGCCGCCAAGCCGCCCAAGACTTGGCGGGGCGTTTGCTGAACAAGGTTGTGAAGCGGACACCGGTTGTATATGGGACTTTGCGGGATGCTTGGGCGGTAATGCCTGTGGGCCACCGTGGAACCCATTACACTGTTGTTGTGCTGAATAACCTTCAGTATGCGTCTTATGTCGAATACGGCCACCGGCAACAGCCGGGACGGTTCATCCCCGGTTATTGGGAAAGTGACCGCTTTGTTTATGATCCTGACGCTGAAGGCGGAATGGTGCTGAAAAAGAATTGGGTGAAGGGGCGTTATATGCTGACCATTTCCACACAAGAGTTGGAACAGCAAGCCCCAAAAATTCTGGAAAAGAAGTTGTATAAGTTCCTGAAGGGGTGTTTTGATGCTTAATGAAATTATCAAAGGAATTTCAATGGCGCTGAATGCCGCCTTTGGGGATGAATATGAAATCTTTCAGAATGATGTGGAACAGGGTTTGGAAGAACCCTGTTTTTTGATTGCCGTTTTGCAACCGGAAGTTACCCCCATGCTTGGGCGGCGGTTTATCAAGCGAAACCCATTTGATATTCAGTATTTCCCCAGCGCCCCCGGCAATAATGCGGAAATGTTCACGGTTGCTGAAAAGATGATTGAAGTTTTGGACTTCATCACCCTTCCCAATGGGGATCAGCTTCACGGAACCAGTGTGAACTATGAGGTTGTGGACAATGTTCTTCATTTCTTTGTGAACTACAACTTGCCCATGATCCGGCCCACGGAAGAAACCTATATGGGAACCTTGGAAACCGAGGTTGGAACGATTGGAGGGGAATAAATGGCTACCACCACACGAAAGAAGAAAACCCCGGATCAGGAAGCGGCCCCGCCCGTTTCCGCCCCGGTTCCGGTTTTCACCAAAAGAAACATCCTGACCTTCCAGCGATACGCCAAGCGGCGTGATCTTCTGTCCGTCCTTCTGGAAGATGGTAAGGAATACACAATGGAGCAGGTGGACAGCTTGCTTCAGAATTTTTTCAAGAAAGGAAAGGTGAATTGATATGGCCCTTGGCGGCGGCACTTTTTTGACGCAGAACAAAATTCTGCCCGGTGCATATATCAACTTCATTTCCGTTGCAAGCGCAAGCGCCACCCTTTCTGATCGCGGCATTGCAACGATCCCCCTTGAAATGAATTGGGGGCCTGAAGGTGAGGTTATCACCGTTGAACTTGGGGATTTCCAGAAGAATTCCCAAAAGATTTTCGGCTATGCGTACACGGCGGATGAACTGAAGCCTATGCGTGAAATTTTCCTTCATGCCAAGAAGGTTCACTTCTTCCGCCTGAATGCGTCTGGCACCAAGGCCACTTGCACCTATGCAACGGCCAAATATCCCGGCACCCGTGGCAATGATCTTCGGATTGTCATTGAAGCCAATGAAAACAGTCAGCCGGAAGCCCTGTTGTATGATGTTTCCACTTTCCTTGGAACCCTTCAGGTGGATCAGCAAAAGGCCATTTCTCAAATGTCTGACCTGAAGAACAACGATTATGTGGACTTCAACACCGGGGCAAGCCTTGGCCTTACGGCAAGCACCCCCTTGACCAGCGGTGCCAATGGCACGGTTGAGGATGCCACCTATCAAACCTATCTGGACAAGATGGAAGCCTATACCTTCAACGCTATGGGTTGCCTGTCCACCAAACCCACCATTACCGCCCTGTTTGCTTCCTTCTGTAAGCGTATGCGGGACGATGTGGGCAAGAAGTTTCAAGTGGTTTGCTTCCGCAATCTGGCCGATTATGAAGGCGTTGTGAGCGTGAAAAACGGCCTTGTGGGTGATACCGAAAACCCCGCCCTGATCCCTTGGGCAACCGGCGTGGTGGCCGGAACCGCTGTGAACAAGTCTGCAACCAATATGGATTATGACGGTGAATATGCCGTTGATACCGATTACACCCAAAGCGAACTGGAAGCCGGTATCACGGAAGGTTCCTTCATGTTCCATTTGGTGGATGATAATGTGGTGGTTTTGGAGGACATTAACACCTTCACTTCCATTACGGATGAAAAATCTTCCGACTTTTCCAGCAATCAGACCATTCGGGTTCTGGATCAGATTGCCAATGATATTGCGGTTCTGTTTGGAACCAAGTACATTGGCAAGGTTCCCAACGATGCTTCCGGGCGGATCAGCCTTTGGAATGACATTGTGAAGCACCATCAGGAACTTCAGAATATCCGGGCCATTGAGAATTTCAACCCGGACAATGTGACGGTTGCACAAGGCGACACCAAGAAGGCCGTGGTGGTGGCTGACTATGTTACCCCGGTCAACGCTATGGCCCAGCTTTACATGACCGTCTATGTTCAGTAAAGGAAGGAGGGTTTGAACTATGGCAACTGTGATGAACGCCAAAGATGCCATTTCCGCTTCTTTGGCGGAATGCTTTGTGACCATTGATGGAAACCGTTACAACTTCATGCAGGCTATCAACCTTGAAGCCAACTTTGAGAAGAACAAGACGGAAGTTCCCATTTTGGGCAAGACCGGCAAGGGTAACAAGGCCACCGGCTGGACTGGTACGGGTTCCGCAACTTTCCATTACAACACCAGCATTTTCCGTGAAATGATGAAGCGGTATAAGGACACCGGTGAGGATGTCTATTTTGACATTCAGGTGACCAATGAAGATCCCACTTCTTCTGTGGGCCGTCAAACTGTGATCCTGAAGGATTGCAACATTGATGGCGGCATTCTGACCAAGTTTGACGCTGATGCGGAATACTTGGATGAAGATATGGACTTCACCTTTGAGGATTTCGAGATGCCCGAAACCTTCAATTTGCTGGCGGGAATGGAGTAACACTGTCAAAACCCGCCCCATTTTGAGAATGTGGGCGGGTTTTTTCTTTTATAATCACAAAATAGGAGGAATTTAACAATGAGCCTTTCTGCATTTCTGGCGAAAAACGCCCTGAAGGTCGAAAATGTGAAGTTTGCGGTTTCCAAACGCTTTGTGGACGAAACCACCAAGAAGCCCATTGAATGGGAAATCAAAGCTATCACCGGCACCGAGGATGAAGCCCTTCGGAAATCCTGTGCCAAGCGGGTTCCCGTTCCCGGCAAGAAAAATCAGTACCAGAAGGAAACCGACTATGATATGTACCTTGGCAAGCTGGCGGTGGCCTGTACCGTGTTCCCCAACCTGAATGACAAGGAACTTCAGGACAGCTACGGTGTTATGGGTGCTGAAGCCCTTCTGAAAACCATGCTGACCCCCGGCGAGTATGCCGACTATCTGACCAAGGTTCAGGAGGTTTGCGGCTTTGAAACCACCCTTCAGGATGAGGTGGATGAAGCAAAAAACTAATTGAAGAAGGTGATGGTGAAGCGAACATTGCTTACTATTGCCTTCATGAACTTCATTTGACACCTTCCCAGTTTTTCAACCTTGACCGGCAGGAACGGGCGTTCATTATTGCCGCTATTGATGTTCGGGTTGAACGGGAAAAGAAAAAGCAAAAAGAACTTGAACGAAAGAAGCGCCGGGGCCGGAAGCGGTAAACGCTGGCCCCGGCCTTTTTCCTTTGGAAAGAAGGTGAACCCCTATTGGCAACCATTAGAACCGCTATCGCCCTTTATGATGGTGTAACCGCCCCCCTTCAGGCAATGCACAAGGCCATGAACATTGTGCTGAACAGCTTTGAAGCTATGCAAAGGGCTTCCGGTAATTCGGTTGATACTTCGGCCATTCGTGAAGCCCGTGAAGAATTGGCAAGAGCCGGGGCCGCCTTTGATGAAATTGAAGAAAATATCCGGGAAGCTGGCAACCAGCAAGACCGATTCAACCGGAGGATCAGGGATGGCACCACCGCCGCTGATGGCTTGTGGGGCAAGCTGAAAGGAATTGCGGCCACGGTGGGCGGTTTGGCGGCAACAAAGAAAATCCTTGGCCTATCTGACACCTTGGCAAGCACTAAGGCCCGGTTGAATTTGATTGTGGATGATGGCGGTTCCGTGGGAGAACTGGAAAAGAAAATCATGGCTTCTGCCCAGCGTTCCCGATCCCTATATTTTGATACCGCTTCCGCCGTTGCGAGTATGGGAAGCAATGCAAAAGCCGCCTTTAATGGCACGGATGAAATCATTGCTTTCATGGAGCAAATCAACAAGCAATTTGTAATCGGCGGCGCTTCTGCCCAAGGTCAATCCGCCGCAATGCTTCAGCTTACCCAAGCTATGGCCGCTGGTGCTTTGCGTGGTGAAGAATTGAATTCCATTTTGGAAAATGCCCCCGGAATTGCAAGAGCCATTGAAAGCTATATGGGTATTGCAGAAGGTTCCATCAAGTCTTATGCGGAACAAGGTTTGATTACCGCTGAAGTGGTGAAAAACGCTATGTTTGCCGCCGCTGATGAAACCAATGCAAAGTTTGAATCTATGCCCAAGACTTGGGCGCAGATTTGGACTTCCATGCAGAACAAGGCCCTTTCCATCTTTGCCCCGATCCTGACAAAGATCAATCAGATTGGTAACAGTGAGAGGTTTACCCAAGTAACGGATGGGATTATCAATGGCCTTGCCGGGATCGCTTCTGTTGCCACTTGGGTTCTTGATCTTCTGATTGGCGGGGCCGCATTGGTGGTGGATAACTGGTCGTGGCTTGCTCCCATCATCTATGGTGTGGCCGGGGCGTTGTTGGTGTACTATGGTGCGCAGATGGCCGCAAATGCCGTGGCCCTGATCACCAAAGGAATTCATATCGCTATGGCCGGGGCAAAGATGATCCAGCTTGCCGCAACCGGCGCATTGACAGCGGCCACCGCCGCTGAAACGGCGGCACAATACGGCCTGAATGCGGCCCTGTATGCTTGCCCCTTGGTATGGATCATCATTCTGGTGATTGCCCTTGTAGCCCTGTTCTATGCGGCTGTGGCGGCGGTCAATAAGTTTGCTGGTACAAGCGTTTCTGCAACCGGCCTGATTTGCGGCGCATTCATGGCGGCGTTGGCGTTCATCGGAAACATCTTCATTGCCTTGTGGAACTTGGTTGTGGATGTATTTGTAATGATCTATAACCTTGTGGGAACCGTTGCAAACTTCATCGGAAATGTATTCAATGATCCGGTTGGGGCAGTTTGCCGCCTGTTCTTCGATTTGGCGGACACCGTTCTTTCCGTGCTTCAAGCGTTGGCTTCGGCCATTGATACCATCTTCGGTTCTAATCTTGCCGGTTCTGTCCAAGGCTGGCGTGACAGCTTGGGCGGTTGGGTGGATTCCACCTTCGGCAAGGGTGAAGAAGTCATGGAAAAGCTGAACGCCGATGATATGAAGTTGGGCCGGTTTGAATACGGGGCCGCTTTTGATATGGGCTATGAGTTCGGCCAAGGTGTGGAAGATACCGTGGGCGGCTTGTTCGACTTTTCCGCAATGGACAGCTTGGGGGCCGCTGATGGGCTGGATGCCTTCAATCTTGGCAACACCCTTGATGGTATCTATGGCAACACCGGGGACACGGCGGGGAACACCGCCGCTATGAGTGATGCCCTTGACATTGCGGAAGAAGATTTGGCCTATTTGCGGGATATTGCCGAGCGTGAAGCAATCAACCGGTTCACCACGGCTGAAATTCATGTTGAACAGCACAATGAAAACCACATTTCCAATGACACCGATCTTGACGGGATCATGGATGCTTGGGCCAATGATTTTGCTGAAAAGCTGGATGTTTCTGAAGAAGGGGTGCATGAGTAATGGCATACAAAATGTATTTGGGTGGTGTGCTTATGCCCATCACCCCTTCCAAAGTAACTGTGAAGATCAATAACCAAAACAAAACCATGACCCTGATCAATGGGGAAGAAATCAATATTTTGAAAGCCGCTGGCCTGTCTGATGTGTCTTTTGAACTGTTGCTTCCCCAAGTTTCCTATCCTTTTACCAATGGCGGGGCGCAATCCGCAAGCTATTACCTTTCTTTGTTTGAGCGGTTGAAAACCAGCAAAGAGCCTTTCCAATGGATTTTGAACCGGCAAAGGCCCAATGGCGGGATGTTCTTCTATACCAACCTGACAGTTGGAATGGAAAACTATGAAATCACGGATGATGCCGGAGCCGGGTTTGATGTGAAGGTGAAAGTGAACCTGAAGCAATACAAAGCCTATGGAACCAAGACCGTAACCATCAAACAACCGGCTACCCCCGCAGAGCCGCCCAAGGCAACGGTTCAAGAAGCCCCCCGGCCTACCGCCACCGCTCCCAAAACTACCACCTATACCGTGAAATCCGGGGACTGTCTTTGGAATATTGCCAAGAAATATCTTGGGGACGGTTCCCGGTACACTGAAATTTATAATCTGAACAAGGATAAAATCAAGAACCCTAATTTGATTTATCCTAATCAGGTTCTTACTTTGCCTTCCTGAAAGGGGTGATTCTGTTTGGCCGTTGAACTGTTCATTCAACACGGCAGTACAATTCAATACCCGGTTGTTGAAGAAGGGGCCAAGCTGACCTTGGAGCGCAAAGGAACCCCCGGAAAGCTGGAATTTACCGTTGTCAAGTGCGCCGGACTAAACTTCCAAGAAGGTGATCCGGTGAAGCTGACGGTTGACGGAACCCCCATGTTTTATGGGTTTGTGTTCAAGAAGAAGCGGGACAAAGGCCCCACCATTGATGTTGTGGCTTTTGATCAGTTGCGATACCTGAAGAACAAGGACACTTTGACAGAAGAAGGGCTGAAGGCTTCTGATCTTCTGAAACGGTTGGCAACCGATTTCCAGTTGAACCTTGGTGATGTGGAAGATACCGGGTACACCATTGAAACCATCGTGGAAGAAAACCAAACCCTGTTTGATATGATTCAGAATGCTTTGGATGAAACCCTGATGAATACCAAACAACTGTTTGTTCTTTATGATGATGTTGGAAAGCTGACCTTGAAAAACATCAATTCCATGAAACTTGATCTTCTGATTGATGAAGAAACCGGTGAAAATTTCAGTTATGAATCCAGCATTGATGATCAGACCTATAATAAAATCAAGCTGGCCTATAACAATGAAGAAACCGGCAAGCGGGAATTATATGTGGCCCAAGACGGTGAAAAAATCAACCAATGGGGCGTTCTTCAGTATTTTGAAGAAATCCAGACAAAAACCGGCGCTTCCGCCAAGGCGGATGCCCTGTTGAAATTGTATGACCAAAAAACCAGACGCTTGACCATCCAAGATGCGTTTGGGGATGTTCGGGTAAGAGCCGGAAGCGCCGTGGTGGTTGCCCTGAACCTTGGTGATATAATTACCAACAATTTCATGGTGGTGAACAAAGTCACCCATACTTTCAAGGATAATGAACACCGGATGGAACTTGATTTGATTGGGGGTGAATTCATTGCCTAATGCCGTGGAAGTAGTAAAAAAGGCGGCTGTGGAAGCCGTGGAAGCTGGAAAACCTGTGAACCTGTTGTTTGGTGAAGTGATTTCCGCTTCACCGTTGAAAATCCAAGTGGATCAGAAAGCAATCTACACAGAAAAAATGTTGGTGCTGACCCGGAATGTCACTGATTATGAAGTGGATATGACGGTTTCCCACCAAACTGTGGTGATCAGCCACGGCCACCCGGTTGTTGATACCTATACCGGGGGCGGTGAAGCAACCCCCATAGACCACAACCACCCCATTCAGGGACGAAAGAAATTCAAAGTTCACAATGCCCTTGTGGTTGGTGATTGGGTGCTTCTGGCCCGGATGCAGAAGGGCAAAAAATTTGTAGTGCTGGATCGTATCAAAGCGAACCCGGCCTTGAAGGGGGAATGGCTATGATCCCACAGACCGGGGATGATTTGCGGCAGGATTTTGAGTTTGAAACGCTTCCCAGCAGAACCTTCCGCATGAACCATAATAGTCTGACCATCATTGGAACCATTGATCAGATTCAAGCCGTTGAACAAGCGGTATATTTGATTCTGAACACTGAACGCTATGAATGGCTGATCCATTCTTGGAACTATGGTGTGGAACTTCACAATCTGATTGGGCAAGATGTGGAATACTGTATTCCTGAAATTGAACGGCGGGTTCGGGAAGCCTTGCTTCAGGATGACCGGATCACCGCCGTTGAAAATTTTCAATTTGAAGTGAACAAGAAAAAGGTGCTGACCACTTTCACGGTGGTCAGCATTTTTGGTGAAATCAATACAGAAATGGGGGTTGAAATCTAATGTATGAAGCGCAGACCTATGAAGTGATCCTTGCCCGGATGCTTCAAAAGGCGCTGTCTGTCAACAGCAATCTTGACACCCGTGAAGGATCGCTGGCGTGGCTTGGGAACGCCCCCGCCGCTGTGGAACTGCAAAATCTGTATATTGCCCTTGATACGGTATTGAATGAAACCTTTGCTGATACCGCAAGCCGCCCCTATCTGATTCAAAGAGCCGGTGAACGGGGCCTTTCCCCGCAACCGGCAAGCCCCGCCGTTTTGCAGATGGCAATTACACCAACCACTTTGTTTTTGCCGCTGAACACCCGTTTTTCCATCGGTGAACTGAACTATTATGTTTCGGCGGATCGTGGAAACGGTAATTATGAACTGACCTGTGAAACGGCTGGTGAAGCCGGGAACAACTACACCGGAACGGTGATCCCCATTGAATATGTGGATGGCCTTCAGACTTGCACCATTACTTCCATTTTGGTTCCGGGTGAAGATGAAGAAGATACCGAGGTTTTCAGACAGCGTTATTTCAACAGCTTGAACGCCCAAGCCTTCGGCGGAAACCGTATTGACTATATTGAAAAGGTCAACGCCATTCCCGGCGTGGGTGGTGTGAAGGTTTACCGGGCTTGGAACAGCGATTTTTCCCCGGCTGAAATGATTCCCCCGGAAGGAACTTCCGAATGGATCAGCGGCCTTTCTGATGTTCCTGAAGCGGTGAAAAGCTGGCTGGATGCGGTGTTCTATGCCGCCCAAAACAATAAATTGACCGTTGGCGGAACTGTGAAGCTGGTGATCATCAACAGCACTTTCACGGTTCCTTCCCCGTCTTTGGTGGAACAGGTTCAAACCGCCGTTGATCCCCTTCAGAATGCGGGGGAAGGCGTTGGAATTGCACCCATCGGTCATGTTGTTAGGGTGGAAGGTGTTCAAGAAGAAACAGTGAATTTGGCCTTTTCTTTGTATTACCAGCGGGATTGGGATTGGGACGATGTTTCAGGATATGTGACGGAAGCCATTGAAAGTTATTTTACAGAACTGGCAGAAAGTTGGGCGGATCAGACGGAACCCCTTGTGGTTCGTATCAGCCAAATTGAAAGCCGGTTGTTGGGCATTTCCGGTATTCTGGATATTGCCAATACAAAAATCAATGACGAGGCTTCCAACTTCACTTTGGAACTTGACCATATCCCGGTATTGGGTTCCATTTCCCCCAGCGTTATCACGATCAACGCATGAAGGGGTGATGGAAAGTGGATAGAAAACTGATCAATTATCTTCCCTATGTTGTCCGGGATTATGCGGAATTCAAAGGGATTTCAGAAGCCGAACAACCGGAATTTGAATCCGCTTGGGGTTCTTCTGATGATCTTCTGAATAATCAGTTCATTTCCACGGCTGGTAATTTGGGCCTGTCCAGATGGGAAAAGATTTTGGGGATCACCCCCAAGGGAACAGACACCTTGGAAGATCGCCGGTTCCGTATTCTGACCCGATTGAATGAAGAACTTCCATATACACTTCCGCAGTTGAGAAATATTCTTGAAACCCTTTGCGGTTCCGGGAATTATTCGGCTGAAGTGATGGAAGGAACTTATCAGCTTATTGTGAAAATTGGGCTGGCGGCAAAAAACAACTTTAGTGATGTTGAATCACTGTTGGATCGGGTGGTTCCGCAAAATCTGATTGTGACCCTTCTTCAGCTTTATAATACCCATGCTGAACTTGGACGGTTCACCCATGCCCAGCTTGCCGCATACACCCATGACCAAATGAGAAATGAGGTAATGAACTGATGGCAAATCAAACCGAAAATTACAAATTGACCAAGCCCCTTGCTTCTGAATTTTATGATGTTGAAGTTCAGAACGGCAATATGGACAAGATTGATGCCGCCCTGAAAGAAAATGCCGATGGTATCAAAAACCTTCAGGACGGACAGAAAAACAAGGCCGATTTGGTGAATGGGAAGGTTCCGGCTGAACAACTTCCTGAAATGAACTATGACCAGAAGGGAACCGCCGAAAGCAAGGTAAAAACCCACAATGAAGATGAAGAAGCCCATCCCTATCTGTTGGGGCAGATCAACACCTGTGTGGAAGCGGCGCAGAATGCCCAAGATGCCGCTGATGCGGCCTTGGAAGCTGTGAACAGCATTGCATTCACTATCAATGTGGTTCCCACACAGAACGGAACCCTGACCTATAACGGGCAAGCCCAAAGCCCTTCTTGGAACAGCTATGATCCCAACGCTTTGACCCTTGGCGGTGTGACTACCGGCACCAATGCGGGAACTTATACGGCAACCTTCACCCCGAAAGAAAAATACCAATGGAGTGATGGAACCAAAACGGCACGGGAAGTCACATGGACGATTGGAAGGGCTTCTATGCCGGTGCCTTCTCAAAGTGGAAGCCTTACCTATACCGGAGCCGCCCAAAGCCCTACTTGGGCCAACTATGATTCCGGGAAAATGACGCTTGGGGGAACTACCAGCGGCACCAACGCTGGAAGCTACAACGCCACTTTTACCCCCGGTGCAAACTACAAATGGAACGATGGAACCACCAACGCCAAAACCGTTGCTTGGACGATTGGAAAGGCCGCTGGAAGCCTTTCTTTGAACAAATCTTCTATTTCCCTGAATGTTTCCAAAATGTCTGACACCATCACAGTAACACGGGCCGGGAATGGTACAATCAGCGCCGTTTCTAATGCCCCTGGCGTGGCTTCTGTGAGCGTTTCCGGGAATGTGGTAACTGTTACCGGTAAGGCCAAAGGAAACGCCACAGTGACCGTCAGCGTGGCCGCTGGCACCAATCACACGGCCCCCGCAAGTAAAACCTGTTCCGTAACTGTTACGCTTCCCACCAGCACCCTTTCTAATAATGATTGGGCCACCATTCGCCAAGTGAGTAGCGCCGGACAGGGGGCCAACTATTGGGCGGTTGGTGATATGAAGCCCATCACAATCAATGGCAAGGTTGGAAACACCACCTTCAGCAACCTTACCATCAATGTTTTCATCTTGGGCTTCAACCACAATGCTTCCAGAGAAGGAAACAACCGAATTCACTTCCAAATTGGAAAAATCGGTACAACCCCGGTGGCGCTTTGTGATGCTCAATATAACAGCGGTCAGAGTGGTAACGGATATTTTAACTGGAACCCGAACAACAGCAATAACGGTGGTTGGAAATCCTGTTATAAGCGTACTACTTTGTACGGCAACAGCGGAACACCTACCAGCCCGGTTTCTAACAGTCTTATTGCGGCGCTTCCTGCTGATTTGCGGGCTGTTATGCAACCCGTAACCAAGTACACCGATAATGTGGCAAATGGAAGCGGCAATGTTCAAGGTAATGTGAATACTACCACTGATTACCTGTTTGACTTGGCAGAGTTTGAAGTATTCGGCACCCGATATTATGCGAATACCTATGAGCAGAATTATCAGCTTCAGTATGATTACTATAAGGCTGGTAACAGCAAGGTTGCCTATAAACATTCCGCCGTGTCCACGGCGGTGTGGTGGGGCCTTCGTTCTCCTGGTTACGGCAACTATAGCTATTTCATGATTGTTTGGACTGATGGCACCTACACCAGCAATTACGCTACCGCTTCTGGTGGGTTGCGGCCCGGCTTTGCCGCCTAATCCCCCGCAGGATGATCCGGCCCCCATCCCGCCCCCGCAAGGGGGCGGTTCCGGGACGGACAAAATAAAAAAAAAATAATATGGCGGCGTAAGCCGCCCGACGCAAATTTTGAAAATTGGCTTTTTCGTGGTTTTATGCTATACTTGAAAAGATGGCCCGGAAAGGGGTGAATCTATGTCAGTATTGAAGCAAAAGAGAACCACAAGTAAGGCCGAATTCATCAACACGGCCAACCAAATTTACATTGAAACCATCAATTTTCTTACCCGCTTATCTGCAAGGTATTCCCGTTTGATTGCTGAACCGGTTGCAAAGCTGGCCGGGGAAGTGATTGATCACGCTGAAAAAGCAAACAGCATTTACCCTTCAGATGCCCAGCGGATTGAATTGCGGAAGGCCCATTTGCTTGAAGCAAGGGCTTCCCTTATGGCGCTTGATGTGCGCCTGACCCATTGCTATTTGATCCTGAATCAGAACCCGGAAGGGGCATTTACCAATTCCAAAGGCGTTGCGGTAAAATCCAAAGATGCCGTGGAAAAGCTGGATAAAATGGCCCAAAATTTAGGTGAGCTGATCGACAAGGAAAATGAACTTCTGAAAGGGGCTATCAAAAATGTAAGCGGAAAGCAAAAAGCATGATTTTCATTAGGTGTGCAACTGTGAATGTTTCCTTCGGCGGTGTGGTGGGGCCTTCGTTCTCCTAATTACAACAACAATAACAATTTCATGATTGTTTGGACTGATGGCAACTACAACAACAATAACGCTAACAATTCTGGTGGGTTGCGGCCCGGATTTTGCAAATATACACGGTCAAATGGAGTAGCAGAAAACCGGCTTTTGGATTTCAGGTGAAAGACGACCGATGTAAAAGGAGTTGCACTTCCTTGGGTGAAAATCCCTAAAACTGCCCTTTGATGCCCTTACACGGACGCTTCTTGCATGGTGGGGTATGTGTCTAACCCATTTCATGTGTCGGGGCAAAGCAGATTAGATGGCACCCTACAAAATATCTGTACGAAAGGCGAATACTTTTTTATTATGACAAGCCAAGAACGGCATGAAGCAAGATACCAGCGCCGCAAAGCCAAGCGGCAAGAAAGAAAACAGGCCCGGTGTAATGCACTTGGGCCAATCAACAAGGTTTTCAGCTATCGCACGATGTTCTTTTATGGGCGCAAATGCTGTAATGGGGTACGGTGGAAGCAAAGTGTTCAAAACTTTGAAGCCCACCTGTTTTCCGGGACAGCCAAGCGCCGGAAGAATGTTTTGGATCAGGCTTGGAAGCCTATGAAGTGTACCCATTTCACTTTAAGGGAGCGTGGGAAGGTTCGCCCCATAGATGCCCCACATATCACTGATCGGCAAATCCACAAGGTTCTTTGTAATGAAGTTCTGGTTCCGTTGTATAACCCCTGTATGATCTATGACAATGGGGCAAGCCAAAGGAACAAGGGGCTTCACTGGCATTTCAGGCGATTGAAGGAACAGCTTCATTGGCACTTCCGGCGCTATGGCCGGGAAGGTGCTGTGTTGCTGTTGGATTTGAAGGGCTTCTTCCCAAATGCGCCCCATGCGCTTTTATATCAGCGGCACCAAGAATTCATTCTAAACCCTGATCTTCGGGCCTTGGCTGATATGGTGATCCAAACATCCCCTTGCCCGACACCGGGCCGGGGCTTGCCCTTGGGCGTGGAACCATCCCAACAGGAAATGGTGGCAATGCCCAGCGCAATAGATAATTGGATCAAATGCCAAGCCGGGGTTCACTGTTTCGGCCATTACATGGACGATTATTATTTAATCCTTCCAGATGTGGAAGCCCTGAAGAAACTTGGGCATGAAATTGTTCGGCGGTTTGAAGCCGCTGGAATACGGGTGAACAAACGCAAATGCAAAATCATTCCCCTGACAAAACCCTTCCGGTTCTGCAAGGCACGGTTCACGCTGACGGAAACAGGGAAGATCAAGGTGAATGGAAGCCGGGACGGTGTAAAACGGGCAAGACGAAAGTTGAAACTGTTCCACCGGGAGTTTGTGGAAGGGAAGCGGTTGTTTTCTGATATTGAACAGTACATGGAATGTCAAAGCGCATATTACCGGAACTTCAATGATCATGGACGCTTACTGAAGTTGCGGCGGCTTTATCACGCTATCTTTTTCGGAGGTGCAAAATGTTCAGAATCATCAAAGATGGGGCAAGCCTTGGCTTGACCGAAAAATTGAACTATATCATGCAGGCCGAAAATGGTTGCTATGTCCTTTGCCCGGAGCAGAATGCTTCGGGCATTGTTTTTGAAGGGACACCGTACCATTTGCTTGGCCGGGACAGCTTGGAAGGGCTGGAAACCGTCAGTTTGGAAGAAACTGATGCCGGTGTGGAAATTCAGAAGGCCACCGACACCGGAAGTATCATGTTTGTCACAATGGCGGAAGCTGGAAGCATTGATGCTGAAACAGCGGCGGAACACGCTGAACTTTTCGCTGAATGGACATATCCCATCAACTACACTGTTGGGCAAATCCGCCGTTACAATGGAACCCTTTACAAGTGTGTTCAGGCCCATACTTCCCAAGCCGATTGGACACCTGATGCCGCTGTCAGCCTTTGGAGTAAAACCAGTGATCCGGCTGAAGAATGGCCGGAATGGTCGCAACCGGTGGGGGCGCATGATGCCTATGCTTTGGGGGCCAAGGTGAGCCATAACGGAAAGCATTGGACTTCTACCACAGCGAACAATGTTTGGGAACCCGGCGTATATGGATGGGAGGAAGTAACCAATGGAGTATAACCGGTATATCACCCGCAAACGGGCCAAGTTTGAAGCCATTTGCGGCCATGTAAATATTCCGTACGGAACCGCCTTGATCAATCAGGGCGGTTTTCTTATGTGGAATGGAAAGCAAATTTGCGGGATCACCAGCCAAAACGCTTTTGACTTCTTCAGTCAGAACGATGATGGACGGGGCCGGGAACGGGGTGATTTGGTATCTGCTATCCTGATCCAGTTGGAGCGGCGGGACAAAAACCACCAGAGCCGGTGGAATAAGATTTGGGCTGATCCCCTTTGTCAGAAATACAAAAGGCCGGAACATGAAGATCATTGGCTTTGGAACTATGCCTTCTACAATGCCCCGGTTGAAGATTTGCAATATATCTTTGAGCTGATCAGAAAGGGGTGATCCAATGACGGTTTACCAATGGTTGTGCTTGCTTGGGGTTCCCGCTGTGATTGGCGGAATTTTCAAATACCTTCACACCCTGATCAAGCACAATTCAGAAGATTCCAAGGCCCTGAAAGCGGGGGTTCAGGCGCTTTTGAGAAGCCAAATGATCAGTGATTATAACAAGTGGTCAGAACGGGGATATGCCCCGATTTATGCAAGGGAAAATTTTGAAAACTGTTGGAAGCAATATCATTCTTTGGGGGTGAATGGGGTAATGGATGATCTTCATGAAAAATTCTTGGAACTTCCGACAACCCCGGTAAATGAGAACTAAAAAGCGGGAATTCTCCAAAGTCTGGTTGGGATGTGTAGGGGCCGTTACATTGATTGTAACGGCCTTTACTCTTGCCATTGTTTGGAGAACCGGGGACACTTCCCCCCTTGCATATCTGATCCCGGCCATATTCGCTGAACTGGCTACGGCAACCGGCTTTTACTATTCCAAGGCAAAAGCTGAAAACAGAATCAAACTTCGGAAACAGTATGGGCCGGAAGTCTACAATGACGCAAAAGAATTATAAGAAAGGATGAACACCATGAACGCTGAACAGATTATTTCCCTGATTGTGGCCGTTTTGACCGGCCTTGCCACCTGTGTTCCTTTGGCCTATAAGCTGGTGCAGTATGTCCAGAAGGCCACGCAAGAAAAGAATTGGGCGGCCCTGTTGGGTTTGGTGATCAATCTGATGGAAGAAGCGGAACAGAAGTTTTCCGATGGCGCAACCCGTAAGGAATGGGTGATGGCTATGGTGCAGACTTCCGCCGAATACATCAATTACCCGGTGGACAGCGTAGCCCTTGGCAAACTGATTGATACCCTGTGTGATATGACCAAGGTTGTGAACTATGAAGAAATTCCCACCCTTGAACCTGTAAAGGAGGACACCGAAAATGAGCAACAGTAATCTTGTCAGCTACACCAAAATTTCCCCCAACAAAACCAGCCCCCGCAACCACGCCATTGACCGGATCACCATTCATTGTGTGGTTGGTCAGTGTACGGTTGAAACCCTTGGGAACATCTTTGCCCCCACTTCCAAACAGGCTTCTTCCAACTATGGCATTGGCAAGGATGGCCGGGTTGGAATGTATGTGGAAGAAAAGGATCGTTCTTGGTGCAGTTCTTCCAGCGCCAACGATAACAGAGCCGTAACCATTGAGGTTGCGAGTGATACCACCCACCCTTACAAGGTTACGGATCAGGCATATTCCGGCCTTCTTGACCTTGTGACCGATATTTGCAAGCGCAACGGGAAAACTAAAATCCTGTGGTTCGGGGACAAGAACAAAACCCTTGCCTATACCCCCAAGGCAAATGAAATGGTTATGACGGTTCACCGGTGGTTTGCTAATAAGGCTTGCCCCGGTGATTATCTTTATAACCTTCATGATGAAATTGCCGCAGAGGTCAACAGGCGGCTTTCTGGCGGCACTTCTACGGGCGGGGGTGTAACTACTACCCCCAGCACCGGAAACAGCGCCACGGGCGGCGCTGGTAGAGCTGTGACCCCTTATCTTGTGCGGGTGACTATTTCTGATCTGTATATCAGAAAAGGCCCCGGCACCAATTACGGGAAGAATGGCTTCATCAAGCCCGGTGTTTATACCATCGTGGCAGAAAGCACCGGCACCGGGGCCACCAAATGGGGAAAGCTGAAAAGCGGGGCCGGATGGATCAGCCTTGACTATGCAAAAAAGGCGTGATACCGTGTTATTAGTGTGTTACTATCGCCCCCGATTTACCCCACTTTCAACGGGCTGAAATGTTCAGTATTTGGGCGCTTCGGAGCGTTGCAGAGCATACTAATTCATGGTATAATAAAACAACCCTGAGGAGCAACGTGCATCGTACAATAGGCCTGAAACGATCTGTTTTTACAGAGGAGGCGCCGGATGAAAGAATCCTGGTTCGCACAGCACATCCACGGAGACAGAGAACTGACCTTTTTGTTCTGCGGGCGGCAGGACAGCAGCCCGGGGGAGTTGGCCGGTCCAGCGGTACGGGAGCACTATGTGCTTTACTTCTGTCTGGAGGGCCGGGGGGAGTATCAGTTCCGGGACACGCACTGCGCTATCGGCCCGGGAGAGGGCTTCCTGGTTCCGCCCGGGGAAGTGGTCTCCATTCGGGCTGACCAGAAGGAGCCCTGGAAGCTCATTTGGGTGGGCTTCACCGGATGCCGCGCGGCGGAATATCTGGGCCGCTGCGGCCTGGGGAAGGAGAACCGGGCCTTTCGCTGCGATGTCCCGGAGCAGTTGGAGCGCTGTGTCCAGGAGATGGTCCGCTGTGAGATGTTGGGCCGGGGCCATGAATTTCTTCTGCTTGGAGAGCTGTACCGCTTTCTGGGCTGGATCGCCCGCTCTTTTGAGGGGCAGGGCCGCCGGAGCCGGGAAGCCGGGACTGAGTATGTAGAGCGGGCGGCAGATTATATCCGAAGTCATTTCCAGGAGGATCTGACCGTGAGCAAGCTAGCCCTCTATGTGGGTTTGAACCGCAGCTATCTCACCACTGTATTCCAGAACACCCTCCATGTCTCTCCCCAGCAGTTCCTGATGCGCTTCCGCATGGAGCGGGCCTCCCAGCTGCTGCTGGAGGGCACACTGTCCGTCGGCGAGGTGGCCCGTTCCTGCGGCTACCCCGATCCCCTCACCTTCTCCAAGGCATTCAAGCGCACCCTTGGCGTCACGCCCTCCCAGTACCAGCGCGGCCAAGCCGCCTCTGGCTTGGTCCAGGCTTCATCTGTGGATACAGGGGGCAGATGACCCGGAAACAGAGGCTCACATCAATATGGGGAGACTGCCTGTGGGCGGTCTCCCTTTTCAGTCAGTACGCCCTCCCTCAGGTTTGCGTTGTCATTTTTCGGAAAAGCCGCTATAATACAAGATAGAAGAACTGCCGCCCCGGCGAACGCGTGGCTCCGGCGGTTTGGACGATTCCAGACAGGAGGCGTGCCAAATATGAGTAACTATGTCATTTCTATCAGTCGTGAGTTTGGCAGCGGCGGGCGGCTCATCGGAAAGCGTCTGGCCGCTCGGCTGGGGATCCCGTGCTATGACCGCACTCTGATCCAAAAGACTGCGGAAAAGAGCGGCCTCTCCCCGGAGTTCATCGCCCGGGCGGAGGAGCGGGCCAGAAACCGCTTCCACCTGTCCTTCTCCCCCATTGGGATCGGCGTACCCACCTATACCCAGCAGGGCGTCCCCGTCAGCCTTCAGGCGTTTTTTGCCCAGGCAGAGGTCATCCGGGAGCTGGCGGACGAGGGCCCCTGCGTCATCGTAGGGCGGTGCAGCGACTATGTTCTGGGGGAGCGGCCTGAGTGCCTGAAGGTATTCATTCACGGAACGCTGGAGGACCGGGTGACCCGCTGTGTGGAGGAATACCATATCTCCACTCAGAATATGATAGAGCGGGTCCGGGAGATCGACCGGGGCCGAGCCAACTACTACAACTACTACACAGGACACAACTGGGGAGAGATGCGCCGGTACGATCTGACCCTGAATTCCAGTATCACCGGCATTGAGGGCGCGGTGGAGCTGATCGCCGCCCTGGTCCGCATCCGGGGGATGCAGGACGGGGCACTCGATTGATCTCCCCCTCCGCGCAGGCGGAAGGAGACGCAATGGAGGAAGTACGCATCCAGATCTCCGGGGCCCAGGGGCGGACGGCGCGGTATGAGGCAGCGGTCCGCAGGGCGGGCGGCCAGCCGGTGGTGGGCTTCTGCCCCCGTCCGGACCTGACCTGCGGCGGACTGCTGCTGTGCGGTGGGGGCGATCTGGCCCCCGCGTGGTACGGCGCGGCGGACCGGGGTTCCGGGCCGCCGGATCTGGACCGGGACCGGTCGGAGCTGGCTCTGGTCCGGGCCTATCTGTCGGCCGGGCGGCCCATCCTTGGGATCTGCCGGGGGCTCCAGGTGCTGAATGTGGCCCTGGGCGGCACCCTGATCCAGGATCTGGGGGATGCGCTGCGCCCCTTCCATCAGGGGGAGCGCGACCTGTGGCATCCCATTTGTACCGCCCCGGGCAGCCTGCTCCACAGGCTGTGGGGCAGCCGCATCCTGATCAACAGCGCCCACCACCAGGCGGCGGACCGTCTGGGCGATGGCCTCCGCCGCACCGCCTGGAGCGAGGGCGGAGTGACAGAGGCGGTGGAGCACAGCTGCCTGCCTGTGGCCGCCGTCCAGTTCCATCCGGAGCGGCTGGACCGGACCGGGGAGGACACGGCGGACGGGGCGCCCCTCTTCCGGTGGCTGACTGCCCGGGCGGCCGGCTGACTGAGCACCATTTGAAACACGAACGAGACAAGCGGGCCGCGGCCCGGGGAGTACCAATGAGACGATTTGATCTGACAGGACGAACACTGGCCGGGCTGCTGGCCCTGGGGCTGATTCTGGGGGGCGCGCCCCGTGCCCAGGCGGCGGAGGCTGATACGCAGGGGACCGCACTGACCGGTCCGGCGGAGGAGAACTCCATTCCGCCCCTCCTCCCACTGGAGCCCTCTACCCCGGAGCCTGCCGCTCCGGCGTCAGCGGAGCAGTATCTGGCCGCACTGGACCGCCTCCTTAACATGGGTCTGAGCCAGGAGGAGGCCGACAGTCTGTGGCTCCGCCTGGGCGCATCGGGGATCGACGCCTGCCTCCAGGGAGAGGGGGCGGAGGAACGGCTCTCCCTGCTCCGGCTGAGTTTTGCCCATCCGGAGCGGCTGGACCGCTATCAGGCGGAGCTGGCCCGGTCGCCGGAGACCTCCCCTGAGGAGGCGGTGGTCCGGGTGAACATCGGCCTGGATGCGCCGCCCTATGGTGTGGGGGAGCCGGTGGACGAGCCCGCCTCCCTCACCGCTCTGGTAAACAAGTACCACCCCCTGCCGGCGGACTATGTTCCTGAGCTGGAGCTTCTCCCGCCCGGCTATACCGCATCCCAGGGGGCCCGTCTGCGTCCAGAGGCCTGCGCGGCCTTTCTTCAGATGGCGGACGCGGCGGCAGAGGAGGGCCTGCGCCTGTACAGCGCCTCTCCCTACCGCTCTTACGCCGCCCAGGAGCGGGTCTATCAGCGCTACGCCGCCCAGCAGGGGGCGGAGGCGGCCGACACCTACTCCGCCCGGGCTGGGTTCTCTGAGCATCAGACCGGCCTGGCCCTGGACATCAATGTCGCCAGCCTCTCCGCCCGCTTCGAGGAGACCGCGGAGTACGCCTGGCTGTCAGCGCACAGCTGGGAGTACGGCTTTATTCTCCGCTTCCCCCAGGGGAAGGAGGACCTCACCGGTTACCTCTTCGAGCCGTGGCACTACCGCTATGTAGGGCCGGAGACAGCCCGCCTGTGCCACGAACAGGGCTGGACTCTGGAAGAATTTTGGGCCCGCCAGCCCGTCTGTGGGACAGGCCCTGTGCTGACTCTGGAGGGGGAGCCTCTCTCCTTCTCCCGGCTCCCTCTGGTCCTGGATGGGGACGTCTACGTCCCCGCGGAGGAACTGGCCCGGGCCATCGGCTGGGCCAGCGCGGAGCAGCCGGACGGGACCCTGCTCCTGTGGGGAGAGCGGCGGCAGGCGCGGCTCTTCGAGGGGCGCTCCCTGCTCTCCGGCGGGAGCAGCGTCTCTCTGGACTGCCCGGTCATTCGGGCCAACGGGGTGCTGATGGCCCCGGTGAAGGCGCTCTGCCAGGCCCTGGACCTGCCCTGTGAGCAGGGGGAGGCCGGCCTGGACCTCCGAACAAGCGCGGATACCTGGGACTGGGTCCAGAAATTGGACCAGTCCTGCCGTCAGCATGGGATCACCCTGGAGCAGGCGGTGGGCGGGCTGGCCGTTGACCGTCTGGAGCGCTGGATCCGCCCGGCGGAGCGGTGGCTCTCCCCCCAGCTGGACTTGTTTTTCTGGGCCGCAGGCCGGAAGTAGATCTCAACGGGCGCGGCGCCACAGGCTCCGCGCCCGTTCGTTCATACACCGGACACAAAATATTCACACAGTCCCATAGATTTTTCCAGCGCCTGGGGGTACACTGCACATAGTTAACCTGTTAATTTTCCGGTATATTCGGAAATTCAAAAACATCCAAGAAAGGATTGGATTCGATGCAAGAAGTGAAAAAACCCTCCAGGCGGCCGCTGATCTGCTACTATTTAGCAGCGCTGCTGATCCTGATGCTCCTGAACATGACCTTCTTCCCGGCCGTGCTGGAGAAGCCGGTGCAGGACGTGACCTACGACCAGTTCATGTCCATGACCTACGACAAAAATGTGGGGCAGGTGGAGATCGAGGGGGATGAGATCACCTTCACTGACAAGGCCGCAGAAAATATCTACCGCACCACCGTCACAGACGACCCCGGCCGGACGGACCGCCTGTTTGAAAGCGGGGCCCAGTTCCAGGAGATCGATACCCAGCCCGGCCTGCTCACCTCCATCCTGGTGGGGTGGGTGCTCCCCCTGCTGCCCTTCCTGCTGATCGGCTATTTCCTCAACCGCCGGATGAAAAAGGCCATGGGCGGGGACGGCATGATGTTCGGCATGGGCGGCGGCTCCGGGGCCAAGGTGTACGTCCCCTCCTCCACCGGCATCCGCTTTGCCGATGTGGCCGGCGAGGACGAGGCCAAGGAACTGCTCAGCGAGATCGTGGACTTCCTCCACGACCCGGAAAAATACCGCCAGATCGGCGCCAAGCTGCCCAAGGGCGCGCTGCTGGTGGGCCCTCCGGGCACCGGAAAGACCCTGCTGGCCAAGGCGGTGGCCGGCGAGGCCAACGTGCCCTTCTTCTCCATCGCCGGCTCAGAGTTTGTAGAGATGTTCGTGGGCCGCGGGGCCGCCAAGGTCCGCGACCTGTTCAAGCAGGCCAACGAGAAGGCCCCATGCATCGTGTTCATCGATGAGATCGACACCATCGGCAAGAAGCGCGACGGGCAGATCGGCGGTAACGACGAGCGGGAGCAGACCCTGAACCAGCTGCTCACCGAAATGGACGGCTTTGACGGGTCCAAGGGCGTGGTGGTGCTGGCCGCCACCAACCGCCCGGACAGTCTGGACCCCGCCCTGCTGCGGCCCGGCCGGTTTGACCGGCGCATCCCGGTGGAGCTGCCCGACCTCCAGGGGCGGATCGAGATCCTGAAGGTCCACGCAAAAAAGATCCGCTTGGCAGAAGATGTGAACTTTGAGCCCATCGCCAAGACGGCGGCCGGGGCCTCCGGCGCCCGGAACACAGCGGCAGCACACAGCAAAGGGCCCGAAGCGCCGCAGCGCCTCGGGCCCCTCGCGTGTGTCAGTTGCTCACAGGTTGAGCTGGATGTTGCGGCCGGGGACGGCCTCGATCAGCTCGCGCGTGTAGTCCTGGACCGGGTTGTTGAACAGCTCGTCCGTCGAGTTGGCCTCGACGAGCTTGCCCTTCTCCATGACGATCACGTCGTCGGCGATCTGGCGGACAACGGCCAGGTCGTGCGTGATGAACAGGTAGGACAGGCCCAGCTGCGCCTGCAGGTCGTTGAGCAGGTACAGGATCTGGTTCTGCACCAGCACGTCGAGGGCGGACACGGCCTCGTCCAGGACGATGACCTCTGGGTTGAGCGCGAGGGCGCGGGCTACGGCCACACGCTGGCGCTGGCCGCCGGAGAGCTCATTCGGGTAGCGGCGCATGGCGCTACGCGGCAGAGCTACCATGTCGAGCAGCTCGGAAGCGCGCGCGATGCGCAGTTTCTTCGGGTTGAACTTGCGCTTCTCGGCGGCGGTCAGCGAACGATTTGCGTCGGCGGCCTCGACGAGGACGCGCATCCACTCCTCGGGCTCACGACCTGTGGCCTCGGCGCGCTTGATTTCGGCGCGCGCGTACTCCAGGGTGCCGTAGCCGTGGATCTTCAGGGGCTCCTCGATCAGTCGGTAGATCGAGAACATGGGATCCAGCGAACCGTAGGGGTTCTGGAACACGGCCTGGAGGCGGCGGCGCAGGCGGAAGAGCTCCGCCTCGCTCATCTGCGAGGTGTCCTCACCGTCGA
>OGCN01000474.1_pt1 | contig 65467 bp, 62 predicted proteins | sample 1570181 | NCBI WGS metagenome assembly OGCN01 (sample SAMEA4370584, study PRJEB24528) | human gut metagenome | reverse complement strand
AAGAGCAACAACTCTGTTAAAACGATTTGCAATGAAATACTATCCCAGCGAACAGTTAGTTGATGAGGAAATTGCCCATGCAGGAAAGGCTGTGCAAATTTTTGAAATAGACGTGGAGTACCTCAGCGGCAAGGAAATACAGGAACGATAAGTTTCAGTTTGATGAAGAGGTGATTTTCATGATTTTCTTGTGACAGTAGTGTTGCTTATTGCTCCGAAGATGAAAAAGTGAGGAACATCAAGTTTGTAGAATTTAAAAATTTAATATGAAATAAGAGATAGAGCGTATGAAAACTATACGTTCTATTTTTTTACCCGTTCGTCTTTTGTATATGTGAAGAATTGAATTATAAATACATAACCAAGGAAGAATTTTCGGTTGCATACTTTCAGTTCCCTAAGTTCCAGTTGAAGTATCCGATTTCACAGAACGGGAAGGTGGTGTATATGCTGCTGTATGACCGGGCACGACTCTCACAAATGAATAACTGGTTGGATGAAAATGAACGGTCATATAAACAACCACTGAATTCGTTGTATGCGTTTTCATATTCCGTAAGATCAAAACTATCGCGAGAACGCTCCCCGAGGGGAGCGTCATCATGCGATCGTTCTTCAGGATATGTTTTTTCTCTGTCTTATCGCCATTTCTTACTTCTACAATTTTTTCGGCAAATGCCGGAATCCCGGTTATCTTCTTTTCTCGTTTATGATTCTCCTGTTGCTTTCACGACCCATTTGGCATTGTCTGCCTGGAAGCTATAACCACAGAAGGAACAACAATTGTGTTCATCTGGTATGAAATTGGCTCCACAGGATGGGCAATCTTTTTCTTTGAAAAATGCTCCGTCCGTCTTCCTTCTTTCTGGATATCTCGCCCTCTGCAAAACGAGTGTCATTTTTGTTTTCTTTGTATACGGTTTTCCGCTCTCAGGCAGGTAGGTTTCACTTCCATATGCCGTAGCGGTAATTTCTGTTGTTTTGTCTGTATTTACAACATTTTTAAGTATAATCGAGCCGATTCCATAATCCATCAGATCCGGCTTGTTTACATCTTTATAAAGTGCATCATTGATGCAGGATCTCAGATAATTTTCCGAGTATCTGACGATTTCCTTTGGCAGCTTTTCCTGTTTTTCTTCCTTGGATTGGAAAATTTTCGCAATTCCCAGAAGTATAAGCAGTGTAGCAATTACACCTATGGTAAGAGAAATATCCGTGTCTTTAATCAGATAAAGGCACAAGGTCAGACACAGGAACATGATGCCCGAGTAAGCAAGCAATAACAATCCATATTGCATGTTCGCACCCATTTTCTCATATATTTCAAATGTCTCTGTCTGCCAGTCGTAAAATTCACTTTGTATCACACCGCCACAATATGGACAGATGACTTGCTGACTGCTCAGTTCCACCTCAGCTCCACAGGATGGACAGGTTATCGTCCCTTTATCGGAATAAAATTCCTTGTTCTTGCCCTGGCGGTCAGAATGACGGATATGCCTTGACTGAAGAATCCGAAGGTAACTGTTTTTCCGATAGATCTGATGCACTGTCTTACCAGATTGAGGAGAAATAAGACGTTCCAAAGAACTACATTGCAGGATAGACTCCCTCCACTCCCGTCCGTCATCATTCCATCTTTTGAAATTATTTTTTGGAAGTGGTACAACGTCCGTCACCTGGATATCTCGGCAAAGCTTACGTTTTCCCAGCAGTTCCACCTGATGAACCATCTTTCTGCGAAATGTAAGATCCATTCTCTTTGGAAGATAACCCTTATCTGCTTTTCCAAGTGGAAGTAACACATTTTCAAAGGAATCCTTGATGTCCTTCTGAAGCCTTGCCCCTTGCAGCGGAGTTTTACGCTTTGCAAGAATTCTTTTCATTTTGGCTTTTTTCAAATTCTCTGGCATAAACTGTGCAAAGTCTATGTCAATGATTTTCTCAGCAATGGCAAACGCACAGATTATGGTAGCTGCAAATGCAAACAGCATCGCCTCTGACAAACCCATATGCATCCCTCCTCATCTAACATTCTATTTCGTATAAGTATCTACTTCTTTCTTATATCCGTCTTCCTTCCAATACTTACAATCTTCTACCCTCTTTTTCTTCCCGATGATACTTGATAAGATCTTTACTTTGTTCGACAAGACCAATGAGACCCAGCGGAATCATTGCAGCAAATGCAAAGAAGTAAAACGGAGTTGGCCCTGGTTCCAATTTGTATCTTCCCTTTGAATCCCGGTAAACCGTAATCTGTACGGTATCTCCTCTCCTCATTTCTTTATAATAAATCTTAAAATCATCATATGTTGTTCCATCGATTTCATAAGTAAAGCTTACCTTATATTCTTCTTTTCGATTTCCGTTATCGTCTTTTTCATTCGTTTGAGCACAATTGTAAACGAGTGCATCAATTGTTCGGACATCGGTGGAATTCTTATACTCCCAACTTACCTTCTTCGTATATATCATGCCACCGATTCCGGCAATAATAATGATAATACTTAAAATCAAAGCACCGATTGTGGCCTTATGCTCCTCTTTTTCTGATGGTAGTCTATACATAACATTCCCTCCTCTCTCTCGAATTACTGTCTGTCGTTTTCGTCAAAGATGTCTCCACATTCTGGACACAGTAGAAAAACTCTTTCCATTGATCAGCGAAAGTGCCACCGACAGCACCCATACCTGCTTTAATAAGTCCCATAATAATTGCTCCTTTCCTAAAAAATAATCTTCTCTATGTTGTCCTGTTTCTACCGACAGATCACAAAAAATAATACTTTAATATATGATATTCCATGCATCCCCCATGACATCATAAGCATAACCCCGGTTATCACAGACACCATAAAGCTTTTCCTGTACAAACTGCTCGTCACTATCAGTTCCCAGTGCAAACAGCATACAACATCCTCCATCGATCTCGTCTGTATCACCTATATACATAAGGCTCATGCCTTGTTCCAGTCCTTGCCTGACCTCATCGATCTCCTGCAGGATTTCTAATCCAATCTCTATCGAATGACCCTCTGAAAAATCCTCATATACGGTAAAGTCATAAACACCGTCCAGCTCCGTCAAATGCCCATCTTTCAAAGAAATCGACGGGCGGAATTCCGTAGCGCCACCACCATCTGTAACAGAAATCAGTACATTGGAATAAATCTCGCTGAAGTTACAGCGTAGTACAAGAACTTCTCCCGGCTTGCCTTGAAACAACGGGGTGCTTTTCTCATCTATGTATTCCCCCTCTTCTGTTATTTCAGAAGCATACACCGTAATCCTTTCCTTATCATTCGGCGGTACGATTGCATACAGTTCTTGACCCTCTGTCATAAAATAAGCCGCATCAGACAAGAATGGATAGGTCTCTATGAATGCATTTGCCTCCAGATAAATGGATAAATCTGTCATACTCAGTTCACTGTCTACATATCCCAGGAGAGCCACTCCCACTCCACAACTGTTCTGCCCAATCTGCTTTTGCAATATCGAAAGTTCCGATGCTTCCGCTTCTGCCTTATCGTCATCTGCTATTTTATTATCACCTGGTATCGTAACAAACTGACCATTCTGATGCTTGCTGCCATCTGGATCTGAATTCGTTTCCCCTGTTTTCAGTCCACATCCACACACGAAACTGACAAGCAGTAACATCATACCTAATCGTAACGGGAACTGTTTCATATCCTCTTCCTCCTTGTAAATACGTTTTCCTTGCCTCAAATGAATCGGCCTTCTTACAGCGCATAAATCTGATCCATCAGATATTCGGCAGTCATCGATCCGTAGAAAAACTGGTCGATAAGGCCATTTTTCTTTGCATCCCGAATGTCCTTTGCTGCCTGTTTTTCAGTATTAGAATCTACGATAAGGGCAATTTTACAACCGGGACACATTGCCTTTACTTTATCCCGGAGCTTCAGCCTCTCACTGAGTTTCCAAGGAGTATAGCTGGTTACTTCCATTATAAGCACATACGGTTTGTACACTTGACATAATTCCAAGGTATCTTTTGGAGACTCTGTACGGATCACATCAATATCATAGTCCGAACTTCTGAAGGCGGTCGCTACGGAGTCAGCAAACAGAAAATTCTGCATATCCACCACTATTTTTCGCATCAAACCATCCCCCTTTCTTTAGCGATATATCCGATGTGTGTGTGACATCTTATTTCTTGGCATTATTTTAGCAAAGAATTACGGTTTTGTCTGTCCTCAAAAGTGTGGACAAATTTATTAATGCGCCTAAAATTTACAGAATTTTCCAACATTTTCACATACTAGACAAGGCACTACCCTGTAACAAATGTTCTGAATCGTCAAAAAAAGACACTAACCTATGTTAATGCCTTTTTTGTCATTATATGCCGTTTCCATCATTTTTTTGTATCAAGTTGATTACCAGGCACAACCAGACGCTTGCTGACTGCTGCCACCATCAGACGATTGCGGTTCGGATATCCAGTCTTCTCCAACATACGGTTAATATACGTCCGCACGGATGATTCTGCCACATGAAGACTGGCTGCGATTTCTGCATTTGTCTTGCCCTCACACAACAAACGCAGGGTTTCCATCTCTTGATCCGACAAATTACAAGAAAGCACATTTCCAAGCTGTACCGTTGGCACACTGTCTGGCCAAAACTGCTTGCCCTGAAGGGTACCTTCGATCACGCCAATCAAATCACTGGAAGGAGAATCCTTGTACCAGAAACTGTCCGCTCCTATTCTTCTTGCCCGGTCTAAAAAGCGACCTTCTAACATTGAGGTGACCATCACAATTTTAATCCGAGGGTAGAATTTCTTGATTGCTTCTGCTGCTGTCAGACCATCGGAGTCATTTTCCGTACAGATATCCATCAAGATAAGGTCAATATGTCCCTCCCCACATCTCTGGATCGCTGCATCGGCACGCGTCAATGTCCCCGCCACTTCGCATTCCTTGCTTTTTTCCACGCAAGAACACAGATACATACGGACAAGTGCCTGATCCTCAACAATTAGTATCTTTTTCACAGCCATTTAGCCCCCTTTCTCGGATGTTACTTCTTTGGTATATCTATCACCAAAGAAAAGTTCGGTAAACTCTGCACGATCATCGTACCTCCCGCAGTCTCGATCCGGTGACGCAGATTCGTAAGGCCTCCGCCTTCTATTATGACTTTCTCAGGCGACTTCCCATCATTACTGATCATCACCGTATAGCTACCTGCATTTTCCCAAACATTGATAGAAAGTTCCGTTGCCTGTGCATATTGTATTGCATTATTCAGGCAAACCTGCATTGCCGCATACATCAAATCTGCTGCATTGCCCTTTGGCTCTTCTCCTTTCATCTGTACTGTCACACCACTACGCTCTGCATCGTGAAATAACTTTTCCTTTGCAGATAAAAGTGTTATCTCCCGAAAGACTATACTTTTCTCCCATTCCTGCAGCACTGAATCTGCAGGAATTCCGGTAAGTTCTCCGGCAAGATACTGCTTTGTCACAGTAATACACGCAGCCAAACTGTCATGCATGGCAGATTTTGCGTCGAGCCTCTCCTTTTCCTTCGCTACTGCCTCGACATTTTTTGAAAGCTCATGTAGTTCTTTTGCATCTTCATCTAACTTACGGTTATCATCCGCAAGCTGTACCAATACCCGGTGCAGTTCTGTCACTTCTGCAGCCGTAAGCTGTATATAGTTTTCCCCCGACTGATCCGTCACCATTGTCCGTTCGAACTGCCACACCGTCTTATCTGGAAACCGATAGGTATGTTCCATATCCGAAAGCTTTTTCACACCATCTGGCGGGGAATCCAGTGCCGCCTCTACTTCACCCAGATACTGCATATCACTCTGAAACAAATGCTGACTCAGCCGATACATCTGTCGATTGCAAAGTACAATCTGCCCAAGAGGGTCAAAAAAACATACTGCTGTTGGAAGCTGATCGAAACTGTCCTTAATAACATTGAAATCCAACTGTTTCCATTTACGCATCTTCCCCACCTCCTATCTGTGTACGGATGAGCCACAATCCCTCCTCCATACAAACTGTTACATTGGAAGAAGCCACCTCTGACAAATCCGCCACACATTCCACCGACAGATTCATCTCACTGTCCGCAAGAGAGAGAAAAAGAGAGTATAATCCGCCTCTTGTCATTCCCACTACAATTTTTACCAATTCTAACAGACGTGTAACCTCGGATGTCCGCATTGGTCTTGTCATCTGATATGCGACACCACATTCCATTCCACAGGCATTCAGTGCACGTACTGTCTCGTCAAAAGTCAGCCTGATTTCCTGCTGTGGCAGAAATTCATATTCCTGACCTAGAAAATACAGATTCGCACTGCGCTTAATATAAGTACCGATCAACATGATTTCTTTCATATAAGTATGGATTTCATCTGACGCAGCTCCCTTACATAACTCCAACAGTTCACATATCCGGTCTGTCTGCTTTCCATGCTTTTCCTCCAGTTCGTCATAAATCCGGTTCTTCTCAGCCAGCTCGTACAACTCTTTCTGTACAAGATAGGCATTCTGCAATTTCTTTTTGTTGGTTTCCATTTTGACTTTATTTTCATTCAATTTGGTGCGAAGTTCCATCAACTGACGGACATTATCCCCCCAGACCGTATAACCGACCTTGATCGGTGCTGAAGAAATACGCATGCCATCCGGGCTTATCATCGTTTGTCCCTCCTGTGGACAGACCATGTCCTCTCCTGCCGCCTTAGATCGAAGTAGCACATGTCCATTCCGGTCCACAATACAGGATACCAGGGTTGTTGCCTCAAACAGCCCGACATACCCAGTATTGGACTGTATCATCCTGCAATGAATACAGCTTTCATAAATCGCCGCATACAACAGACAAAACATAACATTCATATCGCCAAACATAAAACGTACCTTTGGGAAATCCACCAAATACAGCAATCCGTACAATAACATGACACAGCCTAGGATAAATGGCATCATTCGCCTTCTTCCAATTCCTGGAATGCGACTTTGTCGTAATAAATGAATGATGGTAAACAACATGCAAACAACCATCCATCCAAAACACGCAAAATATAGCAGGCGATGAGAATATACCTTGTTATCAGGCACTCCTGGAATCCCGCTTTTGAAGACAAATACCCGTTGATGCAGGTCATTTGTAATCACTGCCAGAAATAACAGCGTAGGAATCACTGCCAGTATCCGACTCTTCGCAGGCAGCCGGTAAGACTCCGACTTTCCAATATACATAGCAACATACACCCCAAGGAGCGGAATAAACAGCATTGGAAGGTAATACAGATACCACAGATAACGCGCTACCGTCAGATTGGTAACGATCTCATATTTAAATGTCCTAAGAATCATCCATATCAATATCAAGGCTGCCATCAGACGAAGACAATGCAATACCGGCTTCTGAATGATACGCTGATCCAGGGAATATCCCCACAGGACAAACAACAACAGGTATAATGCAGCACGTACATAACTTGGATTGCTTCCGCCAATGTCATACATAGCAAGAAATCGGCAAGCATATGCTACTGCAATAATCCCAAAAACAAGAATCATCAAGCATAATTGTCTGGTGTTTCGTTTCACGTAAGGAGGCCCTCGCTTTCCCTCGGACTCTCAGCTCCGAGCTCTCATTCTTTATTATAATATACCCCACTATTTACCGCAACTTGTTCAACCTAAATCTTTACTGGCTGTCGCATGCTGCTTGTATCCAAGCGATTCATTCCCTTCAAGATTGCATTCTTACCGTATTTCTTCTTAATTTGAAGCATTACTGCTGCATCCGCTTCTCGCGTTCCAAGATCCGTTCCTCTTCCACCTGTTCCTGTCTCTTTGTCTCATGGAGAAACATTAGAACCTAGTTCCGGATTAAAAAATATGAAGGTAAAATATAGCTTATCCAGTTTATTTATATTTTTCTTTATTTACTGTTTTTTTTATGATATCTTAAAAATAATGAAACACATATGCTTGATAACTATTTATAATTAAAGGAGGAATGTTTGGAGTGAAAAAAATATCATATATTTTTTGTATGTTATTCTTGGTTGGATTAATGACTGCTTGTGGAAAAAAAGATAAACAAAACATTATATCAGAAGCCCTTAATATCGACGTGGAAAAAGGAAAAATAATTTCTGAATATAATACTCACGATGGTGCACATGGAGATGGTACTTCTTGTATTGTACTCAAATTTAATAATGATTCAATTTTAAAAGAAATAAAGAGTAATAAAAAATGGAAAAGTTTTCCAATGAATGAGACTGTGAAATGTCTGGCATATGGTGAAGAGACTGAGAATGGCACGGTGGGTCCATATTTGACTGATGAAAAAAGTGGTGATCGGTTACTTCCGAATATACAAAGAGGATATTATTTACTAATTGATCGGCAAAATCAAAATAATCAATCAAAAAAAGAAAATATCTTGGATAAAGCTTCATTCAATTATGATTTGGGAATATATGATATGGATACAAATACTTTGTATTTCTGTCAATTGGATACTTAGAAAGTGTAAAAAGCAGAGGTGTATGGCTATAAATATGCATCTCTGCTTTTTTGTAGTGTGACAGACCTACATCGGATAATATATTTCAGCACCTGGAATATCTATATAAGTATACGCATCACTATTTATCTCTCATAACGATTGAAAATCTATCTTTTGTGGCATCTTTTCCGATTGGGACTCATGAATCCATGAATCATTCTCAATCGTCAACGCTTCTGCTACTACTTTATCCTTTGTTTTTTTATTATTTATCTCTTGACATCACACCACTGGACTGTTTTATCATGAGACTTGACGGATTAGCTAAAATATATGATAATAAAAATAGCTAAAACAAACTAGGATGTGATCACATGCCATTATTAAAAAATGATATTTATACAATTGAAGATATTTACGCTCTTCCTGAAGGAAGACGTGCAGAACTGATTAACGGACATATCTATGACATGGCACCACCAAGCCCACTTCATCAAGAACTTGTCCAGCAATTAAGCCGTACTATTGGAAATTATATTGAAAGTAAATCCGGAACTTGTAAAGTTTATCCTGCTCCATTTGCCGTATTCATCAAAGATGATGATACGAATTATGTTGAACCTGACATCAGTGTTATCTGTGATAAAAGCAAAATTTCCAATCGAGGATGTGAAGGTGCCCCAGACTTCGTAATTGAAATCGTATCTCCTAGCAGCCGAAAGATGGATTATTCTTTGAAGAATACACTTTACTCAGATGCTAACGTTCGTGAATACTGGATTGTGGACCCAGCAAGAGAACGAACTACAGTTTACCGGTATGAACAAGATGCTGCTCCAATTATCATTCCATTTGATGATTTTATTAAAGTTGGAATCTATGGTGATTTGAATATCTGCATTGCAGATTTGCTAAAATAATAAAGAAGAGCTAGGAACCGCGTATTTAATTTGATTGGTAATTTGGAAACACTTGATTATAACATAGCAGATAGTGAAGAAATTATTGCATCGTATGAACGGTAGTGCAGAATTTTTAGATAATTGAGGAGTGTTTGTGTATGGCAAAAATAGAAAGAAGTATAAATGAAGATTTTGATCAGTTACTTTCCAATATTGAAAACGGAATATTAAATGGCAGTATGTCAGCAACACTAGAAGATGCCAGTGACTTTCAAAGTGGAACTGCTCGTTGCAGTGTTCGTGTTTTTGAGCGTTACAGCTATGCTGGTGGAAACAGAGTAAGTCTTAATATTACGCTTTTCCAAAACGGTAAAGATCCGGTTCACCTTTCTGCAATTACAGCAGGAGGAAGCCAAGCTGTATTTTTCAAAATTAACACATTAGGGGAAGAAGCATTTCTTGACAAGTTGATCGAATTGCTAGATGTGTAACTTTCTTTTATAAAGAAAGAGAAACTGCTCACTAATTTCTTAGTTTGCAGCTTCTTCTAACATTCAAACTATTTTATTTTACACTCACTTATAAGATTCTGTATAATTGTAACGGATTCTTCTAATTCTTCTGCTATCTCATCTATTGATTTTCCTTTGGAAAGTTTTCTTTGAATTTGTTCTTTAAGCAATTCTATTTTTCCTTTCTGAATCCCATCTTTCACTCCATCATCATACATTTCCTGTATTGCCTTACACATATCAATCATCTCCTCCTTATGTTCCGCTTCACCTGGTATTTGTTTCATATTTAGAAAAGCTTTCATCGCCTGACTCGTTTCATAGTCAACGTTCTGAAAGAACTTTTTATTCTCATTAATGTAATCCGTTAATTCTTCCTTACTGTCCCTATATCTTAGCATAGTTAGTATCACTTGTAAATCATCCGAAAATTTTTCAACATCTTCCAATCGTTCTGCATCTACAAGATTGATTTTATAGTTTGGAAGATATTTCTCCAAAATTTTGTTCTCTTCTTTCGTACCCTCCAACTGAAACATATCATACAGATCAACAGGTCCATCCCACGGCTCTGAACCATAATAAAAGACTAATGAAATAATCGGTATCAATCGATCCTTTTTTCGAAATCGCGACAGATATTCTCCTGCAGTAAGATGCTCTAACGACTGTCCTGCTTTTTTGTTCTGCTTTCGTCGGTCATTAAAGTTTTTCCAATTATTCCGAATCTGTGTTTCGTAATCCATTCCATCATAAAGCATCACCTTGTGCGGCATCGCATAATGAACCTTATCCTGTGATTCATTCGCAAGTAGCACAAGCGTAGCCTGATTCCTCCACTTCATAATAATATCGCGGTATTTTTTCATGTTCTTTGTTTTCCCGGCCCGATTTTTCACACTGACAGATGAAACGGGATTCACTTCTTCCAAATCCTCCGGCAATATCACCTGCCTTCCACCATAAATCACACCATTAAATAAATTTGCAAATCTTTTCTTCTCGCTTAGCCAGATATTCACATTAACATCTGCTTTTCCCATAGACTCTTCCTCCTGGTTTTTATTCTTTTGTTATTTTGTAATTCATCAAAATGGAATCTCCTGCTGATACAGCCTTGAATATGAGATAAAGTTATCCTTTCGATAACACATTCAGACAAATGAAATATAGAAAATATATGTCTGAGATTTCGATGTGAATTAACTATAACAAAATCATTAGAAGGTGTCAATTAAAAAAGAAGCTGCTCACTAATTTCTTAGCTCGCAGCTTCTTTTTTACCTGTCTCTATATTTTCTCAATTATACTTATTCAGCCAGATTCTCTCCACAATTATCCAGGAATAACTGGAATACCGCCTGTACCGTATTCAACCGATTTTCCATACGGCTTCCTTTGAAATGACATTCTCTTACAAATACATTTCCCCGGATATAACAGCTCACAAAGATTAACCCTACCGGTTTCTCCGGCGTACCGCCTCCCGGTCCTGCAATTCCGGTAGAAGCAAAAGCAACATCTGCCCCCGCCGCTTTCGCTGCCCCTTCTGCCATTTCACGTGCAGTCTGGTCGCTGACAGCACCATATTGCTCTAATGTCTGAATCTGAACTCCAAGTAATCTGTGCTTCGCCTCATTTGAATACGTAACGTACCCTTCATTCAAGACTTCTGATGCCCCGGAAACATTTACCAATGTGCCTGCAATCAGACCTCCTGTACATGACTCCGCTGTCGTTACTGTCCATCCACGTTTTGCAAGAACTTCAACTACATGTTCTTCTAATACATCTTTTTGATCTACCTTTTCTGCCATCTGCCAGTCTGCATACATTTTTTACATGCCTCCCTGTGTTAAGACCTCTTTATTCTTCACAACATAATCAATCAATGAAATAATGGTAAGTGCCAATGCTATCCAAATCAAAACCTGTGCAATAATATCGAAAACACCGCCAAAATCTGCAATCAGTACGATAATCATAGCCATCTGGAATACTGTCTTGAATTTTCCCCAGTAGCTTGCAGCGATAACAATTCCGTTATCGGAAGCAACCAGACGGAATCCGCTAATGATAAATTCTCTTGCAATGATCACAATAACGATCCATGCCGGAAGTTTTCCCATCTCAATCATACAGATCATTGCTGAACATACGAGAAGTTTATCTGCCAATGGATCCATAAATTTTCCAAAGTTTGTCACCAGATTATATTTTCTTGCAATCTTTCCATCCAACATGTCTGTCAAACTTGCCACACAGAATAAAATGAGTGCAATCCATTTATTCGCCGGTCCACCTACATCTGTTAACATAAAAAATACAAAAAACGGAACCATGATTACTCTTAATACAGTTAGTTTATTCGGTAAGTTCATTTGTCAATCCTCCTATCAGATCATATTCTTCTGCTCCTGTCACTGTTACTTTTGCGAAATCACCTGACATGAGTAGTTCCCCTGTTTCCACAAAAATAAGTCCATCCACCTTCGGTGCGTCGCGATAAGTTCTTCCTACATATGCCGGCTCATCTGCAATTTTACCTTCAATCATAACGAGCATCTCTCTGCCGATCATATTTTCTGCAGTATCGAAAGCAATCTCTTGCTGAAGCTCCATCAATTCAGCCTGACGTTCAAGTTTTACTTCTTCATCTATCTGATCTGGCATTGTTGCAGCCGGTGTGTCTTCTTCCGGTGAATATGTAAATACGCCAAGTCTGTCAAATTCCATCTCATCTACAAATTCTACCAGTTCCTGATGCTGTTCTTCTGTCTCTCCCGGAAATCCTGTGATCAGAGTTGTTCTCAGACAAATATCCGGAATTTCTTTTCGAAGCTTTGTAACAATATCGATCAATTCCTGCTTACTTGTTCTTCTTCCCATACGTTTTAGAATTTCATCATTCGCATGTTGGATTGGAAGATCTAAATAGTGACAGATCTTTGGTTCTTCTTTTATAACCTGAATCAATTCATCTGTAATCTCTTCTGGATAGCAATAGAGGATTCGTATCCACTGAATTCCACTCACTTTACACAGCTCTTTTAATAGCTTGTGAAGTGACTTTTCTCCGTAAAGGTCTTTTCCATAAAGTGTCGTCTCCTGTGCGACCAAAATCAACTCTTTTACGCCTTGTGCTGCCAGTTCTTCTGCTTCTTTGATAAGCTGCTCCATCGGTACACTTCGATAAGTTCCTCGAATCTTCGGAATAATGCAATATGTACAATGCTTGTCGCAGCCTTCTGCTATTTTCATATATGCGAAATGTCCGCCTGTTGTTATCTGTCGTTTTGTATCGACAACAGGCAATGCCTGAAGATCCTCCATCTCCAGAAAATGTTTCCCTTCCAGTGCTTCGTCAACTGCATCCAGTATCTTGTCATATGCCGTTGTTCCAAGCACTGCATCTACTTCTGGAATCTCATCAATGATTTCTTGTCTGTAACGCTCTGCCAGACATCCTGTTACGATCAATGCTTTTAGTTTTCCTGTTTTCTTATATTCTGCCATCTCGAGAATATTATCAACGCTTTCCTGTTTTGCATCATGAATGAAGCAACATGTATTTACAACAATAATATCTGCTTCCTGCTCATCGTCGATCATCTCATAACCTCTGGACGCAAGAAGCCCTAACATCACTTCTGAATCTACCAGATTCTTATCGCATCCCAGGGAAATAAATAATATCTTCATAATCACTCTCCAAATCACTCAGAAAGGCAGATACCTGCCGGAACCTGCCTTTTCTTTATTCTTATCTACTTTTATTCTTCTTCCTCTGCGTTATCAGTAACGATTGTAAGCTTTCCTTCATTCATCTCCTGAATTGCGATAGAAAGTGGTTTTTCACCTTTCTTTGCTTTTACCAAAGGCATCTCTCCGTCGATAAGTTGTCTTGCTCTCTTAGATGTTGCCATAACGATAGAATAACGGCTGTTAACAACCTTTGTTTCGCCCTCTTCCACGTCCTTATTCACTACCTGCATCAAATCTGTATAAGATGGATGTAACATACTTTTATTCTCCTTTCATCTCTTTCAATTCTTTTTGAATCTTTTCTATAAAGTTTGTATTTCTTGAACATCTTAAATGTTCTGCCTGAATGACTGAATGCATCTGTTCCACACACTCTTCCAATGTATCATTAATGATCAGATAATCATAATTCTCCATACCTTCTGCTTCTTCCGCAGCACGGCTCATTCTGGAATTGATCACTTCCATGGTCTCTGTTCCTCGTCCTACAAGACGATGCTTCAGTTCCTGTGCAGATGGAGGAGCTACAAACAATAACAGTGTATCAGGGAACTTCTCTTTCACCTTCAGTGCTCCTTGAATCTCAATCTCAAGAATCACATCCTTGCCTTCGTCAAGCTTCTGCTCTACATAGCTTCGTGGTGTACCATAGTAATTTTCCACGTATCTAGCATACTCTATCAGCTCATCTTTCGCAATCATTTTTTCAAATTCATCTTTTGAAATGAAAAAATACTCGCGGCCATGAAGTTCTCCTTCTCTTGGCTGTCTTGTTGTTGCCGAAATAGATAACGCATACTTCTCTTCATATTTCTGCAGAAGTTCTTTCATTAAAGTTCCTTTGCCGGCTCCTGAAAAACCGGATACTACGATTAAAATGCCCTTCTTATTCATTTGCTCTCTTCTCCACTATCTCATACTTAAAACCATATTCAATAACTATTCAATATTCTGGATCTGTTCACGAATCTTCTCAATCTCTGTCTTTAATCCAATCGCATAATTCGAAACTTCCAGATCATTCGCCTTTGAAAGGATGGTGTTGGCTTCTCTGTTCATCTCCTGTGCAATAAAATCAAGCTTTCTTCCGATTCCTTCCGTCTCTTCTAATGTATCCCGCATATGCGAAATGTGGCTCTTCAAACGAACAGTCTCTTCGTCTGTACAAATCTTGTCAGCATATAAGATTACTTCAGCTGCCATCCTGTTCTCATCAACCGGCACATCCAATAGTTCATGGATCTTATCTTCCAGTTTCTTACGATACTCTTCCACAATCTGTGGTGAACGCTCTTCCACATGTCCTACTAGTGTCTCCATGCCGGAAAGCTTGTTCAAAATATCTTTTTTCAAGTTCTCACCTTCTGTGGTGCGTGTCTCAACAAACTGTGCAAATGCACCTTCTAATGCCATCTGCAGACCACTCCACAAAGCGTCTTCATCATCCGGCTTCTCTTCCATTGTCAATACCTCCGGACAATGTGCCAATGTAGAAACGCGGATATCATTATCAATTCCAAACGATTCTTCCATCTGCTTAAAGTATCTCATGTATTCCGCTGCAAGTGTTTCATTATACTTAAGTGCAGCCTGACTTTCTGAGTTATCTTCGTATGTAATAAAAATATCTACTTTACCGCGCAGCGCATACTGTTTTAACAATGTGCGGATTGCAGTTTCGAAAAAATTAAATTTCTTCGGCATACGAATGTTAACGTCTAAATATCTGTGGTTTACCCCTTTTAATTCCACTGTAAACTTTTTAGATCCAGTCTGATACTCATATCTTCCAAATCCTGTCATGCTTTTTATCATGATGTCAACCTCTGTTTATTCGTTTTTTTACATTCATAACATTATACCTCGTAACCACAGTCAAGGTCAACCATTTCACTTTGAGTTTTATAAATTTCTTTATCTGAAAATGAATCTGTGTTATACTTTCTCTGTATCAATTACTAATTTTTTGTAACCTGACATTCCATATTCAGGAATATAATCATAAAGAAACGAGGATATGACATGGCATTTGATGGAATTGTCGTGGCCAATCTGGTTCACGAATTAAAACAAGAATTAATAAACGGAAGAATTGCCAAAATTGCACAACCGGAATCCGATGAGCTTCTTCTTACGATCAAGTCTCCTGCCGGACAGAGACGACTTTGTATCTCTGCAAGTGCATCGCTTCCTTTAATATATTTAACAGACACCAATAAACCAAGTCCTATGACGGCACCAAACTTCTGTATGCTGCTTCGTAAGCATATTGCAAACGGTCGTATCATTGATATATGGCAGCCAAAGCTGGAGCGTATCATCCATTTTACGATTGAGCATTTAGATGAGATGGGGGATTTATGCCGTAAGGATTTGATTGTAGAGATCATGGGAAAGCACAGCAACATCATTTTCTGCAATGAAGAAGGTATGATCATCGACAGTATCAAGCATGTTCCTGCACAGATGAGTTCTGTACGTGAAGTATTGCCGGGACGCACTTATTTTATTCCCGATACAATGGAAAAACATGATCCGCTAAGTATCAGTGCGCAAGATTTTATCGAAACTATTGACAGCAAACCCCTCCCACTTGCAAAAGCTATCTACACTAGTTTTACCGGTGTCAGTCCTGTTGTTGCGGAAGAGATTTGCTATTTATCCGGAATTGATTCTTCTATTACGCCTAAGGAATTATCTGAAGATATCAAGCTGCATTTGTATAACCAGTTTACAATTTATTTTTCTGCTATTTCCGAGGGGGATTTTAAACCGGCTATTTATTATAATGGGAATGAACCAAAAGAGTTTTCTTCACTACCACTGTCGCATTTTTCAAATTATACCCGCAAGGACTTTGAATCTATTTCTGAAGTGCTGGATTTATACTATTCTTCTCGAAATGCGATCACAAGAATCCGTCAAAAATCTACAGATCTTCGTCATGTAGTTCAGACGGCTCTGGAACGTGCGAGAAAGAAATATGATTTACAGGTACGCCAGCTTAAAGATACCGAAAATCGTGATAAGTTCAAAGTATACGGAGAGCTGATCCATACTTATGGTTATAACCTTGAACCGGATGCGAAAAAGTTAGACGCACTTAATTACTATACAAATGAGATGGTAACAATCCCGCTTGATCCAACAAAGACACCGCAGGAAAATGCACAGCGCTATTTTGACAAGTACAACAAACAGAAACGTACCTTCGAAGCACTCTCTCGCTTAATTGAAGAAACCAAAGAGGATATTGATTATCTGGAATCTGTACAGAATGCACTTTTCATCGCACAGACCGAGGACGATCTTGCCCAGGTCAAGGAAGAATTGATTGATGCCGGATATATGCGCCGCAAATTCACGAAAAAGAAAATTAAGATTAAAAGTCAGCCTCTGCATTATATTTCCAGTGATGGATATCATATGTATGTTGGAAAGAATAATTTTCAAAATGAAGAACTCACATTTCATTTTGCTGTCGGCAATGACTGGTGGTTCCATGCAAAACAGGCTCCTGGTTCCCACGTTATCGTTAAGACTAACGGAGACGAGCTTCCAGACCGCACATTTGAAGAAGCCGGAAAGCTTGCCGCTTACTACTCCAGTATGAAGGATAAAGACAAGATTGAGATTGACTATGTTGAGAAAAAGCACGTGAAAAAACCACGTGGAGGAAAGCCAGGATTTGTTGTATATTACACGAATTATTCACTGATCATCGACAGCGATATTTCCGGAATCCAGCTTGTAGAATAGATTGAGATTATAAAAAGAGGATGACGAAGCTTTTGTGCTCCATCATCCTCTTCTTTATGCATTCTGACCCAGCAAAAAATCGATAAATTGCTGTGCTGTTCTTCCGGATAATCCGCCGTGAGCAAGCTCCCACTTATTTGCTTCAAGCAACAGCTCTTCTTCCGGCATCTGAATCTGATTTGCTTTTGCCAGCTCTTTTACAATCTGCTGGAACTCTTTCTTTGTCGGTGCTCCATAATAAATTGTCACTCCGAATCTTGCTACTAAAGATAATTTTTCCTGAACCGTGTCATTTGTATGCATATCTTCATCACGATCCTGTTTATCCTTAAACGTTTCTCTGATTAAATGACGACGGTTTGATGTCGCATAAATCAGCACGTTGTTTGGCTTTTTCTCTAATCCACCTTCAATAACGGCTTTCAAATATTTATATTCAATCTCAAATTCTTCAAATGAGAGATCATCCATGTAAATAATAAATTTATAATTGCGGTTTTTAATCTGTGCGATTATGTCATTCAAATCTTTAAACTGATGCTTGTAAACTTCAATGATACGCAATCCCTGGTCGTAATACTGATTTAAAATTGCTTTGATAGAAGATGATTTTCCAGTTCCTGCATCTCCATACAACAGACAGTTATTTGCTTTTCTTCCTTCTACAAATGCTTTTGTATTATCGATCAATTTCTTTTTTGCAATTTCATAACCTACAAGGTCATCCAAATGTACATGCGCAATATTGGTGATTGGAACAATCTCTGCGTTTTCTCCTTCCAGATGCTCAATACGGAAAGCCTTATGAAGTCCTAATTTTCCGACTCCGAATTCTTTGTAAAATTGTGTCAGGCGTTTTCCAAACAACTCAACTGATTCTGCCTCTCCTAATGATTTACTCAAGTTACAGATTCTGTCACGAATACGTTTATTAAATACTTTGCTTCCTTCATTTACATTAGTATAATTCAACAAAATAGCAAAGCTTTCTGCATCCAGCTCTTTCATTAATGGTTCAAAATCATAATCAAACAATTCCTTGAACACTTTAAAATCATGCATGGCAATTTGATTGATGCTGCCTTCTACCGGTCCTACAATTTCACAGGAGGTGCTATAGGCGTTCTCATCATTTGATAAAAGAAATGTCAGATATGTATGCCACAGGTTTCCTTCAAATCCATGACTGACCGAAATTTCTAACAGTTCGTTAATGCACTCGAACAATAAACTTCTCAAGTCTTCTCTATTATAGTATTCATTGTTATAGTTCTCCATCAAAAATGTCATGTCCTGAAGAATCTCTCCATATTCCATGTTTTTGTACAGCATCAATTCATTTGTATGCATTGTAATTCCTTCTTTCTATTAAATAATTGCCATCACATTCAAGTTTCTTATTTCTTAATAATTTTCCAAATACATTCTACTTTTTGTTTTTAGTAATTTCCTAATATATTCAGATTTCTTGTTTCTTCGCGAAGCCCACGAAGCGCATTCTTCACTGCCGGCTGTTCCATATTCCCCTCAAAATCTACAAAGAAACGATATTCCCAGTTTCTTCCTTCGATTGGTCTGGACTCAATCTTTGTCATATTCAGATCATTATAAATGAAATGAGACAGGATACGATAGAGTGAACCGCTCTCGTGAGGCAGCTCAAAACTTATACTGATCTTATTCGCATCTTTCAAATATACTTTCTGGTTGGTTACAATTACGAAACGGGTTGAATTATTTTTTTCATCATTGATATTGTCTGCCAGTATTTCCAATCCTTGTAATTTAGCCGCATAAGCACTGCATACCGCCGCCTGTTCTTTATTCTGTTCTGCTGCTACTTTTGCCGCTGCAACTGCAGTGTTCACAACACTGATACGCTGCCAGTCAGCATGCTCATCAAGAAAATGTGTTGTCTGCATGAGTGCTTCTGCCTTAGAGTAAACACATTTTACTTCCTCTAATTTCGTTCCGGGAATGCCTGCCAATGTATGTGTGATTGGAATGATCGTCTCTGCAACAATATAATTCTCGAACTCATCAAGGAGATCGTACATCTCATTCACTGCCCCTGCAGATGAATTTTCAATCGGAAGTACAGCATAATCTGCTGAACCTTCTTCAATAGCTTCCATTGCATCACGAAATGTATGCACATGAAAGCCATTACAGGACTCTCCAAAATAATTAAACATTGCAGCTTGTCCATAAGCTCCTTCTACGCCCTGAAATACAACTCTTGCTTTTTCTTTTTCTAAAGATTCAATAGCAATAAATGGAAGTCTTCCCAATGCTCCTGCCTCTACCAGTTTCTGATACTGAAGCTTACGGCTCATCGACATTAGCTGCGTATAAAGCTCCTGAATCCCCTTTTTATTAAACTCACCGTGTACTTTTGATGCCACATCGGCAAGCTTATTATTCTCTCTTTGTCTGTCCAGAACCTTCTTCCCACTCTGGATCTTATATTCACCAACTTCACCACATACTTTCATACGTTCTTCGAAAAGCCGGGCTATCTCATTATCTATTCCATCTAACTGTACTCGCAATTCTTCCAGTGTTGCCATAGTCTTTCTCCTTTCCATCTTTCGCGGCAATTTCCCAATAATCGACGCAAAATTGAACAGTAATCATGATATCATATTTTTTTTACAAAATCTATGTGAAAATGTGTTGAAAATAACCAGAATGTGTTATATTATTATTTAGAATATTTGATAGGAGGTAGCATTATGAACGTCATTGAATGTATCAAAAGCAGAAGAAGTATTCGAAAATACAAACCAAACGCGATTGACCATTCTATTATTGATTCTATTGTTTCCACAACTTCTTTTTCCCCTTCTTGGAAAAATACACAGATTACCCGTTTTATTGCAATTGAAGATCAATCCATTTTAAGCACAATAGCCAAATGCCATGTGCCTGATTATAATGCTAAGATTATAAATCAGATTCCTATGTTGATCGCCGTAAGCTACATAAAGGGACGCTGTGGATTCGAACGTGATGGTTCTTATTCTTCCAAAAAAGGAGATCACTGGCAGATGTTTGATGCCGGAGTTGCCTGCCAGACATTTTGTCTTGCAGCAAAGGAACAGGGGTTAGGCACTGTTATTATGGGAATGTTTGATGAAGATGAGATAAGTAAACTCATTGAACTCCCAGAAGATCAGGAACTTGCTGCTCTCATTGCAATCGGTTATCCTGATATCGAACCGGAAGCACCAAAACGTAAGACTGTTGACGTTTTGCTTCAATATAAATAAAAAATATATGTCATTGAACATACTAGGAGGTATACAAATATGAGACATCTGATGAGTCCTTTAGACTTCTCTGTTGAAGAACTTGACACACTTCTTGATCTTGCACAGGATATCGAGAAGAATCCAAAGAAATACGCACATGCCTGTGACGGAAAAAAACTTGCAACTCTTTTCTATGAGCCAAGTACACGTACACGTCTCAGCCATGAAGCTGCAATGCTGAATCTTGGTGGAAATATTATGGGATTCTCTTCTGCTAATTCAAGCTCTGCTTCTAAAGGTGAAAGCGTATCTGACACAATTCGCACAATTTCATGCTATGCAGATATTTGTGCAATGCGTCATCCAAAAGAAGGTGCTCCTATGGTTGCATGCCAGCACTCTACAATTCCTGTGATCAATGCAGGTGATGGTGGACACGAGCATCCTACACAGACACTTACTGACCTTTTAACAATCCGTAATGTTAAGGGCCGTCTGGACAACATGACAATCGGTCTTTGCGGAGACTTGAAATTTGGTCGTACTGTACACTCTCTGATTCACGCTCTGGTTCGTTACCCTGGAATCAAATTTGTACTTATTTCACCAGAAGAATTACGACTTCCTGACTATGTTCGTCATGATGTACTTGACAAAATGAACATTCCTTATAAAGAAGTTGTCCGTCTGGAAGATGGTCTTCCTGAACTTGATATTTTATACATGACTCGTGTACAGAAAGAGCGTTTCTTCAACGAAGAAGATTATGTTCGTATGAAAGACTTCTATATTCTTGACAAAAAGAAAATGGAACTTGCTCCTGAAGATATGTACATTCTTCATCCACTTCCACGTGTTAACGAGATTTCTGTTGAAGTTGATGATGACCCACGTGCTGCATATTTCCGTCAGGTACAGTATGGTGTATATGTCCGTATGGCATTGATCCTTACACTGCTGGATATTCATGTAGACTAAGTTTAAAACACTTGAATTTTGGAAAGGAATAAAGATTATTATGCAAAATACATTATCAGTTGGAAAAATCTCAGAAGGATTTGTTCTGGATCATATCGAAGCTGGAAAGAGTATGGAAATTTACAAATACCTTCACCTTGATAAACTGGATTGCTGTGTTGCAATCATCAAAAATGCAAAAAGCAGTAAAATGGGAAGAAAAGATATCATGAAAATTGAATGCCCGATTGACTTCATTGATCTTGATATTTTAGGATTCATTGATCACAATATTACGATCAATATCATCCAGAACGAAGAAATCGTTGAGAAAAAACTTCTCAAACTTCCAAAAGAAATCAAAAATGTGATTCGTTGTAAAAACCCTCGTTGTATCACTTCTATCGAGCAGGGACTGGATCATATCTTCGTACTTACAGACGAAGAAAACCAGGTTTATCGTTGTAAATATTGCGAAGAGAAATATCATCGTAAAAACTAAAAAAAGGTCCTTCGGACCTTTTTTTAGAATGTATGATAACTAAAAAGGCTTTCGCTTCACGAACATCCATCGTAAAGCGAAAGCCTTATTTTTTAACATTTTTCTGCAATTTCATAAATCAAGCGTTCTGTATCTTCCCATCCAAGACATGGATCTGTAATAGATTTACCATAAATCATATCCGGACATATCTTCTGATTTCCTTCTTCCAGATAACTTTCGATCATTACACCTTTTATCAGCTTTTTGAGCTCTGGATTATAGCTTCTGCTGTGAAGTACCTCACTTGTAATACGAATCTGTTCTTTAAACTTCTTGTTAGAATTTGAATGGTTCGCATCAATGATCGCTGCCGGATTTTTCAATTCCATTTTCTGGTACAATGAAAGCAGACGAACCAAATCTTCATAATGATAATTTGGATTGCATGTACCATACTTATCTACGCCACCGCGCAAAATCACATGGGCAAGATCATTACCATCTGTAGTCACATCCATACCTCGGTAAATAAATGAATGAGAATGCTGTGCCGCTATTACGGAATTCAACATAACAAGGAAGTCACCGCTTGTCGGATTCTTCATTCCGATTGGAATATTCATCCCACTCGCTGTAAGACGATGCTGCTGGTTCTCCACTGAACGAGCTCCAATTGCCTCATAGGACAAAATATCATCCAGATAACTTCTGTTCTCCGGATAGAGCATCTCATCCGCTGCTGTCAATCCAGTCTCTTCAATCGCACGGATATGCATCTTACGAATCGCAATAATTCCAGCCAGTAAATCCGGTGCCTTATCTGGGTCTGGCTGATGAAGCATACCTTTATATCCTTCTCCGGTTGTTCTAGGTTTATTTGTATAAATTCTAGGAATGATCATAAGACGATCTGAAACTTTTTCATTCACTCTCGCAAGACGATTCACATACTCGCAGACTGCATCTTCATTATCTGCTGAACATGGTCCTACAATTACAATAAATTTATCGGACTTGCCTGTAAATATATCTCGAATCTCAGCATCTCTTTTTTCTTTAATCTTAATAATCTTGTCTGAAAGCGGATATTCTGCCTTCAAATCAGCCGGTAACGGAAGCTCCGCATTTATTCTCATTCCCATGTTGATATCTCCTTATGTTGTCTCACTGTGTTTTATGCCAATTGTTTCAATGTGTTAAGCAAGACGATGAGCCGGGTTATGTCGTTGAACAATCATCTATCTAGGCCTGTTGTCACCAACAGGCTCGAGCGACCTACCTAAAGCGTGACGGGCAGCCACATTGCTTTTATCCGGTCTTGCTTCGGATGGGGTTTACATGTGCCCTCTCTGTTACCAGCGAGGCGGTAGTCTCTTACACTGCCTTTCCACCCTTACATATGTGAATACATATGCGGTTTATTTCTGTTGCACTTTCCTTAGAGTCACCTCTACCGGACGTTATCCGGCATCCTGCCCTGTGAAGCCCGGACTTTCCTCGTCTGCAATCTTTCGATTCCCGCAGCCGCGATTGTCTGTCCTACTTAACACAGTTAAAAATTGTACCATGATTTTCCCTAAAAGTCCAGTCCTTCATCCACAATCAATGCATTCCCATCTGCTGCTGTTGTTGCAAGCTCATCACATCGTTCATTCTGTGGATGTCCATCGTGTCCTTTAACCCAATGAAATGTCACATCATGCCTTGCTTTCACTGCCATAAGGCGCTTCCACAAATCTACATTCTTAACTGGTTCATTTTTTCCTCGTTTCCAGTTCTTTTTGATCCACGAATCCACCCAATGCTGATTAAACGCATCTACAACATATTTAGAATCGGAATACACATCCACCTGGCACGGACGATTTAACGCCTCTAATCCGGAAATTACAGCCATTAATTCCATTCTGTTATTTGTCGTCTTCTTATATCCTTGTGACAGCTCCTTTATATGCAGCTGTCCTTTTGTATCCACGTACTCCAGTACTGCCCCATATCCCCCAGGTCCATCTGGATTTCCTCTTGCAGCACCATCTGTATATAGTTTTATATGCATCTGCTATATGTCTCCCTTTTCAGTTTTCACTACGCATTCATTGTCTCCAATGCCTGTACCAATTCCATTATAATATATTCCAGACTTTCTTTTGCTGATTTTTGTCCTTCATGAAGATTTACTATAATTGTTTTATTACGGATTCCGGCTGTTCCGCGATCCAATATTACTTTCTTCGTATATCGGATATTATATGCCCGGATTGCCTCTGGAATCCCCGGAAGTAAACGATCTGCCACTTCCATCAGTGCATCCGGCGCGCAATCTTTTTTCAAATATCCAACCGCACCTGTTGTAATAATCAGCTGTACTGCTTCTGAATCTGCCAGCTGCTTCATTACAGCTGCCACTACTGTTTTGTCTTCCGGAAGCACACCTTCTTTTACTTCAAAGCCGATCTGTTCTAGTGTTGTTTTCAATGCAGCACCTGTCTTGCTGCTTTTTTTCTGTTCATATGCTCTTGTATTTATTGTAAATACTGCTGCCTTCACTTCTTGTGTACCCCTTTCTATTTATATTCCCTGCGTTTGCCATAAAGACAGCTTATATTCTTCTATCCCAAAGCTGTCCTTTACTTTTTATTTTCTAATCTAATATCTTTCTTGCCAATGAATTTGCCTTTTCATAAACTTCTTCTGCCGGACAATCAAGATAAAATTCTCCATCCTGATATAATACTTTACCCGCAACCATTGTCATCTTGACATTCTGCTTGCTTCCTGCATATACAAGATTCTTCTCTGTATTCTGGATTGGCTGCATATTCGGCTGTTTGAGATCAATCATGATCAGATCTGCTTTTTTCCCTTCGCTCAAAGTATCACATTCATTAAGTCCCATGGCATGTGCTCCATTTACCGTAGCCATCTTCAAAACTTCCATTGCCGGTACAGCTTCCGGATCATCACACATGACCTTCTGAAGCCCTGTCACAAGAAACATCTCCCTAAACATATCAAGGCAATTATTACTTGCAGGTCCGTCTGTTCCTATAGCAACCGGGATTCCTTCTTTCAGATAACGATTAATCGGTGCGATACCACTTGCCAGTTTCAAGTTTGACGCCGGGTTTGTTACTACATACATACCACGTTTTTTCAAAATATCATAATCTGCTTCATCCAAATGCACACCATGGAATATGGTTCCTCCATAATTAAACAGTCCCAGTGAATCCATATAGGCAACCGGTGTCATACCACTGTGGGCACGACAACCCTCTACTTCTTTTCTTGTCTCCGAACAATGTACACTGACCGGTGCCTGATATTTATGTGCAAGCTGGGCAATATCCTCCATCAGCTCTTTCTTTGTTGTATACTCTGCATGGAAACCAAGACGATGACTGATCATGCGTGATGGATCTTCATTCAAACGAATATAATCTCTTTCCATGCGCTCTGCTGTTCCGCCAAAATCATTTGTACTATCACAGAATGTATAGCGGAATCCACAATCTCTGGCTGAACGTGCTCCGTCATCTACAAAGAAATACATATCATATGCTGCAGTGATTCCGCTTGTCAGATATTCCATGATTCCTAACTTCGTAAACCAGTATACAGCTTCTCCATCCAGCTTTGCTTCATTTGGAAATACCTGTTTATTCAGCCACTCATCTAATTTCATATCATCAGCATAAGAACGTAAAAATGTCATTGCTGTATGTGTATGTGCATTTTTAAATCCTGGCATGATTAAATTGCCCTTTGCATCAATCTCTTTATCCCAAACGATATCCGTTTCTTTTCCTTTTGGTCCTGCATAAACAATGGTATCCCCCTCAATCCACACTTCCCCCAAAAATGCAGGCTTTCCTTCTTCCATTGTTAAAATTCTTGCATTATATATTCTTGTATTCATCTTCCATCCTCGTCTTTTTCATAATATTTGTCAGTAGTCTCTCAAATTCTTTACCTTTGCAATATCTCATTTTTTATCACTTACGCAGTTATTTTTATTATACTCTTAAATAATAATACAAACAAGACCTCCATTGCTGTCATTTACAATCTTTTGCATCGTATCCTGCAGCTTCACCTGGCTTTCTTCATTAATTTTTACAAGCTTACTCTGAATCCCATCTATCACTAATTCTTCTACGGATTTTCCGAAAATATTTGTTGCCCAGACACCTTCTTCTGTCTGGCTTTCTGCTTTAATATATTGTACCAGATCTTCCGCCTGTTTTTCACTCCCAACAATCGGAGCAATCTCAGTTGCAATATTTGCCCTGATCATATGAATAGAAGGTGCCTCTGAATGGATTTTCACACCAAATTTATTTCCCTGCTTTATGATTGTTGGTTCATCCAACACGATTTCGTCTCGTTTTGGACTGACAACTCCATAACCTTTTCGTTTCACATCCGCAAATGCATCTTTTATCTGAACATATTCTTCTTTCATTGCGGATAAAGATTTTAAAACAGATATCAATTCATATTCTCCCTGGATAGATGTACCCGTCAGTTCACTCAATACTTGATAATAATATTGCATGTCAAACTCTAACTGAACACAGACCTTCCCTGTATCCATCTCGATCTTATCCACCCGAACTTTCTCTATGTAGGGACTGTCTGTTTTTTCTTCTATTAATCCGGCACTTCTGATATCCACAAGTTCATCTAAAATTTTTTTCACTACTTTCAAAAGATCTTGTTTGATTACATGCTCCCTCGACAACATTTCTACCCATTTGGGAATAAAAAATTCAACCTCCGATATTGGAAATTCATATAAAAGCTGTTGAATCATCTGATTAATATCTTCCATTTTTAATTGTTCGCAATTCACAGTAATCACGGTTGTCTTATACTTTTTCTCAAGCTCCTGCTTCAAATTCTGTGCTTCCTCAGAATACGGTTTTTTACAATTTAGTACAATTAAAAATGGTTTTCCTATACTTTTCAATTCTTGTATCGTCTGTTCTTCTGCTGCCACATAATTTTGTCTTGGAATTTCTCCGATACTTCCATCTGTTGTGACAACCAGACCTATCGTTGAATGATCGCGTATCACTTTCTGCGTCCCTATTGCTGCTGCTTTTGTAAACGGAATTTCTGTATCAAACCATGGTGTCTTCACCTGTCGTTCAACATCATGTTCAATATGTCCGATTGCTCCATCTACCATAAATCCAACACAATCAATCAGTCTTACTTTTATATTTACATCCTCTCCCAGCTTTAATTGTGCCGCATCTTTTGGAATAAATTTCGGTTCTGTTGTCATAATCATTGTACCGGATGCCGATTGTGGAAGTTCATCCTGCGTTCTCTTCCTGTCATGCTCATCTGTTATATTAGGAAGCACCAGCAAATCCATAAATCTTTTGATAAATGTCGACTTGCCTGTCCGAACCGGTCCTACTACTCCGATATAAATCTCCCCGTTAGTTCTTGTCTGCATATCTTTGTATAACTGAAATGAATCCATAAAAATACCCCCTTGTTCTGCTGATACCAATGTATGCAGACCAAGAGGGGTTTATACGTTTGTTTTCTTTTAATCCAAACTCAATATTCTATTATACTTCATCCGGCCATGGCAGTGATGCATGTTCGTTTTTAGATTCTCTGAGCATCAACTCATTTACTGCATCACGCGCTTTCTTACCTTCAAACAAAATCTGATTGACCGCTGTTACGATTGGCATAGATACATCATATTTTTCTGCAAGCCTTGCTGCTGCTTTTGCAGAATAAACGCCTTCTACTACCATTTGAACTTCATCCATTGCCTCTTGCATGGATTTTCCCTGTCCCATAAGATATCCGGCTTTACGGTTACGGCTGTGTACACTTGCACAGGTTACAATTAAATCTCCAATTCCTGTAAGCCCTGTAAATGTTTCCAGTTTTCCACCCATCTTCATACCAAGTCTTGCAATCTCTGCGATTCCACGTGTGATAAGTGCGGCTTTTGTATTGTCTCCATAACCCAGTCCGTCAGCCATGCCGGCTGCCAGTGCAATTACATTCTTAAGTGAACCGCCAAGCTCGATTCCTAAAATATCCGGGCTGATATAAACACGAAATACCGGACTGATAAAAGCCTTCTGAAGATATTCTGCTGTCTTCTTTGTCTTTGCTCCAATCACGCATGTCGTTGGTAATTTTCTTCCAACTTCCTCTGCATGACTTGGTCCTGAAAGCACTGCCACATCTGCCTGAGGAATCTCTTCCTCTATCTGTTGAGACAATGTCTTCAATGTACTCTCTTCAATACCTTTTGCAACATCTACGATTTTCTGCCCCTCTGCAACATACGGGCACATCTTCTTTGCCGTTGCTCTTGTAAATGGAGATGGTACTGCCAATACAAGAAAATCTTTTCCTTCAATTGCTTCCTGAAGATTTCCTGTGATCACCATCTTATCGGACAACTTCACTCCCGGCAATTTTTTAGCATGTTCACGCTGCTCATTCAACATCTTCACCTCTTCCGGATCGATCGACCAGATTGTCACCTGATGCCCATTGTCATCCAAAAGTACCGATAATGCTGTACCCCAGCTTCCTGCTCCGATTACTCCTACGTTTGCCACATCAAACACCCCTTTCTCTTATTTTTTTGAACCGAATCTATTTTCTGTTCCGGCTATCAGACGTTTGATATTTTCTTTATGTCTAAACCATGCAAGCACCATAATGACACACGCAAGCACATAAGTCTCAATACGATAATTTAAGCTCATTCCAAGACCGCCCATCTCTCCGTAAAGAATGATTTCCATAAAAAATGTCGTTGCCGCCAATAGAGAGCCAAGCGACACATAGCGTGTTAAAATTGATGCGATCAAAAAACATGCCAGTGGAATCGGTACCAAAACCGGATGCGTTGCAACTACCAGTCCTGCCAGTACAGCAATTCCTTTTCCACCTTTAAACTTCAAATAAAACGGGAAATTATGACCCAGGGTTGCACCTACCCCTGCGTACATTGCCAGCATCGGTGCATACGCTGTGTCACGGTAAATATATCGCGTAAGACATATCGCTAATACGCATTTCAGCACATCTCCTGCAAATGTACACAAACCGGCTTTCCATCCCATTACACGAACTGCATTTGTTGAGCCGGCGTTTCCGCTGCCCTGCTGTCTGATATCAATATGATGCAGTTTTCCAACAATATAACCTGTCTGAAACAAGCCAAAAATATATCCAATTACTAAACAGATGATACGTTCCATCTTCTACTGATCCTTTTCCTTTCTCTCTCTGATAAAGAACTTTAATGAAGTTCCTCTGAATCCAAAAGCTTCTCGAATCTTGTTTTCCAAATATCTTGTATATGAAAAATGCATCAGCTGCTTATCATTTACAAAAATTACAAATGATGGTGGTTTAACCGCTACCTGAGTAATATAGTAAAGTTTCAGACGTTTTCCCTTATCTGAAGGTGGCTGCTGCATAGCAACTGCCTCTGTCATGATCTCATTCAAAACTCCTGTCGCAACGCGGAGGGTCTGATTCTCAATAACCATATCGATCATATCATATAATTTATTCAAACGCTGTCCTGTCATAGCAGATACATACATAATTTCTGCATATGGCATGTATGACAATACCTGACGGATCTTATTCTCATATTCACGCATTGTCTTGTCATTTTTCTCAATGGCATCCCATTTATTTACCACAATGATGACACCCTTGCCTCGTTCATGTGCAATTCCGGCAATCTTTGCATCCTGCTCTGTTACACCTTCTGTTGCATCGATCACCATCAAGACCACATCTGCACGCTCCACTGCTGTTACTGTACGGATAATACTGTAACGCTCCAGTTCTTCTTTTATCTTATTCTTACGGCGAAGTCCCGCTGTATCAATAAAAACATATTCCTTGTCATTATGCTTGATTGCTGTGTCAATGGCATCTCTTGTCGTACCTGCAATATTAGATACAATCACGCGGTTCTCTCCCAACAATTTATTAATGATCGAAGATTTTCCTACGTTTGGTTTCCCTACGATGGCAATACGAGGACGTTCATCTTCCTCTTCTTCTCCTGCACCTTCCGGGAAATGTGAAATCACAACATCGAGCATATCTCCCAATCCAAGTCTGGATGCAGCCGAGATTGGAATTGGATCTCCGATTCCAAGATTATAGAACTCGTACACATCTGCCATGTATTTATCAAAATTATCTACTTTATTTACAACAAGTACGATTGGTTTTCCGGAACGACGAAGCATATCTGCAACCTTTGAATCCGAATCCTGAAGTCCTTGTTTTACATCTGTAATAAATACAATCACATCTGCTGTATCAATGGCAATCTGCGCCTGTTCTCTCATCTGTGATAAAATGACATCTCTGCTGTCCGGCTCAATACCGCCTGTATCGATCATTGTAAATTCTTTATCCAACCAGGAAACATCCGCATAAATACGGTCTCTTGTTACTCCCGGTGTATCTTTGACGATGGAGATCATCTCCCCCGCCAGTACGTTAAATAATGTAGACTTTCCTACGTTAGGTCTTCCTACAATTGCTACCACTGGTTTACTCATCTTTGTATCTACCTTTCTTATATTCTCTATTTATCAGTTACTTTTTTATGTGTTTATTTTTCCAATATTGCATCAAGCAAATCTTGTCCGCTTGATTTTACAATATTCAACTTTACTTGTAAAGTTTTCTCTACATCATCTGTCGTATAATCATCCAAAAATACATCCTCATCTATACGCAGCATATTGCATGGGATCAATAATCGATCTCCCTGCATCTGTTCTTTCATCTGGCTCATCAAATCCTGTCCGGTAATCAGTCCGGACACCGTGATTAATTCACCAAAGAAATCATTTCTGATTGGGACAACATTTACATGAACATTCGGGAACTTGTCCTTCATCGCCTGTACAAGACGCAACAGATACGGATAAGCAAGACGCCCCGTTGCCATAGACATCACGCGTTCTTTGTCATCCCCTTCTTCTTTCTCCAGTGCTTCCATGAACTCATCATGGAGCAGTCGAAGCATTCCAACTCCATTCTCAAGCTGAAGATATCCGTCATATTGTTCTTCATCCGGAAGCTCCCGCTCTGCAAGAATATACCATTCATCACTGGCGTGGATAAAATGAATTCCATATTCCGGATAAACCTTCTCTCTCCATTTATAAATAATATCCAACACCTGATTCGCATCTTCCTTTGTAAATGGTTCGAGTGGCTCAAGTCCATCACGGTATTTGCTAAGTCCTACCGGAACGACAGAAACACTTCTTAAAAATGGCAGGTATTTTGTCAGGTCGCGAATACTTCTCTCCAACTCTTCTCCGTCATTAAAGCCCTTACACAGTACAATCTGACCATTCATCTCAATGCCTGCCTGATATAAAATATCAACCTTCTTTAAAGCATCTCCTGCAAAACGATTGTGCAGCATCCTGCATCTAAGTTCCGGGTTGGTCGTCTGAAAGGAAATATTGATTGGCTCCAGATGGTACTTCACAATTCTTTGCATATCATGCTCGCTCATATTTGTAAGTGTCACATAATTTCCCTGCAAAAACGAGAGTCTGGAATCATCATCTTTAAAATAAAGCGTCTCTCTCATTCCCGGAGGCATCTGATCGATAAAGCAGAAAATGCATTTATTATGACAGGAACGATATTCATCCATCAGTCCCTGTTCAAAATCCATTCCCAAATCTTCCAATTCTTCTTTTTCAATCTCTAATTCCCATTGTTCTCCATTTTCCTTCTCTATAAGCAGAACAACAAGCTCATCTTCCATGTAATAGCGATAATCAAAAATGTCTTCGATTTCATTTCCATTCATCGTCAACAATCTATCCCCTGGTTCGATTCCCATCTCTTCAGCAATACTGCCAGGGTGCACTGTGCTGATGACATGTTTATGTTTCATATAATTAAACCTCTTTCATATCGACATAATCTCCGCAATATACCATGTTATTTTAACATAATCCGCAAATTTAGTAAAGATAAGGTTGAGTCACTTGAATTTCTATATAAAAAATGATATAACGATATTGTATCTGTGTATGATGACGTATTCATACACCGCACAATCACGAAAATAATACTTAGGAGAAAATCATGTCAAACAATATTGAAGCATTGGAAAAAACACTTCCTGCTGCACCGATGAAGCTGGTTGCAATGGAAAGCTGTAAGGACCTTGGTCAGAAGGTCAATGACTATCTTGTATCTTTTCGAAAGGACACCATTAACGAGATCACAAACTCTCCACTCTATGCAAATTACAAATCAAACAGCTATCTTGTAGATTGTAGTTGTCCACGTTTCGGAAGCGGAGAAGCGAAAGGTATTTTAAAAGAAACCATCCGCGGAACGGATCTGTTTATCATGACTGATGTCTGCAACTACAGCCTGACTTATTCTGTAAATGGACATCTCAATCACATGTCTCCAGATGATCACTATCAGAATCTGAAACGTATCATCTCTGCCGCAACCGGAAAGGCACATCGTATCAACGTTATCATGCCATTCCTTTACGAAAGCCGTCAGCACAAACGTACCAAGAGAGAATCTCTGGACTGTGCACTTGCATTAGAAGAATTAACTGCAATGGGTGTTGAAAACATCATCACTTTTGATGCACATGACCCACGAGTACAGAATGCGATTCCTTTGAGCGGATTCGATAGTTTTGATCCTCCGTATCAGTTTATGAAAGCACTTTTCAAAGCAGTTCCTGATCTTATTGTCGACAAAGAACATCTGATGATCATCAGCCCGGATGAAGGTGCTATGCATCGTGCTGTATACTTTTCAAATGTCCTTGGCGTAGATATGGGTATGTTCTATAAACGTCGTGACTACTCTACTATTGTAAATGGTAAGAATCCAATCGTTGCCCACGAATTTTTGGGAGACGATGTGACAGGAAAAGATGTCATCATCGTAGACGATATGATTTCTTCCGGAGAAAGTATGCTTGATGTTGCAAAGAAATTAAAAGAACGTGGTGCCGGACGTGTATTTGTATGTACAACATTTGGTCTGTTCACAGAAGGATTTGATAAATTTGATGATTATTATGAAAAAGGATATATCACCAAAGTAATCACAACCAACTTAACTTATCTGCCTTCTATTGTAAATGAAAAGCCATATTTCGTAACTGCAGATATGAGTAAATTCCTGGCATTGATCATTGATTCATTGAATCATGATGTTACAATCGGCAACGTACTGAATCCAACAGACAAAATCCATACTTTATTAGAAAAACACAATATCAAACGATAAAAGCAAAAAAAGAAAAGGTTTCCGGACCTTTTCTTTTTTTGCTTTTTATTATCACTAATACAATTTCGCACTAATTGTTTTTGGTTTCAATCCATTTTCTTCAAGTGCTGCAAGTATCTGATGCTTATGCTCTGTTCCAAACGCTTCCATCGTAATTCTAAGCTCTACTGCCGCATTTCTATTTGTACTTACAAACTGATTGTGCTCAAGTTTGATAATATTACCTTTTTGTTCTGCGATAACAGATGCAACTCTCTGCAACTCACCCGGCTTATCCGGAAGTAATACAGATACTGAGAAAATACGATCTCTCTGGATCAATCCATGCTGTACAATAGATGACATTGTAATCACATCCATGTTACCGCCACTTAAGATACATACAACCTTTTTGCCTTTGCAATCAAGCTGTTTCAATGCTGCGACACTCAAAAGGCCAGAATTTTCGACGATCATCTTGTGATTTTCTACGATATCCAAAAATGCACCAATTAACTCATCATCTTCTACCAGCAATACTTCATCAACATTCTCTCGTACATATGGCAGATTCTGATGTCCTACCGCTTTTACTGCTGTACCATCTGCAATTGTATTCGCACTGTCAAGTTCTACTACTTCTCCGGCTTTTAACGCTGCTGTCATACTTGCTGCTCCGGCTGGTTCTACACCAATGACTTTAATCTTTGGATTGAGCATCTTCGCAAGTGTAGATACACCTGTGATCAATCCGCCTCCACCGATCGGTGCAAGAATATAATCTACAGTAGGCAGTTCCTGAATAATCTCCATAGCAATTGTTCCCTGTCCGGTTGCAACGTCCAGATCATCAAATGGATGCACAAATGTATACCCATGTTCTTCTGCAAGTTTATATGCATACTCACATGCATCGTCATATACATCTCCGTGAAGAATTACTTCCGCACCATAGCTCTTTGTACGATTCACCTTGATAAGTGGTGTTACTGTAGGCATAACAATCGTCGCCTTACATCCATATGCCTTTGCTGCATATGCAACTCCCTGTGCATGGTTTCCCGCAGATGCTGTAATCAGACCTTTTGCACGTTCTTCTTCTGACAATGTACTGATCTTGTAATAAGCTCCACGTAATTTGTATGCTCCTGTATGCTGCATATTTTCTGGTTTTAAATACACCTTTGCCCCTGTCTGCTGACTTAAATAATCACTCTTTATCAATTTTGTCGGGTTTGTAACTCGTGTAACTATTTCACTTGCTTCCTCGAACTTCTCTAATGTTAATTCATTCATCCTGCTCACCTTTTTTCTTTGTGTTTTGACTTCTATTTCAGCTTTTTCTAAAAAACTTTATCCGTTTCTTATGTTATATCATAAGAACTCTCGAGTTCGATGTCAATTATTTTTTATATAATATACAAAAAAATGTATGTTTATTCGTTGTTACTCTTCATCTTCTGTATATTCTTTTTTGTCATTTGTATAAAATAATGCATTTACAAATTCATCTGCATTAAATTTCTGCAAATCATCAATCGACTCTCCGACGCCGATATATTTCACCGGAATACCAAGCTCTGACTGGATTGCAACTGCTATTCCGCCTTTTGCTGTTCCGTCCATCTTCGTTAATACAACACCTGTAATATCTGTAACTTCATTAAACTCTTTTGCCTGAGCTAATGCATTCTGCCCTGTTGTAGCATCCAGAACAACCAATGTCTCACGATACGCATCCGGGTATTCTCTATCTATCACACGATTGATTTTTTTCAATTCTTCCATCAGATTCTTTTTGTTATGAAGACGTCCTGCTGTATCACAAAGCAAAATATCTGCTTTTCTTGCTTTTGCCGCTGCTACTGCATCATAGACAACTGCTGCCGGATCAGACCCTTCCTGTCCACCAATCATCTCTACCTGTGCACGATTTGCCCATTCCTTAAGCTGTTCTCCTGCTGCAGCACGGAATGTATCTGCCGCACCAAGGATTACTTTCTTCCCTTGTGCATGGAATTTTCCTGCCAGCTTTCCAATCGTCGTAGTTTTACCTACTCCATTGACTCCGATTACAAATACTACAGACTGGCGGTTTTCAAATTCATAAGCTGTCTCGCCTACATCCATCTGTTGTTTTATGCTATCGATCAATAATTCTCTACATTCGATAGGTTCTTTGATATGCTGTTCTTTTACCTTCTCTTTGAGATCTTCTATAATCTCCATTGTTGTGTGTACACCGAGGTCTCCCATGATCAATGTTTCTTCTAATTCCTCATAGAAATCATCATCAATATGAGAAAAACCATGAAAAATACTGTCCATTCCGGACACAATATTATCTCTTGTTTTTGTCAGACCTGATACCAGTCTGCTAAAAAAACCTTTTTTCTCTCCCATTTTTTCTCTCCTTTTGTAATTGCTTATCTGCCCGCAATTATGCTTTTCTTTCTTTTTCTAACTGCTCCTCTACCAAATCAACAGAAACCAATGTAGAAATACCTTTCTCCTGCATTGTAATACCATACAGACGGTCTGCCGCCGCCATGGTTCCTCGTCGATGCGTGATTACAATAAACTGTGTATGTTTTGTCAGCTTATGTAAATATTGTGCATATCGGTCTACGTTGCTATCGTCAAGTGCTGCCTCAATCTCATCCAGAAGACAGAACGGTGAAGGCTTCAAATTCTGGATCGCAAACAATAAGGAAATTGCAGTCAACGCTTTCTCTCCACCTGATAACTGCATCATATTCTGTAATTTCTTGCCAGGTGGCTGAGCAATGATTCGGATTCCGGCTTCAAGTACATCTTCATCTTCCATAAGCTCCAATGTACCTTTTCCACCTCCAAAAAGCTGTTTAAACACACTGTCAAATTCTGTTCTGATACGTGCGAACTGTTCCTGGAACTGTTGTCTCATGGCTATATCAAGTTCCTCGATAATTTTCACAAGAGATGCCTCTGCCTCTACCAGATCATCATGCTGCGTTTTCAAAAATTCATATCGCTCTGACACACTCTTATATTCTTCAATCGCATTGACATTTACATTTCCAAGATTTTTAATCTCATTCTTCAACCCTTGGATTGCCTGTTTCATATAAGCCAGATCTGTCATATTCTCGTCACGAAGCTCCAGCGCACGATTATATGTCAGCTCATATTCTTCCCACATATAATTAATCTGCTTATCAGAAGCCTCTTCATACGACTCTTTTCGACTGTTCAGACGGAAACATTCTTTGTCAAGATCTGACATGTGTTTTGACAATGCTTCTCTTTTTTCCAAAAAGCTTTTATTTTTATTGCTCAGTTCTTCTCTCTGTTTTGTTTTTTCTTCAATTTCTTTCTGGATTTCCTCAAATAAATCTTTTGACTCTTCAATCGTTCTCTGCAAATCTGAAATTTCTTCTTCTTTTGCCTGAATTTCTTCCACTGCATTTCCTTTATTCAGTTTCAACTCTTCCAGTTCCTCTTCAAACTGTTTTATCTCTTCCTGAATACGATTGATATTTTCCTGTACAAATGCTTCTTTTTGCTCCAAGCCTGCAAAATTAAGATGTACTTTTTCTGAAAGATGCTGCTGTTCACTTTCTTTTACCTTATCGGTCTCTAAAGTCTGCTGCATCATATCAATCTTCTCATTCAACTCTTTTTCCAGATTTTCAGATGTCTCTAATTCCATCTGTATAGACTCCTCGTTGTCACGAATTTCTTCCAGTTCTTTTTCAATATCACCTAATTCTGACTGATAACGCTGTTGTCTTTGGAATAGCTCTCTCTGATTTTCCTGCACCTGTTCCATATTCATCTTAAGTGTATTTTCAACTACAGATGCCTCCTGAACATTCTGCTTCAAAGAATCAATCTTTTCATAACATGCTGCACGCTTCTGTCTTATTCCAGCCACCGATTCTTCGATTTCCTGAATCTTGTCTTTTATCACAACAATATGTTTTTCAAATTCTTCAATCTCACGGCGTCTGCTTAAGAGATTACTTGAATTTTTGAATGCACCACCAGTCATAGAACCGCCTGGATTGATTAAATCTCCTTCCAATGTCACAAGTCGAAGCGACTGTCTGTATTTTTTCGCAATCGCAATTCCATGGTCGATATGATCTACCACAACTGTTTTTCCAAGTAGCTGATCTGCAAGAATCTGGTATTTTTTCTCAACATGGACCAGCGTATTTGCCAAGCCAATCACACCCGGTTCTCTCAAAGCTTCTTCATTTCGGATTCCATTTCCTCCATGCATACTTGTTAACGGGAGAAATGTTGCTCTTCCAAATTTATTTTTCTTTAAAAATTGAATCATCCGTTTTGCAGTTTCTTCATTATCTGTTACGATATTCTGTATACTTCCACCAAGTGCAGTCTCAACAGCGATCTCATATTCCTTATCTACTTTGACGATATCTGCTACCACACCCAACAATCCCGGCTCATGGTCTCGATTGTTCATCACACGCTTGATGCTGTTGCCATATCCGTCATAACGCTCTGTCATATTTTTTAATGATTCCAATCTGGAAACTTCTCTGTGATAATTTGACTGCTCTGTACGTAATTCCTGCTCTACTTTTGATATTTCATTTTGATAAGCTAAAATCTGCTCTTCCTGCTCTTGCATCGCATGATTATAGCCTGCTATCTCTGCTTGAACCTTCTTTCTTTGTTCTGCATAATCCGAAAGTACTGCATTCTTCTGTGCCCCTTGACTTGCAATCTCAAGGATTACTTTATTCAAAGAAGCTCTTCTTGTTGTAATCTGGCTTTTTGTTGTTGTAAAATGCTGAATCTGTGCTTTTGTAGATGCACGATTATTCAAAAGCTCCATGATTTCCTGTTTATGCTGCTCAATCTCATCTGTCGCACGGGCAATCTTTGTTTGAATATCTGTTAATTTCTGCTGTGCATCGTTGTTTTGAACAGACTCTTGCTGTAATTCCTGACGAATCTTATGACGTTCACTCTCCAGAGCTTCCTTTTGTTCTTGTCTGGACTCAATTTCTTTGAAAATCGTATTTAAACGATTTTCATAGTGTTCATCATTCATACGGACTGTATTGATCTGCTCCTTCAGAACATTGATCTGACCTTCAAGCTGCTGCTTCAATAAATTCGTTTCATTTAATTGTGTTTTTGACGTTTCCAATGCTGCATCAATGATATCAACCTGCTCTTCAACAGACTCGTATTCCGCCTTCATTTTTTCGTAATTGCCTTCAGCCTGTTCCAGTTCTTCCTCTGCAATTTTTAACTGTCCTTCAATCTGGCTCAATTGCTCTTTAATCCGTTCTGTCTCCAGAAGGAACATATTGATATCCAATGTTTTCAGAGCTTCTTTTTTCTTCAAATACTCTCTCGCAGTCTGAGACTGACGTTCCAATGGTCCAATCTGCTTTTCAAGCTCGGAAAGAATATCATTAACACGAGTCAAATTCATTCTTTCCTCTTCCAGTTTTTTTAATGACAGATTCTTACGACGTTTAAATTTTACGATTCCGGCAGCTTCGTCAAACAGTTCTCGACGTTCTTCCGGCTTACCGCTCAATATCTTATCAATCTGTCCCTGCCCGATAATGGAGTATCCTTCTTTACCGATACCTGTATCATAGAACATCTCATTAATATCCTTCAATCGGCACGATGCCCCATTGATTAGATATTCACTCTCCCCAGAACGATATAATTTTCTCGTTACTGTAACTTCTTCATAATCAACCGGAAGTTTATGGTCTTCATTATTAAGCGTAATTGCAACTGAGGCATAACTAAGCGGTTTGCGATTCTCTGTTCCTGAAAAAATTACATCCTGCATCGAACCGCCTCGAAGCTGTTTTGCTCTCTGTTCACCTAAAACCCATCTGACTGCATCTGCGACATTACTTTTTCCACTTCCGTTCGGTCCTACAATTCCCGTGATTCCTTCGTGAAAATCAAATTTTATCTTGTTCGCAAATGACTTAAACCCTTGTACTTCAATGCTTTTTAAATACATATATCACCTGTTCCATTATTTCTTTTTCAGCGCTAGAATTGCCTGATATGCGGCCTGCTGCTCCGCTGCTTTTTTTGTACGTCCTTTTCCGGTTCCATAATCCACATCGCCGATAAAAACTTCCACATAAAATGCCTTATTGTGATCCGGTCCTTCTTCTTTCAATAACTGGTACGTAATTGGCTTGTTGATATCTGCCTGTACGATTTCCTGCAAAATAGTCTTGCTATCAAAAAAGAGCTTTTTATTCTCTAAATCAGATAAAATAAATTTGTGAATAAACTCTTTTGCATTAGCAAAACCACCGTCCAGATAAATAGCTCCGATCAATGCTTCCATTGCATCTGAAGTAACAGATTCGCGTGTTCTGCCGCCTGTCGCTTCTTCTCCTTTTCCAAGCAGGAGATAACTTCCAAGTTCAATATCTCTTGCACAAAATGCCAGCGATGGCTCACATACCATACTTGCTCTCGTTTTTGTCAGTTTTCCTTCCGGTTCCTTTGGATTTTCCAAAAATAAAAACTCACTGGATACCAGCTCCAAAACAGCATCTCCCAAAAATTCCAGCCTTTCATTACACTGATATTTTGGCAAATGTTTTTCATTTGTATAAGAGCTATGCATCAAAGCATGCTTTAACAGAGAAAAATCCTGAAATTTATAACCGATTCGTTTCTCTAATTCTTTTAATTTATCTTCCATTGATTTCTCCTTATTGTAACCTCAAGGTCATTATTTATAAAGCAGAAAAGCCCCTTACGGGCTTTTCTATATCTTTGTATTGATTACTTATGCATTCTTTTTACTTTTAATCTGATCTACTGCATCCTGCACTGTTGAAATCTGCTCTACTGCATCATCCGGAATCTCAATATCAAATTCCTCTTCTAATTTCAACACAATCTGAATCACATCCAAAGAATCTGCTGCCAGATCCTCAACAAATCTGCTTTCCGGTTTTACATCTTCTACATTTAAATTCATCTCTTCTGCAATGATTTTCTGTATTTTTTCAAATTCCATCGTCTTAATCCTCTCTTCTTTTAATCTTCTTTTTTTGTTTCTTCCTGTGCTTTTTCTAACTGAATTGCTTCCTCAATCTTAGCACTGATTGCCTGCTCCTTAAATGTTACACACTGAATGATAGAATTACAGACTTCTGTTGCCTTTGAACTTCCATGTGTTTTAACAACCAGCCCTTTCAGACCTAACATTGGTGCTCCGCCATATGCAGTTGCATCAAATGACTTGAGTGTTGTCTTTAATGCTGGTTTTACAAGCAGTCCGCCAATCTTGCTTTTTAAAGTTGACATCATACCTTTCTTCACTTCACTTAACAAAGTACCTGCAACACCTTCATAAAGCTTTAAGATAACGTTTCCAACAAAAGCTTCACATACAATAACATCTGCTGCTCCGGATGGAATATCCCTCGCCTCCACACTACCGATAAAGTTAATATCTTTGCATGCTTTTAAAAGTGGAAATGTCTCTTTCACTAAAGCATTCCCTTTTTCTTCTTCTGCACCGATATTCACAATACCTACTGTTGGATTCTTCTTTCCAATAACATGTTCCATATAAATAGAACCCATCTTAGCAAATTGGACAAGATGAGAAGGTCTTGCATCTACATTGGCTCCACAATCAATCAGTAATGATACTCCTTTTGCAGTCGGAATCAATGGTGCCAAAGGTGTACGTTCTACTCCCTTTATCTTGCCTACCAATATCTGACCACCGACAAGAACTGCCCCTGAATTACCTGCTGATACTACTGCATCAGCTTTTTTATCATGTACCAGTTTCATCGCAACTGACATGGATGAATCTTTCTTTCTTCTAATTGCAAGAACCGGTGGCTCTGCCATCTCGATTTCTTCTGTAGCATTGACAATCTCTAACTGTTCTTTTGGATATTCATATGCTTTCAATGTATCTTTCAGTATCTCTTCTTTTCCAACCAACAGAACTTTTATGTCTTTTCGCTGTTTTATTGCATTTACCGCTCCCTTTACAATCTCCTGCGGTGCATTATCTCCACCCATTGCATCAAGAGCAACTATTGTAGTCTCGGACATATTTTTTCCTCCTTACATAACTGTTTATAATTCTATCAAAAAAATGAAAAAAAAACAAGGACTTGATGTTACTCAAATCCTTGTCATTATCCATTTCTAATTAGTCAACTGAAATGATTTCTTTTTTGTTGTAGCTACCACAAGCCTTACATACTCTGTGAGGCATCATAAGTTCTCCACACTTGCTGCATTTAACAAGGTTTGGAGCGCTCATTTTCCAGTTAGCTCTTCTCTTATCTCTTCTTGCTTTAGAAGATTTATTCTTTGGACAGATAGACATAGGTTACACCTCCTTAAAATTCTTAAACAGATCACGGACAACTGACATTCTTGGATCAAGACTCGTGTCTTCACAGTCACAAGTACCCTTATTTAGGTTCTGACCACAAACGTTACAAATGCCCTTACAGTCTTCCCTGCAAAGAACTTTCGTCGGCCATCCTATTAGTATCTCGTTATAGAGCATTTTGTCCACGTCAAGATAATATCCGTCAATATAATTTGATTCATCGAATCCTTCTTCCAGTTCCGCATCGGATTGCGCGAGATCGACATGCTTCTCCACATCCAGCACAATCTCCTGCTCCACATCTTCCAGACAACGATCGCATGGAATCAAAACACAAATCTTTGATTTAGCTTGAATCCGATATTCTCGCTTCTTCATATGTGAAACTGTAATCATTACCGGATCTTTTTGAACAATAGAATAAGTTCCTGCTCTTGTCTGAAACTCTTCCATATCCAATTGTACGGTCTCATTAATCGTTTGATGACGGTCTGATAACACGTCTGATAGGTTTAACAGCATAGTTCTACTCCTATTCACACAAAGACTATTATATCATGTAAAAAGTATTTGTCAATCATTTTTTTATTTTTTTGAAATTTTGATTTTTCGAAAAGAGAAAATCCCGGGATACTGTTCACTCCCATATCAATCACACCAAAACAAAAAATCCACCAAACCTTTTGTCGTATGCATGGCAACAACAGGGACGGGGAAAAGTGGTTTTAAAAAGCCACTTTTCTCCGTCCCTGACTGGCTTTGAAATTATTTCAACAATGCAACTGTTTCTCTAGCGATTGCAAGCTCTTCGTTTGTAGGAATTACCAATACATTAACTTTTGAACCTGGTTTAGAAATCATAATTTCCTGACCTCTTGTATTGTTAGCTTCCTCATCAATCTCAATTCCAAGATATCCAAGATATCCAAGAACCAATTCACGAACGCCGTGGTCGTTCTCTCCGATACCTGCTGTAAATACGATATTATCTACACCATTCATTGCTGCTACGTATGCTCCAACGTATTTTGCAACACGATAAGCAAATACTTCCAGAGCAACTTTAGCTTTCTCATTTCCTGCATCTGCTGCATCCCACAGATCACGGAAATCACTTGAAAGGTTTCCTGATAATCCGTAAACACCTGATTTTTTATTTACAACATCCATCAATCCATCAATATCAAGATTCTCTTTCTTAGCGATAAACTCTAAGATAGCTGGATCAATGTCTCCTGAACGTGTTCCCATTACAAGACCTTCCAATGGAGTAAGTCCCATAGATGTATCAATTGATTTACCATTCAGAACAGCTGATACACTTGATCCATTTCCAAGGTGGCACACGATTGTCTTTGTCTGATCATATGGAACTCCAAGAATCTCAGCTGCTCTCTTAGATACAAAGCTGTGGCTTGTTCCGTGGAAACCATAACGTCTTACTTTGTATTTCTCATAGTACTCATATGGAAGTCCATACATATATGCTTTCTGTGGCATTGTCTGATGGAAAGCTGTATCAAATACTCCTACCATCGGTGTTCCTGGCATCAGTTTCTCGCATGCTGCGATACCGATCAGGTTTGCAGGGTTGTGAAGTGGTGCAAGTTCGTTACACTCTTCTACTGCTTTTTTCATCTCTTCTGTAATAATTGCAGATGAAGCAAATTTTTCTCCACCATGCACAACACGATGTCCTACTGCACCGATTTCATCCAGGCTCTTAACAACTCCTGTTTTCTCGTTTGTCAATGCATTGATTACATACTGGATTGCTTCTTCATGTGTAGGCATTGCAAGATCTGTTTTTTCTTTTTCTCCGCCAGCTGGCTGATATGTCAGTCTTCCGTCGATTCCGATTCTTTCGCAAAGTCCTTTTGCAAGAACTTCCTCTGTGTCAGAGTTGATTAACTGGAATTTCAAAGATGAACTTCCACAGTTGATTACTAATACGTTCATAATATCCTCCTTATGCTTGAGCCTGTACAGCTGTAATAGCGATAACGCCTTCAATATCTTCTGCACTACATCCACGAGACAAATCGTTAACCGGTGCTGCAATTCCCTGTGTCAGAGGGCCATAAGCTTCTGCTTTAGCAAGTCTCTGAACAAGTTTATATCCGATATTTCCTGCATCAAGATCTGGGAAAATCAAAACATTAGCATGTCCTGCAACCGGGCTTCCTGGTGCTTTAGACTCTCCTACTGAAGGTACAATTGCTGCATCAAGCTGCAATTCTCCATCCAGACGTACATTTGGATTCAATTCTTTTGCAATTTTTGTTGCCTCTACAACTTTGTCTACATCTGCATGTTTTGCACTTCCCTTTGTAGAATGTGAAAGCATAGCAACGACTGGCTCTTCACCTGTTAACAGCTTGAACGATTCTGCTGAAGATAATGCAATATTTGCAAGTTTCTCTGGATCCGGATTCTGTTCAAGTCCTGAATCTCCAAAGATAAATGTTCCGTTTGCTCCCATATCACAATCTGGAACTACCATTACGAAGAATGCTGAAACCAGTTTTGTACCTGGTTTTGTCTTTAAGATCTGCAGGCATGGACGAAGTGTGTCTGCTGTTGAGTGGCATGCTCCTGATACCATTCCGTCAGCGTCTCCCATTTTTACCATCATTACGCCATAATATAAATAGTTATTTAACAGCAATTCTCTTGCCTGTTCTTCTGTCATACCTTTTTTCTGTCTTAATTCGACTAATTTTGCTATGTATGCTTCTGTCTTATCGTTTGTAGCAGGATCTACAATCTGAGCTCCTGTAAGATCGTATCCAGCACCAACCTTCTCAATCTGTTCTTTGCTACCAACGAGAATCAGTTTTGCTGTTCCTTCTTTTAAAACTGCCTCTGCTGCTTTGTAAGTTCTTTCGTCTTCTGTCTCAGGAAGAACAATTGTTTTAATATCAGATTTTGCTCTTGCTTTGATTTCATCAATAAATCCCATGATTTAAAGCCACCTTTCATTTTTCTCACTGCCCCCATTATACCTCAAAGATTTTAGGGAAACAAGGGGATTCTATGTGCATTTTTTAGTACAATATGTCTTTTTTTCGTTATTTTTTTATCTATCTTGTACTTTTTTAGAAACAATTGTATTTTTCAATTTTAAAAGCTGATAAAAAAAGAAGCGGTTATTTTTCAAACCACTCCGTTTACTCTTATTTTTATAATTTAAAAAATGCCGTAATAATCGCAAAATACATCAAAATTGTACAGGTATCCATAATCGTTGAAATCAATGGTGCTGCCATCAATGCCGGATCAAGTCCTATCTTCTTTGCAAACAAAGGCAATGTACATCCTATACACTTTGCCATACAAACAATCGCGATCATCGTAATTCCAATCGCAATTGCAAGCATTATATCCTGGTCATACATAATATAAACCCGGATTCCATTTACAACTGCCAGCATTAATCCTACCAATATAGCAATTCGTATTTCCTTAAATACAACTTTGAAAAACTCTTTAAATTCAATCTCCCCGACAGCTATCCCACGAATCACCATCGTCGAACTCTGCGAGCCACAATTACCGCTGGTTCCCATCAGCATCGGAATAAATGTAATCAAAATTGGCATGACCGCCATCGCCGACTCATAATGAGCCAGTATTTCTCCACTGACCGTTGCAGACAACATCAACAACATCAGCCAGAGTGCTCTGTTCTTCGCATGTTGAAAAACAGATGTACCAAAATAAGAATCTTCATTTGGTGTGACACCGGCCATGATGCTGATATCTTCCGTCGCTTCATCCTGCAACACCGTCATTGCATCATCTACTGTTACAATTCCAACCAGACAATTCTCATGATCGATGATTGGAATCGCTACCAGACTATATTTTTCAATCATGGCTGCCACCTTTTCCTGATCGTCTAGTGTCCTTGCACACAATACATTCTCATCCATAATTTCTTCAATCAGTCTGGATTCTCCTACTGTCAGAAGATCTTTTACATCAACAGAACCAATCAGCTTTTTCTTCTCCGTCACATAGCAAGTATAAATCGTTTCTTTATTAATACCAACCTGACGAATTTTTAAAATAGCCTCTTCTACGGTCATTTCTTTTCGCAGACTGATATACTCAATATTCATAATGCTTCCCGCACTGTCTTCAGGATACTGTAAAAGTGCATTGATCTTCTTTCGTGTCTCTTCATCAGTCGCCTTCAAAAGACGATCAACTACATTCGCCGGCATCTCTTCCACGACATCAACCGTATCATCCACATACATCTCTTCCATGACTTCTTCCAGCTCAGAATCCGTCAATGCATTGATCAGATCTTCGCGCATGTCACTGTTCATGTCTGTAAATACTTCTGCCGCCTCTTCCTTCGCCAGCAAACGGAACATCAAAACTCTCTGACGTTCTCCCACTTCTTCCATTACTTCAACGATATCAACAGGATGCATGTTTTCTAACTTTTCTTTTAGCTTTTTAAATTCTCTTGCATCTAATAATTCCAGCAATATTTCACTATTTAATTCTTCCATTGCATCCACCCTCTTTCATCAGACATCTTTATATAGTATAATAGTTTATATCAACATATACAAGGAGCAAAATGTTAAAAACATGAAAATCGTAGGATTAATCACGGAATACAACCCTTTTCACAATGGACACAAATATCATATTGAACAGGCAAAAAAATTAACCGGAGCGGATGCTGCCATCGTTGTTATGAGTGGGGACTATGTACAAAGAGGCATGCCTGCCATTATGCCCAAACGTTTGAGGGCAGAGATGGCGTTGAACTGTGGAGCAGCCGCAGTCTTTGAACTTCCCGTCTGCTATTCTACCGACAGTGCGGAACTATTTGCCCTCGGTGCGGTATCATTATTAGACAAGCTCGGAATCGTTGATTATCTTTGTTTCGGAAGTGAGTGCAATGATTTACAGGGACTCCAGGCAATTGCTGATATTTTATGCGAAGAACCGACAGAATACAAACAGCTTTTACAAGAAGCCCTGCGAAGCGGACTTTCTTTTCCTGCCGCAAGGCAAGAAGCACTTGGTACCATTATGAAAACTGCCGATTCTTCTTTTTTATTAAACGATCCAAATAATATTCTTGGTGTAGAATACTTAAAAGCACTCCGACGTATAAACAGCAACATAAAACCTTGCACAATCAAACGGCAGGATTCTCATTACCATGACCGGACACTGCGCACAACATACAGTTCTGCTTCTGCGATCCGTTCACTTTTTGCGTATTCCGATTCCTCCGACACTGCATCAGAAGGTTTTCACAAGCGTGGAAACACACGTTTTTCCGGCATCTCAGGTGAATTGGCAAAACAAGTTCCATCCTCTTGTTTTAAATTATTAGAAGAAAACCATCAGGTTCTTTATCCAATCTCAGAACAGGATTTTTCACTTCTTCTAAAATATAAGCTATTAAACAAAACTCCCGAAAAGCTCATTCGGTATGCAGATGTTTCTGAAGAATTGGCTAATCGTATTTATGCAAATCTGAATAACTTTTTTGATTATCGTCAATTCTGCGAATTGTTAAAAACAAAAGAAGTAACACAGACGAGAATCAATCGTGCACTATTGCATATTATGCTCGGTATTAAAAAGAAAGATCAGGAAACTTATTTAACTGATGGATATCATTACTACGCACATTTGCTTGGTTTCAGAAAAGATTGTGAAAAAGTAATTTCTGCAATCTCTAAAACCGGAACGCTTCCTTTATTAACAAAGCTATACAAACAAGACAAGCTTTCAGATGCTGGCCAACGTATGCTAAATCAAGATATTTTAGCTTCAAATTTGTATAATTCTGTAATTACTGAAAAATTTCGGACTCCATTTAAAAACGAGTATAACCACGGCATTTTAAAATTATAATTTTTCATAAATTCAAAGCCAAAAAGCTATTGTTTGAATTTCCTCAAACAATAGCTTTCTTATTATCGTATATATACTTTTTTAATTTTACAAGCTTACTTTCTTCGTACATGTTATTGCAAGTGAACCTGGTCCGATATGACATGCCACACTCAATGATAATGGTGCACTTATCAGTTCATACTGTGGAAATTTTTTCTGAATTTCTTCTTTCCATTCCTGCGCTGCTTCTTCATTTCCTGTATACGCCATACCAAGAATCAATTGATCTTCTTTTCCTTTAAAGCGCTCTTCGATATCATGTTCAATTGCTTTTAGCATTGTACGTTTTGCAGCTTTCAACCCTCGCACTTTTGAAAATGCGTCTAACTTATCACCTTGGACTGTCAGTACCGGTTTCAGATTTAACACTGTTCCAAGTGCCGCAGCCGCAGCTGTGATTCTTCCACCCTTTTTTAGATATTTCAAAGTATCTACAGTAATATAAATTGTTGACTCATACTTTTCTTTTTCAAGAATTTCTTTGATTTCTTTTGCTGATTTACCTGCATCACGCAATACCAATGCATCCTTGACCGACTGCTCTTGTGTCACTGAAATGCGCTGATTGTTTACAACCTGTACTTTTTCATCGTATTCCATAGACAAAGAAATTGCATTTTCACAAGTGCTGCTTAGCCCACTCGACATCGGGATATGTACAATCTCATCATATTCTTTCAGTAGTTTTTCCCACAGATCCATCACATCTCCGGGAGATGGCTGCGAAGTAGATATCTCCGCATCCTCTCCTAATTTCTGATAGAATTCTTCCTGTGAAAGTGAGATATCTTCAAAAAACAATTCTCCATTAATATAGAATGGCATTGGAATAACATATACTCCCAATTCTTCCCCCATCGCCTGTGTAATTCCACTATTACTGTCTGTTACTATTGCAATTTTACTCATCTTTAATTAGTTCCCCTATTTGTTTTCCAACCTGTGCCCGACAAATGTCTTTTCACACAGAATAAACTTCTTTATTAGTTCTTAAAGCTATGAATTGGAGCTGGGATTCTTCCCTTACGACTGATAAATGCCTCGCATCCAAATTCGTTGATTGGCATGATTGGTGCATAACCAAGTAATCCACCAAACTCTGCTACATCTCCTACATCTTTACCAATGACCGGAATCAAACGTACTGCTGTTGTTTTCTGATTGACCATACCGATTGCCATCTCATCTGCAATCATACCTGAGATTGTACTTGCACTTGTTTTTCCAGGGATTGCAATCATATCCAGTCCAACAGAACATACACATGTCATTGCCTCAAGTTTTTCCAATGTAAGCGAACCTGCATTTACTGCATCGATCATTCCCTGATCTTCACTGACAGGAATGAATGCTCCACTAAGTCCTCCAACATAAGAAGAAGCCATAACTCCGCCCTTCTTCACCTGATCATTAAGCATAGCAAGTGCTGCTGTCGTTCCTGGTGCTCCTACTCTTTCCAATCCGATTTCTTCCAAAATCTCAGCCACACTATCTCCAACTGCCGGAGTAGGTGCGAGAGACAAATCGATAATACCAAATGGAATACCCATACGCTTTGAAGCTTCTCCTGCAACAAGCTGTCCTACTCTTGTAACCTTAAATGCAGTCTTTTTAATCGTCTCACAAAGTTCTTCAAATCCTTTTCCACGAACCTTTTCCAACGCTTTCTTTACAACTCCAGGACCACTGACCCCAACATTGATCACTGCATCTGCTTCTGTTACTCCTAAGAATGCACCCGCCATAAATGGGTTGTCATCCGGTGCATTACAAAATACAACTAATTTTGCACATCCAAGGGAATCATTATCTGCTGTTGCTTCTGCTGTTGCTTTCACAATCTCTCCACAAAGACGTACTGCATCCATGTTAATTCCTGTTTTTGTTGAACCCACATTCACTGAACTACAGATTCTCTCTGTCTGTGCAAGTGCCTGTGGAATTGAACGGATCAGATTTTCCTCACTTTTTGTCATGCCCTTTGACACAAGTGCTGAATATCCACCGATAAAGTTAACGCCTACTTCTTTTGCTGCTTTATCCAGTGTTTTAGCTATTGTCACATAATCTTCCGGTGTCTTACATGCAGCACTTCCGATCAAAGAAATAGGTGTAATAGAAATTCTTTTATTGACAATTGGGATTCCAAATTCTTTTTCAATATCCTGACCTGTTGAAACCAGATCTTTTGCCACTGTTGTGATTTTCTCATAAATTTTACGGTTTAATTCATCCAGGTTAGAATCAATACAATCTAATAGGCTGATTCCAAGTGTGATTGTTCTGACATCCAGATTCTCCTGTTCGATCATCTTATTTGTCTCAGATACTTCATACATATTAATCATAGCATTATTTCCTCACATATTCGTTTTTTTGATCTTGTTTCTGTATGATACCTCTTACAGTCTATGCATCTTTTCGAAGATTTCTTCTCTCTGACAGCGGATTGCTACACCGATCTCTGTTCCAAGAGCTTCCAGTTCATCACAAACTACTGCGAAATCTTTTTTCATATTTGCTGCGTCAACAACCATCATCATGTTAAAATATCCCTGTACGATTGTCTGAGAAATATCCAGAATATTAATCTGGTTGTCTGCCAAGTATGTACATACCTTTGCGATAATTCCTACGGTGTCTTTTCCCACTACAGTTACGATACATTTCTTCATGATTTTCTCCTCCTAATTGCCTCAAGATGTACATTGTTCCATATTATATTTCTGTCTGTACCGGAAATCATATCCGGCACGCATACCTGAATATATCAGGCTAGACCTCTATGATATCAGATACCGAATCGCGCTTTGCGACCCACATATCCAGGTCTTCTCCTTTGTAAGCATTATCCGCCAGTGTCACTTCCAGCTTCACTGTTTCATATGCAAGTCTTGCATAATTATTCTCTTTGCTCAAGTGTCCCAGCATGATATGTTTCAAATTATCATGTAGTATATCACAAAGTAACTGACCTGACAATTCATTTGATAAATGACCTTTATCCCCAAGAATTCTTCTCTTTAACGGGTAAGGATATCCGCCTACTTCCAGCATATGTATATCATGGTTTGCTTCCAGTAAAACTGCATCCAGATTTTTTAGTTTTTTTACGATGTAATCATCATATGTTCCAAGATCTGTCGCAACTGCAACTGCTTTTCCTGCATTTTCCATCCGATATCCGCATGGTTCATTTGCATCATGCGAAATCTGAAATGGATGGATATCGATATCTCCCAACTGAAACATCTTATCTGTCTCGATTGGATGCAATAACCCTTCCGGCATTTTTCCAAGACTGGAAGATTTTTCAATTCCCCGGATTGTTCCCGGTGTTGCATAAATCGGTATCGCATATTTACGGCTAAATACCCCCAGTCCCTGGATATGATCTGAATGTTCATGTGTCACAAGAATTCCATCCAGTTCCTCTCCTTTCACATCCAGTTCTTTTAATCCTTCCTCAATACGCTTTTTGCTAATGCCTGTATCCACAAGCAAATGTGTATCATCGCTTCCTACATAAATACAGTTGCCACTGCTTCCGCTGGCAATGCTGCACATTCTCATAATATTTCTCCTATCTGTTTCTCTGTATCTTTAAAATTCCCACTGTTATCGATCACATGTGTACATACTTCCCGAAATAGTTCTTCTGAATTTTGTGATGCTATCATCCTTGTGATACGCTCATCGCTATATCCGCGGGATGCTTTTAATCTTTCTCTGCGAATAACTTCTTTCGTATAAATGTACCACATTTCCTGACAGATATCTTCATATCCTGCCTCCGGCAACAGGGCCGACTCAATCACAAACAGTGGTGTATCTTTTTTCTGTTCCTCTATAATCTGACGGGTCACTTCCACTTTCACCTGGGGATGAACAATTTCATTTAACATTTCCAGCTTATCCGCATCTTGAAACACAATACTGCTTAAAACAGGTCTGTTTAACTCACCATCTTTTCCTACCACCTGTTCTCCGAATGTTTCTACGATTTTTTGAAAACATGGCTTCCCTCTTTTTTGTAATTCTTTTGCCACCTCATCAAGCTGACAAACTTTTGCCTTATATGTTTTTTCCAAATATCCAAGAACCTGACTCTTGCCCGAGCCAACTCCTCCTGTAATTCCTATTACTTTCATTTCATACTCCGCAATTATATTGCATATCTATATTGGCTTTGATATCGTTCCTTTGTTATTTTGCTTCATACCAGTTGTTTCCGCTGTGCATATCTACGATCAAAGGTACTTTTAGTTCTGCCGCATGCTCCATCTGGTCTTTTAAAATTGTCTGCACTTCTTCTACTTCATCCTGATATGCTTCGATCAACAATTCATCATGCACCTGCAAAATCAATCTGGATTTCATATTACGATTCTTTAATTCTCTGTTTACTCCGAGCATTGCTATTTTCATAATATCGGCAGCAGTTCCCTGGATCGGTGCGTTCATGGCTACTCGTTCTCCAAAATTTCTCTGCATAAAGTTGCTTGATTTCAACTCCGGTACAGGTCGTCTTCTTCCATATAATGTCACTGCATATCCATGTTCTTTCGCATTTTCCACAGATTCATCCAAAAATGTCTTGATTCCCGGATAAGTTTGGAAATAATTCTCTATATATTGTGCTGCTTCTTTTCTTGTAATGCTCAAATCCTGACTTAAACCAAATGAGCTGATTCCGTATACTATTCCAAAGTTTACAGCCTTTGCATTTCTTCTCTGCAGATCTGTTACTTCATCAAATGGAATATGGAATACCTGAGATGCCGTAATCCTATGAATATCTCTTGCCTCTCGGTATGCCTGAATCAACTGTTCATCCCCTGAACAGTGTGCCAATATACGCAATTCAATCTGAGAATAATCCGCATCTACAAAAACATATCCTTCTTCCGGGACAAACACCTTTCGAAGCAGTCGTCCAAGTTCTGTCCTGATTGGAATATTCTGCAAGTTCGGTTCTGTACTGCTGATACGTCCGGTAGCAGTAATCGTCTGATTAAAAGTTCCATGTATTCTTCCGTCTGTCTGAATAAAACCTGCAAGTCCGTCTGCATAAGTAGATTTCAGTTTTGTTAGCTGACGATATTCTAAGATCTCTGATACAATTGGATAATCCGGTGCCAGTTTATCTAATACATCTGCTGCTGTTGAATATCCGGTCTTTGTTTTTTTCCCGTTCGGCAGCCCCATCTTTTCAAACAAAATCACGCCCAACTGTTTCGGTGAATTAATATTAAATACCTCTCCTGCTTTGTCATAAATATTCTTTTCAAGCTCCACAATTTTACTTCCGAGCTGCTCCCCATAAGTTTTCAAAGCGTCTGCCTCTATTTTCACCCCTGCATGCTCCATATCATACAAGGTAAATAATAATGGCATCTCGATCTCGTCAAACAATTTTTTCATCTTTGTCTCATCGAGCTTTTTCTTTAATATTTCTACAGATGCAAATGCTGTGTACGCTTCATAACAGGATTTTGTTTTTTCATCTACTTTTTCATCAATTATCAAATTCAACTGTTCTCTGGCAATATCTTCAAAATCATAATCATTTTTCAAAGGATTCAACAAATATGCTGCCAAAATCGGATCAAAACAATGTTCTTCTTTTTCCACAGAAATCAATGATAAATATTTTTTCAGATTACATAATGCAAATGTATCTACCTTCTTTGCAAGCTCTGTAAGCTTTCCAAACAGATAATCCATGGTCACTTCCATGTCTGCCGGAATGGTATAAATTTTTTCTCTATCATAAGCCAGAGAAATTCTTCCGTATCCGGACTCGTGTGCAAATAATGGCAGAACATTTCCCGCATCTTCTGAAATTCCGACTCCCACAAGCTTTGTCTTCATTGCTTCCGCAAATACCTGTTCAATCTCTGCTTTTTCTGTGATTTCTTTAAAATATTCTTCTACATCATTCGAATCTGCCTCTACATCAAATCGTCCGAGAAGATTTTTAAACTGTAATCTCTGAAAATAATCATGTGCTTCCTTTGTATACATATTGCCATGTCTGGCAGCCTCCAGATCAAATGGCACATCTGCATGGATATCAATTGTAGCAAGTGTTTTACTCAGTACCGCCTGATCCCAGAATTCATCCAGATTTTTACTTGCTCTTGGCGGTTTTAACTCTGATACATGTTCGTGTGCATTTTCAATATTCCCATATTCTACAATAATCTTTGTTGCAGTCTTCTCTCCGATTCCCGGAACGCCAGGAATATTATCCGCAGTATCTCCCATCAATGCCTTTACATCAATAAATTCAGTTGGTGTCACACCATATTTTTCCTTTACATCCGAAGCAAAGTAATCCTCTATCTCTGTACGGCCCTGCTTCGTCTTTGGAATCCTGATTTTGACATGTTCTGTTGCCAGCTGCAAAGTATCCCTGTCCCCCGAGATAATCGCCACATCCATCCCTTTTTCTTCGCAGGAATGTGATATTGTTCCAAGCAGGTCATCTGCCTCTAAACCTGCTTTCTCGATCGTTGCAATATTCATTGCCTGCAGTACTTCTTTAATAACAGGAACCTGCTGTCTTAGTTCTTCTGCCATTGGTTTTCTTGTACCCTTATACTCCGGATACATCTCATGGCGAAATGTCGGCGCATGTACATCAAATGTAACAGTAAGATATTCCGGCTGTTCTTCATCTAATATTTTGAACAAAATATTCAAAAATCCATATATCGCATTGGTATGCAGTCCTTCCGCATTTGTCAAATCCGGAACACCGTAAAATGCTCTGTTCAAAATACTGTGTCCATCTATCAAAACAATTTTCTCACGCATATCATCTTCTCCATTCAATGGCCTTTTAAATTCAAAAAGGCAATTCTTTCGCTTTTATGAGTATACACTAAATCTGCTTGTTTTTAAAGGGGAAGTTCTAACAGAAAGTACTCTAAAACTTGAAGATTTTTAGTCCTTCTGCTATATTATATTGCGTAATAATTGCAGTCTCTTACTCTTATGACTGCAATCCATAAATTTAGATTTTTTTACCACAATAAAAGGAGACTCTTATAAATGGATGGAATTATTTTTGATGTAGACGGAACGCTTTGGAACTCGACTGATGCTGTCGCAAAGGCATGGACAAAAGCAATCCAGGAAAACTCGGATCTTGATTTAATCGTTGATGCACCGCTTCTAAACAGAATCTTTGGCAAAACAATGGATGAAATCTGTGACATTGTTTTTCCTATGCTTCCTTTAAAAGAACGCACTCACCTTGGAGATTTATGCTTTGAATATGAAAATCAACTGCTTGCAAAAGAGCCTTGTCCTGTATTCGATGGAGTTGTAGAAACATTTCAAAAACTTTCCAAAAAGCACAAACTCTTTATTGTCAGTAACTGCGCCTGCGGTTATATAGAAGTTATGCTTTCTACTTCCGGTCTGGATAAATATGTTACAGACACGCTTTGTTTTGGTCAGACAAACACATCCAAAGGCAAAACGATCCGTACCTTAATGGAACGTAACAACCTAAAAGATGTTGTTTATGTCGGTGACACACAAGGCGATGCCGATGCATGCAAAGAAGCTGATGTTCCCTTCATTTTTGCAGAATATGGATTTGGTAATGTTCCTGATGCAAAGACAAGAATCAAAGACATCACAGACCTGACAACACTTTTTTAATTCTGCCGGATAATTTAAGGTGCAACAAATATTACCTTTCATTTGTTGCACCTTTTATGTATTTCCCTATTCCAATGTTTTCAATGCATCTTTCATGCTCTTCACATATTCTCTGACTGCATCATCTGCCTTGTCACCATATTTTTCAATTATCTTCACAATTGCACTTCCAACGATAGCACCATCAGATGCCGCTGCCATTTTCACTGCTTGTTCAGGAGTACTAATTCCAAAACCTACCGCCGCCGGAACATCTGTCACTTCACGTATGGATGCTACAATGGCATCAATATCTGTCTCAATATTTGTACGTACACCGGTCACTCCCATGGATGATACTACATAAATAAATCCTCTTGCTTCTTTTGCAATCATCTGGATTCGTTGTCTTGAAGTCGGCGCGATCATTGAAATCACATCCACTCCATGACTCCTGGCAATCTCATCCAGCTCTCCTTTTTCCTCATATGGCATATCCGGTATAATAATTCCGCTAATTCCAAGCTGCTCGCAACGTGTAAAGAATTTCTTATATCCATAATGAAATACTGGATTTAAATACGTCATAAACACTAATGGAATCTGACTTTTTTCTCTTACTTTCTCTACAATTCCAAAGGCCTTATCTGTTGTCATTCCTGCACGCAATGCACGGATACTTGCCTCCTGAATCACAATACCTTCTGCTGTTGGGTCTGAAAACGGAATACCGATTTCCACCAGATCTGCCCCTGCTTCTTCCATTGTAAGAATATAATCTACCGTTTTGTCTGCATAAGGGTCACCCGCTGTCAAAAATGCAATAAATGCTTTCCCATTTTCAAATACTTGTTTTAAATTACTCATAAATCTCCACTCCTCTGTATCTTGCGATTGCTGCTACATCCTTGTCTCCACGCCCTGAAAGACAGATGATCATACTTTCATCTTTTCCCATCTGCGGTGCGATTTTCATTGCCTGCGCCACTGCATGTGCACTCTCGATCGCACAGATAATCCCTTCTGTTTTTGCCAGATATTCAAATGCTTCTACTGCTTCATCATCGGTAACTGGAACATATTGGGCACGTCCACTGTCATGTAAGTATGCATGTTCCGGCCCGATCCCCGGATAATCCAGACCTGCCGAGATTGAGTAAACCGGTGCGATCTGACCATATTCATCCTGACAAAAATAGGATTTCATCCCATGAAATACACCAAGTGTTCCTTTTGCGATAGTTGCCGCATGTTTATCTGTATCAATTCCATGTCCTGCTGCCTCACATCCGATAAGCTTTACCTCTTTATCATCGATAAAATTATAGAACATTCCCATCGCATTACTTCCGCCGCCAACACATGCAAGTACTACCGATGGAAGTTTTCCTTCTGCGTTAAGTATCTGTTCTCTTGCTTCCTTACTGATTACACTCTGGAAATCACGCACAATAGTTGGAAATGGATGCGGCCCCATTACTGAACCAAGTACATAATGTGTGTCATTCACACGACAAGACCATTCTCGCATTGTCTCATTTACCGCATCTTTCAAAGTCTGTGTTCCACTCGTAACTGCATGTACTTTTGCTCCGAGCAATTCCATACGATATACATTTAACGCCTGTCTGTCGGTATCTTCCTTTCCCATAAACACTTCACATTCCAATCCAAGAAGGGCTGCTGCCGTAGCTGTTGCCACACCGTGCTGTCCGGCCCCGGTCTCTGCGATCACGCGTGTTTTTCCCATTTTCTTTGCCATTAATACCTGACCCAAAACATTGTTGATTTTGTGAGAGCCTGTATGATTTAAATCTTCTCTTTTTAAATAAATCTTTGCTCCTCCTAAATCCTTTGTCATTTTATCTGCATAATATAAAAGTGACGGACGATTCGCATACTCCTTTAACAACTGATTCAACTCCGCATTAAACTGCGGATCATTTTTATAAAATTCATACTGTTTTTCCAAATTAATCAATTCGTTCATCAGTGTTTCAGTAATGTACTGACCGCCAAATTGTCCAAATCTTCCTTTCGACATCTTAAGTTCCTCCTCTTTTTTACTGTCACTATATTCTTCTTGCAGCTTCCACTGCTTTTTTTATCTTATCCAAATCTTTTATTCCATTTGTCTCGATACCACTGCTCAAATCCAGTGCGTAAGGTTGATTGTTCTGCTGCTGTTGAACTGCATTTTCCAGGTTTTCCGGATTTAAGCCTCCTGCAAGAAAATATGGCTTTTTTAAATTTCCAATTTCTTGTAATAATTTATAACTAAACTGCTCTCCTGTTCCACCATTTCCACTGTCTAACAGTAAATAATCAACATCTGATATTTCCCACATATTAATTTGTTGCCTGGCATCCGGTTTTGTCATTGAAATTGCTTTTATGATTAGCACATCAACCGCTTTTTTCAGATCTTTCACATATGCAACATCTTCTTCTCCGTGAAGCTGGATTACATCGATTACCTGCTTTTTTGCCTGTTCGATTACCTTGTCTATATCTTCATTTACAAATACTCCAACTGCCTCTATATCAGGATTTAAATGTTGTTTCAGTCGTTCTGCCGTTTCTGTCGAAACATATCTGCGGCTCTTTTTAGCAAAAATAAATCCAATATAATCTGGTTTTTCCTCATTGACAGCCTCGATATCTTCTATTCTTTTGAGCCCACATAATTTTATTTTCATTCAACTTCACCTGCCAGCCATCTAAGTGCTGCTTTCTTATCTTCACTCCGCATAAATGTCTCGCCAATGAGCACCGCATCCGTTCCGTTTTCACGAAGTCGTCTGATATCTTCCGGTGTCTTAATTCCACTCTCTGATACATACACAATGTCTTGCGGAACTTGTCTGCGAAGCCGCTCACTTGTATGGATATCTACAGTAAATGTTTTCAAATCTCTGTTGTTCACACCGATAATTCTCGCTTTGCCATTCAAAGCCCGCTGTACTTCCTCTTCCGTGTGTGCCTCAACAAGTGCCGACAAGCCAAGTTCTTGTGCAACCTTAGCATATCGTTTCAACTCTTCATCTGAAAGGATTGCACAAATGAGCAATACCGCCGAAGCTCCCAGCACTTTTGCTTCATATATCATATACTCATCAACTGTAAAATCTTTTCTCAAAACCGGTATCTGTACCTGATTTGCGATTTCTTTCAGATATGTATCATTTCCCATAAAATAGTATGGTTCTGTCAACACAGACAGTGCCGAAGCTCCTGCCGCTTCATACTCCTTTGCGATTGCCAGATATGGGAAATCTTCTGCGATCACACCTTTGGATGGAGAAGCTTTTTTCACTTCGCAGATAAATGAAATTCCATTCTTTTTCAACGCCTGTTCAAAGGGAAATGTAAATTTCCCTTGTTGTTTTTCCTTCTCTGCAATTTTCTCTGCCTGAGCTTTTATTGTTTCCGGTGCAATCTTCTGTTTTCTTTTTTCAATTCTCTCCCTTGTTTTTGCTGCAATTTCATCTAATATCATCCTGACTACTCCTCATTTGAACACTTTATAAACTCTTCTAGTTTTGCAAGTGCTTTTTTGCTGTCAATCAATTCTGCCGCCAACTTAATTCCATCTGCAATGCTCTGGACCTTTCCTGCCACATAAAGTGCAGCCCCTGCATTCATCAACACTGCTGTCTTCTTTGCTCCTGCCTCTTCCCCATTTAAAATGTTTCTCGTGATCACTGCATTTTCTTCTGGGGTTCCGCCTACCAGCTCCGATTTATCTGCACTTTTAAATCCAAAATCTTCCGGTTTAATCACATATGTTTTGAACTCTCCATTTTTCACTTCACAAACTGTTGTCGGGGCACAGCTTGAAATTTCATCCAACTGATCTTGTCCATATACAACCAACGCATTTTTCACTCCGAGATTTTCAAGCACTCTTGCAAGAGGTTCTACCAATGCTTCTTCATATACTCCCATCACCTGCATATTCGCTCCTGCCGGATTTGCAAGTGGTCCTAAAATATTGAAAATAGTTCGGATTCCCAATTCTTTCCTGATTGGTGCAACATATTTCATTGCAATGTGGTAATTTTGTGCAAATAGAAAACAAATATTAATTTTTTCCAGAAGCTCTGCACTTTTCTCTGGTGGAATTGTTATCTTAACACCAAGAGCTTCCAGCACATCTGCTGCTCCGCATTTACTTGATGCTGCACGATTCCCGTGTTTTGCAACTGGAATCCCGGCTGCTGCTATCACGATTGAAGATGTTGTTGAAATGTTAAATGAATTTGCTCCGTCACCACCGGTTCCAACGATTTCCAATGCATCTACATTGTGAAGTAACTTGACGCAATGTGCTCGCATAGCTGCTGCAGATGCTGTGATTTCATCAATCGTTTCACCTTTCATACTAAGAGCCGTCAGATAAGCACTTTTTTGCACATCACTTGCTTCCCCTCCCATAATTTCATCCATTACAGTATATGCCTCGTCATAAGTCAGGTTTTCTTTTTTTGCCAGGTTCATAATTGCTTCTCGGATCATGTCGTGTCCCTCTCTTTCTATTTCTTCAAAAAATTATGTATCATCTGTTTTCCATCCTGTGTCAGAATAGATTCCGGATGAAACTGTAACCCATACACAGGATAACTTTTATGTTCTACTGCCATCACTTCTCCATCTTCCGTCTGTGCCGTAATCAGAAGTTCCTCTGGCAATGTTTCTTTTCTTGCCGCCAGAGAATGATATCTTGCAACCGGAACCTGTTGCGATATATCCTGAAATATTTTGCTTTTCGTATCTATTTTTGTAAGCGAAGTTTTTCCATGCATTAATTCTTTTGCATAAGATACGGTTGCCCCGAACGCTTCACAAATTGCCTGATGTCCAAGACATACCCCCAGAATTGGGATTTCTCCGGCAAATGTTTTCACAACATCGATACAGCATCCTGCATCTTTGGGCTTTCCCGGTCCCGGAGATAACACAATATAGTCTGGGGACATTTCCCGGATTTCTTCGATTGTTTTCTCGTCATTTCGAATCACCTTGATATCTGGATTTTCTGAACCAATCAGCTGATACAAGTTATATGAAAAACTATCGTAATTATCAATTAATAAAATCATACTTCCATCCCCTTTCCAGCCTGCTCGATTGCCTTGGTCACTGCTTTTGCTTTGTTGATACATTCCTGATATTCATTTTCCGGAATGCTGTCGGCAACAATTCCTGCACCGGAACACACATAAACTACATTTTCTTTTGCATATGCCATGCGGATTGCAATACACGTATCTACATTTCCTGTAAAATCAATATATCCGACTGCGCCTCCGTAAATACCTCGCTTGCAATCCTCTAATTCATTGATAATCTCGCATGCCCGAATCTTTGGAGCCCCGGACAACGTTCCTGCCGGAAGGATGGCATCGATTGTGTCTACGAAATCTTTGTCTTCTCGAATCTGTCCTTTCACGGTTGAACCAATATGCATTACATGCGAGAACCGTTCAATCTGCATATATTTCTCCACTTCCACAGTTCCAATCTGACTGATTTTTCCAATGTCATTTCTCCCTAAATCTACAAGCATGTTGTGTTCTGCAAGTTCTTTCTCATCTGCAAGAAGTTCTTTCTCCAATTCCTGGTCTTCTTCGTAAGTGTTACCTCTTTTTCTCGTCCCTGCCAATGGGAATGTATGTAACGTGCCGCCCTCTAATTTAGCAAGTGTCTCCGGAGATGCTCCTGCGATCTCGATGTCATTGCTTGAGAAATAAAACATATATGGTGACGGATTTGTCGTTCGAAGTACCCGGTACACATCCAAAATACTTCCTTCTATCTTTGCCTTCAAACGATTGGCAAGCACTACCTGAAAGATATCCCCCTCATAAATATAATGCTTTGCTTTTTCCACCATTTCGCAATATTTTTCTTTCGAAAAGCGAGGCGTAAATTCACTCTTTAGCTTAAGTGGAACATGTGGTGCATAATCACGGGCTTCAATCAGTTCTTTTATTTTGACAAGTCGTTGTTTTGCCTCTTCATATGCCATATCTAACGCTTCTTTTGACTTTACGTTTCCGTCCTCTTCTGTCAGTGGCATATTTACGATTAAAATGATCTTCTGCTGCAAATGGTCAAATGCAATGACTTGGTCAAATAACATCAAATCCATATCACGAAAATGTGCGTCATCCTGTGCATCCAGATTCAAAGTTGGCTCTACATATTTGATATAGTCATATGAAAAATATCCGACCAGGCCGCCTGTAAATGTAGGTAATCCTTCGATTTGCGGAGCTTTATGATTTTCTATCACTTCACGAATGTACTTCCCCGGATGATTTGCCTGTGCTTCTGTCACCGTTTTATTTTTTATTCGAATCTGTCCATTTCTGCAACTGATTTCCATCGTTGGTTCAAACCCAAGAAAACTATATCTGCCCCATTGCTTCGCATCCTCTGCGCTTTCAAACATATAACAATGGTCACTTACTTTTTTCAGCACTCTAAGAACACCGATTGGTGTATACATGTCTGAGTACATCTCAATGCTGACCGGAATTGTTCTGTATTTTCCGGTTTGTGCGTATTGTTTGATTATCTGTAAATCTGGATAAGTATTCATATAAACTCCTTTCTTGAGTGAACACTAAGCTCGATAGACCTCGCTAAGTGTTCTTTATAAGGTAACAAAATCCGCCCTTGACAGCATACACATTCTATCTGTATATACTGTCAAGGGCGGATTAAAATTCTAATTCGCGGTGCCACCTTGATTCACTGAAAAAATCTTATCTGCCGAATATAACAAATTTTATTATCTACTTCGTTCTAATTCTTTCAGTGCACTTAGCAAGACACTAACATATCTCCGACAACTAACGTATGTCTTCACGTCATACCATACTCGAATCGAAAGATTCTTTCCCGTATGCCCTCTGCGGTCCATTTAACACTCTGCGTTTTACCCGGCTCTCACCTTCCCGGACTCTCTGTGAATGCACGATGTGCTGTTATCTCCACTTCAACGGTTTACTCTGTTAAATTGTTTTTATTATAAGCATAGTAATTGAGTATGTCAATCACTTTTTTATTTTTTACAATTTTTTCAGTATGATTTTTACATCTTTAGTTTCCGATAATTTTCTACATTACCGTAATCTTTATGAATTCCATCATCTTCATATAGTGTATATTGTGCACCTTCAAATCCAATCATTTTCAAATTTTCTGTATCCAGCTCTGCCACAGATTCAGCTGTTTCTGCCAATGGAATGCATTTTCCATTTCGGATAAATAATGGCACTTCATTTAATGCAACCTCAACATAATGATTGCCTTTTTCCAAAATTTCTTCCAAGATTGTTCCGTCTGGTAAGAACTTGACAAACTTCATTGTCTCCGGAAGATAAACATAACGGCCTCGTGCATTCTGTTCGTAAACCGGTGCAATCATAATCTCATTTCCAAGCATTAACTGATCTTCTACACGAACAGCCCTCTTATCCTTTGGATATTCAAACGCCAACGGCTTAAAATACATATCGTCATTCAATGCAGCTTTCATATATTCACTGTACAAATATGGAATCAAACGGTATCTGACACCTATTACATGGCGGAAATCTTCTATCTGTTCAAACTGATAACATTCCTGCTCTCTCGTGTCCTTTGCCGCATGATCACGCATCAATGGTGTAAAGACACCTAATGCAAGATGGCGTAACAACAAATCTCTTGTTGTATCTGCCCCAAATCCACCGAGGTCTGCTCCTGTATACAAGAAACCACACATATTCAAAGACGGCATCATTTTCAAATTTAACAAAATGTGTGACCACCAGGATTTGTTATCACCTGTCCATATTCCACCATAGCGATGCATGCCCACATACGAAGAACGTGAAAACATAAGAAAACGTTTCTCAGGATCAATCCGTTCAAATGCTTCTCCTGCTGCTCTGGTCATATTATACCCAAACAGATTGTGCACTTTGTCATGACGCACTTTCTTTCCATTTACAAGATGATAAAATCTACGGTAATCCTCATGATTATTTGCAAGTCCAAATAATTTTTCACCTACTTCCCACAAATTCACCTTGCCTTCTTCATCGTCTGCAAATCGTCTTGCAACCTCCTTTGCTTCGGCAAGCCCTTCTTTTGAGTAGAAAATAGCCGGCTCATTCATATCATTCCAAAATCCTTCAATTCCCTGCTCCGTCAAAAAACGATACTGGTCTCCAAACCATTTTCTTGCATCTGCATTCAATACATCTGGGAAATGTGTATCTCCCGGCCAAACTGCTGCCACAAAATCACTTCCGTCTTCACGTTTACAGAAGTATTGTTTTTCTACACCTTCTTCATAAATCGAATATCCATCTTCGACTTTAACACCAGCATCAATAATCGGTATCAAACGAATGTTTTTATCTTTCATTTCCTGTACAAACCCTGGAAAATCTTTGAAGTTTTCCTCATTCAATGTAAAATCTTTAAAATTCTGCATATAATCAATATCCATATATATCATATCCAATGGAATATGATTGTCTCGATACCCGTCTGCCACGTTACAAAAATCTTCTTTTGTCTCATAGCCCCATCTGCTCTGTCCGAATCCAAACGCAAATTTTGGCGGGATATAACTGCGTCCAATTACTTTACGGAACTGTTTTACAATATCGTATGCATTTTCTCCTTCAAATACATACAAATTCAAATCCGCATTTTCACAGGATACTTTCATTGTATCCATTCGTGTATATCCAATATCAAATATCAATGTTGACGGATAATCAAAGAACATTCCAAATGTCTGCTTGCCGCTCACAATAATAAAATTATGTGCCGCATATAAAGAGCGTTTATCTTCTGTATGTTCCGGATCATCTGAACAGTCACTGATATAACAATAACCTCTCTTATTAATTCCTCGATTCGCCTCACCAAGACCATAAACGATATCATCTTCATCCATAATGTAAGTAAATGCAAATCCTTCTTTCTGTGAAATAGTTCCGTACTTTGGATTTCCTTTTGTTGCATCAACCTTCTCTACGATTGCTTCTGTGTCAAATGGATTTCCATATTCATAACGCTTCATTTTGATTCCTCCCTGAATTTTATTTTCGTCACTTATCTGATAAATGGTCGCTTCTTCATTTAACAAGTAATTTCCGACTCATTTTCATCTTATAAATATTTGCTTCACAATCACAGTATATCGTTATGAATTTGAAATCAATCTGGAACAATATATATTAAACGAAGGTGATATTGCTTTTTTAAATAGTGGGGATTTACATCAAATCACAGGATTTAAAAAAGGCACCATACACGACGTATTCATTTTCAATCCAGAGCTTTTGGCTTTTCAATATTCTGATGCATTACAGGCAGATATCTTGCAGCCATTTATAAACCATGATAATATTTTTCCTCACGTATTACACCCAAATGATGCTCTTTATCCTGTGCTTTATCCACGGATTCAAAAAATTTTGCATGATTCCCTCTTACAAACTGAAAATTGGTATATTTCCTGTAAGTTGCAGTTATTGGAATTGATGAGCACGATGTATTTGCATCATTTTTTTCTTCAGAAAAACGATACACTTTCATCCTGTGAACGCCAGAAAATTGCACGCTACAAAAAACTTGTTTCCTATATGAAATTGCATTATCCTGAACATATTTCTTTGGATAACCTTGCTGAAATTGCAGAATGTAACAGCCAATATCTATGCCGTTTTTTCAAAGATATCACCGGTATGCCGCCAATGAAATACCTGATTCAATACCGTATCGAACAGGCTTGTGAAATGTTGCGAGATACTACTAAAAGCGTACTGGAGATTAGTTTGGGCTGCGGATTTGAAAATGTAAGTTATTTTATTCGGAAATTTAAAGAGCTGAAAGGATCTACGCCTCAAAAGTATCGACAACTGCAATGACTCTTATCCCTTACCATTAATCTTTTATCTCAGTCGAGAAGACTCCCACCTCTTCAGGTGGTGAGTAATAGCAAAT
>OGCN01000472.1_pt1 | contig 65763 bp, 54 predicted proteins | sample 1570181 | NCBI WGS metagenome assembly OGCN01 (sample SAMEA4370584, study PRJEB24528) | human gut metagenome | reverse complement strand
CATGTGTTAAGCACGCCGCCAGCGTTCATCCTGAGCCAGGATCAAACTCTCATAAAAAGTGTCTGATTCCAGCCAGTTAAACTAACTAGCTAAAATACAATCCGTTCATCATCTGCATGATGTACTGTTTTAAAGGATGCATCTGTTTAAGATGCTGTTCGTTGAATAATTCTTAAAGAATTTTCAGGGTTGTTTTACTGTTCAGTTATCAGTGTTCAATATGCTTAAAGCCGCATGTCTGCTGGCCTGTAAGTCATTTGTTTTGTGTGTCGCTCGCGGCGACTTGATTATAATATCACCTGAGGTTATATATGTCAACACCTTTTTTTGATTTTTTTTAACTTTTTTTGATTTTTTTGAAATTAATTGGTTAAAACACAATATCTAGTGTTTTTGCAATTGAAAAACACTAGATATTTTTACACCTCATATACATTATTTTGTTATTTATAAGACTTTTTCTTAAAATAACCGTAAAAATAATTTTTAATTTCATATTTTTTTCGTTACTAATACAAAACAGAACCTTGCTATAAGAAACAAAAATAGAAATAGAAATGCCGCAGACAAAATTGTCTGCGGCTATCTCCTGCCAAGCGGAGAAAGAGGGATTTGAACCCTCGCGCCGGTTGCCCGACCTACACCCTTAGCAGGGGCGCCTCTTCAGCCTCTTGAGTATTTCTCCATAATTGAAATATTTACTTTTGCGTTAAACGCAAGTTAAATTATATCAAAGCAGTTTTTAATTGTCAATAATATTTTTCAAAATATTTATCAAATATATTTGTAAAAAATCAATGACCAAAATTTCAGAAATCCGGATTACTCACGGCAGTATTCTTTTATTGCAGTTTCATAAAGATTATTTCCTTCACTGTCAATTACTACAATTACAGGAAAATCTTCTACATAAAGCTTACGTATTGCCTCTGTACCCAAATCATCATATGCAATTACTTCTGATGATTTAATTCTTTGCGAAAGTAATGCTCCTGCACCGCCTACCGCAGCAAAATATACAGCACCATTTCTTACAATTGCAGCTTTAACTGCATCAGTACGCTTTCCTTTTCCTATCATTCCTTTAAGTCCCAGATCAAGTAAATCCGGTGCATACTTATCCATTCTGCTCGCAGTTGTCGGACCTGCTGAACCGATTGGTCTGCCTTCTCTTGCCGGAGATGGTCCCATGTAATATATAATATTATTTTTCATATCTATAGGAAGCGGCTCTCTGGCTGCTAAAGCTTCTGCCATTCTTTTATGTGCGGCATCTCTTGCTGTATAAATAGTTCCTGTTATGTATACATAGTCACCGGCTCTGAGTTCTTTTGCATCCTCATCACTTATTGGTGCTGTAATATGCTTATCCATTATTTCCTCTTTTCCGGCTAATAAGCCATAAAATATTTATTATGCAAAACCGATTTTACAATACTCTTTTAACATGACGGTTTACATGACAGCATATATTTACTGCAACAGGAAGACCTGCTATATGTGTCGGATATGTTTCTATATTAACAGCAAGTGCTGTCTGTGTTCCTCCAAGTCCGCCGGGACCTATTCCCAGTTTATTGATTTTTTCAAGCATTTCGGATTCGAGATTTCTTACATATTCTATGTCTGATTTTTCCTCAAGATTTCTTGTGAGTGCCTTTTTTGCAAGAATTGCACATTTTTCAAATGTACCACCGATTCCGACTCCGACTACCATAGGAGGACAGGCATTTGGACCTGCATCTTTTACTGCTGTAAGAATTGCATTTTTAACACCTTCAATTCCATCTGCGGGCTTTAACATGAATACACGGCTCATATTTTCACTTCCAAAACCTTTAGGTGCAACTGTTATCTCAACTTTATCTCCCGGAACTATCGAATAATGAATAACAGCAGGAGTATTGTCTTTTGTATTTTCTCTTATAAGAGGGTCACTGACAACAGATTTTCTAAGATATCCTTCAACATATCCTTCCCGTACGCCTTCGTTAATTGCATCGGTAATGTCTCCGCCTGTAAAATGCACTTCCTGACCGACATTTATAAAAATAACAGCCATTCCTGTATCCTGGCATATCGGTATCATATCAGATGCAGCGATGGAAAGATTTTCATTTAACTGATTTAAAACCTGCTTTCCAAGCGGTGATTTTTCCGAATCAACAGCATTCTTAAATACTTTTTTCATGTCTTCAGACAAAAAATGATTTGCCTCAATACACATTTCTTTGATATTTTTTGTAATCTCACTGACATTTACGTCCCTCATGTCACCCTCCTGTTTTTATGCGGATATTGTATACAAGCTCAAAACAGTAATATTTAATTCTGCTTCTCACAAAGTCCTGCAAAATCGAGAAATTTTTTCAATTCGATATTCCAGAACTTCCATTCGTGTCCGTAATTTTCCATTTCATCATAAGTATAATCGAAATAATCTTTATGTTCAAGAAAATAATCCCTGACTATATGATTCATGTCAAGCCATGGGTCAAGACTTCCGCATGCATGATAAATCTGTATCTTTGGAAGTTCTTTTTCTATAAATAAATCTGCTAGATATGTAAGTCCATATTCTGTTTTATGTAAATCGCCATCACCAAACAAACGTATTCTGTTGATTGATTTTTCGCTTCCATCGTTTAAAAATACGGCATCTGCTTTATCTCCAGCGGAAAATGCCCCGACTTTTGAAAATTTATCAGGATATTTTAATATTGTATGAAGACAGCCGTAACCTCCGTTTGAAAGTCCCGATACAAAATTCTTTTCGCGGTCTTTTGAAATGCAGTCAAACATATTCCATATTATTGACGGAAGTTCTTTTGCAACATAACTTTCATATTTACCGCCGATATTCATATTTACAAAACATGATTCATTGACATTCGGAAGAACCGCAGCAAAATGGCGTTTTTCAACCTCATCTACAAGGTCGGTATGATAAAGCCAGTCTGTGTGGTCTCCGCTTCCTCCGTGATAAAGCCATACACAGGCAAGTTTTTCGTCTTTTTGTATTTCATCCGGAAGAACTACAGTTACGTCCGTTCCAAAACGAAGCATCATAGAAAATAAATTAAGATTTATTACTGCCATTTTGAATCCTCCCCTGCAATACATTTTATAGTCTGTTCGATACACTTATCCCAATAATCCCACTCATGTTCTCCATCCTGCTCATACATTGAAACATTCAGTCCGGCCTCTTTCGCTTCTTTGTAAAAATCTTTGCTCATATGAAGTCTCGAATCCTGTAATCCACATGCAATAATAAATTTTGTAGGGTTATCCACAATTTCACTGTCATCTGTACCTTTTTTGTTGAAAAGAGAATATAAATCGAAATTATTGTCAATAAGTTCCTCACGCGTGCCAAAAACAGGATACATGTCTATTCCCTGCGGATTATCATATCTTTCGATAAGATTTAAAAGTCCCGAATACGAAAATGCCGTATTATACTGCTTTGGTCTTTTAAGTGCCGCATAAAATGCACCGTATCCCCCCATTGACATTCCCGCTATATACCTGTCGTCAGGATTTCTGCTTATATTAAACCATGTCTCACAGTTGTCTATAAGTTCGTCTGCAATAAATGAAAAATAATCTTTTCCGTTTACATTATTAACATAAAATCTGTTATTTCCTGATGGCATGACAACCGCAATATTTTTACCTTCAACATAATCGGCAATACGTGTTTTTAGCGTCCAGCATGCATGGTCTCCGCCCGCTCCATGTAAAAGATATAATGTCTTATATCCACCGTGTCCCTGCGGCATCAAAACATCGAGCATAACAGGCATGTTAAGTGATTTTGATTTGAAATTTATTGTTAAATGTGACAATTAAAACACCTCCTGTATACATTTAAAAAATTTATTACAAAAGAAGCGGCAATCTCACCGCTTCTTTTTAACTTGAATTTATTCGTTCTTATCTTTTTCAGCTCTTTCTAAAAGCTCATCTATAGACGCATCTATCTCACTTTCAGGTTCTTTTTCACCTTCCGGTTGTGAGTCTGCTTCTGATACCACGGCAGATTTTTCCTGTGATTCTTCTTCAAATCCGTCAGCATCCTTGTCATTTTCATCTACAGGTTTTTTGCGTACTTTCGCTATTGTTGCAACTTTTACACCATCATCAAGATTGATAAGTTTTACACCTGATGTTATACGTCCGAGATTTGATATGTCATCACATTTAATCTGGATTATTATTCCATCTGTTGTTATAAGCATAACTTCTCTTGTGTCATCAACTGCTTTGACACCTACAACATTTCCTGTTTTTTCGTTAATTTTATAACATTTAACTCCCTTACCACCACGGTGCTGTACAACAAATTCGTTAATGTCTGTACGTTTTCCAAGACCGTTTTCTGATACGATAAGAAGTGAATCTCCCTGTTTGTCGAGCTGCATGCCTACAACTTCATCTTCGTCAAGAAGATTCATACCGATTACACCCATAGCACTTCTGCCTGTAGGTCTTACATCTGTTTCTTTAAATCTGATGCACTGGCCAAGCTTTGTTACAAGGATTATATCACAGTCGCTGTCTGTAAGCTTAACTTCTATAAGCTCATCATCGTCACGCATACCGATTGCCTGAATTCCTGTTTTACGTATATTTGCAAACTCTTTAATTGGTGTCTTTTTAACGATACCTTTTCTTGTTGCCATAAACATATTGTCTTTATCGGCAATCTGCTTTACATCTATAGGAATTACAGCAGCAATTTTTTCGCCGGGCTGAAGCTGCAATAAGTTGATTATGGCTGTTCCTCTTGATGTTCTGCCAGATTCTGGAATTTCATATGCTTTTAACTTATATGCACGGCCTGTATTTGTGAAGAATGTAAGGATATGATGTGACGTTGTCATAAACAAATCCTGTATATAATCTTCATCAAGAGTCTGCATTCCTTTAATTCCTTTACCGCCTCTGTTCTGGCTCTTGAAGTTGTCAGGAGTCATTCTCTTAATATATCCAAGTGTTGTTCTTGCAATTACAACAGGCTCATCAGGAATTAAATCTTCCATCGACAAATCATATTCATCAAATCCGATTGATGTTCTTCTGTCATCACCGTATTTGTCCGCAATAAGAGAAATTTCCTGTTTGATTACTCCAAGAAGCTTTTTCTTATCTGCAAGAATCTCTTTGTATTCTGCTATTTTTGCAAGAAGATCTTTTAATTCTGCTTCAAGTTTTTCTCTTTCCAGACCTGTAAGAGCACGGAGACGCATGTCCACAATTGCCTGTGACTGTGCATCTGAAAGTGCAAACTCTGCCATGAGGCTTTCCTTTGCAATCTGCACATTCTGGGAACCTCTGATAATTGAGATTACTCTGTCAATATTATCAAGTGCAACCATCAAGCCCTCTAAAATGTGGGCTCTCTCTTCAGCCTTGTTTAAATCATATTTTGTTCTTCTGGTTACTACATCTTCCTGATGAAGAAGATAATATTTTAACATATCCAGAATATTTAAAATTTTTGGCTGGTTATCCACAAGTGCAAGCATTATTACGCCAAATGTATCCTGAAGCTGTGTATGCTTGTAGAGCTGATTTAAAATAATATTAGGATTTACGTCTCTCCTGAGTTCAATACAGATTCTCATACCCTGACGGTCTGACTCATCACGTAAATCTGTTATTCCGTCTATCTTTTTATCTCTTGCAAGCTCTGCTATTTTTTCAATAAGTCTTGCTTTGTTTACCATATACGGAAGTTCAGTTACAACAATTCTGTTTTTGCCGTTCTGCATAGGCTCAATATCAGTAACAGCACGCACTTTAATCTTGGCACGTCCGGTTCTGTAAGCCTCTTCAATTCCCATTTTTCCGATAATTGTACCACCTGTAGGAAAATCAGGTCCTTTAATTATCTCAAGAATTTCCTCTATAGTTGTATCTGCATCTTTTTCGATTTTGTTATCAATAATTTTTACAACTGCCGCAATTACCTCACGAAGATTGTGAGGAGGTATGTTAGTTGCCATACCAACGGCAATACCTGATGTACCATTTACTAAAAGATTAGGATATCTTGACGGAAGAACTGTAGGTTCTTTTTCTGTCTCATCAAAGTTTGGTACAAAATCCACTGTATTTTTGTTGATGTCAGCAGTCATCTCCATTGAGATTTTGCTGAGTCTCGCCTCTGTATATCTCATGGCTGCAGCTCCGTCTCCATCAACAGAACCAAAGTTTCCATGTCCGTCTACCAAAGGATAACGTGTATTGAAATCCTGTGCGAGTTTTACCAATGCCTCATAAATTGAAGAGTCACCATGTGGGTGATATTTACCCATTGTATCACCGACAATACGGGCACATTTTCTGTGCGGTTTGTCAGGTCCGTTATTTAACTCTATCATTGAATATAAGATACGACGCTGAACCGGTTTCAGTCCGTCTCTTACATCAGGAAGTGCTCTTGATGCAATAACACTCATGGCATAGTCAATATAATAACTCTCCATGGTTTTTTGCATATCTACTTCATGTATTTTATCAAAGATATGTTCATCCATTATCTACCTCCATGCTGCAAATACATTTTATATATCAAGATTTTTAACGTACTTTGCATTTGCTTCAATAAACTCTCTTCTTGGTTCAACCTTGTCACCCATAAGTGTTGAAAATGTAACATCAACTTCTGACTCAAGGTCTTCATCCATATTTACACGCTTGAGAATTCTCTTCTCTGGGTCCATTGTTGTATCCCAGAGCTGTTCTGCATCCATCTCACCGAGACCTTTGTAACGCTGTACTTTGTTATTCTGGTCACGTCCAATTTCAAGCATTATCTGATTAAGTTCATCATCACTGTATGCATACCATACTTTTTTATTTTTTTCGATTTTATAAAGTGGCGGCATGGCAAGATAAACATGTCCCTGTTTAATAAGCTCAGGCATGAATCTGTAGAAGAATGTAAGAAGGAGTGTTGCAATATGTGCTCCATCTACATCGGCATCCGTCATAATTATAATTTTGTGGTATCTTAATTTGCTTATATCAAAATCTTCATGTATACCCGTTCCAAAAGCCGTAATCATCGCCTTTATTTCTTCATTTCCAAGAATTCTGTCAAGACGTGCTTTTTCTACATTGAGAATCTTGCCTCTAAGAGGAAGAATCGCCTGTGTTGCACGGCTTCTTGCTGTCTTTGCGGAACCTCCGGCTGAATCACCCTCAACGATGAAAATTTCACAATTTTTAGGGTCTTTATCTGAACAGTCTGCAAGTTTACCCGGAAGTGATGTACTTTCAAGTGCAGTCTTCCTTCTTGTCAAATCTCTTGCTTTTCTTGCTGCCTCCCTTGCACGCTGTGCAAGAACTGATTTTTCACAGATTGACTTGGCAACAGAAGGATTCTGCTCAAGGAAATATGTAAGCTGCTCACTTACAATGCTGTCAACGGCACCTCTTGCCACAGTATTTCCAAGCTTCTGCTTTGTCTGTCCTTCAAACTGAGGGTCTTCAATCTTTACACTTACTATACCTGTAAGTCCTTCTCGTATATCATCGCCTGTAAGTGCAGGTTCACTGTCTTTTATTATTTTATTTTTTCTTGCATAATCATTGAATGTCTTTGTAAGTGCATTTCTGAAACCTGTAAGATGAGTACCACCTTCAGGAGTCTTGATATTATTTACAAATGAATCTATAACTTCATTGTATCCATCGTTATGCTGGAAAGCCACTTCTACCTGTACATTGTCTTTGACACCTTCACAATAAATAATGTTGTCATAAAGAGGCACTTTACTCTTGTTAAGATATTCAACGAATTCTTTAAGACCGCCTTCATAGTGGAATGTTCTTTCCTGCTCTATTCCCTCACGCTCGTCTTTTAAAATTATCTTAATACCTTTTGTAAGAAATGCCATCTCTCTTAAACGGTGTTTTAAAACATCAAATTCAAACACCTGTGTTTCCTGGAATATTTCTTTATCGGGTAAAAATGTTACTTTTGTTCCTGTATCATTTTCATCACAGTCACCTACAACTTTGAGAGGATAACATACTTTACCTCTCTCATATCTCTGATTGTATATATGACCGCCTCTTTTTACATAAACTTCCATCCATTCAGAAAGTGCGTTAACTACGGATGCACCTACGCCGTGAAGTCCGCCGGATACTTTGTATCCTCCGCCGCCAAACTTACCGCCTGCATGAAGGATTGTATACACAACTTCAATAGCCGGTTTTCCTGTCTTATGATTGATATCTACCGGAACACCTCGACCATTATCTACTACTGTTATTGAATTATCTTTATTGATTATTACCTGTATTGTATTGCAGTATCCTGCGAGTGCTTCATCAACTGCATTATCTACAATCTCATATACAAGATGATGAAGTCCTCTTGCAGATGTAGAACCGATATACATACCGGGTCTTTTTCTTACTGCTTCAAGTCCTTCAAGAACCTGAATCTGGTCACCACCATACTGCTGTTGTTCTGACACTTTTAAATCCTCCTTTTTATCTGTGTTCCATAGAACTTACTGTTCCATTTACGACTTTAAAAATTTTATTAATTGAAAATCTGTTATTTATGAATTCATCAAGGCCTGTGCATGTTATCATAGTCTGAATATTACCTATACTATCCAGTAGAAAATTCTGTCTCCTGCTGTCAAGTTCTGATAAAACATCATCTAGAAACAGTACCGGCGTATCATGGATTATCTGCTTAACGAGCTCAATTTCCGCAAGCTTTAAAGACAGTGCTGCTGTTCTTTGCTGCCCCTGCGAACCATATTTTCTTACATCCATTCCATTAATCAAAAAACACATATCATCTTTATGTGGTCCAATATTGGTACATTTAAACTTCAAATCCCTGTCTCGAACCCGTACAAGTTCAGATTCAAAATCTTGTTCTTTTACACATGGTTCGTAGATTATTTCAAGCTGCTCCCTGTCTCCGGAAAGTTTTGTATGAATTGATTTCACAAGATCATTTATCTCTTTTACAAACTTTTCCCTGCTTTTTATGACATCATTACCATACTTTACAAGCTGCATATCCCATATATCAAGGGATGATATTATATCTTCCCTTCCCGAAAATGCATATTCTTTGAGCAGACTGTTTCTCTGATTAACGACTTTGTTATAATTTATAAGACAGTCAAGATATATTTTATCAAGCTGGCTTAATTCCATATCAATAAATCTTCTTCTTTCCGATGGACCATTTTTTATAATATTAAGGTCTTCCGGAGAGAAAAAAACTATATTAAGTATACCAAAAAGTTCAACCGCTCTTTTTATCGGAATTCCGTTGACAGCGATTCCTTTAGGTTTATTTTTTTTCAGGTGCATGTCTATGCGGTAATTCATGTCGTTTTTTTTGACATTTACTTTAATATGTGACTCATCATTATCAAATCTTATAATTTCGCGGTCTTTGCTGCCACGATGTGATTTTGAAGTCGCACATACATACATTGACTCGAGTATATTAGTCTTTCCCTGTGCATTATCGCCATATATAATATTTATTTTTTCATCAAAATTCATATTAAGATATTCATAATTTCTGTAATTTTGTAACTTCAGGGATTCAACTATCACTTTTACACCACACTATCGTTCTATCTTTATTTCCTCACCATTGTAAGAAATAATCTCTCCGCCGGTAAGCTTTTTTCCTCGCTGTGTTTCGACAACACCATTTACTTTAACTTCTCCGTTCTGAATTACAATCTTGGCCTCAACACCGGACTCAACGAGTCCGGCTGCCTTAATTGCCTGACCAAGTTTTATAAAATCATCACGCAATTTTATTACCTGCATTTTTTCTCCAATCTTTATATACTTTTTTATAAATAATTAATTAATAAAAATATTTATTTAGGCTGAAAAATTAACAGGAAGAATAAGATAAATATAATTTTCTTCTTTGTCACGTATAAAACATGGTGCCTTTGGATTTACAAGGTAAATGTCCACTGTCTCATCATCAATTACTCTTAAAGCATCAATTAAAAACTTTGGATTAAATCCAATCATGATATCCTTACCCTCTTTGTTGATGTCAATATCTTCATTGAGTGAACCAATTGCAGACTGTACCTTTACTTCAAGTGAACCATCTGTGATATTAATAATTATAGGTTTCTTATCTCCTTCACGGATAAGAAGGTTAGCTCTGTCAATAGAATCAAGAAATTCTTTCTTGTTAATTACAACTTTTGTTTCATAATCACTTGAAAGCATCTGGTTTATCTTAAAGTATTCCCCTTCAATAAGTCGTGATACAACCATTGTATTATCAAATTCAAAAAGAATATGATTATTAGTAAAATAAATATTTACAACCGACTCTGCATCTGATGAAAGGATTTTGCTTATTTCATTAAGTGTCTTACCCGGTACAACAACTTTAACATCATCTGCATTGCCTGATAAATTAATATTTCTTATTGCAATTCTATGTCCGTCAAGACCTACAACCTTGAGTACATTATCTTTTACTTCAAATAATTCACCTGTCATCATCTTATTATTATCATTAGGTGATGTACAGAAAATTGTCTGATTGATAGTTTCTTTTAATGTGAACTGAGAAAGGCTTATACTCTTTTCTTTGATAATTACAGGAAGATATGAAAAATCGTCTCCTGATTTTCCGGCAATGTTGAATTTACTCTTTTCACATGTAATTGTTGAAGTATAATTATCATCCGTCTCTATAGTGATATCATTGTCCGGAAGCTTTCTTACGATTTCAGAAAAAATCTTAGCATCTATTGCAACTTTACCTTTCTCAATAATTTCACCTTCTACGATAGTTTCAATACCGAGTTCCATATCGTTGGCTGTAAATTTGATTTCATTTGTCGAAGCATCGATAAGGATACATTCCAATATAGACATTGTAGTTCTTGTTGGAACTGCTTTCATAACAATACCGACTGCTTTGTTTAAGCTGCTCTTTGTAAAGATTAATTTCATAATGTGTAAAACTCCTTTCATGATATGTCAACAAAATCGAATGGCATATATATATAAATATTAATCAGTCGTAGTAGTAGTAGGGGCTGTTAATAAGTTAATAAGTGGTTGTAAGCCTTGAAATTACTGGGTTAAAGCGTTGGCATAACCCTGTTGAATCCGCTTGATTCTGGTGTGAAATGCGTATGGATAACTTTTTTGACAAAAAAATCAAAAAATAAAAATAAACGGTTATCCACGGCTTTAAACAACGTATAACACGATATCAACAACTTATTCAGTGGATAATGTGAATAAGTTATAAGACATTAAGAAGGATTAATCTTCTTTATAAGAATGTCAATTGTTGATTTTGTATTTTCGTCACTTATAACCATCTTGTTAATCTTGTCAGCACCGTGAAGAATAGTTGTATGGTCACGGTTGCCGAATGCTTTGCCGAGAGACTGTACTGTATTAGTAGTCATCTGACGGCAGAGATACATTGCAATCTGTCTTGGATATACAATATCGGCAGAACGCTTCTGTGAGAGAATATCTTCTGATTTAATATTGAAGTGTTCTGCTACTATATCGATAATAAGTTCAGGTGTAATCTCTCTTCTTGAATCAGGAGAAATTAAATCCTTTAATGCTTCTTCAGCAAATTCTACAGTTATAGGATTAGATGAGAGTTTTGCAAAAGCTGAAAGTTTTGTTAAAGCTCCTTCAAGTTCCCTGATACTTGATTTGATATGAGTTGCAACATAATCCTTTACTTCATAAGGAATATCATATCCGCCAAGTTCGGCTTTCTTATTAAGAATCGCCATCTTGGTTTCATATGTAGGTATCTGTATATCTACAGGCAGCCCCATCTCAAAACGAGTACGCAGACGTTCACTGAGTGTCTCCATTTCTTTAGGAGGACGATCAGAAGATATTACAATCTGCTTTCTGTCCTGATAAAGTGCATTAAAAGTATGGAAGAATTCTTCCTGAGTAGATTCCTTACCTATAATAAACTGGATATCATCGATAAGAAGAACGTCAATGTTTCTGTACTTTTCACGGAATTCAGAGTTCTTCTGGTTCTTTACGGAATCAATCAGCTCATTGGTAAATGTCTCTGATGTTACATATAAAACTTTAAGTTCAGGCTTAGTCTTGATAATAAAATGTGCAATAGCCTGCATAAGGTGAGTCTTTCCAAGTCCAACACCACCATAGATAAAAAGCGGGTTGTAAACTTCACCGGGAGTCTCGGCAACAGCTAAAGATGCGGCATGTGCAAGATTATTATTATTACCGATGACAAAAGTTTCAAATGTATAATTAGGATTAAGATTCTGTATATTATTATTTTTGGATGCGGAAGTATCTTTTTGCTTCTGCTTCTTATCAATCTTTTCCTTATCAATAGAAGACATGAGTGTTACATCATATTCCCTGCCCATAATTTCAGCGATTGTAAGAGTGATGGCTGCAAGATACTTTCTTTCGATATAGCCAACACGCATATTGTAGCTTAATCCCTTGCCGTCACTATCGTTATTATTTTCAGGAATTAAAAGAGTAATTTTGTCGCCTACAACTGAATATACTTGAATAGGCTTTATCCACGTTCTGAAAGACATATCTGTAATGTCGTAATCTTCTTTGAGGGTCTGTATTATAAGATCCCACTTTTGTTTTAATTCTTCCATAATTATATAGTACACCTTTCGGTTTATTAAAATGTAAAGTTATTCTAATATATAATATACCAAAACGAGGTTTTAATCAAGGTATCAAAGATATGACTGAGTGTGTAAAATTAAAATCACAATCAGGGATAATTAATGTGAATTGATGTGGAAGAAACTATATGTTGTGTATGACGTAAAACTGACATTATAATAGGAAGAAACATTTTTAAAGATAAGAGATGTGGATTGATTTTCCACACAATACATGTCGAAAATAGGCGGTTTTTGAGTATAAAAGTGGAAAACAGGCATAATTATCAACAGTTATCCACGAATTATACACATTTTGTGGATAACTTGTTGAAATAGTGGTATTAAATGTTAATTAAAGTGAATAAAAAATTATTTTGCAAAATAATTTTTTTTGCTTGACTTAGTGACATTTTCTTAATATAATAAATGCTGATGTTTTAATATTAGACTTGATATAATATTCCTGCCACATAAAACAGGATTATAATATAACCCATATTATTGTGGTATAAGAAGGAGGTGCGTTTACAATGAAGATGACATTTCAGCCAAAGACAAGACAGAGATCTAAGGTTCATGGTTTCAGAGCAAGAATGAGTACTCCAGGCGGAAGAAAAGTTTTAGCAGCAAGAAGAGCTAAGGGTAGAAAAAGACTTTCAGCTTAATTAATTTTAATTTTTCGACAGACGGGTGCCAATATTTTATGGGCGTTCGTCTGTCTTTTTTTACGCAGGGCATAAAGCCGGATTATTTGTCTATATGAGAATCTGGTGAATGTCCCATATTTGATAATTATCGAGAGGCATGAGTATTGATATGAAGTATAGTAATTTTGAAACATTGAAGAAAAACAGTGATTTTAAAAAAGTATATAATAAGAAGATTTCGTATGCGAATAAGTATCTTGTTATGTATATTTTAGAGAATGGAACGGATACATTAAGACTTGGAGTATCTGTGAGTAAAAAGGTCGGGAACAGTATCGTCCGGCACAGACTTGCGAGACTTATACGTGAAGCATTTCGTCTTAATAATGATAATGTAAAGCGTGGTCTTGATATTGTCGTTGTGGCAAGAGCGGGTCTGAAAGAAAAAGGTTATAAAGAAACTGAAAGTGCAATGCTTCATCTTATGAAGCATCTTGATATAATTACAGACCCAAAAGAGGAAAATAATGATTAAAAAGTTATTATTAAAGCTGATATGGTTTTATCAACATGCTATATCTCCTTATAAAGGAAGAAGCTACTGTAATTATTACCCGACATGTTCAGAGTATGCAAAAGAGGCAGTTACTGAATATGGTGCATTTAAGGGTGGATTTATGGCATTAAAAAGAATATTAAGATGTAATCCGTTTGTTAAAGGAGGATATGATCCTGTTCCGGTAAAAGGGGCAGTGAATGTAAAAAAGATAACTAAATAGCCTTTGACATATGGATTATTGTTTGGAGGAAACACATGTATAATGCAATCATCGAGCCGATAGCATCTTTACTTGGAAAAGTTCTTGACGTTCTTTTCGTTGGAATCAATGCAATCGGATTGGGAAATATTGCGATAGCAATTATTTTATTTACTTTATTAGTAAAATTGTTAATGCTTCCACTTACTGCAAAGCAGTCTAAGATGATGAAGCTAAATTCTATTATCGGACCTGAAGTAAGAGCAATTCAGAACAAGTATAAGGATAAAAAAGGTGACCAGAATGCAATGCTTAAAATGCAGGAGGAAACTAAAGCTGTATATGCAAAGTATGGAACTTCACAGATGGGTGGATGTGTCCAGATGCTTATCCAGTTTCCTATTCTTCTTGCTTTATACAGGGTATTCCAGAGAATTCCTATGTATGTAACATCACTCAAGGCATTATTTATTAATATTCTTGGTGATGGCGGCAATGGTATTATGAGTGCGGCTGATTATTCTGATTTTATGAGTAATACATTTAATACAGGTACACTTGCAAAAATTGACTGGTCAAATGTTAATGATGCTGTAGTTGCGATGAACTCATTTACAACAGAGCAGTGGAACTTGCTTAAAGAGCATTTCACATCTTATGCATCTGTAATTGCTGATAATCAGACAAAGATTACTGAGATGAATACTTTCCTCGGAATCAATGTTTCACAGGTACCTACATTAGCATTAAATATTGCTATACTTATACCTATTTTATCAGGTGTTACACAGTATATCAGTGTAAGAGTAAGTCAGGGCAAGTCAAATCAGGATGATTCTGATAATCCAGCAGCTGCATCAATGAAGATGATGAATATTTTCATGCCGATTATGTCTGCATTTATCGCATTCTCAGTACCTGCAGGTCTTGGTCTTTACTGGATTGCAACGGCTGTAATCCAGACAATCATCCAGATTTGCATCAATCGTTACTATGATAAACTCGGTGTTGATGAGATTGTAAGAAGAAATGTAGAGCAGCGTAACAAAAAACGTGCCAAAAAGGGATTACCTCCTGAAAAAATAGCTAAGAATGCTACAACAAGCACTAAGAAGATTGATTCAGAGACAAAAAGTCAGGAAAGAATCGATAAGCTTCAGCAGAAGAAAGAACAAAATGATAAAAAAGTAAAAGAAATTCTTGAGGCAACTAATTATTATAAATCAGCTAAACCTGGCAGCCTTGCTGAAAAGGCCGGAATGGTAGCAAAGTATAATGAGAAAAACTCTAAGAAGAATTAACGGAGGTGCGGTTTACTATGGATTATATTGAAGTTTCAGGTAAAAATGTTGATGAAGCACTCACTAATGCTTTAATAAAATTAGAAACAACAAGCGATAAAGTAGAATATGAAGTTATTGAAAAAGGCAGTGCCGGTTTTCTGGGAATGGGAAGAAAACTTGCTGTAATTAAAGTAAGAAAGAAAGAAGACAAGCCGGTTGAGGCAAATGTCAAGGCAAAAGAAACAGAAACACAGAAAGTAGCAGATTCATCTGTTTCATATGAGCCTGTTAAAGCTGAGCCTGTAAAATCAGTTGATAATAATGAGATTAAGGATGACTCACATGAGCAGCCTAAGAAAACATCAAAATATACAACAGTTATGCCTAATGAAGAAGTTGAACGCAGAATTACAACATTTTTAGGTGATATGTTTAAGGCAATGAATCTTGAAGTTAAGATTGATGTTAAATTTGATGATCCTGATTGTGTAAATGTTGAACTTTCTGGTCCTAACATGGGTGTTCTTATAGGCAAGAGAGGACAGACGCTTGATTCTATCCAGTATCTTACAAGCCTTGTTGTAAATAAGGGAAAAGACAAATATGTAAGAATTAAAGTTGATACTGAAGATTACAGAAACAGAAGAAAAGAAACTCTTGAATCACTTGCAAAGAATATTGCTTATAAGGTAAAGAGAAGCAGAAAGCCTGTTTCACTTGAGCCGATGAATCCATATGAGAGAAGAATTATTCATTCAACACTTCAAAATGATAAGTTTGTATCTACAAGAAGTGAGGGTGAAGAACCATTCAGACATGTAGTTGTATATCTTGACAAAGAAAAAAATTCAAGATATTAATTTGTATCTGTTTTAATTCAGAGTATTTTTTAAAGTCATGCGGTTTGTGGCTGTAAAAGCCACAATCTGTATGACAATTTTAATATTAATCAGAGGTATTAGGTATGGAACATACAATAGCCGCAATTTCAACAAGTACAATGAGCAGTGGTGGAATAAGTATTGTAAGAATGAGCGGAAAAGATGCCATTGAGACGGCAGATAAAATATTTGTATCTAAAAACGGAAAAAAACTGTCTGAAGCCATCAGCCATACTGTTCATTATGGAAATATTGTTGATGAAGACGGTAATATTATAGATGAGGTGCTTGTCATAGTTATGCGTGCACCTAACACATATACAAGAGAGGATGTTGTGGAAATTGACTGTCATGGAGGAATTCTTGTAACAAGAAAAGTTCTTGAAGCGGCGATTAAAGCAGGTGCAAAACCGGCTGAACCCGGCGAGTTCACTAAGAGAGCATTTCTTAACGGAAGAATTGATTTATCGCAGGCAGAGGCGGTAATAGATGTTATTAATTCAAAAAATGAATACGCATTGAAGTCATCTGTAAGCCAGCTTGATGGAAAATTATCTGCAAAAATAAAGGAAATAAGGGAAGTTATCCTTAATCATGTAGCATATATAGAGGCTGCACTTGATGACCCTGAACATATTTCGTTGGATAACTATGTTAATAACATAGAAAAAGATGTGGATAACTGTGTGGATAATGTGTATAAATTGTTGAAAACTTCTGATAACGGTCGTATAATGCGGGATGGAATACGAACTGTTATTTTGGGGAAAACTAATGCGGGTAAATCCAGCCTGCTTAATGCTCTGGCAAAAGAGGAGCGTGCGATTGTAACTGATATAGAGGGAACAACAAGAGATGTACTTGAGGAACAGGTAAATCTTGGTGGAGTTACTCTTAATCTTGTAGATACAGCCGGAATAAGAAAGACAGATGATTATGTTGAGAGCATCGGTGTTGAGAAAGCAAAAAAATATGCACAGGATGCAGATTTAGTAATATTTGTTGTTGACAGTTCAAGACCTTTGGATAAAAATGATGATGATATTATTTCACTTATTCAGAACAAAAATGTTATTGTTCTTTTAAACAAGTCAGATATGGAACAAGTTGTAAAACCTGAGGATTTGAAGAATCTTAATAAATTCAGCATGGTTTCAATTTCGGCAAAGAATGAGACAGGGCTTGATAAGCTTGAACATGCGATAAAAGACATGTTTTTTAACGGTGAAATATCATTTAATGAAGAAATATATATAACAAATGTGCGTCATAAAACGCTTTTACAGGAGGCACTTGACAGCCTTCATATGGTAAAAGATGGAATAAATCAGGGAATGAGCGAGGATTTTCTTACAATTGATTTGATGACGGCGTACGAAAAACTTGGAATGATTATAGGCGAAGAGGTTGAAGATGACCTTGCAGACCGTATTTTCAGTAAATTCTGTATGGGAAAATAAAGATTATTTAAGGAGACTGCTGTGAAGAATTTGTGCGAAACTTATGATGTAGTTGTTGTAGGTGCGGGACATGCCGGCTGTGAGGCTGCTCTTGCATGTGCAAGACTTGGACTTAATACAATTTGTTTTACCGTTAGCTGTGAAAGCATAGCCATGATGCCATGTAATCCTAATATAGGAGGCAGCTCTAAAGGACATCTTGTAAGAGAGATAGATGCTCTTGGTGGTGAGATGGGCAAAAATATAGATGCTACATTTATACAGTCAAAGATGCTTAATAAATCAAAAGGACCTGCTGTGCACTCACTTCGTGCCCAGGCTGACAAGTCTGATTACAGTCACAGAATGAGAAAAATAATGGAAAATACTGATAATCTTTTAGTGCGTCAGGCTGAAGTTTCAGAGATAATAGTTGAAGATGGCATTATAAAAGGTGTAAAGACAGTATCAGGTGCAAGTTATTTTGCTAAAGCAGTTGTTCTTTGTACAGGTGTATATCTCAAGGCAAAGTGTATTTTTGGTGATGTGAGCTATGAAACAGGTCCAAACGGACTTCTTCCTGCAAATCATCTTACACAGTCTCTTGTTGATAATGGAATTGAAGTCAGAAGATTTAAGACAGGTACACCGGCGAGAGTTGACAAGCGTTCTATTGATTTTTCAAAGATGACAGAGCAGTTTGGTGATGAAAGAGTAGTGCCATTTTCATTTACAACCGACCCTGAAACAGTACAAAAAGACCAGGTTTCATGCTGGCTTACATACACAAATGAAGAGACACATAAGATTATAAGAGATAATCTTGACCGTTCTCCGCTCTATGCTGGAGTTATTCACGGAACAGGTCCAAGATATTGTCCTTCAATTGAAGATAAGGTTGTAAGATTTGCGGATAAAGAAAGACATCAGGTATTTATAGAACCTGAAGGACTTTACACTAATGAAATGTATCTTGGTGGAATGTCAAGTTCAATGCCTGAAGATGTTCAGTATGCGATGTATCGTACTGTACCGGGATTAGAAAATGTAAAAATAGTAAGAAACGCGTATGCGATAGAATACGACTGTATAGATGCATTACAGTTAAAGTCAACACTTGAATTTAAGAAAATAAAAGGACTTTTTGCGGGTGGACAGTTTAACGGAAGTTCAGGTTATGAAGAGGCTGCAGCACAGGGAATAATTGCCGGTATCAATGCTGCAATGTATGTAAAAAATGAAGAACCTCTTATTCTTGACCGCTCAGAGGCCTATATTGGTGTATTGATTGACGATCTTGTCACAAAGGAATCAACAGAACCATATAGAATGATGACTTCAAGAGCAGAATACAGGCTGATTTTAAGACAGGATAATGCAGATTTGAGACTTTCAAAATATGGTCACAGAGTTGGTCTTATTAATGATGAGAGAATGGCTAAAGTAGAACTTAAAGAAAAGCAGATTGCTGAAGAAGTAGAGAGAGTAAAATCTGTAAATATCGGTACAGGTAAAGAAGTCCTTGATTTACTTGAAAAGTACGGAAGTACAGAATTAAAGACAGGTGTTACACTTGCTGAGCTTGTTAAAAGACCTGAATTAAATTATGAAATTCTTGCACCTATTGATAAACACAGACCGGAGCTTGCATGGGATGTTGCTGAACAGGTGAATATTAATCTTAAATATGAGGGATATATAGAAAGACAGCTGCGTCAGGTTGAACATTTCAAGAAACTTGAAAGCAAGATTATTCCTGATGATATAGATTATAATGAAATTACCGGATTAAGAAAAGAAGCAATGCAAAAGCTCAATAAGATGAAACCACGTTCAATAGGTCAGGCATCAAGAATTTCAGGAGTATCACCTGCAGATATTTCAGTTCTTCTTGTTTATATGGAACAGTTCAGAAGAAAAAAGATGTAAGGAGAAAGTATTTGGACAGAAGTGAATTTCAAAAAATATTAAAAGAAATTAATGTTGAACTTACGGATAATCAATGTGATCAGTTTGATAAATATTATGAAATTCTTGTTGAATGGAATAAAGTAATGAATCTTACAGGTATTACACAATATGATGAGGTATTAGTTAAGCATTTTGTGGATAGTCTGGCTGTTTTTAAAGCTGTTTGTGAATTATCCGGAACAGATAATGATATAAAAAATAAAATTAACTATTTTAAGAATGTTTCTGTAATAGATGTAGGAACAGGTGCGGGATTTCCCGGAGTACCTATAAAGATTGCATTTCCGGAAACAGATGTATGTCTTCTTGATTCTTTAAATAAACGGGTTAATTTTTTAAATGAAGTTATAAATCAGCTTGGAATAAAAAAAGTTGATGCAATTCACAGCAGAGCTGAGGACGGAGCGAGAAATCCATTATATCGTGAAAAATACAGAATTGGTGTATCAAGAGCAGTAGCAAATCTTGCAACATTAAGCGAGTATGTACTTCCTTTTGTTGAGCCGGGTGGATATTTTATTGCATATAAATCGGGTGAAATAGATGAAGAACTTGAGGCATCTAAAAAAGCAATCGGTGTACTTGGTGGTGAAATTAAGCATGTTTATAAATTTAGTCTGCCCGGTACAGATTTTGGACGTTCATTTGTATTTATAAAGAAAAACAGAATTACGCCTAAGAAATATCCAAGAAAATCAGGACTGCCTTCAAAGGAACCAATTAAATAAAAAATTAAAAATCCGGGTGATAGAAAAACATCCGGATTTTTAATTGGTTTCAGCTAAGAAAAATATCAATATTTTTTATGAATTTTAACGGCTGTTCAATCTGTGGGTAATGTTTTGCATTTTCAATTGTAACAGATTCTATAGCCGGATTAAGCGATTTATACAATTTTGCAGCTTCAATAGCAGTTGTGTCACATGAACCATTAATAATGTAAATGCTATTGTCAATTTTACTTACAGCTTTGCTTATAGAAACAGTTGTATAATGACATTCTGTACTTGTAAAAAGATATTTTGCATTACTTCCGCCAAGATGTGCATTTTCACTGTATGTATCAATAAGATTCTGTGATATTGAATTTTTGTTATTGAAGTATTTTAATACAAATCCGGAATTAAGCTGTTGACGACTCATGCATATATTATAAATGAGAGTGCCTAAAACAGGTGAGTTGAGAAGATATCTTCTTATTTCACACATTTTATCCGGAGTTTTTAATGCTGATTTTATATCTTGTGGACTTACAAGAATCAGTTTATTAAAAATGTATGGATTAGAATACACTGTCATTATTGCCATTGGGGCTGAATCACCCTGTGCAATAATATCCGTTTTTTTATGAATGACATTAATAACAAAATCCTGAATCATTTGTGTATACATATATGTTGTGTATGTTATATTCGGTTTATCGGAATGACCACATCCAAGCAGGTCGATGGCATATACTGTATGATTTCTGCCAAGTGATTTTATTATTCTGTCCCATTCGCATAATGAGCAGGAAGATTTTAAATCGTGAATAAGCAAAATTGGAGAACCCTCTCCTGAAATAGTATACGATATATTACCGAATTTCCATTTATATGTACTGCGTGTTTCTTTATTGGTAAGGTTTTTAATAACAGAAGATGAAAAAATCATCTGATTAATGATATGTGCCGTTGAAATAACAGCTGCAGATGCAGTTACGGCAAGTCCTGCTTTTTTCCATTTATTCATATTACATTCTCCATTCTATACAGAATCATATGTTTCATTTACCATAATATTAATAATATTATAGTATATATGTACTAAACTCGCAACGAATATTAAAAAAATACTTTAAAATTTACTCAATATAATGTATTATATTGTAAATGTTTCAAGGTAATATGATACTGTTGTAATATAAATAGTATATTATGAATATACAGTTCGGCTGTGTTTTTTATGAGCTGCTCCTTGGCAAGCATGGGGAATATTTAATGAGTGAAGTTAGTAAGTTTTTAATTGAAGAATATGATAATACTAATCATAAAATAAATGAAATAAATTATTCTATAAGAGGCTTGGATATTGATATAGATTCAATTGACAATTATCTTAAAAAAATAAGACAAAAGGAAAGTGAACCTGAATCATTATTTGAATCAAAAAATTATGATACATGTTTTCGTGAGGATGAGATTCAAAAACTTGAGAGTCAAAGACAAGAGCTTCTTTCAAAAAAAAGTTTGTTGCAAGATGAACTTTCGGAATTGACATTCAGATGTGAACGTATAAAAAAATTATGTGATGATTGTAATAATGATGTAATTGCATCAGAGATATATAATAATTCAAAAGTATATTCACATACAGTAAGTATGAATGAATTGTCTAATCAGGAAAAAGACAGAAGACGTATTGCGATGGATATACATGACACTGTAGTTCAAGATTTGGCGGCAATAATTTTTAAAAATGAATTTATTCTGCATATTATGCAGAGTGATATTGAACGTGCCAGAATTGAAATTAAAAATAACAGTGATATGTTAAATAACTGTATTAGTGAATTAAGAAATATAATTTTTAATCTAAGACCTTTGCCATTGGAAAATTCTAATTTTAAAGATAGTTTTTGTAAGATGGTTGATTTACTTCAAAAAAAAACAAATATGTTAATTCAATATGAATATAAAGGCGATGAATGTCCGGATATAGATAAGGTTCTTCTTATTAATGTAATAAGAATGATTTTTGAATTGTGTACAAATTCTATTAAACATTCAAGAGGAACAAATATTTATATTAGTATTGAGATAACAAAAAAAAGCATTAAATTCTTTGTGGCTGATAATGGCTGTGGATTTGATTATAATAATGTATGTAAAAATACTAAAGGACAAGGATTATCAATGATAAGAGACAGATTATACATTTTTAATGGTTCTGTTAAAGTAACAAAAAATAATGATAAGGGAATTAAATTTTATATTGATATTCCTTTGAAGTACAAAGAAAAATAGATATAAATGGAGTTAAGTATTATGGCAGTTAATATTGTTATTGCAGATGATCATAAAATGGTAAGGGAAGGTTTAAAATGTCTTCTTGAATTAGATAAGGCATATAATGTTGTTGGAGAGGCAGGAGATGGATATGAATGTCTTGATGTTGTTAGCAAGACAAATCCTGATATTATAATTATGGATATTAATATGCCAAATCTTGATGGATTACAGACATTAAAAATTATGCGTCAGGAAAATATAAATAAAAAAGTTATAATGGTTACACTTTATGATGATGTTGATTATTTAATAAAGGCTCTTGATTATAAATGTAATGGTTATGTTTTAAAAAATTCAGATTTTTCTATTTTAAAGGACGCTATTGACAGCGTTGAAAAAAATGAGATTTATGTAGAACCTAGTCTTACAGTAATGCTTAATTCAAGCCTTGCAAGGAGAGATGTTAAGAAATCTATGATAGATTCTCTTACAAAGAGGGAACTTGAGATATTAAAGCTTATTGCACAGGGACTTCTTAATAAAGAAATTGCAGCAATGTTAAATATTAGCGAAAGAACAGTTAAAAATCATATATCAAATATATTTAAGAAAATTGATGTATCAGATAGAACACAGGCTGCAGTTTTTGCAATTAAAAATGGAATAGTTGAGATTAAGTAATTAATTATATATAATTGATATGTATATGGATGAGATTTGTAGGTCAAGTCTCATCTTTTTTATGTTTGTTATTATATGCGTGCTATTATATAAAACTTATGTTTATAAAAATTGATGACTGTCTAATGTATCAAAAAAAATAAAGAAAAAATTATATAATATACAACAAAAAATAAATATTGTGTGTTATAATTATTAATGGTATTGAGTTATATTTAATTAATGAAAATGCTAATGTGATATATATTCTTTAGATGTTTCACGTGAAACATCTTATGTGATATTTATAAGTTATATATATGTTTCACGTGAAACATTATTGGTTGTGGCAGCTGAATAAATATATGCAAGTAAATGCAAGGACGCGAACATATATGGAAATCGAGGAGTTATGGGGAGAATAATAGCAATAGCAAATCAGAAGGGTGGCGTAGGCAAAACTACGACAGCAATTAACCTTTCAGCATGTCTTGCTGAAAAAGGTCAAAGAGTTCTAGTTATAGATATAGATCCGCAGGGAAATACGACAAGTGGATTGGGGATAGCAAAAGACAATGTAGATAATACAATATATGAAGTTATGTTGCAAGAAATTGATATATCTGATGCAATATGTAAAGATATATTTGAAAATCTTGATATCATTCCATCTAATGTAAATCTTGCCGGGGCAGAGATTGATTTGATTGATATTGAAAATCGAGAATATATTTTAAAAAATGCAATTAATACAGTAAGAAATAATTATGATTATGTTATATTGGATTGTCCTCCATCACTAAGTATGCTTACTGTAAATGCGATGACAGCAGCTGATACTGTATTAGTTCCAATTCAATGTGAATATTATGCGTTGGAAGGTTTGACTCAGCTTATACATACAATTAATCTTGTAAAGAAAAAATTGAATCCACTTCTTGAACTTGAAGGTGTTGTATTTACAATGTATGATTCGAGAACAAATTTGTCACTTCAGGTTGTAGAGAATGTTAAGGATAATTTAAAACAGAATATTTATAAGACAATCATACCTAGAAATATCAGACTTGCAGAAGCACCAAGTCATGGATTGCCGATTAATAAGTATGATACAAAATCATCAGGAGCTGAGAGTTATAGGATGCTTGCAGATGAAGTTATGAGTAGATGATTACCTATGTCTTATTAAATCGAAAGTGATATAACAAAATTATTAAATGAGTTGGAGGAAATATATAAATGGCAGTTAGCAAAAAAACCTCATCCAGTAAAAGTTCATCAAAAGGACTTGGTAAAGGATTGGGACGTGGAATTAATGCTTTAATTCCTGAAGAGCCAGCAGAAACAAATGAAAAAGTAATAGTTAAAGAAGTTGTGGTTAAAGAGCCGGCAGAGACAAAGGTAAGATTATCTCAAGTTGAGCCAAACAGAGAACAGCCAAGAAAAATGTTTGATGAAGATGCCCTTATTGAATTATCTGAATCAATTAAACAGTATGGTGTATTACAGCCATTACTTGTGCAGAAAAAGGATAATTATTATGAGATAATTGCCGGTGAGAGAAGATGGAGAGCAGCAAAACTGGCAGGAGTCAAAGAAGTGCCGGTTATTATAAAAGATTATTCTGACCAGGAAGTAATGGAAATTGCTCTTATTGAAAATATTCAGAGAGAAGATTTGAATCCAATTGAAGAGGCACAGGCATATCAGAGACTTATAAAGGATTATCGTTTAAAGCAGGATGAAGTTGCTGAAAAGGTATCTAAATCAAGAGCAGCAATTACTAATTCGTTGAGATTATTAAAGCTTGATTCTAGAGTTCAGGAAATGGTTATGGAAGGAAAATTAAGTAATGGCCATGCGAGAACTATTATTGGAATTGAAGATGGTGATAAGCAATATATGATTGCACAAAAGATTTTTGACGAAAAGCTTAGTGTGCGTGAAGTAGAAAAACTTATGCGTGATCTTGATAAACCTGAAAAACCAGTAAAACAGGCACCAGAAAATGATTTTATTTACAGAGACCTTGAAGATAAATTCAGCAAAATATTAGGCAGTCAGGTTGCAATAAAAAACAAAAATAATAATAAGGGTAAAATTGAAATTGAGTATTACTCTCAGGCAGAATTAGAAAGAATATACGAGATGCTCAAAAAAACACAGGAATAAGGTTTGCTTCGCAAAACAAGGAGGCAATCCTCTCCTCACATGAGGTATAGTGCATCAAAGATGCACATTGGGATTTTGCTTCGCAAAACAAGGAGGATAAGAGATAAGATGATTGATTTTTATGGCTTGTTTTCTGTAGATGCTGCATATGTATTTACGGGAATGGCGGCAGTAACGTTGATTTCGCTAATCATAGCGATTATATCTATATGCAAAACTTCATCAATGAAAAAGAAATACAAGGAATTCATGGGTGGAAGTGATGGAACATCTATAGAAGAACTTATAAAGGGTAATCTGGAAGATGTTAATCAGATTAAAAAACTATCTATTAAGAATGAAAATAATATAAAAGATATATATGAAAAATTGGAATATACATTCCAGAAGATTGGCGTTGTTAAGTATGATGCATTCCATGAAATGGGCGGAAAACTCAGTTTTGCATTATGTATGCTTGATAAGCTGAATAACGGATATCTTGTAAATGTTATGCATAGTAATAATGGTTGCTTTGCTTATGTTAAAGAGATTGTTGATGGTCAGTCTTATATTGAACTTGGCGAAGAGGAACAAAAAGCTCTTGATGAAGCAGTTGCAGGAAGAACCGGCGACGCAATACTTGGCAAAAAGGTTAATGAAATGCTTGAAAATAGTGGAAAAAATAAGTAAAATGGTGCATAATATCAAAGGATATAAATTAGTTTGTGGATAGCACTGTTTCACAAATGAAGATAAGCGTATGTTTCACGTGATGTATTATTTTAGATTATAAATATTAAGAAGACAGTGCAGAAATGAGGAAAAATGTTAGATTTGAAATTTGTCAGAGAGAATCCTGACATTGTTAAACAGAATATTAAAAATAAATTTCAGGATAGAAAGCTTCCGTTAGTTGATGAAGTTATTGAACTTGATGCAAAGGCAAGAGCAGTTAAGACAGAAGCTGATGAACTTCGTGCAAACAGAAATAAGCTTTCTAAGCAGATTGGTGCTTTAATGGGACAGGGAAAGAAAGAAGAAGCAGAAGCTGTTAAGGCTCAGGTTAATTCAGATGCTGACAGATTAAAGGAACTTGAAGCACAGGAAAGTGAACTTAATGCAAAAGTAACTGAGATTATGATGACGATTCCTAACATAATTGATCCTAGTGTTCCAATTGGTAAGGATGATAGCGAAAATGTTGAAATTGAAAAATTCGGTGAACCTGTAGTTCCTGATTTTGAAGTACCATATCACACAGAAATCATGGCCAAATTTAATGGTATAGACCTTGATTCAGCAGGCAAGGTGGCAGGTAATGGATTCTATTACCTTATGGGTGACATTGCAAGACTTCATTCAGCAGTAATTTCTTATGCAAGAGATTTCATGATTGACAGAGGCTTCACATACTGTGTACCTCCATTTATGATAAGAAGTAATGTTGTTACAGGCGTTATGAGTTTTGATGAGATGGATGCCATGATGTACAAGATTGAAGGTGAAGATCTTTATCTTATCGGTACAAGTGAACATTCAATGATTGGTAAGTTTATTGATACAATTACACCAGAATCAGAACTTCCTAAGACTCTTACAAGCTATTCACCATGTTTCAGAAAAGAAAAAGGTGCTCATGGTATTGAGGAGAGAGGTGTATACAGAATTCATCAGTTCGAAAAGCAGGAAATGATTGTTGTATGTAAGCCGGAAGACAGCAAGATGTGGTTTGATAAACTTTGGAAGAATACAGTTGATTTATTCAGAAGTCTTGATATTCCTGTAAGAACTCTTGAGTGCTGCTCAGGCGATCTTGCAGATTTAAAAGTTAAATCTATCGATGTTGAAGCATGGTCTCCAAGACAGAAGAAATATTTTGAAGTGGGTTCATGTTCTAACCTTGGCGATGCACAGGCAAGAAGACTTAAAATCAGAGTTCAGGATGAAAACAAGAATAAGTATTTTGCACATACTCTTAATAACACGGTTGTTGCACCACCAAGAATGCTTATCGCATTTCTTGAAAATAATCTTCAGGCAGATGGAAGTGTAAGAATTCCTGAAGTTTTAAGACCATATATGGGCGGTAAATCTAAGCTTGGCGAATAATTACACCACATTAATATATGTATAATTATTAATATTAAATAAACAAAGTAAACAATTTATTGAAATGCATTTTAATATATGATATATTTTATAGTTGGTAAATACTGTGAGCAATACATTTTGCCCACAGTATTTTTATGTGTGCCTTGCGGTGTAAAAATGAATGAACTTGTGCAGATGTATCTGACTGGCGTAAGTATAGTGGATTAGTAAGTATATTATATCTGTAAAGGTTGTAAAAATATCTAAAATATGATAAATTATACACATAAGCAGAGGTGAATTTGTTTTGAACAGTTTTAGACAAATGGAGGGCAGAACAGTTCTATGAGGTTGGTTAAGATTGATGATTTAAATGGGAGCGAAGTACTTGCTGTTCCTATAATGTCTGCCAAAGATCAGGTTTTAATACAGTCTGACACGGTACTGCGTGGAGAGTATATTGATAAACTGCGTAAGTATAATATTCCATCTGTATACATAAAAGATGATGTAAAATTTGACGTTGAAGCAACCCTTCAAAATTCAAAAAAGGTTGTTGAGAGTATACTTGAGCGTCATATTTATAAACATAATGATGAATTAAAAAGAATAGGTGAGCAGGCTAACAAGATTATTGACAGTGTATTATCTGAACCTGAGGTACTTGAGTCAGTAACAGATATAAGAAATATTAGTACAGATATGTATTCACATTGTATTAATGTATGTGTGCTTTCTACGATTCTGGCATTAAGATTAAAGATGAATGAGCGTCAGGTGCGTAATGTTTCCATGGGTGCGATACTTCATGATATAGGATTGAAGTATATACAGGTTCCGTATATTGATATCAGTGTTTCACAGATGAGAGCATCAGACGTTCCGGAATATAAGAAACATACTATTTATGGATATAGCTCTATTCAGGAAGAAGAGTGGATTTCAGATGTTTCAAAGGAGATTATTCTTCTTCATCATGAACAGGTTGATGGAGAAGGATTTCCATTTAAACAGAAGGGCGACAAATTAAAATCAGAAGTTAAGATTGTTTCAATATGTGATGATTATGACAGTCTTATAAGCGGAATTGGTAATAAGAAGATTAAGGTTTATCAGGCAATTGAGTATATCCGTGTTAATGCAGGTAAGAAGTATGATTCTACTATAGCAGCAAAGTTTCTTGAGACGATTGCATGGTATCCTGTTGGAATAAAGGTTGTTCTTAATGATGGTGATGTCGGAATAGTAATAAGGCAGAATAAAGATTCAACTGACAGACCGGTAATAAAAATGCTCACTCATGCAGATGGAAGTGAGTATAATCCACAGACAGAGATAGACTTGTTAAAAAAACTCACATTGTTTGTTGTTGATACATTGTAGGAATGAGGAATATATGAATTTATATTTAAGTGCCATTGGATTTTCAGATATGGATTCAATGAAAGAGTCAAGATTTATCAAGGCGGCTGTCAGACAATGTATTGATGAGGGATACATATTAAAAAATGAATCATTAAAACGTGGAGTTGCTGTTGTAAGGGTAAGTGAGTCGGCAGGAATATATATTTTTGGAAGATACGAAGGAAAGAAGTTCGTATATGAATATTATTACCCATTTATAATAGGAAATAAAATATCTGAAAATGATGAGCTTACAATAGAAAGGCATGTTGATAAGGAATCATATTCTATTGTATGTGATGAATCGCGGACAGGTGTGACCCTTATTTTTTATTTACAAAATGTCATGGATTATATGAATTATGTAACTAGTCGTCCTGATTATATAAAAGGTTCATTTAATCCGGATACAAGGAATGCCATTGCAAAATGTCCTATAAAAAATACACCGGTGGTATTGTCAGCACTTTCACTTGGTGGTATGATTCTTTTGCCGATAGATAAAAACAGTCGTAAATCAGCTAAAAATACAGAAGCTGAAAAAAAGCGAAGAAAGCTTATTGCAGCGGCAAAAAATGGTGACGAAGAAGCAAGGGAGAGTCTTACAATTGAAGATATTGATACATATACAAAGATTTGTCAGAGGATTATGTATGAAGATGTATTTTCAATTGTTGATTCAACATTTATGCCGTGTGGAGTTGAATGTGACCAGTATTCGGTAATAGGTGAAATTCTTGAGTTATCAAAAGAGCGTAATTCTTATACGGGAGAGAATATATATATTATGAATCTTGAATGTAATGATGTTGAATTTACGCTGGGGATAAATGAAAAACATTTACTCGGGGAACCTATGGTAGGCAGACGTTTCAAAGGGCAGATATGGCTTCAGGGAAATGTTAAATTTAACAAATAACAAAAATAAAATGATAGGAGAGAAATGCTATGAAAAGGTTAAGAGGTATAGGTGTACAGCTTGTTATATTTTTTATAATTGCAATCAGTATTCCTACATTCATGTTGGCAATTGATGTTGTTGTTACAACAAAGTCAACACAGAGAAGTAATATGCAGCTTACAAGTGAGCAGACACTTCAGGAGACAAAGAAAGGTTTTGAGACTTATTTAAAAACACTAAGTCAGCCTATCGATTTGCTTACACGTAAAAATGAAGTTAAGCATCTTGAAGATCAGGGAACTATTGATGATAATGTAAAAGCAATTCAGGATTCACTTTGTGCATCAGTTAAGGTTACAAGCGGTGCAAAGAGAGCATTCTTTACAACAAAGACTGGATATAAGATTACAGGCTGGGTTGAGCCAAATCCTGCAAATGGTAAGACAACTAATAAGAAAACAGTTGTGACTAATGCCAATGATACATCAAAAGTATGGTATAAGAACAGTATCGGTCTTGCTGCAAGAAATAATGTTTACGCATATATGAGCGACCCATATAAAGACAGCGAGACAGGTGATACAATTTTTACTGTTTCACAGGAAATTAAGTATACAAACAATGAAAATTACGGCGTTGTGGGTATGGATATTGATTTCTCAGAAGTAACAGAGTATGTTCAGAATATTGGTCTTTTAAATACTGGTTATGTTCTTCTTGTTGACAGCAACGGACAGGTTATCGTTGATAATGAAAGAAATACATATTGCAGCGGAAGTGTTACATCGCTTGGCTTCTGGGATAAGTTGAACAGTTACAAAGGCAGCGAAAATGAATATGGCATCAATATTTTCTCAGAAAAGATTAATGGTGAAAATGTAGAAGTTATCGCTACAAAGGATGAGGTAACAGGATGGACGCTTGTTGGTTTTGTAAGTGATAAAGAAACTGCTTCAGTTGTTTCAAAGATTACAACTGCTACAGTAAGAACAGGTGTTATTTCATTTATAATCGGTATTATAATTGCTATTATTGTAACTATGACATTTACAAAAGAAATTAAGAAGATTAATGGTGTTATGAAGAGTGTAGCTTCTGGAGATCTTACACAGAGAATTCCTATAAGAAAGAAGAATGAATTTGGTACACTTGAGAATAACTTTAATGAAATGGTAGATAATGTATCTGTACTTATAAAAGATGTGGAAGAACATTCAGAAGTTATTATCAAGTCTTCAGAAAATATTTCAGAAATCAGCAAGACTACGACTGAGACTGTAAATCAGGTATCAGAAGCTATACAGAGTGTATCTACAGGTGCTGTTGGACAGGCTGAGAGTACAAGCAATGCTACTAAGGAAGTTGAAAATCTTGCAGAAAAACTTCATGAGACTAAGGCATATGTAAGTGATATTAATGATATGTCAGTTGAAACACAGAAGTTAAGTAACCAGGGTATTGAGATTGTTGATAACCTTATCGGTAAGGCACAGCAGTCTATTGATAATTCAAGACTTTCTAAGGAAGTTATGAAGGAAATGGTTGAAAGTATTGAAAAGATTAACTTCATTTCCAATGCGATTACAGAGATTACAGAGCAGACAAATCTTCTTTCACTTAATGCAAGTATTGAGGCTGCAAGAGCCGGTGAGAGCGGACGTGGATTTGCTGTTGTTGCTGATGAAATCAGAAAGCTTGCTGAACAGTCACAGGCTTCTACAGATGAGATTAAGCAGATTGTAAATGAGATTTCCGAAAAGTCACAGCTTGTTGAGAAGACTCTTGATGAGACAGATGACATTATAACAGAACAGAATATGTCAATTCAGGATACTAAGAACCTGTTTAATACAATTTCTAATTCAGTTAATGCACTCAAGGAAGGTCTTGATAATATTACAAATCTTAATACTCAGATGGATGACAGCAGACAGAGCGTTATCGAGAAGATGGAAGATGTTGCTGCAATTTCAACAGAAACAGCCGCAGCAGCAGAAGAGGTTACTGCTTCAGCAGAAGAAGTAAATGCTACAATGCACAACCTTAACCAGTGCACAATCGAGCTTGATGAGATTGCTGTCGCATTGAAAGAGTCAATTGACAAGTTTACTCTTGAATAAGATTGTGAGCCAAATTTTATGTGGTGATGGTGATTTAATTGTATTTGACCATGTAAGCAATATATGATACAATAATTGGTATGTTAGTGAGGAATAATCTTTATTGGCATACCAATTTTGTTCCCTTAGTTAAATGGATATAACGGGGTCCTCCTAAGACTCTATTGTAGGTTCGATTCCTATAGGGAACGCTCTATTTTAAGCGGTAATGAGAGAAAAATCATTGCCGTTTTTTTGTTGTTTTTCTGCTAACAGCAAATCAAAAAATGAGCATTTTTGCTAACAGAAAATGCAAATTGCTAACAGTAAAATTATTGTAGATTTGCTAACAGGAATGAAAAGCTATAATGCAGCTGGTGTAAAAGGTTGTAAATTCTTGTAGCTAACAAAAGGGTGATGATAAAAAATATTTCTGCTTGGAAAATATCAAGCCTGAATGAGTATTCCGTTCAGATTAGATTAGGTTCTAATCTGGGCGGATTTTTTTTATTTCAGGGAGAAGGGATTGGAGATTATCAGTGAGGAAACTGGAGACAGTCCTAAGCAGGTGCAGAGATATATCAAGATGGCAGATCTGATTCCTGAACTGTTGGAAAAGGTAGATGACGGTTCAATGGGATTTACTCCGGCTGTGCAGATTGCATATCTAAAGAAAAAAGAACAGGGTACATATTTCTATATACACTGTTCTTTGTATAATCCTTATCTAAATGACATTGAGGTCTAACCCTCCTGCGTTCCCATTTCATCGGTGGTAGAGCGGATATGCTCTACTGCCGTTTTTACTTGTTCTGCGTAATCCAGATTGTTCTGACTCATGGTGTGTACCTGCTCGGCATTGGCGGTAACTTCCTCGGTTACAGCAGACAGCTGTGAGATATTTTCCATGATCGTGTTGTTGGACTCTGACAGACCCAGAATGTGATGATTTACTTCTTCGACCTGGGATGCCAAGTCTTCCATATTTTTATTCAACTGTTCGAAAGTCTCGGAAGCAGCAAGAATTTTTTCACTCTGCTGATCGGTGGCTTCGATGGAATCGCTGATCGTATCGACTACCATGTTGGCATTAGCATTCAGCTCATTTGTAATCTGGGTGATCTCCTCAGTAAAGTTCTTGGTTTGCTCTGCCAGCTGACGGATTTGTTGTGCAACAACGGCGAAACCACGACCAGCTTCACCGGCACGGGCACTTTCGATGGAAGCGTTCAGTGCCAGAAGATTGGTCTGACCGGAGATTGCCATAATACTTCCGGCGATTTCTTCCACTTCTTTTGTCTTTTCCTGTAATTTTTCCATGGCATCCGTAACGGAATGATTCGTGTCCTTGATCATGGCGGACTGCTGCTTCAATGCCTCCATGGCAGCCATGTTTTTACGAATACTTTCGTTAGAATCCTCGGCAATCTGAACCATTTGTTCGGAAATGTGACTGGTCTGCTCGATAGCATGCTGAATGGAGCCGGTCATCTGGCTTTGTTCTTCAATACTGGTAGCAGTCATATTGGTAGCATCGGAAATTTCCTGCATACTGTTGGCTACAGATTCCGTTGTCTGTACCAGCTGGTTCATGAGATCCGTTGTTTTGGAGGTCTCCTGATGTACAGTCTGGGATACATCAAGGACATTATCCAGTACTTCTTTTACATGCACATGCTCTTCCTGGGAAGAACCGATAGCATCGTTATTAAACAGGATCGTGATCTTACCTGTTTCCAGAATAATAATTCCGATCAGGAATACCAGCAGGGTAGAGCAGACAGCATTGACATCCTGACCGTAAATACCCTTCGAAGCTTGCACAATCATAACCACCAGATAGAGCACAAACAGACCTAAAGCGGTTTTCCGCAGAGATTTTTTCTCATAATAAGGAATCTGCAATATGAAAATGGCAATCAGTGCATAGTGAATGAAGCTGGCATCAGTCTGTAAGCCGACTAACAGATATTCAATGCCGATTTCAATCGTAGCAAAAACCTTCAACAGCCGAGTGGCTTTGTTTCTAAGGCATGTCACCGTGTTCACCACACAGAAGATAGCAATCAAAACTGTGTTAGAATAGGTAACGATCGGTGAAATGTTGTGATTTACCAGTTTCAGCCACAGATAAAACAGGAAAACCACTGTCAGAAGAGACGATGCAACTATGTAGAACTTGTTCATTTTGCGATTACGTTCTGCAGCATCCGTATAGCGATATTTATTATTTTCTTTTAAATCCATAGTCTTCCTCCGTATAAATATAAAAACTAATTTAAGTGTAACCGTTTTCATCAAATTTTTCTACACTTTTATTCATTTTTTGCAAAAAAATACGAAGATACAAAAATAACAAATTGATACTGATTTTCAATACCAAATAAGGTATAATACTGCTGTTACAGATCGCTTCATTGTTGTTTTTTTATTTTGTGATGCCTTTAAGTACAGGAAAAGACTAAGGTGAAAGAGAGCAGGATTTTATTCCTGCAGGATAATTTAGGAGGAGTACAATAATGTCAAAAGATGAATATTTAATCACAGACGCACCGCTTAAAGCGTTGACAGTTTTTGCGATGCCTATGATTCTGGGGAGTTTTTTTCAACAAGTATATAATATGGCTGATTCAATAATAGTCGGTCAGTTTGTTGGTTCTTCCGCACTTGCGGCTGTTGGTGCCTGTGCAGCACTTACTAATGTTTTTATCTGTGTGGCACTCGGTGCCGGCGTGGGTGCCGGTGTGCTTGTGAGCCGTTATTTTGGTGCCAGGGATTATGGTAAAATGAAAACAATTGTGTCAACGTCGCTGATTAGTTTCTTAGTTTTAAGCATACTTCTGGGAGTATTTGGATTTTGTTTTTCTCATTCAATGATGAATTTATTACAAACTCCTGCTGATATACTCGATGAAGCAGTGTTGTATCTGCGTATTTATTTTTTAGGATTTCCGTTTTTATTTATGTATAATATTCTTTCAACTATGTTCACTTCAATCGGTGAATCAAAAATTCCGTTGATTCTCCTGATATTTTCATCTGTTTTGAATATTATTATGGATTTATGGATGGTTGCGGGGCTTGGCCTTGGCGTGTTAGGTGCAGCTATTGCGACACTTATTGCACAAGGTATTTCTGCAGTGTTTTCACTTTTGATTCTTTTTTACAGGATGAGTCGTTATAAAAGTTATTTTAAATGGTTTGACAGGAAAGAATTGTGCTCAATGCTTAAAATTGCAGTTCCATCTGTTCTTCAGCAGTCCACAGTGTCAATTGGCATGATGATAGTACAGGCAGTTGTCAATCCTTTCGGTACACAGGCACTTGCAGGTTATGCTGCGACAATGAGAGTAGAAAATGTTTTTTCGTTGATATTTGTATCAATCGGTAATGCAGTTTCGCCATATGTTTCCCAGAATCTGGGTGCAAAGAAAATTGAACGTATCAAAAAAGGATATCATGCGGCACTTGTGTTAGATATATGTTTTGCAATTCTTGCATTTATAATCATTGAAACACTGCACACTCAGATTTCCTCATTGTTTCTGGGTAAAGATGGAACTGCCCTGGCATATCAGGTATCAGGTGATTACATGAAATGGATTGGATATTTCTTTATTTTTATGGGGATTAAAATGGCAACAGATGGAGTGCTTCGTGGACTTGGAATCATGCGTCCATTTCTTGTTGCTAATATGGTAAATCTTGCTATTAGATTGACAGTTGCTTTGATTTTTGCACCGCGTTTTGGTATTGCATTTGTCTGGCTTGCTGTACCAGCCGGCTGGCTTGCAAATTTTTTGATTTCATATGTGGCACTCAGAAAATCGTGGCCGGAATAAAACTTTTGAAGCAGGATTGCATCCAATTAAATTAAAGCCACAATAGCTATATTTTAATCATGTTATGTGCTAATATATTAACATAAAATATTTAAGTTAAATATATCAGGAGAAACAATGAAAATATATATAGATTTTGATGATGTAATATGTGAGACTGCAAAATATTTTACGAAAATTGCTAAAGAACTGTTCGGAATTGATGTGCCTTACAGGCAGGTACAGTTTTTTAATCTTCAGAAATCATTTGATTTAAGCGATGAGCAGTATGATAAATTAATGGAAGCGGGACATCTTCCTGAAAATCTGCTAAGTTATGAGGAAACGCCGGGAGCATCAGAGACAATTAACAAATGGGTTGATGAAGGGCATGAGGTTTTTATTATTACAGGAAGACCTTTTAATTCGTATGAGCCATCCAGAAAATGGCTGGACGAACATCATCTGGAGAGAGTGCCTTTGTTTTGTGTCGATAAATATGGCCGTGAAATATTCGAGCATGAATATGAATATAATATGACGTTAGAACAGCTTTACAGCATGACATTTGATTTTGCAATAGAGGATTCTCCATCTGCTTTTGAACATGTTTTGCATTTTAATAATTGTAAGGTTGCTGTATTTGACCGTCCGTGGAACAGGCAGGCAGAATTTCCTAATGACAATTTTGTAAGATGCAAAAACTGGAATCAGATAGATAAGTTATTTGAGGAATATGCCGGAAATGTCGGATAAATAATGATTTATTATTTTGATAAACAGGTATTAAAGATAAGGAGTAAGGTTTTATGAAAATATTTTTTTATGCACTTAGAGAATATGACGAGCAGAAATATGTAGAAGAGTTTGCAAAAAAGTATCCGTTTGAGTATGGATTTACTTCAGATTATCCGTCAATGGAAAATGTTGGACTTGCTAAGGGATATGATGCCATATCAATTATAACCAATCCTATGTATCCGGAAATACTTGATGCATTTCATGATATAGGTGTTAAGTATATATCAACAAGAAGCATAGGTTATGAGCATATTGATGTTGATTATGCTTATTCTCTTGGAATGAAAGTATCTCATGTTGTATATTCACCAAACAGTGTAGCTAATTATGCGATTATGCTTATTCTTATGGCATGCCGTAATATGCCATGGATAATGAAAAAAGCAGATTGTCAGGATTATTCGTTATGTGGAAAAGTAGGAAAGGAATTATCTACATCGACAGTTGGTGTTATAGGTACAGGCAATATAGGAAAAACAGTTGTTAAGCATTTATCAGGTTTTGGCTGCCGTATATTAGCATACTCATATTATGAGGATGAAGAAGTGAAAAAATATGCAGAATATGTAAGTTTTGAAGAACTTATACAAAAATCAGACATTATAACACTTCATGTTCCAGGAAATGATGAGAATACACATCTTATTGATGAAACAGCATTTAAGAAAATGAAAGATGGCGTTATAATTGTCAATACAGCAAGAGGATTAATAATTGATACACAGGCTCTTATTGCATCACTTAAAAATGGAAAGGTTGGGTTTGCAGCACTCGATACTTTTGAGGGTGAAGTTGGACTTTATTATCTTAATAAGGAAACACAGAGACTTGATAACGATAATATGGCAATCTTGAAGAGTTTTCCTAATGTAATATTGTCACCTCACATGGCATTTTATACTGAGCAGGCTGTGTCTGATATGGTAGAAAATTCGATTAAAGGTATTATTGGATTTGAGTGTGGCGAAGATAACAGATTGGCAGTTAAATGATTTGTTGGTTTGTTCAGCATTTAAAGGGGATTACGCTGCGTTTCCGGGAACTTTAATCGGAAATCTTAGTAAAGAAGGAATTTCTGTGGAGAGTGAGGCTGAACATGCGGAAATTGACTGTAGAAAATTAAAAAATTATTGGGTATCCCAACCGCTGAATAATAAATTCGGACGTTTGGGCTGTATTGAATTATTAAATTTGAATAATCGCACAGATGAGCAGGTAAAGACACTTTGTAAATTATTTTCAACATTTTATGATATGCTTGTTAATATGGAGCAATTGGGAATTGCACCGTCTAAAGTTATTTTGCCTGTATTGGGAAGCGGAAATCAAAATATAGAATTATGTTATATTATTCCGCCGTTAATAAATCAATGTATGAGGGCATTAGCGGAAATTGAATGTCTGGAAAAAATCACATTTTGCGATTATGATATTGAAAAGGTTAAAAAGCTTGTCTCAATGTTAGAATCTACGGACAATATAAATCAAAACAGTGATGTATTTATTAGTTATTGCTCGGCACAAAGAGAGTATGCGGATTGTCTGCGAAAAATGCTTACTGAAAGAGGCGTTAAGTGCTGGATGGCACCATATTCGATACCGACTGGTTCAAGTTATCAGACAGAGATTCCGTCCGCATTAAGTAATACTCCGAATGTTTTGCTGGTTTTGTCAAAAGAAGCAGAAACCTCCCGATGGGTGCAAAAAGAATGGTGCAAAAAGAGTGATTTTGTACGGCACAAGGGCAAAAGTGATATGCTCCCATCTAGGTAGACAAGCGAAATAATAAAAACTTGTCACTTAGGAGGGAGCATATCATTTTCAATCGTTAAAGCGGCAGCCCTATTAATAGTTAGTTACAACGAGTCTATTTTACTTAAAATATTCAAGTGCAGTATTAAGTTCATTTGACTGATTATGCATTTCCTCAGCCATATTTGTAACATTGTGCATCATGGCATTTAACTCTTCAATATTAGCATTCATTTCTTCTGATGCTGCAGCATTGGTTGAGCTGACATCTGCAAGATTGTTGCTAGTTGTTGTTATTTTATTATTAAGTTCTACCATCTGGTCAACCTGTTCTTTAATTTCATCTGCCTTATCTGCTGTTAATGTAATCTGTGCGTCAAGTTCATTAAATTCTTTCAGCACTGTATTAATAGATTCTTTCTGTTCCAGATTATGTTCTACAATTTTTTTAGAATCATTTACACATGTATCACATTCATTAACAAGTTCTGAGATGATTTCACGGATATTGTTAAGTTCATTGCCGGTATTATCGGAAAGTGTACGGATTTCTTCTGCAACTACAGCGAATCCTTTTCCGGCCTCGCCTGCACGGGCAGCTTCGATTGAGGCATTTAAAGATAAAAGATTAGTCTGTTCTGATATTTCTTCAATTACGGAAATAATCTGGCTTACTTTGTCAACAATCTCATTTACCTTGCCGATTCGTGCTGATATTTCATTGATGCCGGCATCCATAATTTCGCTGCTTTCCTGCATCTGGTGCATCTTTTCATTCATTGACTGGCTGTTTTCCTGAACGGAAGCTGTCTGTTTTTTGATATCTGTAACAGAGTTGTCTATGTGTTCTGACTCAAGAGACATTGTTTCAAGTGAATTATTAATATCGGCTATTGCATTGGCCATATTTGTTGAGCCTTCTGCAACATCCTGAACTGCACGTGATATTTCATTATTGGCAGAAAGTGTCTGGTTGCTTGTCTCGTTCAAGTCAGTGCTGTTTTTTGACATCGTATTTCCGGCAGTCCTGATTTTTTCTACTATTGTGCTTAATGAACTGCTCATAGACTGCATTTCTTCGGTTATAAGACCAATTTCGTCATTCGACTTTTTGATTTTTGAAAAATCAGCATTCAGATTACCATCAGCAATTTCTTTGATGAGTCTGCTTAATGATGAAAGCGGACGGGCAATTGATCTGCTGAAAAAATATGCAACAATAAGGGCAACGATGATAATACCAATAAGAATATATCCTGAAATGCGGGTAATTCGTGTAATTCCGCTTAATGCATCATTTTCATCGGCACTGACTACAACAATATCATGGTTATTAAGGATAACATAACCGGCGTATTTTACAACACCGTTATAATCATAATCAACTATTGCAGGTTCAGGTTGTTTTCCTGATTTAATCTGTGTTACAAGATTATTGATAAGACTGTTTTCAACCGGCTTGCCGACTTTATCCTTTGTATTATGATATAACATGGTTCCGTCAGAGGATACGACATAGACATAAGAGCTGTCTACACCTGTGAGTTTTGTGTCTTTAAGTATACGTGCATATTCATCATATGAAAGAGATTTGTTGTTATTGATACGCATTTCATTAGAGACGAGTTCGGCAGATGTTTTGGCCATGCTCATCATATTGTTTTGGACAGAGGTGCGTATAAGTATTCTTGAATTATTTACAATCAGAATCATACTTGTAAGATTAGAGAGGATAAGTGCTGCAATTACAAGTATACAAATCTTGACTGCTATAGTGCCTTTTTTCTTTTGAGCTTGTTTTTTCATGATAAATTAAAAATCTCCTTTCATAAGTTTATTGTAATTTAATAAACTTATTATTATTTTTATAATACTACAAATTGTTAAAAATTCAATGATTTTATAGCTGTATTGCTGATATATTACATTTTACTTCGATATTTTTTGGTGCATAGTGATGGGTGTGTAGTAATATAAAAACAAGTTGACAAATATTTATTTGTAATTTAAACTGAATATAAATTAAATACTTTCTTGTGAGGGAGTAGTTCGCGTGTATACGTGATTTGTCAACAGACCCGATTTTTAATCTGGCAAATCTTAATGAATGAGACTCATGTATGTCTGATATGGCATTTTATGTCATCAGATATACATGAGCCTCTTTTTTTACGCGGCAGAATGCGTTCTTCACAGATTATATGACGGCAGGAATAATGTCCTGCATCAGGCATTGTAATCATATTAAAAAAGGAGACAAAAATATGGAAATTTTAAAATCAGCAGCGATTCTTGTAATCGGATTTGTTCTGCTTATTAAAGGAGCAGATTTTTTTGTTGAAGGAAGTTCTTCAGTAGCAAAGAAATTCAATGTTCCTTCACTTATAATCGGTATGACTATTGTGGCAATGGGAACTAGCCTTCCCGAACTGGCAGTCAGCGTTACAGCTGCTATAACAGGAAATAATACGTTGGCTGTAAGTAATGTGTCAGGTTCTAATATTTTTAATCTTATGGTCGTCTGTGGAGCCTGTGCATTGTTTGCACCGCTTACAATAGAAAAAAATACGCTTATGAAAGAGTTCCCGTTTTCAATTGTTTGTGCAGGATTGCTTGTAGTTCTTGGATTTATCGGGATGAAACTTGGAAGAGTTGATGGAATTATTTTCCTTGTTATTTTTGTGGCATATCTTTTCTGGATGATTTATTCTGCAAAAAAGGCAAGAAGCGAAGGTGACAAGTTTGAAACTGAAGAAGAGGAAATGGCAGAAGAGATAAAGATTCTTCCGATGTGGAAATGCTTGTTATATATAGTTGGTGGAATGATTGCGATTAAGTTTGGCGGTGATTTTGTTGTTAATGGTGCCTCATCTATAGCTGCAGGATTCGGATTGAGCCAGACTCTTATAGGTCTTACGATTGTTGCATTGGGAACAAGTCTTCCTGAACTTGTAACTTCTATAGTTGCAGCAAGAAAAAATGAAGTTGATATGGCACTCGGAAATGTAATTGGTTCTAACATTTTTAATATTTTATTAATTCTTGGTGTTGCTGCGGCAATTAGTCCTGTTACATTTATTATGGAAAATATTATAGATATAATTATTCTCATTATTATGAGTACGGTTGTATGGATATTTGCATGGACATCAAAGAAGATAAACCGCAAAGAAGGAATAATAATGTTACTTGTATATGTGGTTTATATGGTATATATATGTATCAGGTAAATTAAATGAATAACGTAAGACTTTGATATTTAAAGTTAAAAAGTGTCCCTGAAAGCTGAACTTTCCAGGACACTTTTTTTATTCAGAGCGTGCCAAGTCTTTTGGCACGACGATGTTCTTTTTCACGCTGCTGACGCATCTTGATTTTTTTGCCGCCCTCTTCATCGGTGCATTTTAAAATTCTTATTGCATAATATTGTTTGTCATCAGTGCTTTTAATTCTGAATCGGCCTTTTATTAGACCATGTTCCTGACATGAAAAAAGACCATAATAAGACTTGCTGTTGGTAGAAAACCATTTTATAATCCGTTTCATTGTTTTGTTGCATTTGAAACAGCGGCATGCAATAACTTCTTTGTCGTTGGCAGCTTCTTCACGATCTGCAAATCCTCTTGAAATATATTTTCCGTAATTACCAAAATCAAGATAAATTTCTTCTTTTATATTCTGTGGAATTCTGTAGGTATCAACACTGTAAAACTTCCGTACCTTTTCAAAATCAAGTTCAGGCATAATCTGTGATGTGTATCTGGCATCGCTGCCGGCACTGTGATAACCTTCAAGTTCCTGCATTCCCAGATGTTCTATTGCATTTTTCAGGGTGGTTCGTTCCTTGCTATCCTGAAAGCATATGCTGTAGAGCTTCTGTACGTCATAGAAAAGAAATGGCATTGGAAAATTGTATTCAATATTATAATAGTCAAAATTACGCTGCAATTCTGTCAGGTCAGTCTGTCCCCATGTGCAGAAGATGTAATCATCACCACACCATCTGATGAAATCATTTGCAACATCTGTGAAATCATGACCTATACAAGTAAGTTCTTCAATTGTTACATTAAGTATTTCTTGAACCTTATCATGCAGTTTTGTATAGACTGCGGGGCGGATATATCTGTCAAATTGTGAGATTTCTGAAAAATTCTCATCAAGTTTGACTGCACCAATCTGTATAATTTCAAATGGAATACGACTGTTCGTATATGCTTTTCCATCTGCACTCTGATTCCATTCCAAATCAAGTACAATATAATTCATGAAGCACCTCTCTTTCTTTGATAAGGCAAATTAAGCTGAAAGCCATATAAGACTTCCAGCTTTTGTGTATTTATTATACAACTGACATGAATGAAAAATCAATATATATTACATTATTGCATATATACATCCGATACAGATGACGAGCTGTATAATTGTGAAGCGGAATACAACCTGTGCGTCTGACCATTCCAGTTTCTTTCTCATGTGGTCATGTATTGGTGTGCGGAGATTTTTAAATAAATTGATGTGTAAAAATCTCATAAATGATACTTTGATAAGACCAAGACCACCATCAAGTATAAGCATAATTGCCATTGGAATATAGAGTAACGGATGGTGAAGTTTTAAAAATGTAAATGCTATAAATAAACCGATTGCTCTTGAACCGGCATCGCCCATCAGCAGTTTGCTTGGAGAGGCGTTAAACCAGAGATAACCAAGGATACATACTGTCATTAAAAGGATTGTATGTCTGAAATAAGGTTCAATTTCAAAAACTTTAAATAATACGTAAGCAGATGTAAGAGTTACAGCAGAAAGAGTTCCGCACAGTCCGTCAACTCCGTCTGAACAATTTGTTACATTGATGCTGACCCATACAAGGATAACAATAAGAAGTCCGTATATAACAGGATTAAGTGTTACTGTTTTTGAAAATAATGCAATATCAAAAGTGTTTGGATTGTAATGAAGGTAAGTAAATGCTGCCATTATTGCAATAGCAAAATCTATAAGTCCTTTTTTCAATCCGCCCCATGGAGTCTGTGAACTGTCATCAAGATAGCCGCTTAACATAGCTGCAAGAACGAGAATAAGATAGATAACAAGTTCGGCGTCCATTGGGATAAAAAGAACGCTTGATAATGTAAATGTAAGTATAAATATAATTCCGGCTCCTCGTGGTTTTCCGACTGATTTGGAACCATTAATTGCATATGCACGACCGGCATCTCTTGGCAGAATATTTTTTCCAAGAACGATTAAGAGGCATGTCAGGGCAAATGCAAAAATTACACTTATAAATGTAATGATTTTGATGTAATCGTACCCGATTAAATAGTAAATCATAAAATGTACTCCTCCACGTTTGTTTTATTTTGTGTTTACAGTCTGCATGTGTCAGTATAACACAATGAAATATAAATAGATATAAAAATTTATATAGTAATTTATTTTTGATTATGATATACTATTCATATTGAAATACGTGTGTAGAAGATGGGGACAAAAGTACAAATAAGGCATAGCTTGTATATATGCTGCATATAAATATATATGATGGAAGGGTGGATTTTATGAACAAAGACACTACACAGATTTTTATGACAGAGCTGGATACATACCTTTTCGGACAGGGAACACATTATGAGATTTATAATAAAATGGGAGCACATCTTGCTGTAAAGAACGGCAAGGAGGGGGTATATTTTGTTGTATGGGCACCAAAGGCAAAAGAAGTCTATGTTGTAGGTGATTTTAATGACTGGCGTGCTTATGGATATGATATGAAGCCTGTATCGGACGGTGGTGTATATGAATTGTTTGTTGAGGGAGCCAGAGCAGGACAATGCTATAAGTTTCTTATAATATCACAGGACGGAGAGGCTCTTTATAAAGCTGACCCATATGCTAATGCGGCACAGCTGCGTCCTGAGACAGCTTCTGTTATAACGGATCTTACGGGATTTAAGTGGACAGATGATAAGTGGGTTGAGAATAAGAAAAAAGAAGATCATCTTTCTAGTGCAATGTCGATATATGAATGTCATATTGGTTCATGGAGAAAGCAGAAAGATGGAACAAAAGACGGATATATGAATTACCGTGATATAGCACATGAACTTGCAGAATATGTGTCTGATATGGGATATACCCATGTGGAACTTATGGGAATTGCCGAGTATCCTTTTGATGGTTCATGGGGTTATCAGGTTACAGGATATTACGCACCTACAGCCAGATATGGAACGCCTAAGGATTTTATGTATTTTGTTGATTATATGCATAAGAAAGGAATCGGAGTTATTCTTGACTGGGTGCCGGCACATTTTCCTAAAGATGCACACGGACTTGCCAATTTTGATGGAAGCTGTGTATATGAATATGCTGACCCAAGAAAAGGAGAACATCCTGACTGGGGAACTAAGGTGTTTGATTACAGTAAGAATGAGGTGTCCAATTTCCTTATTGCCAATGGCATGTACTGGGTAGATAAGTTTCATATTGACGGATTGAGAGTTGATGCGGTTGCGTCAATGCTTTATCTTGACTACGGAAGAACAGAAGGCAACTGGGTGCCTAATAAATACGGCGGCAATGGCAACCTTGAAGCCATGAGCTTTTTAAAGCATTTTAACAGCATGATGAAAAAACGTTTTCCACAGGCTGTAACTATTGCTGAGGAGTCAACTGCGTGGCCTAACGTAAGTGGTGATCCGGATAATGGTGACTGTCTTGGATTTACATTTAAGTGGAATATGGGATGGATGCATGATTTTACAGAATACATGAAACTTGACCCATATTTTAGAAAGTTTAATCATGGCAAACTTACATTCAGCCTTATGTATGCATATAGCGAGAATTTTATTCTTGTTCTTTCACATGATGAAGTTGTTCATCTAAAGTGTTCTATGCTTGGCAAGATGCCGGGAGACAAAGATGACAAGTTTTCTAATCTCAAGCTTGCATATGCATATATGTGTGGACATCCCGGCAAGAAACTTCTGTTTATGGGACAGGAATTTGGACAGTGGAATGAATGGAGTGAAGAGAGAGAATTAGACTGGTATCTTTTAGATGATGAAAGCCATAAGCAGATGAAAGATTTTACTAAAAAATGTATGCTGCTTTATAAGAATTACAGATGTCTTTATGAGACTGATTACAGACCTGAAGGCTTCAGATGGATTAATGCTAATGACAAAGATAACAGTGTATATTCATTTATAAGGATAAGTCCTGATAATAATAAGCATTTGCTATTTGTATTAAGCTTTACGCCTGTTGAGAGAAATAAGTTCCGTATAGGGGCACCTTTGAAAGGCAAGTATAAGCTTGTACTTGGAAGTAATGAAGATATTCAGAAGAAGACGCTGACTGCTGTAAAAGGTGATTGCGACGGATATAAGCAGTCTCTTCTTATTGATTTGCCGGCCTATGGCATTGCAGTTTATGAATTTTCCGGTGATTTAGGTATTGATGACTAAAGAAATTGAATAAAAAAGACGATAAAACCTGTACAGAGTATCGAAACCTGTACAGGTTTTTTGTTATGGCAATAATGGAGGTCATATGAGCGTGGATTTAACGATTTATAAAACCGGAAATAATGTGGACGCCGCTAACAGAGCGTCTATTAATATAAAAAATAATAATGAGAAAACCCAGAAGACCGGATTTGACGGAGTTATAGTATCTGGCATGGAAGTTGATACAAAAAAGCTTGATAAGAATACATATACTTCACTTATAAAGCAGGCAGATGATGTAAAATCGCAGATAATGCAGAGTGCATCTGACGCAAAAGCAAATCTTAAAGCATTATTTAACAGACTTTCGGGTGCTGATGCAGTAAAGATAGATGAAGACGGATTTAATCTGAATGATGCAACACCGGATGATTGCGTAAATATTATCGAGAGAATTAAAATAGAACTTGCGGCACACTGTGATACTTATACAGGTGACATGTCTGGAATTGATGTGTCAAAGATAGAAAAGGTAGTCGGAAGTGCCGGTATGGCACAACAGGTCGCTGCTAATATGCAGGATACAGGACTTCCGCTTACGGATGACAATATAAGTGATATGGCAGAAAGTCTTTCAGGTATGGGAAATGGCAGTTTGTCAGAAGATACAAAGAATTATCTTGTTAAGAATAATATGCAGCCTACAATAAAAAATATTCAGATTGCCCAGGCAGCATCAAAAGGCTTTGGCGATAAAATGCAGACTTTAAGCAGGCAGGAACTTGAGCAGCTTATGCCGCAGATAAAAGAAATTATAGGTAAAGCTAAGCTTGAAGTTAATGATAACAACATAAATAATGCAATAACATTTATTTCGCAGGATATACCGGTGACTGAACAAAATCTTGTATACAAAAATCAGCTTGATATGATTAATCTTGATTATGATGAGACATCTCTAAAAATTGCACAGGGTATGGCTGATGGCAGCAAGGCAGAAGAAGTAAGCCTTATAAAAGATTATGACAGTGCGGTTGTAATCGCAGATGCAATAGATATCGTAAAAAATGCTGATTATGATGCAGTTGCGAGAGCGACAGACATGTATGGTGATAATGTGTCAATTAAATCTATTGAGGAGGCGATGGCACAGTATAATATAGGAAATAAATCTGTTGCCCAGGAACAGGACGTTGTGCAGAATAAGCCGGAATATGAGGATAATTACAAAAAACTGCTTGAAATTCAGATTCTGCTCACACCACAGGCAGGCATGCATATTTACAATAACGGAATTGATATTTTGTCAGTTTCAATAGATACACTGCATGAAAATCTTCTTGCATATGACCGGGAAAAAGCTATGGAACAGATTGCAATACAGCTTGCTGATGACATAGATAGTCAGGTACCTACGGATACAGGGGCTGCGGCATTATCCAATGTATTGACGGATGTTAATGGAACAGATAATAAAACGGCTGATTTTATCAGTATGTATCAGCTTTCACTTGCAACAAGACGTGCAATCAGGGATATTTCATATGCACCTGATGAGGTTATTGGAGCTGTCTATAAAGAAAATATGCAGTCGCAGGCAGTTATAAATATTGCCGGATTTTCTGAGATGGGAAGCAGTCTCAGAGAACGTTTCAGACAGGCAGGAAACTCTTATGAAGCAGTTGGTACAAAGGTGAGAAAAGACCTTGGAGATTCGTTAAAAAATGCGGTTGAGGCAAGTTCTGAAAGTATTCTTTCACAGCTTGGCATGGAAAATACCAAAGCAAATTCGGATGCTGTAAGAATTCTTTCATATAACAATATTGATATAACAAAAAATAATATTGAGCAGATTAAGCAGATTAAGGAGTCATTAAATACTCTCATAGAGCAGATGAATCCAGAGACTGTTCTTAATATGATAAAGGATAATATCAATCCGCTTACTTCTGATATTGAAAGTGTAAATGATTACCTTATCAATAAGAACAAAGATTCAGATAATACAGATAAGTTCAGCAGATTTTTATACAAGCTTGATAAAACAGGTGGCATAAGTGAAGAGGAAAGACGTCAGTTTATCGGAATTTATAAAATGATTAATATCTATACAAAAGATGCAGGAAATGCAATTGGTGCACTTGTAAAGCAAGGGGCAGATATTACTATGGAAAATCTGTGCCGGGCATACGACAGCAGAAAACAGTATGGAATGGATAATTCAGTAGGGGATGATACAGATATTGCAATGGCAGGACAGGTAAGATATTATCTTAATCTTTTTGATAATACGGCATCATCTGTCACTCCGCTTACATTAAAAGAGGTTAATTCTGAAAAGTCTATAAATACAAGAACAGTAGAAAATTTCTGCGAAAGTGTGCAGGATGCATATGACGCGGCAGCTGAAGCTGAGTATATGGATGCATATATGGAAGTTGTACGTGCTGTATCGGCGGCAGATGATGAAGTGCTTCATCAGCTTGAACAGGCAGAGCAGCCTGTTACAATAAATAATATAGAGGCTATGCAGGAGCTTGTAAGCGGCAGTGCATATGGCAGGATATTTGGTGCTGACAGAACTAAGGCAGAAAAGATTATAGACAGTATGTCAGACGAAAAATCGCTCAGAGAGGCAATTGAGAGTCTGGATGACGAAAAATCAGAAAGCATACCACAATCAGATGAAGCTGATATAAACAGTTATGATTCTGTACGTCAGGCAGCTTTAAAAAATAATATTATCGACCTTGTAAAAAATCTCAACAGACAAAGAGATTATAGAATTCCGGTTTTATCAGATGACAAAATTGGCGTTATGAAGCTTACAATGATTTCAGACGGAAGTGAAAGTGGAAGAATTTCTATAAGATATGATAATGAAAGCTGTGGAGAAGTAAGCATTGAGCTTAAAGTTACAGATGATACATTCGATGTATTTGGCGTATGCACAGGTGAAAATAATGATTTTGCCGGTTTGTTACAAAATGCAGCTGAAAAGATAAAAGAAGAATTCAATTTTGAAAAGACTAATGTGTATGCTAATTCAAATGATAAGGTTACAGATATTACATATGAAAAATCTGAATCACAGCCATCATCAAAGCTGTACAGAATTGCAAAATCATTTATTTCTGATTTAATGTAAAAAAAAGTGTGAATACGCCGATATTTATTATAGACAATGTATTTACGGAATGGAGAATATATATGAGACTTAATACAAATATTTCTGCGATTATAGCAAATAACGCACTTCAGAAGGCACAGGACCGCCTGTCTAATTCTATACAGAAATTATCATCAGGTTACAAGATTAACAGCTCAGCTGATGATCCTGCCGGTTGTGCTATTTCTGAAAAGATGAGAGTTCAGCTTCGTGGACTCAGCCAGTCTGACAATAATGTTACAGATGGTATTTCTGTACTTAATACAGCAGAAGGCGGCCTTATTGAAATACAGTCAATGCTTACACGTATGAAGGAGCTTTCTGTACAGGCTGCTAATGATGTCAATTCAGATGATGAAAGAAGTGCCATTCAGGGTGAAATAGATAATATTAATAAGGAAATAGACAGAATATCGTCACAGACAGAATTTAATACACAGTCACTTATTGATGGTAATCTTTCAAGAAGAGTTTATTCTGACTGTCAGGGTGTTAATCAGATTACATGTTCTGAGAATTTTGTAACTGGTGATTATGGAATTACAGTTACAGAAGATGCAAGACAGGCAATTGTTGTGGGTGAGGGAACAATCGCTCTTGGTGCAAATGATAAAATTACAAAGGAACAGGAAGGTGTAATAGAATTAAACGGATATAAAGTTTCTGTCAGTGAGGGTGATGACCTTAATACCATAATGGGAAAACTCGTTGATGCAGCAAGCATAATTGGGGGAAGTGCATTTGCAGTCACAGATACAACTAATGATACAACTGCAAACGGAATGGATTACGCAGGCTATTCTCCAGTGACAACATATCCGGGAAGCCGTCTTGTTATTATGACAAAAGAGTATGGCAGTTCTCAGTCTATTGAAGTAAAATGCAGCAATAAGGAGCTTGCACAGGCATTGGGAATTGACAGTGCGGCAGATGATGACGGATTTGTTGTTCAGGGAAGCGATGTTAAAGCAGAGTTTACAACAGATGCCAATGGCAAGAGAGTCGGATTTGATGACAGTGCCGTACTTTCAACAAGTGGTACAAGAATTACAGTAAAGGATGTTAATAACAAGAGCTTTGAGATGGATGTTCCGGGAAATGTTGCGGGAACTAAGTTTGATGATACAGGAAAAATACCGGTATCAACAGGTACATCATCAAAAGATATTGTTCAGGAAGTTACAGATGTTGGAACTATGAGTATTCATGTTGGTGCTAACCAGGATCAGGTTATAAGAATTGATATACCTGAGGTTACAACATATACACTTGGCATAGATACTGTAAATGTTATGACAGGACTTACTGCGTCACAGTCAATAGAAAAGGTTGATAAAGCGATTAATAGGGCAAGTTCGGTACGTTCTAAGATTGGTTCATATCAGAACAGATTTGAACATACACAGAATAATATTGCTGTTTCAAATGAGAATCTTACATCAGCACTCTCTGCAATGACTGATACAGATATGGCAGAAGAGATGACAGAATATACATCTGTAAATGTAATGACTCAGGCGGCAACATCAATTCTTGCACAGGCAAATGAACGTCCGTCAACTGTACTTCAGATTTTACAGTAGTGTGGAGGAATAATCAGCGTTGAAAAAAGATGAGATACAGACATTTTCATATCGCATTTCACAGGCAAATAAGACGCAGCTTATTGTAATTATGTATGATATGGCTATACAGTATGTCAGCGAGGCTATCGAAAATAATTATGAAACGCAGGCAGAAAAAGATGAATATGAGTCTGATGTAGTTCAGGTCAAAAGAGTTGTAGACAGCCTTGTGACTTCACTTGATATGCAGTATGAAGTGTCAGTGCAGCTTTATAACATTTATCTTGTAATGCAAAGGTATCTTGTAAAGGCGGTTGCAAAAAAGGATAAAAATACAATTATGCTGCTTGAATCAGTAAAGAAAATGCTTGAGACAATGAGAAAATCATTCTATGAATTAAGTAAACAGGATGATTCAGAACCACTTATGAAAAATACACAGCAGGTATATGCTGGTTTTACATATTCAAATGATGGCGGTTCAAATGAGTATTCAAAAGGATACGAAAACAGAGGATATAAAGTTTGAGATTATAAAGCTTAAATGCAGGCGTTGATTTGGATTGCCCTGCACATAAAGAAAACAGAGGATGCAAAATTTGTGATGCAGCCTCTGTTTTTTATTTTATGAATTTTACAAATATTTGCGGCCGCTGTAGCGTCTACGCTGTGTTTTTCTGCGTTTTACTTCTGAGTGGATGTAAAGTACAATAAGTATTGCGGCAATTACTGCAACTATGACCCATATATTTATAACTATACATTGTTTTTGCTTTAAATTAGAATTATTATCATCTTTTGCGAAAGGAAGATTGCTGGCAGCAGCGATATTTTCGTCAGATGAAAGTGTCAGTTTTGCAGTTCCGACAATATTATTTCCATAATTAAAATTAAGATGGGCGGTATATATTCCGTTTTCACTTGTTGTTTTGTAATTGTTATCAATGCCCATTGCAACATTTCCTACAGAAGCGTTGTTAGGAAGTGTAAGTGTTGAGGCTTTCAGATTGAATTTTAAGTTATATTTATTAAATACAGGAGATTGGTAATAACTGTCGCTTGTAAATAATGAACTTATTGTTCCGCCTGAAGCTGTGATTTTCTTAAAGTTGGCAAATCCCCAGTCAAATAATGAACGTGTATCTGTAAAACGTTCTTTGTCTCCTGATTTGAAACATACACATATAAGACGCATATCATCTTTTTCCGCAAATGTTACAAGTGTGTAACCGGCCTGGTCTGTAAATCCTGTTTTTCCGCCTTTGCAGTATTCGTAATAATATTGTCTGCCTTTTAACATGAGATGGCGGTGTTTAAAATTACGAGCCGTATCTGTTTTGTTTGTCGGCGGTATAGTGTAAGTCGTTGATGTTGAATCAATATTTACAAAAGTGGAGTTGTTGTAACATCCTTTGGCAATCATTGCCATGTCGTAAGCTGTGGTGTAATGATTGACATCGTGAAGACCACTTGCATTGGCAAAATGAGTGTTAATAGCACCAAGTTCTTTGGCTCGTTTATTCATCAGCTCTGTAAAAGCTGCAAGTGAGCCGCTTACGTGTTCAGCAAGACCATATGCTATTTCGTTGGCTGAATAGAGCAAAAGTCCATATAGAGCCTGTTCAACGCTATATTGTTCTCCTGCTTTTGTACCAAGGCTGGCATCCTCATATGTTACAGAATTGGCTGCCGCACTTGAGAATGTAACTGTCTCGTCAAGGCCACAGTTTTCAATTGTGAGAAGTCCGGTAAGAATTTTAGTTGTGCTGGCTGGATATCCTTTGGCATGGGCATTCTTTTCATAAAGAATTGCACCAGTATCCGCATCAATAAGAATTGCACTCTGGGCTACAATATCCGGTGCCTGCGGCCAGTCGTATTCCTGTGTGTTTTTTGTTGTCTGGGTGTTTTGTGAATTCTGCGTTGTCTGTGCAGCCTGCGTGTTTTGTGTTGTGGCAGCTGTTTCGGCAGCATATATGCCTGTTGCGGGCATTAATATAGAAGCCGCAGTTGTGCTGACAGCAAGAAAAACAGCCGTCATTCTTTTAAAAAATTTATTCATATATTATCTCCATCAAATATAAAGCCGGCGTGTAACTGACTTTTACAATAATTCTAATATCATGCTACATTATACACATGATTGAAATGCAAATCAATTAATAACGCTTGTCGAATGGAAATATTTTTATTATACTTTAATAAGTTTTACAGAAATGGAGATTTTAAAAATATATGAGATTGAGAAATGTTCCCGGTGCAAGGGAAGTCATGATTGAAAATGAATTTGTGTTTACAGAGCCGGAAAATATGGCAGGAACATGGAAAGAAGTGTTTGGCAATAATAATCCTGTGCGTATCGAGATAGGAATGGGAAAAGGCAGATTTATAACGACACTTGCCCAGATGAATCCTGATATTAACTATATTGGAATTGAAAAGTATTCCAGTGTGCTTTTAAGAGCAGTTGAAAAACAGGATGAACTGCGTCTTTCTAATCTCAGGTTTATAAGAATGGACGCAGAAAATATAGGTGATGTATTCGCAAAGGGTGAAGTTGACAGGATATATCTTAATTTTTCAGACCCATGGCCAAAAGACAGACATGCCAAGAGAAGACTTACTTCAAGACAGTTTCTTGAAAGATATACTGATATTTTAAAAGATGATGGATATGTGGAATTCAAAACGGATAACAGAGGATTATTTGATTTTTCGGTTGAAGAAGTAAAAGAATCTCCTAAGTGGGAGCTTACAACTGTTACATATGACTTGCATAATGATGCAGATTTAGTTGAAGGAAATGTAATGACGGAATATGAAGAAAAATTTTCTTCACAGGGTAATCCAATCTGTAAGCTTATAGCACGTCTGAAATAAATAATAAATACGAACCCGAATGAAAATTGCGGCATATAATGATATAAACACATAAGGAGCATATGTGATATGGGATGCATATCAAAATCACTTCAAAATCTGTCATATTCATTATTCTGCCGCAAAAAAATTAATCGACGTCTTGTAAAAATCAGAAGAAACTGGGATGAAATATCAAAAGCTATATGCGGTCATGGGAATCATAAGGGGTAACTGTAATATTCTTTTTCCCAAGGAAATGTGTAACAACCTGATTGAGTATATATCCGAGTACAGCAACACAAGGAACTCCGAGGAACATTCCAAGAACACCGAAAAGGCTGCCACCAACTGTAATTGAAAATATAACCCATAGCGGCTTGAGCCCCGTTTTATCTCCAAGAATCTTAGGTCCAAGGTAAAGACCATCAAATTGCTGTATTACAAGTATAAGCAGTGCAAAAAGCAATGCTTTGAACGGACTTACAATAAGTATAAAAAGAAATCCGACAGCACCTCCGATATATGGTCCAAAGTATGGAATCATATTAGTAATACCTACAACTACACTGATAAGAACCGCATATGGGAATCGGAATATAACCATTGCAATAAAGCATATAATACCTATGATAAGTGAATCAAGTGCCTTTCCAAATATAAAGCTTGTAAAAATACGTCCACTTTCGCGTAGTACATTTCTTAATGTGTTGGCAGGTTTATAAGGCAGAATTGCATATATAAGTCTTTTTCCCTGATAAAAGAGATTCTTGTGGTCAGATATCATATAAACAGATACCATAATTGATATGATAAAACTTATAATGCCTTTAACAATAGCCATACCGGTTGAAAAAATCACAGGAATAAGATTTGACATGATTCCGGTAAGATAATTAAAAATATTAGGGAGTGCGGTTTCTATTCTTTCATTTATCATATTGAAATCAACATATTCACCGAGATTCTGGTGATTGTTTTCAAAATTGCCAACAAATTCAAGTGCAGAATTATACCATACAGGAAGCTGTTCTGTAATTTCAGTTATGCTTTCGTAAATCTGTGGTATAACAAAAACAAGAAGTATTGTAATAGCTCCAATTGCAATTATATATGCAGTTGTTATTGAAAGGTACTTTGCAGCTTTATCGGACTTCATGTTAAGTACACCCTTAAAAAGCTTCCGGAATAAAAGCTTAACAAGAGGGAAGAGTATAAAAGCAATAAATGCACCCACAATAAAAGGCGAAATAAGATTAAGAATTGAACCTATAAAATGCATAGTCTGGTTAAAGGTTCCTATAAACTTATATATAAGGATAGTACCTACAACAAATAATAGTGCATATATTACAATCGTTGAATATTTACTGTTCGGTATGAAAAAACGATGATTATTATTGTCGCTGTCTGCACTGTCGTTATCATCATTACTTTTATTATAATGTACGGCTTCGTCAACAGCATCATCACTGTTAGCATCATTAGTTAATTTATCATGTTCAGAAGTTTTATCCTGAGACTTTTTATGCAGCATATAATCCTCCAATTCCAATAAATAAATTACACAGTCAGTGTATCATATAGGTTATATATTAATATTATATATTAATTTTAAAAGTTTAGCAATAGTAAATAATAGAAAAAAGAATTAAGAAAAAGTAAAAAAAATGAATTGTTCTTAAATAAAAACAAAAAAATGCTTGCATTTATTAAATCATTCATATATAATAACCATTGTGTTCGAGAGAACAAAACGAAAAACTTCTGGAAGCCAGAAGAAATCTAATATGCGCCGCTAGCTCAGTTGGTAGAGCACCTGACTCTTAATCAGGGTGTCCAGGGTTCGAACCCCTGGCGGCGCACTTACGAAAGTCTTATGATTTGGTCGTTGGAGCCAGGTTGTGGGGCTTTTATTTTTTGCGTCGAGAATATTTGAAAAATAAAAATGTAGAGAGCCGGGAGTTAAATTTGTTCTATATGGACGCAGTTTAATTTCCGGCTCTCTTTGTTAAATCTTTTCAGCTAGTTTTGCTACGGTTTCTTCAGGCAGTTCCGTAATATCAGCGACCGATTTAATATCATTTCCACAGGTGAGAAGTTTGGCTTGCAGTAGTAAATATGATATATGAATTATAAAATTTACTCTGGGAACACTAACACTATCTTGATAGTGAAAGGAGGCAGAGATTATGTATCCACGCAGAAATTCGGAGAAAAATGACAGTTATTATGATGATGAGGATTATCTGATTAGCCGTAAAATGCTTGGAAATGACGAGGCTTATGGTGATGACAGCTATTATGACGATGAAGATTATCTTGATATGGCAGATGCAGTGTCCTCAAATGATTGCACAGGGCTTTTGACACATGGAACAGGACTAGAAGAAGAACTTGATTACTACAGTCAGCTTTATAAGTTCGGGACAAGTCCTGATGAGTAATTAATTTAGAATAATTCTATAATTATAAACATTTTATAATAAATCTTTTGCTGTAATTGACTGTAAAAGTAAGTTGTTATATGATAACAGCAAGTCGGATAGCCGGCGGATGAATGTTGTAGTTCATTTACCGAATGTCCGGCTTGTTGTTTGCAGGAGGAAGAGGTCTTTGTACGGATATGTGGTTGTTAATAAGCCTGAGTTGAAGTTTCGTGAATTTGATGTTTACAGGTCGTACTATTGCGGATTATGCAAGGTACTTGGAAAGGAATACGGATTTACCGGTAAAATATCACTCAGTTATGATATGACTTTTTTAATAATGCTGTTAAGTGGTTTATACGAACCAAAGACTGAATATGGAAAGGAAAAGTGTTTGGTCCATCCGGTTGCAAAGCATGAATACCGCATTAATGAAGTTACAGATTATGTTGCGGATATGAATATACTTATGATGTATTATAAATGTATGGATGACTGGAATGATGAACATAAAGTTACGAGAAAGATTCTTGCAGACAGCTATAATTCCAAAGTTAATATAATAAGGAAGAAATACGAAAACAAAGCACGTATAATAGAGTCGTCACTAAAGGATTTATCTGAACTTGAAGCACAGAAATGTAATGATATTGACAGAGTTTCATATTGTTTTGGTAAGCAGCTTGCGGCAATAACAGCATGGCGTGACGATGAATGGCATGAGACGCTTTCAAAGCTGGGCTTTTTTCTCGGCAAGTATATTTATATACTTGATGCATATGACGATTTGGAAAAAGATGTTGAAAAAAAGAATTATAATATGCTTATTCCATATATGAAACAGCCGGATTTTGATAATTATGTAGGAAATCTGCTTAATAGTATAATGGCGGAATGTGCAAGATATTTTGAACGTCTTCCTATTATTAATGATGTTGAGATTTTAAGAAACATAATCTATTCTGGTGTCTGGACGCGTTTTGATGCGGCAAAGTTAAGGCATGAGAAGAAAAATAATTAATGTTAATACAGGAGTAAATAAGTGAGTGATCCATATCAGGTATTAGGTGTATCAAGGGATGCATCTGACGAAGAGATAAAAAAAGCATACAGGGCATTAAGCCGTAAATATCATCCGGATGCTAATATTAACAATCCGAATAAGGATAAAGCAGAAGAGATGTTTAAGATAGTCCAGCAGGCTTATAATCAGATAATGAAAGAAAAAGAGATGGGATACAGTTCATCCGGAAGTTCATATTCCGGATATGGAGGTTATTCCGGATACGGTCAGACAGGACGCTCATCAGGTGGCGGTTATGGCTATGACGGAGATAATCAGCAGAATGGTAATCCATATGGAGATTTTGGTGGATTCTGGGGATTTGGACCGTTTGGATTTGGTGGATATTCTTATAGCGGAGGTCAGAACCGCACAGATAATATGGGAGATGATGAGACAGGAATGCATCTCAAAGCGGCTGTAAATTATATTAACAGCGGAGCTTTTCAGGAGGCAATTAATGTCCTTAATGGAATAGATAACCGTGACGGAAGATGGTACTATTACAGTGCACAGGCAAATTCGGGAGCCGGTAACACTGCAACAGCACTTGAGCATGCAAAGCATGCCGTGGAGATAGACCCTGATAATGTAGCATATCAGAATCTTTACAGACAGCTTCAAAGCGGTGGACAATGGTATGCAGGAAGAGGACAGTCATATGGCAGAACTACTATGAATCCGGGCGGATATTGCATGACGCTTTTATGCCTTAATTTATGTTGTGGTCCAACTTGTGGAATAAGATTCTGCTGATTGTGGAAAAGATAACATAATAAATATTTTTATGTGGAAAACCAATCTGCAGATATTTTATTCAGGCAGATTTTCAAACAATATGTCAAATTGTACAGGTCCCATATCGAGGATGTACTTATGAAATTCTTTAAGATTAAAGCTGTTGCCTTGTTTTTGCATGGCGGCAGCTTTTAATTCCATAAATCCCACATAGCCAAGAACATATTTGCAATAATTTGCAGGTTCCGAGAGCATCTGCGAGTACATCTGTGTAGCAACGGATTTGTCATTAAATCCATATGAACTTATAAAATTGTATACATCATCTTCTGACCAGCCATAGTAGTTGACACCAATATCTACTTTTCCATAGATTAGCATAATAGTTGAATAATTAAGCTGCATAAGAGTATTTAACGGAGCATTATCTGTGTCGGCATATTGGTAAGAAAGAGCTTCACAGTAAGTGGCCCAGCCTTCAATATATCCGCCGGGCTGGATAATGTGTCTGATTAAATCAGAATTTTTGTTTGCAAAATATGTAATCTGATACAGGTGTCCCGGAAATCCTTCATGTGCAAGTGTTGTATAAATATCTGAAGAGCCGGTGCTTTTGGGGTTGATATATATTGAGTTGACAGCATTGTTGTCAATCTGAGGAGTAAAATACATTGCAGGGCTTGCATAATCCTGTAATGCTTTTGTGATATATTTTACTTCATAATTGACATCGGCTCCCTCAGGAAATGATGTTTTTATTTTCTCTTTTAAATCTGAAAGGATTTCCATTGGCTGTGTATATTGAAAATGAAATGTGTTGAACTGGTCGGAAAGTCCAAGATTTTTTCTGTATAACCCCTGTATAGAGGCAATATTTCGGCTTATATACGAATCAAGAAGAGCGTCGTATTCATCAATGGTTTTGGACCAGCCCATCTGGTTATTTACAAGGTATTCGTAGTATTTCTGTCCGTTTGGATAGTTGCAGAGACCGCCGCTGTATTTTCCTGTATTTTTAAGCTGTTCAATGCCGTCTGCAAGAATACGGTAACCTTTAATCACATGTTCATTTACGGCAGATTTGTTTCTTTCTTGGTAAGAAGATTTCTGCGTTTCATCAAGTTCCGGTAAATTGTTCAGCTTTTCTTCAAATGTTGTTATAAGATAACCATCATCGGCACTGTCTATAAATGTATTGCACTGCTCAATGATTTCTTCTGCGAGGTAGGTTTCCATAAAATAGCCCTTTTCGCTTCGCATTTTTTCATATTCGATAAGATTTTCAAAAAATTCGTCCGTATCTTCGACAGCACAAAGATATTCGTCAATATCTTTTACTTCATTGAATGTATATTCCGCAAATATGATAGGAAGCTGAACCTGTATTCCTATTGTTGTCGATAAGTCTGTATCAAGCAGAAATAAATCGCAGTATTCGAGTTTTGTTTCAAGATATTTTTTTAATAATTCATATGTAATCTGCTGGTCTTTTGAAAGACTGTTTTTGTCAAACGAATTAAGCTGCGTCAGACAGTCAGATATATCTGAGCTGTCCGTTGGATTATCGAGATTATATCTGCCGAGTGTTTTTTCATAATTGGTAATACCGTAGTTTTCAGGATGTTGTAATATCGTATGAAGGGAAAGAATATCTCCTGAGACATTATCACGAAAAATTGCATCGGTAAATTCCCTGAAATTTTCATTTTCTGATGAGGCAGAATCTACAGTGTTTTGCTGGTTATTACGGACAGTGTCTGCAGAATGACAACCGGCAAGAAGTGAAAATGACAGGATTAATGATGTAAATATTAATAAAAAGCGTTTTTTTGTAATTTTCAAATATAAACCCTCCTGAAATCTGTTGTTGTAAACTTAACTTATTATACTATATTTTATCACTGCACGCAAAATGCGGCTCTTGATATATTAAATCAGTTTTGCTACAATATTTAATTAAATGGCGGATGTTTTAAGTGTATGAAGCTTATTTCATCTTTAGATTGAAACAGTAAAGAGTTAGGAGGCTATGACAATGCCACAGAATAAAGGACCATTTTATATGACAACAGCGATTGCCTATACTTCAGGCAAACCGCATATCGGTAATACTTACGAGATAGTTCTCGCGGACAGCATTGCAAGATATAAAAGACAGCAGGGCTATGATGTGTTTTTCCAGACAGGAACTGACGAACATGGACAGAAGATTGAGCTTAAAGCTGAAGAAGCCGGCATTACACCAAAAGAATTTGTTGATAATGTATCAGGTGAGATTAAGAGAATATGGGATTTGATGAATACATCATATGATAAGTTCATTCGTACTACAGATGATTATCATGAAAAACAGGTTCAGAAGATTTTTAAGAAGCTTTATGACCAGGGTGATATTTATAAGGGTTCATATGAAGGAATGTATTGTACACCATGTGAGTCATTCTGGACAGAGTCACAGCTTGTAGATGGTAAATGTCCTGACTGTGGACGTGAAGTTAAGCCGGCTAAGGAGGAGGCATATTTCTTCAGGATGAGCAAGTATGCGGACAGACTTATCGAGCATATTAATACACATCCTGAATTTATTCAGCCTGTTTCAAGAAAGAATGAGATGATGAATAATTTCCTTCTTCCTGGACTTCAGGATTTATGTGTATCAAGAACATCTTTCAAATGGGGTATCCCGGTTGATTTTGATGATAAGCATATAGTCTATGTGTGGCTTGATGCTCTTACTAACTATATTACAGGTATAGGTTATGATGCAGACGGTAACTCAAGCGAACAGTATAAGAAGTTCTGGCCGGCAGACCTTCATCTTATCGGGAAGGATATTATCAGATTCCATACGATTTACTGGCCGATATTCCTTATGGCACTCGGTGAACCGCTTCCAAAGCAGGTATTTGGACACCCATGGCTTTTGCAGGGCGATGGTAAGATGAGTAAGTCAAAAGGCAATGTTATTTATGCAGATGACCTTGTAGATATGTTTGGCGTTGACGCTGTAAGATATTTTGTCCTTCACGAAATGCCTTTTGAAAATGATGGTGTTATTTCATGGGAGCTTATGGTTGAGCGTATGAATTCAGACCTTGCCAATACGCTTGGTAATCTTGTAAACAGAACAATTGCCATGTCAAATAAGTATTTTGGCGGCAATGTTGCAAAGACAGGTGCCGACACGACAGGTGCGGGTACAGATGAGAATGGTGCAAGCCTTGATTTTGATGCAGAACTTAAAGCTGTTGTGACAGGTACAAAGGCAAGAGTTGAAGATAAGATGAAGACACTTCATGTTGCTGACGCAATTACGGAGATATTTACTCTTTTTAAGAGATGCAATAAATATATTGATGAGACAATGCCTTGGGCACTTGCAAAAGATGAGACAAAGAAAGACCGTCTCAGCGAAGTTTTATATAACCTTGTTGAAAGCATTACAGTCGGAGCAAATCTTCTGACACCTTATATGCCTGAGACTTCTGAGCGTATTCTTGCACAGCTTTATCCTGCAAATCCAAAGGCTGGAGAAAGAGATTTTGATGACCTCGACAAGTTTGGTTTAAGAGAAAATGATATAAAAGTAACTGAAAAACCTGAAATATTATTTGCTCGTCTTGATCTTGAAGAAGTTATGAAAGAAGTTGAAAAGATTCAGGAAGCACAAAAAAAGGCAGCCGGAATTAAGGATTATCCAAAGGTTGAGAAAAAGCCTGAGATTACAATTGATGATTTTGACAAGATTCAGATTCAGGTTGGTGAAGTAATTAAGTGTGAACCTGTAAAGAAAGCAAAGAAACTTCTTGTTTCACAGATTCGCATCGGCGATGAGGTAAGACAGATTGTTTCTGGAATTGCAGCATACTATAAGCCGGAAGAAATGGTTGGAAAAAAGGTTGCTGTAGTTACGAACTTAAAGCCTTGCAAGCTCTGCGGAGTTGAGTCACAGGGAATGATTCTTGCGGCAGCAGATGATGAGAATAATCTTTCTGTTCTGACTGTTGATAAGGATATTATTGAGGGCAGTGAAATCAGATAAAATGAACAGCAGAGTATGTTGCTGAAGATGAGATTGTCGATACTTTTAAAGCGATGGTAGAAAAGATGTTTAATGGTGCGGCTACCGCAAAAGGTGCTGTTATTATTACGCCGGAAAAGGTGATTGTCACAACTCCGGGTGCTGATAATAAAAAAGAAATATAAGATAAAACATTCCGTCGGAGTTCTTGCTTAAAAACAAAAATTCCGACGGATATTTTTATGCTGCGGATAAATGTGGGAATGATTTCATGCAGCTTTATGACCTGTGGAACAATTTGAGAAGGTGATATAATTATGGCGAAATACAAAAAGAAACTTGATGCTGATATTAGGTGTCCGCTTGAATACGGACTTACGATATTTGGCGGGAAATCGGGTGAATATCCGCAAAAACTGTATAAGGCACTTATGAATTCCAAAGCTGTGCCCACTGTGTGGGACGATGCGAGACTTGTCGGTCTCATACGCGTCCTTGATGATTCGGAAATGCTCGCACAGATTCATTATGTACTTGTACATCCGGAATATCAAGGACAGGGTATTGCAGGCAGAATGGTGGAATACATTAAAGAAAAATATAAGAATTTTATGTATCTTGAACTTATGCCTGAAGACAAAAATAACGTTCCTTTTTATGAAAAGCATGGATTTCATGTTATGGAAAACGGAGCAGCAATGCAGATATGTAATATTAATTAACTTTCTTTGACAAGTTTGCCGCTGATGTGTTCGGGAATAAGTTCGAGGCAGCATACGCGGTTTCCTGCTTTTTCAAGCTCATCGGCGACATAATTTTCGTCATCGGTGAATTTATAGCAGAGATTTTTACAAATTTCAATTATTTTTTCATTGTCATTTACAATGCTGATTTTTCCGAAAACAATTACACTGTTTATATAGAGAGGCCATTCGCCGTCTTTTCTGTATCCTTTGTCGTATGTGCAAAAAGATACTTTGTTACATTTTTTAATCGCATCAAGTTTATGTCCTTCTTTGGCACCGTGAAAATAAATGCGGTTTTCGATTTCGTCATACCAATAATCAATAGGAAGTCCGTAAGGATAGCCGTCATCGCCGATTACGGAGAGGACTCCGCGGACTTCGTTTTTAAGAATTTTCTTACATTCGGTTTCGTTTAATTCCTGTTTAAATCTTCTCATTTTTCTAAACATATAAGCTTTCTCCGTTCAAAATGTTTTAATAATTACTTATTATATTGAAGTCATGGTTGGAATTCAATTAAAAGAACAAAAAAATAATCGTGAAAATGAATTACGTTTTGACTAACATATCCAATTAATCTATAATATATTAAGGCAGAGAATATTTTGCCGAATTTATGTTTTTGCGGTATTATGATATAAAAAAGTATTTAACGGAGAGCAACAGTGAAAATATTTGAAACACATTCCCATTATGATGACAGTGCGTTTGACGATGACAGGGACGAGCTTATCAGTCAGATGTTGTCGGATAACGGTGAACTGGAGTATTTAATAAATGTCGGGGCAAGTTTAGACGGGTGTAAAAAATCACTTGAACTTGCAGACAAATATGATAAAGTGTATGCGGCGGTAGGAGTTCACCCTGAGGACGTAGGGAATCTTACCATGCACGATATACAATGGTTGAAAAAACAGGCTTTAAACAATGAAAAAGTTGTTGCAATTGGAGAAATCGGACTTGATTATCATTATCTTGATAATCCGAAGGAAGTCCAGAAAATGTGGTTTGAGACGCAGATTGAAGCGGCAGTTGATGTTAATAAGCCTATAATTGTCCACTCAAGAGAAGCGTGTGCGGATACGATACAGTGCATGAAAAATAAGAGAGCAGACAAAGCCGGCGGAGTGATACATTGTTATTCTTATACAAAAGAAGCAGCAAAGGAATTTCTTGATATGGGATTTTTTATAGGTGTAGGCGGTGTCGTGACTTTTAAAAATGCACGAAAGCTTGTTGAGACGGTAGAAGAAGTGCCGGTGACAAGAATCGTTCTTGAAACGGACAGCCCTTATATGGCACCTGAGCCACACCGCGGAACGAGAAATGACAGCAGAAATATAAGATATGTTGCCGAAAAGATAGCACAGATTAAAGGAATTACGGCACAGGAAGTTATAGATATAACCAATGAAAATGCGAAAAAGTTATTTTTTTAAAACAGAATGGAGATTGTATGGCATTTGAAAATGTAAAGCATCTTGGAAATCCAACAAACACAATAGAAATCCTGGATAAATATGGATTTTCATTTCAAAAAAAATACGGGCAGAATTTTCTTATTGATGAAAATGTAGTGAGAAAGATTGTGCGTGAAGCAGGCGTGACGAAGGACGATTTTGTTCTTGAAATCGGTCCGGGAATCGGAACTATGACACAGATTCTGTGTGAGGAAGCAAGAGAAGTTGTTGCGGTCGAGATTGACAAGAAATTAATTCCGATTCTTGAAAATGATACATTAAGTTATTATAACAATGTTACTGTCATTAATGAAGATGTGCTAAAGCTTGATATTGTTAAGCTTGCGGCAGAGCATAACAACTCAGAACCGATAAAAGTTGTTGCTAATCTCCCATATTATATTACAACTCCTATTGTCATGGGGCTATTTGAGAGTAAAGTTCCGTTAGACAGCATAACTATTATGGTTCAGAAAGAGGTTGCCGACAGAATGCAGGTGGGTCCCGGTACAAAAGATTACGGTGCACTGTCGCTTGCAGTGCAGTATTATGCGAAACCGCAGGTTGTTCTTACAGTTCCGGCAAGTTGTTTTATGCCGCGTCCAAATGTTGATTCTGCAGTGATAAAACTTGAAAGATACAAAGAACCACCGGTAAAAGCTGATAATGAAAAATTAATGTTTGGTATAATAAGAGCTTCTTTTAACCAGAGAAGAAAAACCATGACAAACAGCGTGTGTGGTTGTGCAGAGTTAGGAATAACAAAAGAAAAATTAATTGAGGCATTGGAGGAATGTAATCTTTCTCCGACAGTGAGAGGTGAGGCACTTACACTTGAGCAATTTGCAAAATTATCTAATATACTAAATGCGAGAGGCACAAAATGAACAGTGTAATGACAAAACAATTTTATAAACAAAGAAGTAATTTTGAAAAAGCATGTGTTAAAAGAGATGAAAAATTAACATTTCCTGACGGAGTTGATTTTAGCGAAAATATAGCATATGCAGATGATAATAAAAAAGCACACAGGATGGATATTTTCCGTCCACAAAATGCTAAAGATACTATGCTTCCAGTTATAATTAACGTACATGGCGGTGGATTGCTTCTTGGCAATAAAGAGTTTAACAGATATTTTTGTGCCTTGCTTTGCAAGAAAGGATTTCTTGTATACAGTATAGAATACAGGCTTGTTCCTGACTGCATGATATTTGATCAGTTAAGGGATGTATTTGTGGCTATGGATTTTATAAAGAAACGTGTGAAGCCAGACGGTGGTGACTTGTCACATGTATACATGGTCGGAGACAGTGGAGGTGCATGCCTTATTACATATGCTAATGCAATTCAGAACAGCTACAAAATTGCTAAGGCAGCAGGGGTAAAACCATCGGATTTGCATGTTAGTGCACTCGGACTTATCAGCGGTATGTTTTACACAACAAAGTTTGATAAGATTGGGCTTTTTCTTCCTAAATTTTTATATGGCAAAAATTACAAAAAGACACCATTTTCCAAATATGTAAATCCTGAAAATAAAGAACTTGTTAATTCACTTGCACCGGCATGGCTGGTGACAAGCCATAATGATTTATTGATGTGTGATAAAGAAGCAATAGAAGTGTAAAAAATTTTGCCGTTCCTATCCGGCACTTGCGCATTGTGTCGGATAGGTCGGGCGGTTATTCGGGCAAGTCCACCTTGCCAACAAAAGAATAATAAATCTCAATGTCCTGCCTACGGGTCTTGTTCTCGTCATAGCTGCACTCATGCACAACGATTTTCTCTACAAACTCCCGCAGCAGAGTAGGGGTAAGTTCTTCAAAGCTGGTATGCCGCCGAACAACATTCATAAACTTTTCTGCGTTCACGGTGGCTTCCTGTGCTTTGGAAAGCT
>OGCN01000469.1_pt1 | contig 65994 bp, 79 predicted proteins | sample 1570181 | NCBI WGS metagenome assembly OGCN01 (sample SAMEA4370584, study PRJEB24528) | human gut metagenome | reverse complement strand
AGAAAAAAGCAACAAGCAAGAGCCTCGATGCCGCGACGCTGCCTCTCGGCCATGGCAGTCGCCATACATAAAAATAACAAGAACGACCGGAGAGTGTTTACATTCTCCGGTCGTTCTTGTTATTTCCATGTCTTGCTTGTTGCTTTATGAGAATTCTGGTTCGATTAATCCGAAAGATCCATCTTTTCTCTTATATACTACGTTAACTTCTTCATTCTCAGCATTGAAGAATACAAAGAAGTTATGTCCAAGTAATTCCATCTGTACGCATGCGTCTTCTGGATACATTGGTTTGATTCCGAATCTTTTTGTGCGGACAATTTTTACTTCACCGTCTTCAATTGACTCTTCTGTCTCAAAAAGCGTCTTGCTGAAGTTGTTACCTTCCTGATTCTTTGCTACCAGTTTGTTTTTATATTTTCTGAGCTGACGCTCGATGACTTCTTCTACCAGGTCGATGGATACATACATATCGTCGCTTTCCTGCTCGGAACGAATGATGTTGCCTTTTACAGGGATTGTAACCTCAATCTTCTGATGTTCTTTCTGAACGCTGAGTGTTACATGAATCTCTGTGTCAGGTGTGAAGTAACGCTGTAATTTTCCTAATTTGTTCTCTACAGCATCTTTTAATCCTGGTGTTACGTCAATGTTCTTTCCAATAATAATGAATTTCATATTGTCCAACTCCTTTGCTACGTTTTTTCAGACGTTAATATCTGACAGTTGGTGGCCAGAACGGTAATCTATCTGATAGATATAGTATAGCACGTTTTGTTGTTAATGTATAGCACGTATTACTTCAATTCTTGAAATTTTTCCATCAGATTTTTTTGCGATGCGTAGACCGAAGCTTTTGAAGAAAACACAGGCTCCGATCTCGTTATTTATATTTTCTTTTTTTAACTGATCAAGCATCACCTCTTCCAGTGTATCGTTTCCTGAATACGGAAGGTCAATGGAAAGAAGCCTGGCAATATTTTTTGCTTTTGCAGATGCGTGGAAGATGTATTTGTCAGCATCATCAAAATTACAGAATAAGAATTTACGTGTGGCAAATAATACAGCGATTGCGCAGACACCGACAAGACTGCTCCAGATGGAAGAATGATCGATGATGATTTGTCTTGCAATTGCAAATAAGAGAACTTCGAAAACTGTCTGTGGGGAGTGAGAGTACATCATTTTAATAAGCTCGACGCCGATGATCAGATTGAAGCAAGTTTCCAGAAGATCTTCGTAGTTAGGCCAGACATTTAAATCTGGAATTTTGTAAATCGCACCGGCTACACGCAGACACAATAAGATAATACCGGCGGTCAATATAAATGAAATAACAAATTCCAAAATATCAGACAGCCGTTTTAAAAATACAGATATAGATTCTTTCATATGTTTTTTGTCTCCTTGGGAATTAGTAATAAGTAAGTAGTAAAAATCTACAATATAGAGTATAAAGTATCGGAGTAGTCTTGCCAATATAGAATTTGGAAAGGATGTAGAAAATATGAAGAACACGGTCAAAAGATTCAAAAAACTGTCCGCAACAAAAATGTATACGGACAGCTTCAAGTCTTGAATAGTATTTTATTATTTCAGGTTGCTTCTTTTTCTCATCTTAGGATCCAGAATTTTCTTGCGGATTCTCAAATTGTCTGGTGTAACTTCCAGAAGCTCGTCAGTGTCGATAAAATCGATTGCCTGCTCCAGACTTAATACTCTCGGAGGTGTCAGGCGGAGAGCCTCATCTGCACTGGAAGAACGAGTGTTTGTAAGATGTTTTGTCTTGCAGACATTAATCTCGATATCATCTGTCTTTGCATTCTGTCCGATGACCATACCGGAGTAAACTTTTTCACCTGCTCCAATGAATAACTGTCCACGCTCCTGGGCAATATAAAGTCCGTAAGTTACAGATTCTCCAGTCTCAAATGCGATTAGAGATCCCTGTTTTCGATACTGAATATCACCTTTGTATGGTGCGTAGCCGTCAAATGCTGTGTTCATGATTCCATTTCCCTTTGTATCAGTCATGAAATCCCCACGGTATCCAATGAGTCCACGGGAAGGAATACGGAACTCAAGACGGGTATATCCGCCATTTCCGGCACCCATCGTCTGAAGTTCGCCTTTTCTCTGGCTCAGTTTCTCGATGACAACACCAGTAAATTCGTCTGGTACATCGATGTATGCAATCTCCATAGGCTCTAAGAGCTTACCATTTTCATCTTTCTTATAAAGAACTTCTGCCTTGCTGACAGCAAATTCGTATCCTTCACGTCTCATATTCTCAATAAGAACAGAAAGGTGAAGTTCGCCACGACCAGAAACTTTGAAAGAATCCATGTTCTCTGTATCTTCGACACGAAGGCTGACATCTGTATTCAGCTCACGCATCAGACGGTCACGCAGGTGACGGGAAGTCACAAATTTTCCTTCCTGTCCGGCAAATGGGCTGTCGTTTACCATGAAGTCCATGGAAATCGTAGGCTCTGAAATCTTCTGGAACGGAATGGCTACCGGATTTTCAGGAGAGCAGAGTGTATCTCCGATGGAAATGTCGGAAATACCGGAAATTGCTACAATGGAACCGATGGTTGCTTCTTTTACTTCTACTTTTTTCAGACCATCGAATTCGTAGAGCTTACTGATTTTAACTTTCTGCTGTTTGTCCGGATCATGATGGTTGACAACAACCATATCCTGGTTCACTGCGATCGTACCGTTATCTACTTTACCAACACCGATACGTCCTACATACTCATTGTAATCAATTGTACTGATAAGAACCTGAGTCGGAGCTTCCGGGTCGCCTTCCGGTGCAGGAATGTAGTCTAAGATTGTATCAAACAGTGGTTTCATATCTTTCATGTCATCTGTCAGCTCTAAAGCAGCAACACCAGCTTTTGCAGAAGCATATACGAACGGACAGTCAAGCTGCTCATCCGATGCACCAAGATCAATGAGAAGTTCCAGAACTTCATCGATAACAGACTCAGCTCTTGCTTCTGGACGATCGATTTTGTTGATGCATACAATAACAGGAAGTTTTAATTCCATTGCTTTTCTGAGAACGAACTTTGTCTGTGGCATAGCACCTTCAAATGCATCAACTACGAGGATAACTCCGTTTACCATTTTAAGGACACGTTCTACTTCGCCGCCGAAATCAGCATGTCCTGGTGTGTCAATGATATTAATCTTCACCCCGTTATAAGTAACGGCAGTATTTTTAGAGAGAATAGTGATTCCACGTTCTCTTTCGATATCGTTGGAATCCATGACACGTTCCTCAACGGCCTGATTTTCACGGAATACGCCGCTTTGCTTTAATAATTCATCTACCAGTGTCGTTTTACCGTGGTCAACATGGGCGATAATTGCGATATTTCTTACATCTTCGCGTTTTGTCTTCATTTTATAACATCCTTTTCTTTGAATCTTCACTTGTAAACACTTCTAATTTAATATATACAACTTTATTAGTCTACCACATTTTTGAAATTTTACAAGAGTTTAAAAAAGTTGTTCTAAATTCTGTACTTTAAACATAGATTATTAAAGACCATAGGAAATACGTTTTAGAGGAAGGAGAACTTAAAATTATGTCAGATAAGATTATTGAAAATAACCAGGTGACGATTATGGGAGAGATTGTTTCAGATTTTACTTTCAGCCATGAGGTATTCGGGGAAGGATTTTATATGGTAGAGGTAAAGGTGAAGCGTCTGAGCAACTCGGAAGACCGGATTCCACTGATGATTTCGGAGCGTCTGATTGATGTGACAAGAGATTATACAGGTGAGTACATTATGGTGAATGGTCAGTTCCGGTCTTATAACAGACATGAAGAGCAAAAAAATCGGCTTGTATTATCTGTATTTGTAAGAGAGTTGGAGTTTATTGATGAAGAACTGGATGGAGCGAAGACGAATAGCATTTTCCTGGACGGCTATATCTGTAAACTTCCGGTCTATCGGAAAACTCCACTTGGGAGAGAAATCGCTGACCTTTTGCTGGCGGTGAACAGACCATATGGAAAATCAGATTACATACCATGTATCTGCTGGGGAAGAAATGCGAGATATGCTTCTGCATTTGAAGTAGGAGAGCATGTGCAGATCATAGGCAGAATACAGAGTCGTACTTATATAAAGAAGTTATCGGATACGCTGACGGAAGAGAGAACCGCGTATGAGGTATCTGTAAGTAAACTGGAATGTGTGGAAATATAAAAATGGGCAGGTCAGAATGTTCGCAACTTGTTTAGAAGTATAGTCTTTCATTGACATCCCTTGATAATGATGCTAAAATTTCAATTAATAATGAATCATGACAGATAATTTAAAGCGCATGGAAAGTCAGGAGGAGTACGATGGCTATATTTACTGGAGCTGGAGTGGCAATTGTCACACCATTTAATGATGATGAAGAAAGAAGTATTAATTATGATAAGTTAGATGCACTGCTTGATTACCACTGCAATAATGGAACAGATTGTATTGTAATCTGTGGAACAACTGGCGAGTCTGCAACAATGACAGAAGAAGAACATATGCAGTGCGTAAAGTTTGCAATTGACAGAGTGAAAGGCAGAATTCCAGTTATTGCAGGTACAGGTTCTAATTGTACACGTACAGCAATTGATATGTCTAAGGAGGCAGCAGATTATGGTGCAGACGGATTACTTCTTGTTACACCTTATTATAATAAGGCCACACAGGCAGGACTGATCGCACATTATGAAGCTGTAGCAAAAGAAGCGAAGGCACCAATTATTATGTATAGTGTTGCAAGCAGAACAGGCTGTAATATTGAGCCGGCTACTGTGGCAGAACTTGTAAAGAATGTTGACAATATTGTAGGTGTAAAAGAGGCATCTGGAAATATTTCCCAGGTTGCAAAGATCATGTCTCTGACAGATGGTAACATTGATCTGTACTCAGGAAATGATGATCAAATTGTACCATTACTTTCTCTGGGAGCAAAGGGAGTGATTTCGGTTCTTTCTAATGTAGCTCCAAAGGAGACGCATGATATCTGTGCGAAGTTTTTTGAGGGAGATGTGAAAGGAAGTCTGGACCTTCAGTTAAAAGCAATTCCGCTTATTGAAAAGCTTTTCTGTGAAGTTAATCCGATTCCTGTTAAGAAAGCAATGGAACTTATGGGAAAAGACTGCGGACCGCTTCGCATGCCATTAACTGAACTTTCACCAGAACACACAAAAGCACTTGCACAGGCCATGAAGGGTTTTGGAATTGAGCTGGCATAGAGATTTTTAAGAATGGCAGTAGGAATGATAATTACAGATAAAAGGATATCCTGGGTGATATCCTTTTCTGTCATGTAAAAAGACAAGGAGGAAAAATATTATGGTACGTGCGATTATGCATGGCTGCAATGGCAAGATGGGACGTGCGATCACCACACTTGCAAAAGAAGATGCAGAGGTAGAGATCGTGGCAGGAGTGGATGCATATACGGAAGTTGCAAATGAATATCCAGTGTTCGATAGTATCGAAAAGTGTGATGTAGAAGCAGATGTTGTGATTGACTTTTCAAATGCAAAGGCAGTAGACGGACTTTTGGATTATTGTGTAGAAAAACAGATTCCTGTTGTTCTTTGCACAACAGGACTTTCAGAGGAACAGCTTCAGGAGGTAGAAGAAGCATCCAAGAAGGTAGCAGTTCTTCGTTCTGCCAATATGTCACTTGGAATCAATCTTTTGATGCAGCTTTTGAAAGAGGCGACAAAAGTACTGTCTCCTGCAGGTTATGATATTGAAATTGTTGAGAAGCATCACAACCAGAAATTGGATGCCCCAAGTGGAACTGCAATCGCTCTTGCAGATTCTATCAATGAGGCGGCAGATGGACAGTACGAGTATGTCTATGACAGAAGTCAGGTCAGAAAGAAACGTGATAAAAAAGAACTTGGAATATCAGCCGTGCGCGGAGGTACAATTGTTGGGGAACACGAAGTACTCTTTGCAGGAATAGATGAAGTGATTGAGTTCAAACATACAGCATACTCCAGAACTGTATTTGGAAAAGGTGCGGTAGAGGCTGCAAAATTCCTTGCCGGAAAAGAGGCAGGGAAATACGATATGTCAGACGTAGTATTAAAATAATATTACGAGGAATCTTGGGGCAGATTGCAGGAGTGCAAAGCACAAGGCAATCCGTAAATATTATAGTTGGAAAAAACAACCATATTATATAAAGGAGAGGTTATGAAAGATTTAGAAGCACGTTATTTGGAGAGACTTTCTCAACTGTATCCGACCATTGCTAAGGCATCAACAGAGATTATTAACTTACAGGCAATTTTAAATTTGCCAAAAGGGACGGAACATTTTCTTACGGATATCCATGGGGAATATGAAGCATTTTCCCATGTTCTTAAGAATGGATCGGGAGCAGTTCGTAGAAAAATTGACGAAGTCTTCGGAAATACTATGAGTAGTAAGGATAAGAAGACCCTTGCTACTCTTATTTATTATCCAAGAGAGAAGATGGAGCTCATTAAGAAAAAAGAAGAAAATATGGAGGACTGGTATAAGATTACGTTGTATCGTCTGATTGAAATCTGCAAGCGGACTTCAAGTAAGTATTCCAGATCTAAAGTCAGAAAAGCTCTGCCTCCGGAATTTGCTTATGTCATTGAGGAATTGATTACAGAGAAAGCAGATGTTATGGATAAGGAGTCCTATTATAATTCTATTGTAGATACGATCATCCGGATCAAACGTTCCGAAGAGTTTATTGTGGCTTTGAGTGAATTGATCCAGAGACTTACTGTAGATCATTTGCATATTGTAGGAGATATTTATGATCGTGGGCCGGGACCACATATTATTATGGACAAGCTGATGGGTTATCATTCTATGGATATCCAATGGGGAAATCATGACGTGCTCTGGATGGGGGCGGCAGCAGGACAACAGGGCTGTGTTGCAAATGTTGTCCGCATCTGTGCAAGATATGCAAATCTGGAGATTTTGGAGGATGGCTATGGAATTAACCTCCTGCCGCTTGCTACATTTGCACTGAACACATATCGGGATGATCCATGCAGCTGCTTTGAACTGAAGGATGATCCGGACTATGATCCCAGCGAAACAATGCTGAACATGAAGATGCATAAGGCGATTTCTATTATCCAGTTTAAAATAGAAGGGCAGATTATCAAAAAAAATCCTGGATTTAAGCTGGAACACCGAAATCTTTTGCATCTGATTGATTATGAAAATGGTTTGATTGAGTTGGATGGAAAAACATATGAACTTCTGGATAAAAACTTCCCGACGATCGATCCAAAACGGCCATATGCATTGACAGAAGCCGAAGAAGAGGTGCTGGATCGTCTGACACAGGCATTTGTCAACTGCGAAAAATTACAGAGCCATATGCATTTCCTTTTAAGTAAAGGTGGATTATACAAAGTATACAATAACAACTTGTTGTATCACGGTTGTATTCCGCTGAATGAAGATGGAAGTTTTAAGTCAGTAAAAATATACGGGCGTTCTTACAAAGGAAAGGCACTTTATGAGGTGCTGGAAAGCTATGTGAGAAAGGGATTTTATGCCATTGACGAGAAGGAACGAAAGCGTGGGAAGGATATGATGTGGTATATCTGGCTCAGTGAGAATTCACCGCTGTTCGGTAAGGACAAGATGGCAACGTTTGAGCGATATTTCCTAGCAGAAAAAGAGACACATAAGGAGAAAAAGAATCCTTATTATGATTTTTTGGAAAATGATAAGGTGGTCGACCGTATTTTGAAAGAATTCGGACTAGAGCATTCCTTTAGTCATATCATCAATGGTCATATGCCGGTAAAATCCAAAAACGGAGAAAATCCGATGAAATGTGGAGGCAAAGTATTTGTTATCGATGGAGGATTTTCAAGAGCATATCAGAAACAGACCGGAATTGCAGGTTATACGCTGATCTATAATTCTTATGGTATGATTTTAAGTGCCCATGAGCCGTTTGAATCGAAAGAATCAGCAATTGAAAATGAAACAGATATTCATTCTGATACCATTGTGACAGAAATTGTATCAAAGCGCCAGTCTGTTTTAGACACGGATGTGGGAAAAGAACTGGTAGAACAGATCCATGATCTGGAATTTCTCCTGGAGGCATACAGAAGCGGCCGCATTGCAGAACGACTGTAAAATAATGTCAATCTCTAAAAAGGTATAGAAAACTGTAAAATGCAGATATTACTATCAGCAAGTGAAGTATTTGCATGTAGCATTCTATACGGAAAAGGAGACGAAAATTATGAAACGGTTAAAAAAGTTATTGTTGATTATGATGTGTGTTGGTATTCTGGTTTCAGTTACTGCCTGTGCAGGAAATTCGAATGATAATGGAGCAGGGCAGAATGATGTGGTGAATGACAATGGCGCGAATGACACACAGACTGGTGATAGTGCCATGGACAAAATCGGTGACGGCCTGGAAGATGGAATTGACGATGTCGGAAAAGGCGTAGGCGATGTAGTCGATGATCTGGATGGTGATGGACAGTCGGATAACCGGAAAAACACAAACAATAACACAGTGAATGATGCGACGACTGGTAATGACAATGTAAACGACAGATAAGAAAAGAATGTAAGATAAGAAGACAAGGTCACATTTTTTCGGGGATAAATGGATTTGTCCCTGTGAGAGTGTGGCTTTTCTTTTAGATAAGGAAAGGAGTTTTTTCATGCATTTCAGACCTTGTATAGACATACATAATGGAAAAGTCAAACAAATTGTAGGCGGTAGTCTTACTGATCAGGGCAATCAGGCAAAGGAAAATTTCACGGCCTCTGAAAATGCGGATTATTATGCAAAAATGTATCAGAAAGACGGACTTATAGGGGGACATGTGATACTTTTAAATCCGGTATCTTCAGAATATTATAGAGAAACGAAAGCACAGGCAATACTGGCACTTGGAGCATATCCAAAAGGACTTCAGGTGGGCGGTGGAATCCATGCCGAAAATGCAGAAGAGTTTCTGGAGGCGGGGGCAAGCCATGTGATCGTAACATCTTATGTGTTCCGCGACGGGAAGATAAATTGGGAAAATATGGAAAAACTTAAACATGCAGTGGGAAAAGAAAATGTTGTCATTGATTTGAGCTGCAGGAAAAAAGAAGACGGTTATTATATAGTGACAGACCGCTGGCAGAAGTTTACGGATGTAAAACTGACACAGGAAGTTTTAAGGGAAATTGCCGGATATTGCGATGAATATCTGGTGCATGGTGTAGATGTAGAAGGAAAATCAGCAGGAATTGATGAAGAGCTAGCAAAAATTCTTGGAGAGTTCGATATGATACCAGTGACTTATGCAGGAGGAATCGCAAGTCTTGAGGACATTGAACATTTTAGAAAAAAGACGGGTGGAAAAGTGGATTTTACAATAGGAAGTGCGCTGGATCTTTTTGGAGGACATCTTCCATATGAGCAGATTAAAAAATATTAGTATAGAATTTATGTAGCTTAGTTCGCAACAAGAATGCGAGAGAATTCTTGAATGATGAGAAAATATTTCAAGTGTGAACAGTTTGAAAACACTTTGTAAATTGGTTGAATTGCATTCTTGATAGTGATAGAATGGATACTGAGTAAATTTACGGACAAGGAGTAATGTATAGATATGGGCTTATTGCAAAAAATTTTTGGAACACATAGTGAAAATGAGTTAAAGCGTATCTATCCCATTGTAGATGAGATTGAAGCGTTGGGGCCGCAGATGGAGCAGCTTTCCGACGAGGAGCTTAAGAATAAGACACAGGAATTTAAGAGCCGTCTGAAAGACACAGAGACACTGGATGATATTCTGCCGGAGGCGTTTGCAGTTGTGCGTGAGGCGGCAGGACGTACACTTGGCATGAAGCATTACAGAGTACAGTTGATCGGAGGAATTATTCTTCATCAGGGACGTATTTCTGAGATGAAGACTGGTGAAGGTAAGACACTGGTTTCTACACTTCCGGCTTATTTGAATGCATTGACCGGTGAGGGGGTGCATATTGTAACAGTCAACGACTATCTGGCAAAGCGTGATGCTGAGTGGATGGGACAGGTTCATGAGTTCCTGGGACTGACTGTCGGAGTTGTATTGAATAGCATGGATAATGATGAGAGACGTGCTGCATACAATTGCGATATTACTTATGTAACGAACAACGAACTCGGATTTGATTATCTGAGAGATAACATGGTTATTTATAAAGAGCAGCTCGTTCAGCGTGGACTGAAATATGCTATCATCGATGAGGTCGATTCCGTATTGATTGATGAGGCAAGAACACCACTGATCATTTCCGGTCAGAGTGATAAATCTACCAAGCTATATGAAGCATGCGATATTCTTGCGCGTCAGTTGGAAAAAGGCGAGGCGAGTGGTGAATTCAGTAAGATGAATGCCATTATGGGCGAGGATATTGAAGAGACTGGTGATTTTATCGTCAATGAAAAAGAGAAGAATATCAACCTGACAGAAGATGGTGTAAAGAAAGTCGAAAAGTTCTTTCATATTGAGAACCTGGCTGATCCGGAAAACCTGGAAATCCAGCATAATATTATCCTTGCGCTGCGTGCACATAATCTGATGTTCCGTGACCAGGATTATGTTGTAAAAGACGATGAAGTACTCATCGTTGACGAGTTTACCGGACGTATTATGCCGGGACGCCGTTATTCAGACGGACTTCATCAGGCAATCGAAGCAAAAGAGCATGTGAAGGTTAAGAGAGAAAGTAAGACACTGGCAACCATTACTTTCCAGAACTTGTTTAACAAATTTGAGAAGAAAGCCGGTATGACAGGTACGGCTCTTACTGAGGAGAAGGAGTTCCGTGAGATTTATGGAATGGATGTAATTGAGATTCCAACCAATCGTCCGGTTGCGAGAAAAGACTTGGAAGATGCCGTATATAAGACAAAGAAAGAAAAATTCAATGCAGTATGTGATGAAATTGAGAAAGCACATGTAAATCATCAGCCAGTGCTTGTTGGTACAATTACAATTGAGACTTCTGAACTTTTAAGCGGCATGCTCAAACGAAGAGGAATTAAGCATAATGTATTGAATGCTAAGTATCATGAACTGGAGGCTGAGATCGTGGCGCAGGCAGGTATTCACGATGCTGTCACGATCGCAACGAATATGGCCGGTCGTGGTACAGATATCAAGCTGGATGATGAGTCAAGAGAAGCCGGTGGATTAAAGATCATCGGTACTGAGCGTCACGAATCCAGACGTATTGATAACCAGTTACGTGGTCGTTCCGGACGTCAGGGAGATCCGGGAGAATCTAGATTCTACATTTCTCTGGAAGATGACCTTATGAGATTGTTCGGTTCTGAGAGACTGATGCAGGTGTTTGAGACGCTTGGAGTAGAAGAAGGCGAGCAGATCGAGCATAAGATGCTTTCCAGTGCGATTGAGAAAGCTCAGCAGAAGATTGAGAGCAATAACTTTGCAATTCGTAAGAATCTGTTAGAGTACGACCAGGTTATGAATGAGCAGAGAGAAATCATCTACGAAGAGAGAAGACGTGTGCTGGATGGCGAGAATATGCGTGATTCCATCTTCCATATGATTAACGATTACATTGAGAATACTGTAGATGCTGAAGTTTCAGTAGATCAGGACTATGAGGACTGGGATCTGATTGAATTGAACCGTGTAATAGGAGCGGTCATTCCGATGGCACCGGTGACACCGGATGATGTCAAAGGCATGGGACAGAAAGAGCTGAAGCATCTGTTAAAAGAGCGCGCAGCAAAAGCATATGAAGCAAAAGAAGCAGAGTTTCCGGAGCCAGAGCATATCCGTGAGCTGGAACGTGTCGTGCTTTTAAAAGTTATTGATGCAAAATGGATGGATCATATTGACGATATGGATCAGCTCCGTCAGGGAATCGGTCTTCAGGCTTACGGTAACCGTGACCCGAAGATTGAGTATAAGATGCTTGGATATGATATGTTCGGCGAGATGACTCAGGCAATTACAGAGACAACAGTCAGAACTTTGATGCATGTAAGAATCGAGCAGAAAGCTGAGCGCGAGCAGGTCGCAAAAGTAACTGGAACCAATAAAGATGACACAGCTCTTCGTGAGCCGAAGAAGCGGGAAAACAAGAAGGTCTATCCAAATGACCCTTGCCCATGTGGAAGTGGTAAGAAGTACAAACAGTGCTGTGGAAGAAATAAATAACAGACAAATCTAAAAAGGGATGAATCTCCCGTTGCGAAAAGTGACGGGAGAGATGTCGTTATGCAGTAAGTTAAAAATATAAAAAAGAAAGAGGTGAGGCAGTGTGATTGAATTAGAACAGTATAAGGGAATTATGAACTCCTATGAAGAACCTCTTGCCGAAATGAGGGATTCACTTTGACATTTCCGGCAAAGAGAACAGGGTTGAGGAACTGGAACGTAAGATAGAAGAACCGGGATTCTGGGATGCGCCGGAAGAATCACAAAAAATCATGAAAGAATTAAAAGATCTTCAGGAACATTTGAAAGTGATCCATGCATTATATTCGGAGTATGATGATATCTGTACACTGATTGAGATGGTTGATGAAGAGGAAGACCGCTCGATGGTGAAGGAAATTGAAAAGGATATTGCTCATTTTGAGGAAGATTTTGAAAAACTCAGAATTGAGACATTGTTATCAGGAGAATATGATTCCTGCAATGCGATTATGACATTACATGCCGGAACAGGCGGAACGGAGGCATGTGACTGGGTGAACATGCTGTACCGTATGTATACCAGGTGGTTTCAGACAAAAGGATTTTCGGTTCAGGTACTGGACTATCTGGATGGAGATATTACCGGAATAAAAAATATTACATTTGAAGTAGTTGGAGACAATGCCTATGGCTATCTGAAATCAGAAAAAGGTGTACATCGGCTTGTAAGAATTTCGCCATTTAATTCAGCGGGAAAGAGACAGACTTCTTTTGCTTCCTGCGATGTGGTGCCGGATATTGAAGAAGACATTGATATTGATATTTTAGAGGATGATCTGAAAATTGATACCTATCGTGCAAGTGGGGCTGGCGGACAACATGTCAATAAGACATCTTCTGCAATCCGAATCACGCATTTGCCGACAGGAATTGTAGTTCAATGCCAGAATGAAAGATCACAGCATCATAATAAAGAAAAAGCTATGCAGATGTTGAAGGCAAAATTAAAGCTGCTGCAGGAGCAGGAACAGGCAGAAAAAGTATCAGATATCCGGGGAGAAGTAAAAGACATCGGATTCGGTAATCAGATAAGGTCCTATGTTATGCAGCCATACACGTTGGTAAAAGACCACAGAACGAATGTGGAAAATGGCAATGTTACGGCGGTTCTTGACGGAGATCTTGATATGTTTATAAACGCCTATTTAAAATATGTATCAGGCGGTGAAAAGGGAGGAACGGTATGATAAATATAGCAGTGATGGGGTATGGTACAGTTGGTTCAGGTGTCGTGGAAGTTATTGATACCAATGGTGAGCGCATTGCCCAGAGAATCGGGGATGCACTGAATGTAAAATATGTGTTGGACATCAGGAATTTTCCAGAAGATCCGATACAGAAAAAAGTAATTCATGATTTTGAGACAATTATCTCTGATGATGAGATCCAGATCGTTGTGGAAGTCATGGGAGGAATCGAGCCAGCGTATACCTTTGTGAAAAGAAGCCTTCTTGCCGGAAAATGTGTCGTAACTTCCAATAAGGCACTTGTGGCAAAGCACGGTGCAGAATTGCTTTCTATTGCAAAAGAAAAGAACATAAATTTTCTGTTTGAGGCGAGTGTAGGCGGTGGTATTCCGATTATCCGTCCGCTTAATTCTTCACTGACAGCAGATGAGATTGAAGAAATTACCGGAATCCTCAATGGCACGACGAATTATATGTTGACGAAGATGTTCTATGAAGGAGCAGATTATGCTTCTGTATTAAAGGAAGCACAGGATAACGGATATGCAGAGCGAAATCCGGAGGCAGATGTAGAAGGATACGATGCCTGCAGAAAGATTGCAATTTTATCATCTCTGATTTCCGGTCAGCAGGTAGATTTTGAAGATATTTACTGTGAAGGAATTACAAAGATTACAGTAGAAGATATGAGATATGCAAAGGCTATGGGAACTACAATCAAGCTTTTGGCTTCCAGCAAGACACATGCCGGAAGACTTGGCGCGATGGTCGCACCTTGCATGCTTTATCCGGATCACCCGCTTTACAATGTAAATGGTGTTTTCAATGCAATTTTCGTTCATGGAAATGTCTTGGGAGATGCGATGTTCTATGGAAGCGGGGCAGGAAAACTTCCAACGGCAAGTGCTGTTGTATCCGATGTTGTGGAAGCGGCTAAGAACCTGAACCGCAATGTGATGACTATGTGGAAAGAAGAGAAACTCCGTCTGGAAGATAAATCTTCCATGAAGAGACGATTCTTTATCCGTATGAAAGGGAATGTGGAGGAGAAGATTGAAGATATCCGTTATTCCTTTGGGAATGTTGAAATCGTGAAGGTTGACGGTCTGGACGGAGAGTTTGGATTTGTGACTCCGATCATGATGGAAGGTGATTATGATACAAGAGCGAAGAGTTATGAAGACCAGATTCTTCATATGATCCGTATTGAAGATTAGGGAAAGGGAGAAACTATGCTGATCGTTAAAAAATTTGGCGGGACTTCTGTTGCCAATAAAGAACGAATATTTAATGTGGCAAGACGCTGCATTGAAGACTATAAAGCAGGGCATGATGTGGTAGTCGTGCTTTCTGCGATGGGAGATACAACAGATGAGCTGATTGAACTTGCAAATTCCATCAACCCAGATGCAAAGAAGCGTGAGTTGGATATGCTTTTGACAACAGGAGAACAAGTGTCAGTATCATTGATGGCTATGGCTATGCAGGCACTGGATGTGCCAGCGGTATCTCTAAATGCATTCCAGGTTGCGATGCATGCAACATCACGTTATGGAAATGCAAGATTTAAACGTGTAGATACTAAGCGTATCAGACATGAACTGGATTCCAGAAAGATTGTGATCGTAACAGGATTCCAGGGTGTGAATAAGTATGACGATATTACAACACTTGGACGAGGTGGTTCAGACACAACTGCAGTTGCGCTTGCTGCGGTACTTCATGCAGACAAATGTGAGATTTATACAGATGTTGATGGAGTCTTTACAGCTGATCCGAGAATTGTAAAGAATGCAAAAAAATTAGATTTTATTACTTATGATGAGATGCTGGAGCTGGCGAGCCTTGGAGCGAAAGTACTTCACAACCGTTCAGTCGAGATGGCAAAAAAATACAATGTAGAGCTAGTAGTCAGATCTAGTCTCAATCAGACAGAAGGAACCGTAGTAGGGGAGGGAACAGGAATGGAAAAACTGTTAGTAACAGGAGTTGCAGCAGATAAAAATACAGCAAGAATCTCTGTAATCGGAGTAGAAGACAAACCAGGGACAGCTTTTAGTGTATTTGATACATTGGCAGCCAATAACATTAATGTAGATATTATTTTACAGTCTGTAGGACGCGAGGGGACAAAAGATATTTCCTTTACTGTTGCTTCGGATGATCTTGAACATGCGTTAGAAGTTCTGGATAAGAATAAAGAAAGACTTACGATTAAGGATATTACATACAACAAAGATGTGGCAAAATTATCTGTTGTAGGAGCAGGAATGATGAGCAATCCGGGAGTTGCATCCAGAATGTTCGAGGCGCTGTACAATTCCAGAGTCAATATCAACATGATTTCAACATCAGAAATTCGCATTACAGTACTCGTAGCTGAGAAAGATATTGATAAAGCTATGAATGCAGTACATGATGAATTTGTCATGGAAGAATAACAGATGGGATTTCTTCCCAATCTGTTATTCTTCATGATTATTTGAATTTGCAAGAAAGCCGGTAATAATCTGTCTCACTTCGTCAGAAGCAGCACGAAAAAGAAGTAAAAGCTTTAGCTCTTCATCGGTGAGATAGATGATATTATCGGATTTTTTGCATTTAATATACGGAATTTCGCCCTCGGAAATTCTATCGGGCTGCATGGAATACAGAGGAATCTTGTAGCCGTTACAGAATAAAAGTTCATCAATGGTAATATGATAAAAGTCAGCAATTGATTTGAGTAATTCCAGATCAGGGGTGCGTGTGCCACGCTCGTAATTGGAATATGTCTGACGAGAAATATTCAGATATCTGCTAAATTCATCCTGCTTAAGATTACTTCGCTCACGCAGAATACGAAGATTCTCGGTCAATTGGATATTGGCCATTGATGTTTCCTCCATTGAATCAAAAATATGTTTACATCATAACAATTTGTTCAATAAATAAAAGAATATGCGCCAAAATGTGGCAAAATAAGAAAAAGCAACAATGTGTTGCTTTTAAATAAAATTAACAATATAATCAGACTATTTTAAACTAAGAGTACTGTTGTGATATTCGCTGGAGAATGTAACATCTGTTCCAAACCATTCTGGTGGTGTGAAAGAGAGTGCCGAAGCTTCATCTGGAAATTCTACTTCAGCCAGAAGCAGTGGAGCCAGATCGCCTTCAAAGACATCTAATTCAATAGTTAGAGAATCATTGAGTGGAATCATATAACGTTTTTTTCTGATGAGACGTCCGTCAATCTTTGTGAGCAGATGCTGATATGAAGCTTCATCAAGTGGCAGATTATATTCTTCTCTTGCCATGAGACCTTTTGATTTATAAGTGAGTTCATGTTTATTATTGTCCTTCCGGATACGAATAACCGGATCCGTGTTCAGATAAGCCTGTTCGATGTGACGACAGGGATAATCCTGATAATCTTCCGGAAGAGTATCAATAAGATATTTGCGTTCTATTTCCATATTATAATACCTCCATGGCATAATCATAATTCAGTTTACACAAAAAGTAAACAGTGTTACTATTAAGAAAATGAGTCAAGAAAAATAAGAAAAGGAGAGATCCGTTATGAAATTTAGTATGAAAAAAGTAACTGTATTATTAGCAGATGGATTTGAAGAGATTGAGGCTCTGACGGTAGTAGATCTGCTTCGAAGAGCAAAAGTGTATGTGGATACAGTATCAATTACAGATGATTATACAGTGCGCGGAGCACATGGAATACCTGTGCAGACAGAGGATCTGATCACAGAGATTGATTTTAAAGAATCCGATATGATCGTGCTTCCGGGTGGAATGCCGGGAACAACGAATCTGAAAGAAGATGAGAATGTCAGAAAGGCAGTTCAAGAAGCATATGACGACGGAAGATATGTGGCAGCAATTTGTGCGGCACCGACAATTCTCGCAGATATGGGACTTTTAAAAGGAAAGAGAGCGACTTGCTATCCAGACATGGAAAGTGAGATTGAAGATGCATATCTGACCGGAGCACCAGTAGCAACTGACGAAAATATCATTACAAGTCAGGGAGTTGGAACTGCAATTGATTTTGCACTGAAACTGATCGAAGTGCTTATCAGCGAGGAAAAAGCAGTAGAAATTGCAGATTCTATTGTATATCAGAGATAATTTATGAAAACCTTATAAAAAAACGCAATATCCGTAAAATCGAACTGGATATTTGGAAATGTTTGTGATATACTTCTTGAGTGAATGCAATGTAATATGCCCTTTTGCGGATTGCCCATGCAAGGGGGATAGAAATAGGAGGAAAAGGGTAAATGAGTTTACAGGTAGAAAAATTAGAAAAAAATATGGCGAAACTCACAATCGAAGTTTCTGCTGATGAATTAGAAAAAGCACTTCAGAACGCATACAAGAAACAGAAAAATAAAATCAGTATGCCAGGATTCCGTAAAGGAAAAGTTCCGCGTCAGATGGTTGAGAAGATGTATGGAGCAGATGTATTCTATGAAGATGCAGCGAATGCTCTGATTCCACAGGCTTACTCAGAGGCTTATGATGAGTGTGATCTTCAGATCGTATCTCAGCCGGAGATTGATATTACACAGATCGAGAAAGGAAAACCGTTCATCTTCACAGCACTTGTTGCTACAAGACCGGAGGTTACTCTTGGAGAGTACAAAGGACTTGAGGTAGATAAAGTATCTACACGCGTAACACAGAAAGAAGTTGACGCTAAGATCCAGGAAGAGGCAGGAAAGAACGCAAGAACAGTTACAGTAGAAGGACGTCCGGTTAAAGACGGAGATGAAGTTGTTCTTGATTTTGAAGGATTTGTTGACGGAGAAGCATTCGAGGGCGGAAAAGGAGAGAACTATTCTCTTACAATTGGTTCCGGAACATTTATTCCAGGATTCGAGGATCAGCTTATCGGAGTAGAGGCAGAGAAAGAAGTAGAAGTTAAAGTTACATTCCCGGAGGAGTATCACGCAGAGAACCTTCAGGGAAAAGATGCTGTATTCAAATGTACAGTACATGAGATCAAAGAGAAAGAGCTTCCAGAGATTGATGATGAATTCGCAGCAGAAGTATCTGAGTTTGATACATTAGATGAGTACAAGGCTGATGTAAAAGCTAAGATTAAAGAAGAAAAAGCTAAAGAAGGAAAAGCAAAAAAAGAAGATCAGGTAATCGCAAAAGCTATCGAGAATGCAACAATGGAGATTCCTGAACTTATGATCAAGACACAGGCGCGCCAGCAGATGGATAATTTTGCTCAGAATCTGATGTCACAGGGACTGACAATGGAGCAGTATGCACAGTTCACAGGAATGACAGCAGACAAGATGATGGAGCAGATGCTTCCATCAGCAGAGAAGAACATTAAGACACGTCTTGTTCTCGAGGCAATTGCAAAAGCTGAGAATATTGAGATTTCTGACGAGAAGATCGATGAGAAGTTAGCTGAGATGGCTAAGTCTTACGATATGGAAGTTGAAAAACTTAAAGAGCTTGTAGGAGAGGCTGAGAAAAAGCAGATGAAAGACGATATGGCTGTTCAGGAAGCAATTGATTTCCTTGTTGAGAACGCTGTAGAGAAATAATAAGTCACTGAAATATAACAGGGAGGCATATGTATGAGTTTAGTACCTTATGTCATTGAACAGACAAGCAGAGGAGAGCGTTCCTATGATATCTATTCAAGATTATTAAAGGACAGAATTATATTTTTTGGAGAAGAAGTTACAGATGCATCAGCGAGTGTAGCAATCGCGCAGCTTCTTTTCCTGGAAGCAGAGGATCCGGAAAAGGATATTCATCTGTACATTAACAGTCCGGGCGGATCTGTATCTGCAGGTCTGGCAATTTATGATACTATGCAGTATATCAAATGTGATATTGAGACAATCTGTATCGGTATGGCAGCAAGCATGGGATCATTCCTTCTGGCCGGAGGTACAAAAGGAAAGAGACTTGCCCTTCCAAATTCCGAGATTATGATTCATCAGCCATCTGGAGGAGCTCAGGGTCAGGCAACTGAAATTCAGATTGCAGCAGAGCATATCCTGAAGACTCGTGAGAGATTGAACCGGATTCTTGCAGAGAATACAGGACAGCCGCTGGAGGTCATTAGCAGAGAGACTGACAGAGATAATTTTATGTCCGCTGAGGAAGCCAAAGCATTTGGATTAATCGATGAAGTAATTACAAGACGATAGGGAACAGATATGTTCCCTATTCTTTAATGAGGTGTAGAATATTGGGAAGAAATGATGATCAGATAAGGTGTTCATTTTGTAATAAGTCACAGGCTCAGGTGAAAAAATTGATTGCAGGACCGAATGATACTTATATCTGTGATGAATGTGTGGAAGTATGCTCTGAGATTATAGAAGAAGAGATGGCATATGATGAGAATGATTCCTGGACTCCGTTTTCAGATATCAATCTTTTGAAACCGGAAGAGATCAAGGAATTTCTTGATGATTATGTGATTGGACAGGATGAGGCAAAAAAGGTTCTTTCTGTTGCTGTATATAATCACTACAAGCGTATTATGGCACAGAGAGATCTCGGCGTCGAATTGAATAAGAGTAATATACTGATGCTGGGTCCGACAGGGTGTGGTAAGACACTTCTTGCCCAGTCACTTGCAAAAATTCTGAATGTTCCATTTGCAATAGCTGATGCAACAGCTCTTACTGAGGCAGGATATGTAGGAGAAGATGTGGAAAATATTCTTCTAAAACTGATTCAGGCTGCAGATTATGATATTGAACGTGCAGAGTATGGTATTATCTATCTTGATGAGATTGATAAGATTACAAGAAAATCTGAGAACCCGTCAATTACAAGAGATGTATCTGGAGAAGGTGTTCAGCAGGCACTCCTTAAGATTGTAGAAGGCACGGTTGCAAATGTTCCTCCACAGGGTGGAAGAAAGCATCCACATCAGGAATTGATACAGATAGATACAACGAATATTTTATTTATCTGTGGCGGTGCATTTGAAGGAATTGATAAGATTATTGAGAAACGTATTGATCAGAAATCTATCGGATTTAATGCAGAAATTGCAGAGAAGCATGAAGATGATGTAGATAAATTGTTAGCTCAGGTGCTGCCACAGGATCTTGTGAAATTTGGATTGATTCCGGAACTGGTAGGGCGTGTACCAGTTACAGTATCTCTTGAAATGCTGGATCATGATGCTTTGATCCGTATCTTGACAGAGCCAAAGAATGCAATCGTAAAGCAGTATCAAAAACTTTTGGAACTAGATGGAGTGAAATTAGTATTTGACGATTCTGCATTAAACGAGATTGCAGATATATCATTGAAAAGAAAGACCGGAGCCAGAGGACTTCGGGCAATCATGGAAAATACAATGATGGATATTATGTATCGCGCACCGTCCGATGAGACACTGAAAACGTGCCGGATCACCGGTGACGTGGTGACAGGAAAAGCAAAACCAGAGTGTGAACACACTTCTGTGAATACACAAAGCGCATAATGAAAGAGGCGGGTACGAGTAAAATTGTTCCCGTCTCATTTTTGAATTATAGGAGTAAACAGTATGGAAAATGAGTTGATGAGTCTGCCAATGGTGGCACTTCGTGGACTTGCAGTGCTGCCAGAGCAGGTGACACATTTTGATGTGAGCCGTGAAAAATCTGTGCAGGCAATCACACAGGCCATGAAAAAAGATCAGAAAATATTTCTTGTAATGCAGAAGGAAGTTGAAGTGGAAGAGCCAAAGGAGTCAGATCTTTACAGAATTGGCTGTATTGCAACTGTAAAACAGATTGTAAAGCTTCCGGGAAATATGAAACGTGTTCTAGTATCGGGAGAGCAGCGTGCAGGTCTTTCCTGGATTGAATCTGAAGAACCTTATTTTCAGGCCGCGGTAAAAATATTGCCGGATTTCTGCAAACCGGAAGACAGGGAACTGTTGGAAAATCCAATCAATGAAGAAGGAATGGTACGTGGACTTCGTGAACTGTTCAGGGATTATATGTCAAAAAATCCAAAGCTTGCAAAAGAACTCGCTATGATGATCGAAGAGATAAAATCGCTGCGCGTCATGGTCGATACAATTGCTGCCAATCTTCCAATGGATTATGAAGATACCCAAAAAGTTCTGGAAGAGCAGGATATTCTTCAGAGGTATGAAGACATTTCTCTTCGTGTGGTCAATGAGATGCGCGTACTCAGTGTGAAAGAGGAACTTCAGAAAAAGGTAAAAGAGCGTGTAGATAAGAATCAGAGAGAATATATCTTAAGAGAAGAGATGAAACTGATTCGTGAGGAACTAGGGGAAGATACACTTCAGACAGATGCGGAGGAATTCGAACAGGCAGTGAAAGATTTAGATGCATCTTGTGAAGTGAAAGAAAAATTAGCAAAAGAAATCAAAAGATTTAAAAGCCAGATGGCAAGCCCGGCAGAGTCTGGTGTTGTAAGAACTTATATTGAAACGATGCTTGAGATGCCGTGGAATAAGAGATGTGAGGAGAATCTTGATATCAAAGCTGCGAAAGAAAAGCTTGATGAAGAACATTATGGTCTGGAAAAGGTAAAAGATCGTATACTGGAATTTCTGGCAGTTAGAATCCTCACAAGTAAAGGACAGACTCCGATTCTTTGCCTTGCAGGCCCCCCGGGAACCGGTAAGACCTCTATTGCAAGATCACTTGCAGAAGCGCTTGGAAGACCTTATGTCCGCATTTCTCTTGGTGGTGTGCGTGATGAGGCTGAGATCCGGGGACATCGCAAGACTTACGTAGGCGCAATGCCTGGAAGAATTGCGACAGCACTTCGAAATGCAAAAGTAAAGAATCCACTGATGCTTTTAGACGAAATTGATAAAGTTAGTAATGACTATAAAGGAGATACATTTTCTGCACTTCTGGAAGTACTGGACAGTGAACAGAATGACAAGTTCCGTGATCATTATCTGGAAGTTCCAATCGATTTGTCGGAAGTACTGTTTGTTACGACAGCTAATACATTACAAACAATTCCAAGACCACTTCTTGACCGTATGGAAGTAATCGAGATCAACAGTTATACAGAAAATGAGAAAATTCATATTGCCCAGAGACATCTGATTCCAAAGCAGTTAAAAAGTCATGGACTTTCAGAGGAACAACTTTCAATCAGTAAGAAAGCACTTCAAAAAATTGCGACCGTGTATACAAGGGAAGCGGGAGTTCGTCAATTGGAAAGGAAAATTGGAGGCATTTGCAGAAAGTCAGCCAGAGAGATTCTGGAAGATAATAAGAAATGTATTAAAGTTACAGAACGTAATCTGGAGCATTATCTAGGCAAAGAGATTTACCAGTTCCAGAAGGCAAATGAACAGGATGAAGTCGGAATTGTCCGAGGACTTGCATGGACCAGTGTCGGAGGGGATACACTTCAGATTGAGGTTAATGTGATGCCGGGGGAGGGTGAAATCCTTCTGACTGGTCAGCTTGGCGATGTAATGAAAGAATCTGCAAGAGCCGGGATCAGTTATATACGTTCTGTCAGCAAAGAACATGGTATTGATGAGAAATTTTTTAAAGAACATGATATACATATCCATATTCCGGAAGGAGCAGTACCAAAAGATGGACCGTCTGCAGGTATTACAATGGCAACGGCGATATTCTCAGCTGCGACAGGAAGAAAGGTACGTGCGGATGTGGCCATGACCGGTGAGATTACACTAAGAGGAAGGGTGCTTCCAATCGGTGGATTAAAAGAAAAACTTTTGGCAGCAAAAAATGCCGGGATCCGGATGATTCTGATTCCTAAAGAAAATGAGAGGGATATTGAAGAAATGTCTTCAGAGATCACAAAGGGTCTTAAGATAGTCAGTGTATCTCATATGGATGAAGTGCTTGATTATGCACTTTCTAAAGAACAGGAGGGATAAGATGGTCATTAAAAATGTAAATCTTGAAACAGTATGTGGAATTACAAGTGTTCTGCCAAAGAATACAAAACCGGAGATCGCATTTGCAGGAAAATCAAATGTAGGAAAATCATCGCTGATTAATGCGTTGATGAACCGGAAATCTTATGCAAGAATTTCAGCGACTCCGGGTAAGACACAGACGATTAATTATTATAGTATTAATGATGAAATGTATCTTGTTGACCTTCCAGGTTATGGATACGCAAAAGTGTCTGAACAGGAAAAAATTAAATGGGGACAGTTGATTGAACGTTATCTTCATAGTTCTGCACAATTGAAAGCAGTATTCTTGTTGATTGATATCAGGCATGCACCATCTGAAAATGACAGAATAATGTATCAGTGGATTGTTGATCAGGGATTTCATCCAATCATTATAGCAACGAAACTCGACAAGATTAAAAGAAGTCAGGTGCAGAAGCAGATGAAAGTGCTAAGAGAAGGGCTGAAATTGATTCCAGGGACAACGATCATTCCATTTTCTTCTCAGACTAAGCAAGGAAGAGATGAAATCTGGGATATGGTAGAAAATCAATTTCTAAATCAATAATCACTAGGATATTCCTTTTTACAGATGCTTATGATATAATATACAAAGATGTTGTCTGCCTGTGAGTAAAGTGCCAGATGACAGAAATGATCGAAACAGATCATACAGATATAAAAAAATGAACTGTATGAAATGTAGCGCAAGGAGTAATGAACTATGAAAAGAGTATTGTTAAAGCTCAGCGGGGAAGCTCTCGCCGGGGAGAAAAAGACAGGATTTGACGAGGCAACATGTATTGGAGTTGCAAAGCAGGTAAAACAGCTTGTTGATGACGGTGTTCAGGTAGCAATTGTAACAGGTGGAGGTAATTTCTGGAGAGGAAGAACCAGCGAGACAATTGACCGTGTAAAGGCAGATCAGATTGGAATGCTTGCAACAGTTATGAACTGTATTTACGTATCTGATATTTTCCGTTTTGCAGGAATGGAGACAGAAGTATTTACCCCGTTCGTATGCGGTGCATTTACTACATTATTTTCAAAAGATAAAGCTGTGGAAGCATTGAATCAGGGAAAGGTTGTTTTCTTTGCAGGAGGAACTGGACACCCGTATTTTTCTACAGATACAGGTGCTGTACTTCGTGCTATTGAGATTGAAGCAGATGCAATGCTTCTGGCAAAGGCAATCGATGGAATCTATGACAGTGATCCAAAGGTAAATCCACAGGCAAAGAAATATAACGAAATTAGTATTCAGGAGATTATTGACAAAAAGCTGATGGCGGTAGATCTGACGGCTTCTATTATGTGCCTTGAGAATAAGATGCCGATGCTTGTATTCGGACTGAATGAGCCGAACAGCATTGTAGAGACAATGAGTGGAACATTTACAGGAACAAAAGTGACGGTATAATAAGGAGGATATAGCAATATGAATGAGAAATTAAAAGTATATGATACAAAGATGCAGAAGACAATGGATAGTCTGGACAGTGAGATGGGAACGATTCGTGCAGGACGTGCCAATCCGAATGTGCTGAACAGAATTATGGTAGATTATTATGGAACACCAACACCAATCCAACAGGTAGCGAACGTATCTGTTCCGGAACCGAGAATGATTCAGATTCAGCCATGGGAGAAGAGCATGCTCAAAGTTATCGAGAAAGCAATCATGGTTTCTGATCTGGGTATCAATCCGACGAATGACGGAACTGCTGTAAGACTGATCTTTCCGGAACTTACAGAAGAACGACGTAAAGAGCTTGTAAAAGATGTTAAGAAAAAAGGCGAGGCGGCGAAAGTTGCAATTCGTAACATCCGTCGTGATGGAAATGATGCATTTAAGAAGCTGAAAGGTTCTGATGTTTCTGAAGACGAGATCAAGAATCTGGAAGATGAACTTCAGAAGATGACGGATAAGTATGTTAAAGAGATTGACAGTGCTGTTGAAGTAAAATCAAAAGAAGTTATGACTGTATAGTCTGGAATGAAAAGAAGAGGGCAGCCCCGGCAGATATGCAGGAGGGGTCTGTCCTCATTTAATGTTGATAAGATTTAATGTTGATAAGATTTAATGTTGATAAGAAAAAAATTTCACAGAAGAAAGCCGAGGCATTCTTGAATGTTGAAATATATTTGTGTCAGATTTGAAATGTGTGAGATAATTTTAGTCAGCAGGAGGATAATATTATGAATATACCACAGCATGTTGCGATTATTCTAGATGGTAACGGACGCTGGGCAAAGGCAAAAGGAATGCCGCGTAATTATGGGCATGCACAGGGAAGTAAGAATGTAGAGAAGATTTGTGAAGAAGCATGGTGCATGGGAATAAAATATCTGACCGTATATGCTTTTTCTACTGAGAACTGGAATCGTCCAAAAGAAGAAGTAAATGCTCTGATGAAGCTGCTTCGCAATTACATGAAAACCTGTCTTAAGACAGCAGCGAAAAATGATATGAAAGTCCGTGTAATCGGAGATATTACAAAATTGGATGAAGATATTCAGAAGAGAATTCTGGAGCTTGAAGAGGCAACGAAAAATAATGGCGGATTGAATTTTCAGATTGCAATCAATTATGGAAGCCGTGATGAAATCACAAGAGCGGTACGCACGTTGGCTGAAGATGTAAAAGAAGGAAAACTTATGCCGGAAGAAGTGAATGAGGCATGTATAGAAAGGTATCTGGATACACACGATATTCCAGATCCTGACCTTCTGATTCGCACAAGTGGAGAGCAGAGATTGTCCAATTATCTTTTGTGGCAGCTTGCTTATACAGAGTTTTATTTTACCGATGTTCCATGGCCGGATTTTTCCAAGCAGGAATTGGAGAAGGCAATTGAACAGTATAATCGCAGGGACAGACGCTATGGCGGCGTGAAGGAGGAATAAGATGTTTAAGACAAGGCTCATAAGTGGAATTATACTGGTGATTGTGCTGATTGCGACAGTCGGAACTGGAGGAAATGTTCTTTTTGGTCTGCTTGCGGTTGTCAGCCTGATTGGATTGACAGAATTATATAAAGTGATAGAAGTTCAGAATAAACTTTTAGGATTTGCAGGATATCTGGCAACAGTGGCCTATTATGTACTGCTCTATACTGGGAATCTTCAGTATATGACACTTTTTACGATTGTGTTTTTAGTATTAGTTATGGCGGTATATGTATTTACATTTCCAAATTACAGATCTGAACAGGTGATGACTGTATTTTTTGGAGTGTTTTATGTAGCAGTAATGTTGTCCTACATTTATCAGACACGCATGCTGGAAGATGGGGGCATAGTTGTATGGTTGATTTTCTTAAGTTCCTGGGGCTGTGACACTTGTGCATATTGTGCTGGTATGCTTCTTGGAAAGCACAAGATGGCACCAAAACTCAGCCCAAAGAAATCTGTAGAAGGTGGTATTGGTGGCGTACTGGGGGCTGCGCTTCTAGGAGCGTTATTTGCATTAGCTGTGAATCAGTGGGCAGGAGCACAGGCAGGAGTTCTGGAATACGCAATCATTTGCGGAGTCGGTGGAATGATTTCACAGGTTGGAGATCTGGCTGCTTCTGCAATCAAAAGAAATCATGAGATTAAGGATTACGGGAAATTGATCCCGGGACATGGTGGAATTCTGGACCGGTTCGACAGTGTAATATTTACAGCTCCGATTATTTATTATCTGACCATGGCGCTGGCGGGGAATTTGTAACGAGAAATCATATGATATATTAAAAGGTGGTAATATGAAGAAAATAGCAATTCTGGGTTCTACAGGTTCCATTGGAACACAGACACTGGAAGTCGTAAGAGAAAATGGAGATATCGAGGTACTTGGTCTGGCAGCAGGAAGTAATATTTCGCTTCTGGAAGAGCAGATAAGGGAATTTCAGCCAAAACTTGTAGCTGTCTGGGATGAGAAAAAAGCAGCAGAATTAAAAATAAAAGTACAGGATCTGGATGTAAAAATCGTAACTGGTATGGATGGACTGATTGAAGTATCAGTTATGGAAGAAGTGGAGATACTGTTGACAGCTGTTGTTGGTATGATTGGAATCCGCCCGACGGTTGAGGCAATTAAAGCAGGAAAAGATATCGCTCTCGCAAATAAAGAGACATTGGTAACTGCGGGACATATCATTATGCCCCTGGCAAAAGAAATGGGGGTTTCCATTCTTCCGGTGGATAGTGAGCACAGTGCCATTTTCCAGTCACTTCAAGGCAATAAGATGAATTCAATCCATAAGATTTTGTTGACAGCTTCGGGTGGACCGTTCCGCGGGAAAAAACAGGAAGACCTTTTGAATATTCAGGTAGAAGATGCGCTAAAGCATCCGAATTGGGCAATGGGACGGAAAATTACGATTGATTCTTCAACTATGGTCAATAAAGGTCTGGAAGTCATTGAAGCAAAATGGCTTTTTGGAGTGGAGGTGGATAAAGTACAAGTCGTTGTACAACCGCAGAGTGTCATTCATTCTATGGTGGAATATGAAGATGGCGCAATTATTGCACAACTTGGTACACCAGATATGAAACTTCCAATTCAATATGCACTTTATTATCCTAAGCGCAGGTATTTGCCGGGAGACAGGCTGGATTTCTGGCGCATGGGAAAACTGGATTTTGAAAAGCCGGATATGGATACATTTTACGGACTGGCACTGGCTTATGAAGCGGGAAGAACAGGTGGATCGCTTCCAACTGTATTCAATGCGGCAAATGAAATGGCAGTCGGACAATTTTTGAACAGGGAGATTAAATATCTGGAGATTATAGAGATTATAGAGGATTGTATGAGAGCACATAAGAATATTGAGAACCCGACACTTGAACAGATTCTGGAGACAGAAGCTGAAACTTACGCACGAATCAAAAGCAGGAGGTAATCGTTAGATTTGGGTATTATATTTGCAATCTTAATTTTTAGTTTTATTGTGTTCTTTCATGAACTTGGACATTTTACACTTGCAAAGTTAAACGGCATTGATGTACAGGAATTTGCTATTGGCATGGGTCCGACATTATTTTCAAAAGAATACAAAGGGACAGTTTACGCTGTACATTTGTTGCCAATCGGTGGATTTTGTGCAATGGGCGAAGACGATGAAGAGACAGAGTCACCTGGAAACTTCAATAAAAAATCTGTATGGGCAAGAATTTCAGTCATTGCAGCGGGACCGATTTTTAACTTTATTATGGCATTTGTTCTCGCTGTAATTTTGACAGCAATGGTCGGATATGATAAACCAGTTATCTCGAGTGTAGAAGAAGGATATTCTGCGGCAGAGGCCGGCATACAAGAGGGAGACACCATTGTTCGGATGGGTGGAAAGAAAATTAATATTTTCCGTGAGATTACTTATTATAATCAATTCCATCAAGGAGAGACTGTGAAAGTAACGTATCTCCATGACGGAGAAAAACATACAGCGACATTAGTACCGAAGATGGATGACGAACTTGGATATTATCGTATCGGAATCAGTGGAGGTGGAAATACAAAAGCAAATGCATGGACATCTGTTCAATATGGTGTGTACGAAGTTAAATTCTGGGTATGTACTACATTTGAAAGTCTAAAACAACTGGTGACAGGAAACGTAGGCGTCAAACAATTATCCGGTCCAGTGGGAATCGTAAATATGGTAGATACAACTTATAATGAAAGCAAGTCATATGGTGTATTTATTGTAATTGCACAATTCCTTAATATTGGAATTCTGCTATCGGCAAACTTAGGGGTCATGAATTTATTACCCTTACCGGCATTGGACGGAGGACGACTTGTATTTTTACTCATAGAGGCAATCCGTAGAAAACGGATTCCACCGGAGAAAGAAGGCTATGTGCATCTGGCAGGCATGGCACTTCTAATGATTTTGATGGTAGTAGTGATGTATAACGATATTGCCAGAATTTTCTTTTAATTGTAGTTGGGGACGGGGTTTTTTTGAAAAACCCCCGTCCCCAACTGAAAAGTAACTTGTCCCAAATTGAAATTGTGTATGAGGTGTTGAATTGGAGTATACAAAAGCGACAATTGATGATATGGAAGAATTCTATGATCTTGTTCAAAATACGATTCAAGAAGTTTATCCAAAGTACTATCCGGAGGAAGTGGTAAGGTTCTTTAGCCAGCAGCATTGCTGGGAGAATTTGGAACGTGATCTTGAAGAGGAACGCATTTATATCCTTCAGGATGGGGAGTGTGTGATTGGTGCCGGCAGTTTTGAGGGCAACCATATTACTCGGGTCTTTGTGAGGAAAGATTATCAGAGACATGGCGTTGGCAGTCTGATCAAGCAGCGGTTGGAAGATGTGATTGCCAGAGAATATGAGTCGGTACGTCTGGAGGCTACGTTGCCTGCAGTAATTATGTTTGAAAAGAGAGGGTACCGTACAATTCGCCATGAAAAGTGGACTGTGAGAAATGGGGCAGTGCTTGTGTATCCTGTGATGGAGAAAATATTGCGTAGATAAGAGGACATAAGGGAAAATGAAGACGATTACGATAGAAGATGTAGAGAAGAAAGATATAAATCAGGTCACAATTTTGGATATCCGTCCGGAGGATGCTTACTGTAGAGGAACCGTTGAAGGTGCAATCAATATTCCGATGCAGGAAGTGGACAATCGAAGAGATGAGATTCCGAGAGATAAACCAGTATATGTACTTTGCCACACCGGGGAGTGGAGTGCTTATACAGTAAATATGCTGGAAGAAGCAGGATATGAAGCGTACAATATTGAAGGTGGATATCGTTCTTTTCTACGTATGATGCTTGGACGTTTTGTGGAAAATGAGACAGTCATGGCTGAAAAACAGAAGGATATTGAAAAAAGTATTATTAAAAAGTTCCGTAAATCTGTCTGGTGCAAATTTACGAAGGCAATTCGGGAGTATGAACTTGTAAAAGACGGAGATAAGATTGCTGTCTGTATTTCTGGTGGAAAAGATTCTATGCTTATGGCGAAACTTTTTCAAGAGCTTAGAAAGCATGGAAAAGCAAATTTTGAGCTAGTCTTTCTTGTAATGAATCCAGGATATAATGCAGATAACTGGAAGATTATTCAGGATAATGCAAAGGTCCTTGGAATTCCGTTAACAGTATTTGAAAGCAATATTTTTGATACTGTAGCAGACATTGACAAAAATCCGTGTTATCTCTGTGCAAGAATGCGCAGAGGTTATCTTTATTCACATGCGAAGGAGCTTGGATGTAATAAGATTGCATTAGGACACCATTATGATGATGTGATTGAGACGATTCTGATGGGAATGCTATACAGTGGAAAGATTGAGACAATGATGCCTAAACTTCATAGTACGAACTTTGAAGGTATGGAGTTGATCCGACCAATGTATCTGATTAAAGAGGCGGATATTATTGGATGGCGAGATTATAATCAATTAAATTTTATCCAGTGTGCATGCAGGTTTACAGAAAATTGTGCAACTTGTGGCGGAGGACGTGGTTCCAAACGTGATGAAATGAAAGAACTAATCGCGCAATTCAGAGAAGAAAGCAATCTGATTGAAAAGAATATTTTCCGAAGTGTTCATAATGTAAATTTAAGAACAATCATTGGATATCACAAAGATGATGATATTTACAATTTCCTTGATGACTACGATGAACGTGGAAAAAAGAAACATGAAAAAATGTAATTATTCTGTCAGTTTGAGGGTTTTATGTGATACAGGAAAACATACCTGTATCACACAAAAATTTAGATATTCAAGAATGCCTCGGCATTCTTGCTGCGAGATGCGCGTCATGCAATTGCATGACATACTTCTACTGCGCACCTCCGCAATCCTAAGTCATCTCAATATATTTTATTCTTTGGTGATGTATTTAGCCATCTAAGCTAATTTAATTCTGCAATTCTAGATACTCCAACATATATTTCTGAGATTTTATACCATGTTTTATAATCAACAATTCCAGTCACTGGAAGACCGAAGATTAACTGAAATTTTCGTACAGCAGCTTCAGTGGCAGGACCGAAGATTCCATCTGCATCAATCTTAGGAATTGCTGGATAGGCATCAGATATAACAAGGAGTTGCTCCTGCATCTGGCGCACCTTGTCACCGGTGGAACCAATACTTAAGTCGTAACCCGGCCAGGACGATGGAATACCGGAAATTGCACTGGCAGTGTTAATATACATGTCATCACCGTAGTAGTAACGCAGAATTTGGATGGGAGTATAGCCTTGATCACCTAAGGTCTTTGAGCCCCACTGTGTCAACCTTTTTGCTACAACGTATAAAGAACCCGCAAGCCCTTATTTTACAGTGGTTTGCGGGTATTTTACAGATATAAGAAATAATAGATTTTCAGAGAATCTTGTTCTCGCTCGTAGACAATTTTATCCACGATCTGTTTTAATGCTTCGTTCTTTTGCGCTGCAGTAAAAGAATCTGAGACGAGAATATCATAGACGCCCTGTACCCTCAACATCATGTTGGCAGCAGGATCCGGCGTATCTTTTGGAGCATGATCTTCCAGTTCTTTTAATTGTTCTTCCAAGTGTATGCGTTCTTTCTGAAGCAATGCTTTATTCGTTTTATATTCCTCAAGAGTATCAATTCCCTCACGGTAAGAAGCTTTGATTCGTTCTTCTTTTCCGGAAAGGCTTTCCAGACGACTGGTTAATATATTTTTCTCATTGGAGACTTCTATCGGCTGACGTTCTTTTAAGGTGTAAGAAATGTTGCCGGAGCTTAGAGATTCCTTGACGCAGGCAAGGACCTCTTTCTCCAGGACAAGGGAACTGATTCCATGTGGTTTCTCACATTTTCCTTTATGATATCCATAGCAAGAGAAGTAGGAGTATTTCTCACCGTTCGCACGTTTCATGGTGGCAGCAGTCAATGTACGCCCACATGCAGGACATTTCAGTAATCCGGAGAGCCAGTGTTTATATGTAGAAGAGGGGCGCTTCCCGGAAGGTCTGTAGGTTGTTTCGAATCGTTTCTGTGCTGCATCAAATAATTCCTTTGTAATAATTGCCGGCTGTTGTCCTTCTGTGACGATCCATTCATCTTTATCCTTGATTCTGTTCGTACTGTTTTCTGTTCGGTTCCACCGAATCATACCGCAGTAGGAAGGATTCTGAATGATGTACTCAATAGATCTCCGCTCAAATGGTTTGCCCTGTGAGGTCTTAAGCCCAAGATTGTTCAAGCGTCTTGCAATATCAAAAAATCCGATACCTTCATTCGCATACCAGTTGAATATCATTCGCACGATTTCAGCTTCTTTAGGAACAATCATCGGAGGCTTGCCATGCTCCACGACCTTGTATCCGAGTGGCGGACGTGCCTGGTATGCTCCACGGATCGCATTTTCTTTCATGCCCCGGAATACCTCACCGGAAAGACGGATAGAGTAGTATTCGTCCATCCACTCAATAATACGCTCAATCAGAGAGCCGAAAGGATTATCTGAAAGAGGTTCGGAGATGCTCACGACTTCTACATTGTGTTGCTTCTTGAGAAGAGACTTGTAGACAATGGATTCTTCCTGGTTCCGGGCAAATCGTGAGAACTTCCATACCAGGATCAGATCTACCGGGTGATCAGAACCCTTTGCAAGTCCGACCATCTCCTGGAAGCCTGGACGCTTTTCAGCTTTCCGGCCGGAGATTCCAAGGTCAGAGAAAATCTTAAGGATTACAATATTGTTCCTGGCAGCATACTCCCGGAGAAGATTCTCCTGCGAATCCGGAGAGATTTCTTCTTGATCGTGCGTGGATACACGGATATAGCCATAGGCATATCTTAATTCACTCATCATATCACCTTCCTTAGTATATATGTGCGACGTCGCACAATTTTGCGTATAAAAATAACAGCCAGCGAGGAACAGGTGTTCCGCTTGCGTGACTGCTCCGAAGATGATACACTATTCATTGAACGTACTGGTGTATCCTTCGGGGCATTAGTCTTTGAGCCGTCCTTGCGCCAACAGGGACGGTCTTTACTTATTTGACATATCTGTCTGAATGACTTATAATATGCTTAACAGGAAAGCCGGGAGATAGATGAAGCCTATCCGCTCCGGTGCAAAGTTAATAGTTACAAATTATTTTCATAATAGGCAAGCTACTCACTCCGGCCAAGAGACAAGGTAGCTTGCTTATTTTTTATAGTTCAGAATTGCTACAATGAGCAGCGCCACGGTCAAAATCACCATGAATTCCTCATATGTACTCATAAGCGTCACCCTTTCCAACAGGATTAGAACGGATGACTGCATACCTTCCCAGCTTCCCGGGTAAGCATATTATATTGTCAGTGTGTGTGATTTTGTTGATATCAACAAAATGGTGTTTATGCAACTGTTCGGAAATCCCGAACGATTCAATAATTTAGAAATACTTGACCATTACGGTGATTTTACCGGAATGGTATCTACTTCAGCAAATCTGCAACACAAATCTTAAGGTCACCGTAAATCGTAACTGTAATTTTATCATCGAAGGAGTATTGGGTGGAATCTTCGGTACCTTCAAATGAATATACTTGTACAGTGCGCTGCAATGGATTGACAATCCAATATTCACGAACACCTGCAGTACGATACTTAAAAAGTTTTGTCAGATAATCCATGCGCTGACTGCTCGGAGAAACAATTTCAATGATGAAGTCCGGAGCTCCCTGGTATCCTCTGTTATCAACCTTGGAAGAATCACAAATAACAGAGATATCTGGTTCCACATAATTGCGGTCGTCTTCATTTAAAAATACAGCAAATGGAGCAGGGTAGACTTTGCATGGTCCACCATTCTTTTTGATGTAATCTCTGAGAGTAGCAGAAAGTTCCATTACAAGTTCCTGATGCATCGGACTTGGTGGAGCCATATCGTAGATCTGGCCGTCAATTAATTCTGCGCGCTGTCCTTCAGGGAGAGCATAGATGTCATCAATCGTATATGTGTTTGATTTTGGCAATGGCATAAGATTCACGTCCTTTCATAATAGTGTATGGTTAAAGTATAACCAATTTGATTGGAAATTTGTCCAGCCGGGTGACAACTCCGGCATCTCTTTAAGACCACAAGGGTGTGATAGCTGCCTTTCTATCCTTGGACAATAAGTATATTTGTTTAGTTGCTTGAGCCGCCAGTTTCGCTTCCACCACCAGTAGAACTACCACCGCTGGAACTGTCGGAACCATGTGATCCACCAGAACTACTAGAACCACCGGAACTGCTGGAGCCGTTACTGGAACTGGAGTTACCAGAACTACTGGAACCATTGTTAGAACCAGTTGAATTGCCAGAGTTACCACTGCCGGAACCATTGGATTCATTAGGACTACCGGAACTGCTGGATCCGGTTAAATTTCCAGAGTTATTTGAACCGTTGACAGTATCAGTAGGTGTGCTTGTATTGCCAGAACTATTATCTGGAAGCCCTGAAGGATATGTATCGTTAATATTCATTTGAAAATAAGCTTTGGTTGTTGGGTATTTCTTTGTTATATAATTCTTTGTAGTATAATTGTAAACAGGATTAGTATCTTCTGTGCTTTCTGGTTCTACTGCAAATTCGTCTCTCAGATCAGCTACGATTGAGTTGCGGAATGCTTCTTTTTCACTATCAGACATAGTTCTGATGCCGGATAAGTTGGTTTCAATTTTATTATCCACATCTGCAAGAATTTCTTTCTTGAGAGTATCGGAATCTTTTTGCATGTGCTTTACAATATACACAGTAGATCCAACTGAGCATAACAGTGTAAAACACATCATTCCAGCAAGTATGGATACAATATGTTTCATTTTCATTTGTTTCCCCTTTTTGGTAAATACATATTTTTTTATTGCACAGAATAACCAAGTTGAGATAAGCCATCTTTGATTTGATCTAAATTGGCTGTAACATGTTGGTCATCAGATGTTTCGCTGCCACGATATACATATTTAACAGCCTGATATGTATCCATTCCAACATTAGCTCCAAGGTTATCTGAACCATTCTTGGCGTTTGCGTATTCTAAGTAGTACCCGTAAAACATAGTTTTTTCCATCATAGCATTATCCGTGAAATAGTTAGGATAATTTGAAGAAATATAAGAAAGAGCTTCGGCACTGTTTCCACCATTATAATTCGCTTCAGCTTTAGCTGCATGGGCAATTGTATCCACCATATCAGAAGTGTTAGGTTCAACTCCATTTATCCATGCTGCGAGATACTCATCGACATTGGAATAGTCAGATGGTGCGATATTATTTGGATTATATTGAGCGTCGATAGTTGCCTGCGCTTCCTTGGCTTCTTGCGCATCAGTAGAAGTTTCTTCCTGCTTTTGAGGTTCGGAAGTACTTTTAGAATCATTTCCACATGCAGACAATGACAGAGCCATTGTTCCGGCAATTAATAGTGCTATAATTCTTTTCTTCATAAATTGTTCCTTTCTTTCTTCATTTGTAATTTGAGAATAAGCAAATCTAAGTAAGTTTTATATATAAACGCTTTCGCGGTTATATTTGTTTAAATACTGCCAAGTTCGGAATGAAATAGATAATATAATTATCTACAATCTTATATACTCCATACTTCTCACGATAACATGAGATACATTCTTCTAAGAATTCCTCAGTTACTTCCAGATATTCGGCAGTCTCATATCTGTTCGTGCAGCCATGCTCATAGGCTCTGATCAGACCAGTAAGACCAATCAGGCGATTATATCCGTGAAATCTTGCTTGACGTTCTTGTTTGCGGTTCGTAGAAATATCCATATCGAGAATATTTCCAACTGATGTGTGATGGTGTCCAAGTTCTTCTGCAAGGACGCAGGCTTTTTCTGTTGTGGTATCAATGTCTTGCCGGATTGCTATCCGGTTGCCTTTGATACGTCCATTGTTATATTGTAATGGTTTTTCCTTTACTATAAGTCCAATATCGCAGGCTTCATCTAAAAGTGCTTCATAAGCATTCATCGTAAACACCTCCATGATAAATGTAGCAAATCACCTGTCCGATAAAAAAGACTTAGAAATCTTTGTCGTTCATGATATCGTCATCTGAAGTATCAGTTTCTTCAGGAACATCTATGTCTGTACGTGCTTGAGCTGCATTTGTTTCCATATCATCGATATCGGTGTACCATGATATTTTTGTTAGTTCGGTAATTCGCTTCAGCGCCTCTTTTCTTCCTGTAGAATTCAGCCTATTAATTTTTGATGCTATTATAAAATCAATGTATTTATCAGAATTCCTATCTGTAACTAATTGTCTTTCAGCTAAATATAAATATTCTGCATACCGACTAAGTGATTCAGAATTGTGAGAGGAGAGTGTACTATACTGCATTTCGATAGGTTCATCGTTCCATCCCATTAAGTAAGCAGGGGATACATTTCCCAATTGAGCAGCAGCTTCTATTTTATCAGAAGGAATATTCGTAATAATATTATTTTCATATTTATACAAGGTTTGTTTGGATACATTTATTTTGTCAGCAAAATCAACTTGACTCATACCAAGTTTGTTACGAATTTTTTTAATACGTTCACCAACTGTCATGTTTACTTCCTCCTTTATGAAGTAACTTTATAATAGCACAAAAATGTTATAAAAGCAATAAAAAATAGCTTGACAAGTTACATAAAGGTGATATACTAAGAGTAACTTCAAAAGATACGGAGGTGAAATTGTGATAAAAACAGATGAATTGCGTGGGATAATTGCTAAAAATGGCTTATCTCAAACAGATGTGGCTAAAATGATAGGAGTTACACCAAAAACATTTTATGAAAAAATGAAAAATGGCGTATTCGGAAGTGATGAGATTCAAATTATGATTGATGAATTACATATAGATAATCCAATGCCTATTTTTTTTGCACATAAGTAACTTTAAAAGATACTAAGGAGGATTAAATGAAAGAAGTAAAAATTTTTAATTCAGAAGAGTTCGGTGATATTCGAACAGTACAACTTAATAATGAAATCTATTTTGTAGGAAAAGATGTTGCGACAGCTCTTGGCTACGCAGACACATTTGGGGCATTGAAGAAACATATTATGGATGAAGACAAGCTGGTCTGCCAAATAGACAGTGCAGGTCAAAAGAGAGAGGCAACCGTTATCAACGAGTCTGGCTTATATGCTTTAATCTTTGGAAGCAAGTTGGAGTCAGCTAAGAGATTCAAACACTGGGTAACATCGGAAGTTCTTCCGGCAATCAGAAAGCATGGTGTGTATGCAGTTGATGAACTTCTTTCAAATCCGGAGATGGCAATTAAGGCATTCACAGCTTTGAAAGAGGAAAGAGAGAAGAATAAAGCTCTTGAAGCAGACAATCAGCGAATGAAACCGAAAGAGATTTTTGCTGATGCAGTATCTATGAGCCACACGTCTATTCTAATCGGAGATCTTGCGAAGCTCCTGAAGCAGAACGGTGTCGAGACTGGCCAGAAGAGGCTCTTTGAGTGGCTTAGAGAAAATGGATATCTGATAAAAAGAAAAGGAGCAGATTGGAACATGCCAACTCAGAAAGCAATGGAAATGAAATTGTTTGAGGTGAAAGAGTCCACTGTGAATAATCCAGATGGTTCAGTCAGAATCAATAGAACAACCAAGGTAACTGGTAAGGGTCAACAGTATTTTATTAACAAGTTTTTGTCATAGGAGGCTGATATGGAAGATTTAAAACTTCAACTCATCCAATGTGGAACGCCAATGATATATGCTTGCGAGGGGGTTACAAAATCAAAGAAATTCCTTTTTTCTTACATACCAGAACGGGATGCGATAGTTCTGAATAAAAAGCATAAGAATTATGAACATTACAAAGATTTGCTTCTTGTATATCTGCAATTTAATGACTTGCAGAAAAGAGAGTTTTTATCAATGCCAAGAAGCATGGGAATGACATTCTTTGATTCGGTTAATAGGGTATTAAGAATGCGGAAGAAGGTTTTAAGAACTTAGATGCAACAAAAGAGAGGTGAGAAAGTCTCATGAAGTGGATCATAAAAATGATGATTGAGGGCATCAAACAAGACCCTGCAGCCAATCTAATAGCGCCGGCAGTCACAGCTCTTTTAGTAAGTTTGTTAGTAGAGTTGTTAAAAACGCTACTGTAACCGGTGTGATGTATCGATAGAAACGGTTGCGCCTGGAATGAATACAGTATCTGTAATAAGTATCAGACAAGTGCACGGTCCCGTCATATTTCTTACGGGAACAGTCGGAGGATTCTTCGATAAAATTGAAACGAATAAAATCGTATTCACGAAAAGTTTTGAAACTTTCACCCAGAGATTCCTCAGAAGTGTGAGGGTTAAATCGCATTTTAAAAAGTAAAAATATTTCTTTGTGTGTGAGATAAACTTTATCAAAATTTGTATTCACAATATCCGTTCCTTTCATCATTTGATAAGGGAATTATATCAGAGAACCGCAACAAGTACAAACCGTACCACATAACTTATAGAAGAGGTGGTGTAATTGAAACATTTCAACATTGTAGTAATTAACGGAGAAGAAAAAGAAATCTCTTCTCTATCCAAGGAAGAACGGCAGAGGCTGATAGACGAATGGAACCGGCGGGCGTTGGAGCATCTTGGGTACAGACAAGAGAAAACCGCTTAGGCGGTATAAAGGAGGACAAGCTTGAGAAAGAGAAAATCAACAAATATGGTACTGAGAGATGATGCACCATGGGAAGTCAGGCGTAGAGTTCACCAGTTGGAAAGAGAGCAATATGTTCTTTGCATCAAAAGTTTGATTATTCCTGATGTAATGCTGGCACTGGCAGCAGTCTTTGTTATTATGTGCCGTATTTCGATTAGTTAGAGGAGGTATAAATCATGAATACTATCGCGAAAGAGGCACTGTTCCGAAGATGTGCAGATCAGTGTGATACGGTCGAAATGATGTCAAGAGACATGGTCGGGTATCAGACTGAATTTGAGGAGTTCCAAAGACTTCATAGAGAGATTGAAGATGCAGATCTTGAGGATGAGTACCAGGAGTGGAGAAAAGCTAACGGATACATAAAATGGGAGGAAATACGTGAAATCCCGAAGTTGTTGACGAAAGAAGAATTTGAGTCCGAGCTGGAGAACATTAAAAAGGCATTGGAAGAACATAATTTCAGCTCACGGTCTTTCAAAATACACTATTTGATCGGTTGGATCACTGCTGGACCGACAATTCATACGCCAGATCAGTTGAACCAGATATTTGCTCTGGCAAATTAAAAATGAGTGCTCACAAAAGCCCGGCAAGGCTGGAGCACTCGGTAAAACAACCAATTTTATTATAGGAACAGAAAGGCGGTCAGTCAATGATTATAAGAAATTCTATGGCAGCAGTCCGCATTGAGGTGATCGTAAATGGCTAAAAAGCTGTGGAGCGTGTTCACGAAAGATATGACGCATTGTTATTTCACGGGGACACCGAGCTGTCACAGGCACCATATATTTTACGGACCATACAGAAAGAAGTCTGAACAATATGGTTTCATAATTCCCATAGCATATTATCTACATGAGCACGAAAAAGACAGCGTTCATGAGAATCCAAATCATGGATTAGACCTGCAGCTCAAGCAGATGGCGCAGCGGTACTGGGAGGAACATTATGGAACCAGAGAGGAGTTCATTCAGACTTTCGGAAAGAACAGATTGTAAAGAACATCTGATATAAAGTCAGAGTTTTTAATAAATTACGCAGGAGGTATGTTAAGCAATGAGACACTTTAACCTGGAAACATTTGCGGGCGGTGAACTCAGCAGACAGATCAACCGAGATATTGAGGCGGTCATGAGAAATGTTGTTGATCCGAACACAGATGTGAAAGCCAAGCGAAAGATTACTGTCACGATTGAGTTCAAGCCAAATGAGCAGAGGAACTTTATCACGACTAATGTGAATTCGAAGCCAACACTCGCACCGGCGCTTGGAGCTGTAACAGCACTGGGCGTTCAGCAGGATCTGACGAGCGGAGCAATTGATGTGGCAGAAATCGGAAGTAAAATGCCTGAAGCAACTGTAAAGGTCGAGGGTAAGACCGTGGATACAGAGACAGGCGAAATCATGGAAAAAGGCAGCAAAGTAGTAGATCTTAGAAAGAGAGAAGCATAAGGAGGACTTAAGATGATGGAAGGATTAAAAGAAGCATTACAGTATATTACAGGTCTGAAGGCAGAGAGCATGGAGCCGAAGTTATTGGAGATTAATGGTGAGACGTATTGTACCAAGGATCTCACCAGATATCACAGATTCCCGATGGCAAGTTATCTTTCTGTAAATACATTAACAGCATTAGTGGACTACATTAAAGGAAAGCCGGAAGAGTTAAGAGAATCTTCCATTCTTCATGTAGTGAGTCCAACAAAGGTCCTTCTGTTCTCAGGACTTATTGACGAGAGGAACAGAGAGTCATTGATGGCAGCAGGCGCAATTGTGAATGAATTCCGGTTTGATGATTATTATGACCAGGAGCGTTTTCTGATTGAGCTGCAGGCGAACTTTGTGGAGACAGAAGACCTGACTACGATCATGCAGGTCGCCGGTAATATCAAATCCGGAACAACGGCTAATTATTCCGATGATGGCGTATCTCAGAAGACAACCATCAAATCAGGTGTGGAACTGGCAGATGTGATTGTGCCGAATCCGGTCAAGCTCAGACCATACCGCACATTTGCAGAAATTGAGCAGCCAGAGAGTTCTTATGTGTTCCGTATCAAGGACAGCGAGAGAGGACCGGCATTCAAGCTGGTGGAAGCTGACGGCGGACTGTGGAAGAATGTGACCATGAAGAAGATTAAGGAATATCTGGAGTTTGAACTTGCAGAAGAATTAAAGGAGCATCACATTACTGTGATCGCGTAGGTAACAGCACCTTAGGTTTTTATTGTATCACGAATAACTCCCTGTACGGGCAGTGCAGGGAGAAAAGGAGAATAAAAAGTGTCAGGACGACCAAAACAGGGGATAGATTACGCTGGTTGGTCGGTTGATATATTTGACGGAGACAAGAAGATAGACAAGCTCTTGGACGCAAAAGGCTGGAAAGGCTTCGGGATATATTTCTTTTTATGTCAGAGAGCGTACAAGGTAAATGGATATTTCTATGAATGGGGCTATGACGACTGTGCAACGACTGCAAGGAAGATGGGCGGCGGCATCAGTTCCGGTACAGTGAAAGAAACTGTGGACTACTGCTTGCAGGTGGATCTCTTTGATAAGAGGTTATTTGATGAGTGGGGAGTGCTTACCAGTAGAGGTATCCAACGGCGTTTCTGGACGGTATTGTCAGAACGACGGAATAAAACTGTATATAGTGAATATTGGCTTTTGAAACCCGAAGAATGCAAAGGCTTAGTTAAAGTCAGCCTTTTTTCAAATGTGCAACCGACAAATGACCATTTGCAGGGTACAGATAATGATTTGCCCCCTATAAAGGAAAGTAAAGTAAATAAAAAAATATATATAGCGTTTCAGCCGGAAGTGGAACAGGCTTTTCAATTGTACCTGCTTGTCCGTGAAAATAATTATGGATCCATCATTCCGGAACAGGTGGAGGCTCTCAGAGAAGAACTTGTGTCATTAACGAGCGATCCGGGAAAGCAATTGACCATTGTAAAGAAAGCGACTTCATGGGGAACGAAAGGTTTTGAGGATACTGAGAAGAAAACGAAGAGCCGGAAACCTCAGAAATCAAAATTCAACAATTATACCGGTCGTGATTATGACATGAACGCATTGGAGCTACAGATGCTAGGAGGAAACAATGAGTGAGATTGAGAAAAAGGAAGAGTGGTATCTGAATATTGATTATCGGGAAGCAAAAGAGATTATCCGGAACAAGCTGCAGGGCATGACACAGAACTTTATCGGAATCGGATTCTATCTCAGGCAGATCAAAGAGTCGGAAGGCTTCCGGAAAGACGGATATGCAAGTGTTTACGAATTTGCCGAAGACCAGTACGGCATTAAGAGATCTACAGCAATCCGCTGGATGCAGATGAATGAGAAGTTCTCCCAGGGAGGATATAGCCCATTCCTGGATAGCGGTTATAAGGATTTCGGTAAGAGCCAGCTCCAGGAAATGTTATATCTGGACAGTGAGCAGTTGGAGGAAGTAAAGCCAGAAATGACAGTCCGGGAAATCAGAGAGATTCGAACACCGGATCCGGAACCCGAAGAGCAGCTTCCCGGTCAGATGAGCGTGGAAGATTTTCCAGAAGTTCTGCCGGAGCAGGAAGAACAGCAGACAGAAGAGATAAAAGTAGAACTGCAGAAACCGACAGAAGAGGTGTGGGAATACTTAAATGCATTTGCAAGAGGATTTATAAAACTTCGCAAGAATTGGTTTCTGGAGAACTACCAGAATAGAGTTATGGATGTGACTACAAGTCCTATACTGATCAGACAGGAATTCTGTGAAGGAAAAGACAGAACATATTATTTTGAAATTGGAGAAGAGACAGCAAGTATTAATCTGTTTGATGACTATGTTCAGCTCTGGTCAGAGGATCATGAATACATGGGTGACTACGACTGGTTCTACCTGGCAGCAGCCATACAGTCCATGTGGAATGTAGTCGCAATAGAAGAGGCACAGCAGAAAAATGAGGAAGAACAGTCGAGTGAGGAAGTGTGCGACGTCGCACAATCGGAAAATACAGATTGCAAACCAGAACAGTCAAGCTGTCCTCCAGGACAGACAAGTTGTCCGAGAGAGAACTGGGGAACCTCAGACGAGGATCAGTTGCAAGGCTGGAGAGAATGTGCAGCTTGCTGGAATCATTACAAGAAATTGCATGAGCATGATGAAGAGATTCCAAAAGAGGAAAATGTGGGAATTGAAATTTCTCAGGACATTATGGAAGAAGTAACGGAGCCTGTGGAGGATTATCAGGAGATCCTGGAAGAGAATGAACCGGTTATCGTGGAGCAATCGGAAGGTATTGCAATCGTTGATATTCCATCAGAGCCAGAGTTGTACGAAGAAGTATCTGAGAAGACCGATATCGATATTGCCAGGGAAGAGAATCAGAAAGCTCAGATGTATCTGGAAATGCTTACAGAAGAGTTTAGTCAAAATGATATCAGGGTCCGGAAGCAGAAGATATTAGTTGCAGCACTGGCAGGATATATCCATGATCTAGATATGGTATTGAATCCTCCGGAAGAACCGGAACAGCCGGAACTTCCAATATTCCGAAACAATGACCAAAGAAAAGAGTGGCTGAGAAATCATAGAGACTGGGGAGTCTGGTACACAGATGAACATATCGGCTGTATCTACTACAAATATGATTTTGAAAATGGAGCAAGACTCATTGCTGAAGAATACGAAAGCAAGTATACAGACTATGTATCCTATCTGCATTTGATTAATGGACCAAAAGTCCCACGTGGGAAAAATGGTCAGACAAAATGGACAATACATGATTGCTACACAAAATATCCAAACAGCGAATCTGAGCTTGTAGAGTTTTTGAAGTGGATTCAGAAGGGAGAGAAGTAGATGACTCCGGCAGAAAAACAGGAAGTAATCTGGATGTTTCTAGATCAGGGATTGAGCTATAAAGAAATTGCAGAAAGAACAGGCATTCCTTATGGAACAGTATATATGCATGCAAAACGGAAGCGAGAGCATGATGAGGCAGATATGATTGGAGATAATTCTGACCGTCATAAATGCAGGACTTGCCAGTATCGCCACAGTGATGCAGGTGGTTGTGATTATTGCATCCACACCGGAAAAGAGCGAGGTTGTGATGTGGAAGTGTGCGATAAGGCAGTGGTAGGAGAAAGATTGACGAAGAAATAGGAGGAGCTGAGATAAATAAATAATCAACGAGCAATAGACAGATTGACGAAGCATTTGGAATGGGGCTGGTCTAAGAAAACAGTAGATGCTATTGAAATGGGGATACATGCACTGAAAGAAACTCAGTGGATTCCGATAAGTGAAAGGTTGCCGGAAGAAGAGGAATATATCTTGCTGTCATTCGCAAACTATACTGGTCTGGATATTGGACGGTATGAAAAAGACGGAGAGAACGATAAGTTCTATCCGGGAGATGATGAAGAAACCTACGCGCATTATGGATTGATTGTGAATGCATGGATGCCATTGCCGAAACCGTATAAGGAGAAAACAGAATGACAAATAGGGAATATATGATAAATCTATTGCTGGACGGTTTGAAATCACGCTTGAACCGAGTAAGCATTGATGATGACGGTGCAAGCGAAGAAGCTATGATTTATTACAACATAAATTGTCCATATTATGCAGGTGATAAAAGAGCATATTGCCGAAAAGAAGGTAGTCTTGTACCAAGTAGAGAGGTATGCGTAGCTTGTAAAGCACATTGGCTTGAACAGGAAGTTGATGAATAAAAACAAAACGACGAAGGAGATGGTGGTAATGAATAACAATATTCCAGAAAATAAGAACAAATACAAGAACAACTGTCGGAAGGTCTATGCAGATTATCACAGAGATGACCAAAATAAGATGATTGAAGCAAGGAGGCTCAGAAAGAAATGTGGACCATTAAATCGGACGAACGTCTTGAATTACATGATGAAGAAGAGGACGAAGTAATTGCAATATTACTCTGGGACGAGAGATTCTTGAACTGGAAATTGTATTATAGGTATACAGGAGGGAGTGGATATGCCTATCTGGATTCCATGGAAGGATTTGGAAAGCTTGATATTGAACCAGTAGAGATGGCAGCAGTCGAGACCATTATAGACTACTGCAAGGAAAAGGCAAACCTTTTGGAAGGACGTGCAGAGGATATGGAGGCGATGATGTGAAATGGATCCGGGAAAACATGAATCAGATAAACCTGGTAGAGGAAGGAAAAAAGATAGCATACATTGCCTATATTAACTGGGAATGGAAATTATTTGAAGGTGGCGAAGAGTGGTGTGTTGGTCTGAAGGTCTATAATTCGCACCAGGTAGAAGAGGCGCAGCGGGCAGCAGTCAATGAGCTGATTCGGTATCACACAGAAAAAGCAGAGTTGTTCCAGAAATATAAAATGGAGACAGCAGCATAAAGCGGAGGAGGTGAAAGCCGTTGGCGTACATGGAAAGTTACGAGCAGTTGGCATTTGCAGTCGTGAAGTTGACTGTAGAAGATTATCGTAGCGCATTAAAACGATTGAAAAGACATTCGAATGATCAACAGGCATTATGGAGCAAAGCGGATTGTGAACGGTTCTTCCGGAATGACATTGGAACATATTGTAATTTGGACGGAGAAAAGATTATGAAAGCTATTCAGGAACAGGTGGGATATAACGATGGATAGAAAGCAGTTGAAAAAGTATAAATCCAATAAAAGAAGAATAGCTGGAATCAAGAAAACAATTGACCGCTTGGTGGAGCAGTTGGACAATGTTCCGGTAGTACCGGGCAAGGTCACAAAGTCAGGTGATGAATTTCCGTATATTGAGCAGCATGTACAAGTAGTAATGGAAGAACCGAAAGAAGCAACCCGATTAAAAGAACGCATCAGAGAGAAGAGGCAAGATCTCAGTAGATTGGAGCAGGAGAATGAAGAAGTAGAGAAGTACATAGAACAGTTACCAGTAGGCATGAAGAAAGAGATATTTGAAATGGTGTATCTGGACGGAATGACACAAGAAGCTGTTGCTGATATAGTAGGCTACTCGAAAGGAAGAGTATCACAAATTATATCTGAGACAATAAAAGATTAAACAAATTAAACTTTTAAGTATGTTATTATTATACTGAACTTAGTGAAAAGACAGATTTCATTATGGTTTCACAATCCCCTTACAAGGTACATACAAAACCCAGAAGGAACGGCTTGGCAACAGGCCGTTCTTTTGTTGCATAATGTCGGATTTTGGGATATTATGAAGGTAGGTTTTAGGTACGGGAGGGAACATTGAATGATACAAATATTAACGCACAGTGGAAATGAAAAAGAACTGCTAGGAAAAGATATTAAGCTGAATAAAATTCATGACGCTGAAGCATTAGATTCATTTGAAATAAACATAATAAGTTTACAAGATGATAATATGTGGGTAACACATGAGCGTAATCCGGTTACAATTAATACAATTGATGATTTTAAAAGTTTGTCAAAAATGATTGCAAGTAGTAAGAAATCCAAGATAATTATTTTTCTTCCACAAAATAGTAGATTTACGTATAATACATGGGAGAGAGACTGTAAATATTGGAAATATCGAGAATTCAAAGATACATTGGGCAACTTTCAAACGGTTTTAGGTCAAGTATTTCAGCCACTTTCAGTATTAAATATAATATATGAAAATACAACAACTTTAGTCGGAAACAATAAAGTATTGGCTTCATTTCATTTTGACGAGAATGCAGAGCACGCCCTGACAAAATCAGAAAAAAGTAATAAACCTACAACAGTGGAAGTTAAAGGAAAGATAGTCTCAACGTTAAATATTAGTAAAAATAATGAGGTGCAAGATTTCCTGTCATTAATTGGTTTGATAAAAGAAAAATCAAAGTCTCCTGAATGGATGGAAGGGATATATATGTTTGATGATGATAATCAGTTAAAAATTATTCAAAAGAATAATAAGGTAATAGAAATGGCAAATGAAAATATTTCGAATGCGATGAAAGTTATTGATCAAAATAAAAGATACAAGTCTGTTCTTTATACAAGTGGAGATGAATTGGTGGAAGTTATATTCGAAATATTGGAAAATATGCTAGGATGTGATTTATCTGAATTTACTGACAAGAAAAAAGAGGACTTTAAATTTAAATTGAATGATAAAGTATTTATAGGGGAAATTAAAGGAGTGACTCCTAATGTAAAGAAATCGAATGTATCACAACTAGATGTTCATGTGCAAGAGTATTTAGATGATAATGATGAGGAAAGCAAGAATATAGTAGCATTGCTGATTATTAATCATCAGAGAAGCAAACCAATCTCTGCAAGAGAAGGCGTAAACGACGAGGTAATAAAGCTAGCAGAAAGAAATGGCAGTTTAATTGTTGAAACAATAACGTTGTTAAAATTATTTGAGCAATACTTATTAGGAGAAAAGAATAGAGATGAATGTATAGATTCGCTGGTAAATAATACAGGATTATTAAACTGTGATTAAAGCATGATACACAGAGGCACCCTCCGGGGTGCTTTTCTGATGTAATAATTGAGAAGGAGATGACGGTAGCAGTCAATTGATTGCTGCCGTTTTACATAAAGAGATGGCAAGAGAATTTGCAAAAGCATTTTACAATTCAAAAAAGTGGAAGATGTGTAGAAAAGCTTACATTGAACACAGGAAAGCAATTGATGGTGGTATGTGCGAAACGTGCCATGAGGTATCAGGTTATATTGTTCATCACAAGGAAGAACTTACACCTGAAAACATTAATAATCCAGACATTACTTTGAGTTTTCAAAACTTAAAATTTGACTGTCATGTATGCCATCAAAAAGAAAATAGCAAAGATGGGCCAAGTGATCTTGTACAGTACGAATTCTCATCTGACGGTGAGATAATCGTACTCCCCCCTCAATTAAAAAAATAATTAGATGGTTTAAGACCACAGTCTCACCTACAAGGGATACACAGGTCGCGCGCATGAGGGGTGTAGGTAAATTGTGTAATAATACATATAATTAGGTGATAGGAGATGAGAAAAGAAAGTGGAGGAAACACAGAAAAAGCAGGAAAAAACGAAAGAACAGAAGATTGCGTCTGAGAAGAGAAGATTAAATGGAATTTTCAAAGAGTTAGATGAAAATGTCAAAAAAACCGTCAAATCGTTAATTGAAGAAGCAGCATTTATGGCAGTTTCGCTGACAGAGTTACAAGAAAAAATTAACGAAAAAGGATACACTGAGGAGTATCAAAATGGAGCAAATCAAAAAGGAGTGAAGAAGGCTTCTGAGGTAGAAATATATAACACGATGATTAAAAATTACATGGCAGTCATAAAACAACTAACAGATCTGCTTCCGAAGGAAAACAAAACCAAAGGAGAATCCAGAGACGGATTCGAGGAGTTTATAAATGGCAGGGAAGATTAAATACCCAGAAGATTACAATCCGATTCTGGAATACTGGAAGCAAATTGAGGCACATAAAATTGCGGTATCGGATAAAGTATATCAGACATACAAGAAAGTAGTGCATGATATTGAAAATCCGGGAGAATATTTTTACAGCAATAAAAGAGCAAATCATGTTTTAGAGTTTGCAGAGAACTATTGCAGGCATTCCAAGGGGAAATTCGGAGGGAAACGGGTTGTGCTGGAACTTTGGGAAAAAGCACATCTGGCAACCATATTCGGATTTATAGATATTGAGGGAAACCGAAAATACCGGGAATCCTTGCTGATTGTTGGAAAGAAAAACGGAAAATCACTGCTTGCGTCAATTGTGGGATTATACATGCTTACGGCTGATGGAGAGATGGGACCGGAGGTGTATGCGGTAGCGACCAAGAAAGATCAGAGTAAAATTATTTGGTCAGAGTCAAAGAGAATGGTAAAAAAATCTCCGTCGCTGCTAAAACGAGTAAAACCGCTTGTAGCGGAATTACAGACCGAGTTCAATGATGGTGTTTTCAAACCACTTGCCTCAGACAGCGATACGTTGGACGGATTGAATGTACATTGTGTATTAATGGACGAGATTCACCAGTGGAAACAGGGGAAAGCATTGTATGACATTATGGCCGACGGAGTGACTGCCAGAGAACAGCCATTAACATACATCACATCGACAGCAGGAACAATCCGGGAAGATATTTATGATCAGAAGTATGAGGAAGCAGAAATGGTCATCAATGGGTACAGAGATCCAGACGGATACAAAGATGAACATTTCATAGCATTTATTTACGAACTTAATAACCGGAAAGACTGGGTAAAACCGGAATGTTGGGAAATGGCAAATCCGGGATTAGGTACTATAAAAAATAAAAAGACTTTGCGGGACAAGGTTGAAAAGGCAAAGAAGAATCCGCTATTAGTGAAGAATCTTCTTTGCAAAGAATTTAATATACGCGAGACATCTTCAGAGGCTTGGTTGACATTTGAGCAGGCAAACAATACTGAGACCTATAATCTGGAAGAACTAAAGCCAAGATATGGAGTTGGAGGCGTGGATTTATCTGCTACAACAGACCTCACAGCAGCAAAGGTAATATTCAAAGTACCAAATGACGAAAGAATCTATGTAATCTCTATGTACTGGATGCCGGAGGACCTTGTAGAAAAGCGCGTTACGGAAGATAAGATTCCATATGACGTGTGGATTGATAAAGGATACGTGAGAACGTGTCAAGGGAATAAGATATCATACAAAGATGTAAAAGCATGGTTCATGGAAATTCAGGAAAAATATGATATTTTCTTAAATCTTATCGGATATGATGCATGGAGCGCAGCATATTTTGTGGAAGATATGCAGGATCAATTTGGAAAATCAGTTATGATTCCGGTTATTCAGGGAAAGAAGACGTTATCACAGCCAATGAAAGATTTAGGAGCTGATTTGGAAAATAATCTGATTGTATATAATAACAATCCAGTAGATAAATGGTGTCTGTGTAACACGGCGGTCGATGTTGACAAGAATGACAACATACAGCCAATCAAGACAAGAAAACCTAGGAGAAGGATTGACGGAACCGCAGCATTACTAGATGCTTATGTAGTGTTGCAGAACAATATAAATGAATACATGTCATTAATATAGCGCCGGGAGACGTTATATTTTTTTTGGAGGAAAGATGGGATTATTTAAGAAAAGAGAACCGACAAATAAAGGAGATTCAAATAAGACCGGTGGCAGCGTGATAAAAATGATTACAATGACGGGTGATAATTATTACGCCTGGAATGGGCAATTATATGACAGTGATATTGTAAGGGCTTGTATACGCCCAAAAGTAAAAGCAATTGGAAAACTTATCGGAAAGCATATTAGAGATGATCCTGCAGGAGGATTAAAAGTAAACCCAGATGCAAATATCAGTTTTTTATTGTCAGAACCTAATCCGTACATGACGGGGCAGCAGATGCAGGAAAAAGTTGCGAACCAACTGTGCATAAACAATAATGCGTTCATTCTGATTGTGCGAGATGAGAATGGTAAGCCGATGCAGTTATACCCGATACCATGCATTTGGGCAGGAACAAAATATAACGAATCAGGAGAGCTTTTTCTTAAATTTCTATACAGAAACGGGAAGAGCGACACTTTTAAATACTCTGATATTATTCATCTCAGGCAAGACTACAATGAAGATGATATCTTTGGAGAAAGTCCTGCAGAAGCATTAACAGGAATGATGGAAGTCATTGGAACAATAGACAAAGGAATCATCAAGGCCATCAAAAACAGTGGAGTAGTAAGATGGCTACTTACATTTACCGGATCCATGAGAGACGAAGATATCAAGAAGAATGTTGAGAAGTTCGTAGAGAATTATCTGGCTGTAGAGACAGACACATTTGGAGCAGCAGGCGTTGATGCGAAAGCAAAAGTAGAGAGAATCGAACCGAAAGATTATGTGCCAAATGCAGCACAGACAGACCGGACAATTGAAAGAGTGTACTCATTCTTCAACACGAACAAAAAAATTGTTCAAAGTGATTATTCGGAAAATGAGTGGAATGCATATTATGAATCAGAAATAGAACCGGTCGTCATACAGATGCATCAGACATATACAGCGGGATTATTCACAAGAAAAGAAAGAGGATTTGGTAATCGGATAGTATTTGAGGCGAACAATCTTCAGTGCGCAAGTCTGACTACAAAATTGGCATTTCAGGCAATGGTTGACCGTGGAGCAATGACTCCAAATGAATGGAGAGCAACCATGAACATGGCTCCAATCCCGGGTGGCGATGAGCCAATCAGAAGATTGGATACACAGGTCGTAAATCTGGTAAAGGATACATTAGAAAAAGTAGATCAGGAAAATTACAAAGCAATGACAGAAGTGATCATAAAGCTGTTAGGTTACACAGAGGGAGGTGAAAAGCATGAAGTACAGAATCAACTTACGAGGCGTAATGATCCCGAATGACTATAAATGGGTATACGATTTCCTTGGAATGGAAAGCACATGTCCAAAAGATGTAATGGATATTCTCGATAAGACAATATTGGGAGATGAAGTAGAAGTATACATTAATTCGCCAGGAGGTGTGATTGATGTCGGATCCGAAATTTACACGGCATTAAGAACAACAAATGCAGAAGTAAAAATTTATATTACGGGACAAGCCTGCAGCGCAGCATCAATTGTAGCAATGGCAGGGTATTGCGAAATGTCACCGACAGCACTAATGATGGTACATTGCGTATCAACAGAGACAAGCGGAAACCATAGCACTATGGAACATACCGCAGAAGTATTAAGAACAGCAGACAGGGCATTATGTGCAGCTTATACCGAGAAGACCGGAATGAGTGAAGCAGAAGCACTGACGATGATGGAAAAAGAAACATGGCTCAGTGCAGATCGGGCGAAGGAACATAATTTGATAGACAAAATTATGTTTGAAGAAAAAGAGAATCATCAAATGGTTGCTGGACCAGAATTCAGATTGCCGGATAAAACGGAAATGGAGAACATCAGAAAGATATTGAAATTAGATGGTGATGAGAATAAAGCGACCGTGCCAGAGATGCAATGTAAATTGAATCTTTTGAAATTAAGAAATATTTCATAACAGGAGGAGAGTACAAGATGAATAAAAAACAGTATGAAGAAAAAAGAAAAACTATGTTAGATGAGGCACAGAGCCTCATCAATGCAGGGAAAATTGATGAAGCAGAAGAAAAGATGAAAGAAATCACAGCCTTAGACGCTGAATGGGATAAGATTGCACAGGCGCAGGCGAATTTTAATGCACTGAATAACGAACCGGAACCACGAAACGTTTTTGGCGCAACAGGAAATGGAGTTTCATTCACAGGACAGGCACCACAAGAAGAAAATATTTACGATTCCATTGAGTACAGAACGGCGCTGATGAATTATGTGGTTCGTGGAACTGCGATTCCGGATAAATTTAGAAATGAGGCTGGACCTACAAAAACAGGAGATATCGGGGCAGTCATCTCGCCAGTAGTTGTTAATCGAATTATTGAAAAAATGGAATCATTAGGAATGATCCTTCCATTGGTGACAAAAACTTCTTACGCGCCAGGAGCATCAATTCCAACTTCCAGTGTAAAACCAGTTGCAACATGGGTAGCTGAAGGTGGTACAAGCGAAAAACAGAAAAAGACAACCGGATATATTGACATCAAAGGATATAAATTAAGATGTGCAATTTCAATGACATTAGAAGCTCATGTTATGTCACTGAAGGTATTCGAAACGGTATTCGTAAATAATGTGGCAGATGCAATGGTAAAAGCAAAAGAGCAGGCGTTTATCAGTGGAGATGGTAACGGAAAACCTAAAGGAGTTTTAACAGAAACACCAGCAGGGAATGTAGAAATTGCAAAAGGAAAGAGCGTAACCTATAAAACGTTGACAGATATGGAAGGAGAACTTCCACTTGCATATGAGAATGGTGCGGTATGGAACATGACCAAAAAGACATTTATGTCATTCTTAGGAATGGTAGATGCAGATGGACAGCCAATTGCCAGAGAAAATTATGGACTTAATGGAAAGCCGGAGAGAACATTACTTGGAAGAAAGGTTCTCTGCAATGATTATATGCCGAATATTTCCGAAACAGTTGAGAGTGATACGGTAGTAGCATTCCTGTATGATTGGGGAAATTATATGTATAATACCAATTATGCAATGACTGTAAAAAGTTACGAGGACAATGATACGGAAGATCAGGTCACAAAAGCAGTTGAAATCTGTGACGGAAAATCCATAGATAATAATGGACTGGTCACACTGACTAAGAAAGCAGCGTAGGGAGTTAAGAGATGATTAAAGGCGAGTTAGTGGAAACGGTAAAACAGAGAATCAGGGTTACAACAAGAGAAGCAGACGAAGAAGTGGAAGCCTTAATTGATGCGGCAATCGGACAGTTAAAGATTGCTGGTGTAAGTGAGGCACTGGAAGATTCTACATATATTCAGGCAATTGTACTCTATTGTAAAGGTAATTATGGATACGATGAAAACACAGAGCGTTTCCACCGTGCTTTTGAGTCATTAAGAGATGCTATGGCATTGTCGGGAGATTATGAGCATGAAAAAAGCGAAGCTGATTTGGGAGGAAATAAAGAAGAATAAAAATGGCTTTCCGGAAAAACAGCCGGAAAGCCTGGAAGTGTACGTGTCTGAAAAATCTGTAGCAAGACAGGAAATGTATGAAGCAATGAGAGCCGGTATCGAAGTAAAGACGATACTGGTAGTAAGAAGCGAAGAGTGGGAAGAAACTAGACACATTGTCGAAGGAAAACCGGAATATGCAAGAAAGGTAATCTACGATGACGCGATATATGACATTGTAAGGAGTTACAAGACTGGAAAAGCAACCGTAGAATTAACGTGTGGTTAATATGGGATTTAGCGTAACAGGGTTTGATGAATTAGAGAAAGAACTGGATCAACTGGGGAAAATTGATGAATATGCGCCAGAGCTTTTGGAGGCAGCAGTTCAACCGCTTGAGAAAGAATTAAAGGGGCAGGTACAAAGAGCTGCCAACAGAGGATACGCCACAGGAGAACTGGCATCATCAATAAAGGCTTGTAAACCAGGAAAGAACTCAATTGGTCATTATATTGCGGTGACGGCAAAGGGAAAAGATAAGAAGGGCGTAAGAAATAATGAGAAGCTGGCTTATCTTAATTATGGAACGACAAAACAGCAGGCAAGACCTGTACTTGCGAACGCAGTAAAAAATGCAGAGGGCGAGTGCCTGGAGAGAATGCAGGAAAAATTTGAAGAGGTGATTGGAGAATGAGCATAAACTCCAGGATAGAAGAAGCGTTGTGCGATGTCGCACAGCAAATCTGGCCGTTATGCTGTCCGCTCGAAAATAAACCAGATGAGTATATTGTATATAATCCAGAAATCGAAATGCCGGGGATGTATGCAGACGATAAAGGCTGTGATTGGACACATTACATGCAGGTGCATCTGTATACGCAGTATGACTATACGGAAAAAAGGAAAGAAATAAGAAATGCACTGGAAGAAGCCGGAATGGTCGTTACGGACATAGAGCCATTCTATGAAAAGGATACGAAATATTATCACCTGTGTTTTTCTTGTTACGCGGAGGAAGAGTAGATGGCTTACATAGGTCTGGCCAATATCGTATTGGCAAAATGTAACGAAAATAATGGAAGCGTATCATATTCCAATGGAATGAGATTTGGGCGGGCAATAAAAGTATCAATAGATCCGAAATATGAAGACATTGGAGATTATGGTGATATCAATGATGATGAAGATGATGAGGTGTTTTCTTATGCAGATGTAACACTGGATACCGCAGAGATTGAAATGGAAGCAAGTAAGCTTGCATTCGGACACGAAGGAAATCAAGACGATTGTCTGGAAAACGAACAAGACCGCGGGGGATATGTGGGAATCGGATTGCGAACAAAAGAAACAATCAATGGTTCCGTGAACTATCTCGCAATATGGTTATACAAAGTCAAATTAAAGGAAGACGGAGAAAACCATGAGACAGCAGGAGAGACGGGGAAATATGATACGGTAACTACGACAGGAAAAGCAGTTCCATGTGAAAATGGAAACTGGAGAAGAAAGAAAAAATTTAAGACATTGCAGGAAACAGACGACTGGCTGAATGATATGGCCGGAATCGAGAAAGGAGAATAGGCATGGCATATGTAGGACTTAGAAAACCGATTATTGGAGAAGTAAAAGAAGGTGGCGGATATAATGAACCATTCGCATGTGGAAAGGCGATTGGAATCAATGTAACACCAAACTATGCAGAAGGTGGTCTGAATGCAGACGATGTACAGTCAGAGTACGATAAACAGTTCAATTACGCTGATGTTACACTTAACACAAGTACGCTTCCGATTGAAGCGCACAAAAAAATGTTCGGACACACGGTAGATGAAGCGAAAAAGAATGTAAAATTCAATGCGAATGATCAGGCAAATTATGTAGGAATGGGCTGGATTTCAGCAGAGGTCGTTGATGGTGCGAGAAGCTATATTGGTAACTTTCTGAAAAAAGTAAAGTTTTCGGAGCCATCTGAGGAATATTCAACTAAAGGAGATTCCATTGAGTATAAAACACCGTCTATTTCGGGAAGAGCACTGGCGATGGATAATGGAGACTGGAAAGAAACTGAGATGTGCAGTACAGAAGCAGATGCGCTGAAGTGGATCTACACACAGTTTGGATCTTCACAGGCAACGCAGAGCATTGAAACACAGGGAAAAGCAGTAAAGTAGGAGAAAAACTATGTTTGAAGATGTAGAAAAAATTGTATTATCGGGAGAAGATTTTCCGATTAAGTGCGATATATTGGTGCTGGAAAAAATACAGAATAAATATGGAGAATTAGGAAGTTTCGAGAACGGCATTTCTGGATTTACGCCAAAGGTTGATGAAAACGGGGAAGAAGTCAGAAATGATGAAGGTCTGCTGATCGGAACGTATGGAATGCCGAATCTGGAAATGCTCAATGATGCACTGGTATGGTTCGTGAAAGAAGGAATGGAAATTGAAAAAGAAAGAGGAAAAGAATATCCGGAAATCACGAACAATGCATTGCTCCGAAAAGTAGACTGGCACCCAAGAGATTTGGGAAACAGACTACATGAAGAGTTTACGAGATGTTTTGTAAGAAAAAACGAGACGACCGCGTAGAGGAACAGGGCGAAGAGTCAGAAATTAACTTTGCGCGGCTCGTATTTATTGGAATGAAAATCGGTTACAGAGAACGGGAGATTGCGCATATGTATTTTGGAAAATGGTGCGATCTATTCGAAGAATTTAAACATATGCATAACATTGAAATGCGGAGACAGATTTTTGAAAAGCAAAAAGTCACATCTCTAATGGATTTATGATATAGTTTGTGATATGATAAATCCAAGAGGAGGAATCGAGATGGAAAAAGCAAGAATGTATGTGTTTATTATAATTAAAGCAATTTGTTTTTATTATAAAAACATATGTATATTACGGGTGCGCTGGCAGCAGTTACGATTCGTTCTCTGTGGGGAGCAGTCAGTACACAAAATACGTTCTGGCTAGTCTGTCCGATAGCGACCGTGTTAATCATTTTCATTCCAAGATATCTATATAGAAAGCTTGATGAATTCGCATCACCGGGAGTTCAGGGAAAGCATGCGAGACAGAAAGTAGAGACAAGAAAAGAACTGGAAAAATATATAGAAGAAAGTGCAAAAGAGTATTTTAAATAGACAGACCGTCCAAACAGGGCGGTCTTTTTATGTCCGCTTGGAGGGTATATGGGAAAGAAAAAGGTAGGAGCCTATATAACACTGGACGGCGAGAAGGAATTCCGATCAGCAGTAACTCAATGTAACAAGAGCCTTGCGACCATGAAGTCAGAGATGAAGTTGGTGGAAGCTGAAACGGCCGGAAATGCCAACTCGCTTGACACATTGAGAAAAAAGAACGATGTTTTAACAAAAACATTAAATGAACAGATTCAAAAAGAAGAGGCAGTACGTCGGGGATTGACTCACGCTCAGGAAGACTATGCGAGAGTTGGAGATGAACTGCAGGAATACAGAACAAAACTTGAACAGGCTCAGAATGCATTGGAAGAAATGAAACAATCTTCTGATACATCAGAGGAAGCCATGGTGAGACAGCAAACGGCAGTTGAGGATCTGAGCCAAAAGGTGGAAAAAGGAGAAGTCACATACCAAAGAGCCGGAAATCGTGTTCAGGACTGGCAAAAACAGTTGAATAATGCGCAGGCACAGACGATAAAGGCTACGAAGGCTGTCAATGAAAACGCAGCATATATGGAAGAGGCTGAAAAAGCTACGGACGGTTGCGCAAAGAGCATTGATAATTTTGGCAGACAGACTGACACGCTTGCTGATAAAGTCACCAGTACAGGTAAAATTATAAAAGCCAATCTGGTAAATACCATGGTTGATTCTGCAAAAGACTTGTCAAAAGACCTGTTTCAGAGTGCAATTGAGGGAGCAGCAGATCTTCAGGAAGCGCAGCAGCAGCTCCAGGCAAGCACAGGGGCAACAGCTAAAGAAACAGCAGCATATTCTGCGGAAATGCAGAAACTTTATGAAGGTGGATATGGTGATGCGGTCAGTGATGTAGCCAATGCAATGTCATTAGTCAAGCAATATACCAATGAAACAGATCCGTCCAAAATCCGTGAACTTGCCGAAAATGCAATCACGTTGGAAGATACCTTTAACATGGATTTAAGCGAATCAATCCGGGCGGCAGACACTCTGATTGACGAAATGGGAGTTTCATCTGACCAGGCGTTTGATTTAATGGCAAGAGGCGCCCAAAAAGGATTGAATAAATCGGGAGAGCTTGCGGATAACATCACAGAGTACGCATCTTTATGGGCACAGGCAGGATTTTCAGCAGAAGAAATGTTCACGATTATGGAAAATGGATTAGATTCAGGATCCTATAATCTGGACAAAGTCAACGACTATGTGAAGGAATTCGGAAACAGTCTGGCAGACGGAAGAATTGATGATAATATCAATGCATTTTCTGATAGCACGAAAGAATTAGTTGCACAATGGCATGATGGAGGAGCAACGACAAAGCAAGTCTTTGATTCTGTTATTTCAGATCTTGCCAACATGGAGAATCAACAGCAGGCACTGACGATTGCAAGTAATACCTGGAGCGCACTTGGAGAAGACAATTCGATGAAAGTCATCACTTCATTGAATAAAGTCAATAACACCTATAAAACGGTTCAGGGAACCATGGAAGAGGTAAAAAATGTCAAATATGACAATATAAAAAATGAATGGAAGGTGCTTGGAAGGACTTTCCAGTCAGATGTTGCAAAGCCAGTATTAAAGACATTTTTGCCGGCAGCACAAAAGGGAATGAAGGAACTGGCTGACAACATCGAGGTGATTATTCCGGTAGCAACAGCGGCTGGAACTGTAATCGGAACAATGTTTGTTGTAAATAAGAGCAAGAAATTTATATCAGAAGTAAAAGAAACCGGAGAAACACTGGGAAAACTTGGCGTAAAACTTCTGGAACTGACGGGCATCAGAACGGCTGAGACAGTAGCTGAGACAGCATCGACTGTTGCAAAAGAAGCAGATACAGCAGCTACGGCATCACAGACAGTAGCGACAGTAGCGCAGACCGCCGCTACAGAAACAGCAACGGTAGCACAGACAGGACTCAATACAGCAATGCTGGCAAATCCAGCGGTGCTATTAGTTGCAGGAATAACAGCGGTTGTAGGAGTCATGGCAGTACTGGCATCAAAAACAAAAGATACAGCCAGTGAAACTGATGAACTTACCAAAGCAACAGATGAGTTAAAAGATAAAGCAAAAGAGACCAGTGAAGAGCTAAAAAACTCCACGAATGAGATAAAGACATCAATGGAAGAGGTCGCAGCAAGCGAAACCTATGCCAATAATTTGGTCAATGAATTATCTACACTTGCGGATCAGACAAGTAGAACATCAGCAGAGCAACAGAGAATGAGTTCTATTGTAATGCAGTTGAACACCATGTTTCCGGAGATGGCACTCAGTATCGATGAGACGACCGGCAAATTAAGCATGAGTACCGCAGAAATGAAAAGTTATATTAAAAATGCGGTGGAAATGCAAAAAGTACAGGTTGCCCAGGAAAAGATGAAAGACAGTGTAGAAAAGCTGGTAGATGCAGAAATTGCGGCAACAGAAGCGAAAAATAAAGTTGCAGAAATTGACGGCAAGCTGGAACAGATTGAAAAGAAGAGGACAGAAGCGAATGAAGCTGCCACAAAGCAGGCAGAAGAATATGCAGAGGCTAATGAAGCATATGGAGAGGCATTGCGGACTGGAGCTGATAACCTAGATGAGTTATATGCAGCGACACTGAGACAGTCAGAAGCGACAATCAAATATAATGGCGAGGTCATGACAGTCACAGAGGCATTAGATCAGATGGCAACAGATGAAGCAAAATTGAATGGTGCAAAATCTGAAGCAACAGAAAGTCAGAAAGAACTAAATGATGCCATATCAGAAGCTAATGAAGAAATGGCTCCATATATGGACTACATGACCGGACTGACAGATGCGACTCAGGCTAATACAGAAGAAGTCAGAAATAACACGGAAGCAAAAGGAGAAGCTTCGGAACAATCTGCTGTCAGTATAGAAATGGCGGGGCAGGAACAGGAAGCATATAAAAGCCTGTCGAATGCACAGCAGGAAATGGCTCTAAGCGTGACCAATGGCGTGCTGACGATGCAGGAGAATGTCCAGAGTGCTCTGCAGTCACAGATGGATATGTTTGAAGAATTTGATGCTGGAACAGAAATATCTACCCAGAAGCTGTTATCAAATATGCAGAGCCAAGTTGATGGAGTATCAGCGTGGGAACAGAATCTTTCATCACTTGCTGATAGAGGAATCAATCAGGGAATTTTGCAAAAGCTGGCAGAAATGGGACCGCAAGGTTCTGGATACGTTGCTGCATTTAACAACATGACAGATGAAGAACTGGCAAAAGCCAATGATCTGTGGAGCCAGAGCATAGACATACAGTCTATGACAAATGAATGGGGACAGCAGTTGATGACATCTGGCGCGGCCAACATAGCTGGTGGAATGGACAATCTTACATCAGTTATGCAGGCAAGTGGAGCAAACACAGTTGCCGGACTTGTACAGGGAATGCAGAATGCTCAGAACCAGGCACAGACAGCAGGAAAAGATCTCGGCGTGAAGACAATCGAGGCGGTAGACAACGGACTGGGGTGTCATTCCCCATCAACAAAGACGAAAGAATCCGGCAGAAATGTAAATCTTGGATTATCACAAGGAATGCAGACGGGAATATTAATCGTACAACAGGCAGCAAAAAATGTGGCCAATGCAGCAATAGAACCAATCCGTAGTACATTAACACCGTCAGCAACGACACAACTCGGATATAATGTATCAGCAGGATTGGCAAGAGGAATTCTGCAAGGAAGAGCGGAAGTCATTTCAGCAGCAAGCAGAGTGGCGAGTGACGCAATCAGAACAGCCAATGAGACATTAGAAATACATTCACCGTCCAGAGTATTCTGGAGAATGGGAGAATTTTCAATGCAAGGACTGGCAGATGGATTTGTTGATAATTCGGGAATAGCAAAAGAGGCATTGGCAGAAACAGTTGATTACAGTGGAGTGCACGCAGTGATGAGTCGGGGATATGGGACAAGTTCAGCGCAGTCTTATCCAGCGATAATAAGAGCAATGCAGGAAGCTATGAGCCAGGTACAACTCAAGGTATATCTGGGACAGAGAGATGTAACAAGGCAATTATCAGAATGGGGCGTAGTGTTTAATGGTTAGATATGTATGCGGAAGTTCAAAAGAAGAAATTAATATCAGCGAAGGAAATATCCGAAGCAGAATAAGGAAAGCAGGCTTCTATGATTCTGACTGGGAACCAGACGAAACAAAAATGATTATTGGAAGCGCTGTAAAAAAGTTTGGTAAAAAAGCAGTGACATATAATCTGATAGTCGATTTCCTAGGGGACAAAGATGTAAGGGCAGAAAATGCGAATAGATTTTTTGAGATGACTGAAACAGATGTATTAAATGAAACTCCAGGAAGATTGTATAAAGATGACTGGTATATTGAATGCTACGTGATTGGAAGAGAATCTGGAGGAAGAGATGATCGCAAAAGAGCAATTCAGGTAGAGGAAAAGATATACGCGCCATATCCGTTTTGGATAAAAGAAACGCCATATTATTTTCGAAAATTTGAAAATATTTCAACTAATAATAAAAGATATCCGGGGCGGTATTCATATCGTTATGCTAATGGTATGAATTCGGGATATATCATTAACGAACATTTTGTAAACACAAATTTCAAAATGATTATATATGGTCCAGTGGTCAATCCTATGGTTACAATAGGAGGCGTCCCACATCTGGTAAATATAGTGTTGGAAGCGGGAGAATATCTGATAATTGACAGCAAGACGAAAACAGTAATAAAAGTCACGCAAAGTGGAGAACAGGTCAATGCATATCATAACAGGCAGAAACAACGAGCGTTTTTTCAAAAAATAGCTCCAGGAAGACAAACAATTATGTGGACTGGAAAGTTTGATTTTGACATAATCCTGTATACGGAAAGGAGTGAACCAACATGGAAGGGGCGGTAAGCCAGGAGATAGAGTTCACGGTAGCGAAGGAAAACGGATTGGAATTAAAAAGACTTCCAGAGATTGCCGAAGTAGACATCGATATTGGCAACAAAGATGATTTTGAAATAATCATTCCAAATACGGAATGGAGCGAAGAGTGTTATTCATATGGTTGTAGAATCTTTGTAGCAGATACAGAATATGGTGGAGAAATCCAAGACATTGAGTCAACGACAGAAACTGAAGAGGTTACCATAAGAGGCAGTACATGGCGAGGACGATTAAAATATAAAATTGTAGAACCGCCAGCAGGGAAAGATTATCTAACTGTAAGTGGAGACTTAAATGAAATATTGAAAGAATTGATAGGAGACTGCTTTGGCGGTCTCTTTGAAGTTAGTGAAAAAGCAACTGGAATAAACGTGGAAAACTGGAAGGTTGACAGATACGTGGCGTTATATGATGCTATTATGAAAATCTTAGATCGATATCAGTACAGACTGGACATTAGATATATTCAACCGGAAGGACAGGAGTTTGGATATGTATTACTGCAAGCAGTGCCGATTATAGACTATTCGGAAGATTTGGAGTACAGCAATGAAGAGAAGATAAATGTGAACGTAAGAGACTGTCGGTCGGGAATCAACCATCTTGTGTGCGTGGGAGAAGGAGAAAATCAGGAAAGAATAGTAATCCATCTGTATGTACAAAAGGACGGCGGCCTCGGAAAAACACCGTACTATGTTGGAAAAGACGAATTGGCAGCAGTCTATAATTATTCATCAGCAGATGCAGAAAAGCTTGAAGAGGGTGGAATAAAAAGGCTTCAGGAACTCCAAAACTATAAAAAGTGTGAGATGACAATAGAAGATATGAATTTTCAGATAGGTGACATTGTGTCTGGGTACGATACAGTAACTGACACGGTAGTGCAAAAACCAGTAGTACAGAAGATTTTGAAAATGAAAAATGGTGAAATAACAATTGAGCATAAAATGAAAGGAGATGATTAAATGTCTGGATTAAAACCAATTACAGTTAATACCGCACCAGAGGCTGAGCCGAATATCTGCGCAGAAGACGATGCAGCTATCTATCAGAGTATCTTTGGCGAGGACGGAGTATCAAGTATTGGACAGGCGTGCAAAGCTACAGTGCTGTCCAACAACAAGGTAAGAATTGCAGATGGGGTAATCTGTGTAGGAGGACATTTTGCACGTATTCCTTACGGGGATTATATTGATTGCGATATTGAAAACGGGCAGAGTGGCAAGAACAGAAACGACATCATCGTAGCAAGATTCGAGACGACCGGAACAGGTGGTATCGATACATATACATGCGAAGTTAAGAAGGGCGCGGCAGGAACAGCAGCAACGGATCCGAAGATTGTACAGGAAGACTTGTACAAGGCGGGAAAGGTAAGAGAGCTGCCTCTGTACAGAGTGAAGATAGAGGGACTGAGCATCACAGCAGTGGAACAGCTCTTCGCGCTGAGAAAAACTAATGAAGATTTAGAAAAAGAACTTGCTGAATTAAATAGCAAAACAACTTATGCACTAACACCAATCTGGTCAAATCCAGCATATAGCATCACCAGGATTGGTAATGTAATATATATTGATTATTACTGCTTAGTCAACGGAGGTGTGGGTGGTATGGCATTCGGAATAGCGAAGTTACCAAGTGAAATTAGTCCCAATCATACAATTAAAACACAGGCATGGACTGCAGGCACTAACAGTCAGCGCCACGGTGCATCGGTCGAGATTAAGACAGATGGTCAAATAAATTTCGTTGCTGGAGATGCATTCACTGAAGCTGGTTTTACGGTTTCATATCCTTTATGATCTTGATTGCACGATATAATTCACATTCCATATTCCTTGTGAGTCCAAAAAGTCACTCGTTCCACGCATGATACTAACTGTGAATCCGTTTAACGTTTTGTTTGAAACAATAACCTCTACATCATAATTTTTATCAAAATTTGTAGGTTTAGATACTGTTTCAAGCGTAGCAATAACAAAATAATTTGTATCACTCATAGGACGTTCGAATACGACATTGGTACTTGCTACATTGATATTACTTCCAGAAGTAATAATAGTGGCTTTCCCGCCAATTACCATTTTGCTATTTTATTAAGCAACGAATTGTTGCATCATATGAATTTCCTACATGCTACCATAAAGCAAAAAGGAGATCGATATGGAGCAACGAATCATGGAAGTGTTAAGGAGAATGCAACCAGTCTTGGAGGACGAGGAACTCCGGGAGCTTAAGAATGTGCTGCACATGGTATTCGCTGGGTGCGACGTCGCACAAAAGACAGAGGTACAATGCGTGGATAATTCCTGGAGAATTGATATGGAAGATTATCTGATATCCAAGGCATTGGAGGGCAAGAGTGTGGATACGGTGAAGCGATATCGATACGAGCTTAGCAGATTATTATCTTACATCAATAAGCCAGTAGCAGATATTACAGACGGAGATATATCCGGATATATGCGAGCCTATAAGAGCATACGGGAGGTGCAAAATAGCACGCTCAAAGGAGTGCGTGCAGTGTACAGTAGCTTCTTCGTGTGGTTGCGTGATCGTGACAGAATCCGGAAGAATCCGATGGTGCTGGTGGAGTCAATCAAAGTGGCGAAACGCGTAAAGCGCCCGTTCACAGATACGGAACGTGAGCAGTTGCTTAGAAGCTGTGCAACTATCCGGGACAAGGCTATGATGGAATTCTTATATTCCACGGCGGTCAGAGTGTCGGAGCTTGCAAGCCTTAATAGAGATGATATCCGTTGGAGCAGTAAGGATCTTATCGTATATGGAAAAGGCGGAAAAGAAAGGACGGTGTATCTAAATGAACGTACGAACATGTATTTGCAGGAATACCTGCAGAGCAGAGCCGACAACAATCCAGCGTTATTTGTGGGATTAAAAAGCCCACATAACAGACTGTCGAAGGCTGGAATAGAAGATATGATAAGACGTGCTGGAGAACGTGCAGGAGTCGAAAAGGCTCATCCACACAGATTTCGAGGTACGTCCATTACTAATGCCATTAACAGAGGCATGCCGTTACAGGAAGCTTCTATCATGGCAGGACACGCTAAAACTGAGACGACAATGCTGTACTGCAACGTTGATCAGGAGAGCGTGAAATATCACCACAAGAAATATTTAAGCGCATAGCTTTTTTTACCACAATTCACACTCACTCACACTCGGCAATGGTCGGGTGCTTTTGTTATGTGCTTTTATATATGTAACTTTATTAATGCAAGAAAGGAGGAGTACTTAATAAAATAGCAATAAAATCAAACGTCCAGATTTTTCCAATGTAAATAGAATAAGTTGGAACGGAACTTCTCAACGCTACACTTTTACAGAAGATTGCTACATAAATGTATCCAATGCGCATAGCAAAACGTATGGATATGGGTGTGAATTAAAAATTAATTCTGTTTTTCTTATCCACACTACTGGAAACGATGCAAGTACATGGCAATCTATATTTGTGATGGTGTCAAAAGGAGATGTCCTTACTTGTAATGACTATTTTGCCGGTGATATTGATATTATCGGTACAAAATAGCAAAATACCGGATGTATATTATGAAGAAGTTTCCCTACACTACTATGACGGAGCATATATGACCGCAACCGTAAATGTGGGAAAACAATTCGCCGGTCGCCCGGTACAAGTGACATCTATTTATAAGAGTGGATATCCAACACAGCAGACCTGGAATGTATCAGCAACTCCGGTTGATTCTAATGGGAGCACTACAATCTGGGCGTATGGATCCAACTATGTGTCTGCACATGTTATGAATGTGCTGGTGCGGTGTGAAACAGATCCTACGTAGCTATTTTGTATAATACAACACAAACACTCCGGTGTGATTTGACCAATCCACACCACCCTGTGTCCAATTTAGGATGTTTCCTTGGAAATTTGAGACCTGCGTCACTCTCCATGATACGGTATCAATATATGGAAACGGATACTTATTCCCGGAAGTGTTGTGTTGCATCCAAGCGTCTACAGCAACAATATTACAACCAGAAGGAAGGGTGACAGGAGAACCTAATGTCTGTATTCTTTTAGAATACAGCGTATTCTTCATTCCATTGCCATCAATATAGAAACCGATTTTTTCCTCTGTACCATGTCCACCAATTATGGATCCAGCGGAGCTGTCTATTTTGCTATTTAATTAAGCAACGAATTGTTGCATCATATGGATTTCCTACATGC